>Ga0180435_10001383_pt1 | contig 25386 bp, 21 predicted proteins | sample SS_ome_3_FD_132467 | JGI IMG/M metagenome (GOLD analysis project Ga0180435, IMG submission 132467) | Hypersaline lake sediment archaeal communities from the Salton Sea, California, USA - SS_3_S_1 metaG | ecosystem: Environmental > Aquatic > Non-marine Saline and Alkaline > Hypersaline >... | reverse complement strand
TTCTTAGCGTGGCGCTCGATATAGAGCTTGGCGAGTTGAGTAACGGTCGGTGCCCTCAGGGTATCTTCCTTTTCGGCACGGATGTTTTGAGCTGGGTCTTCTCCTTTGTTGAGCGCTTCCCTCTTCTTGGCCATTTCCGAGAATGCGTCAGCCACAGAGGTTTCCGGATAACGGCCCAGGGTGATGCGGTTCAGCCGGCCATTCTTGCGGTAGCTGAAAAAGAAGCTCTTGGTGCCAGTCGGAGATACGCGGACGCCTAGGCCTTTGCGCCCATCATCGAACTTTTCATAGCGCTTGTTTTCGGGCTTAAGGTTCTTGATGCCTTTGTCGGTGAATCGCATCGCTGGGTAGACTTAGGGTAGACTTTTACTGGTGGCAATGGACGAATCGTCATGAAACGCCTTGAGCTAGATTATAGCCTAAAGTACTGAAAAACGTTTAATAATAGGAACTAAGTGAAACGAGGCGGGATAGTGGGAAACGTTGAGACATTTGGCTACGAACCAGGCGGTCGCACGTTCGAATCGTGCCGGGCGCGCCATTTAAAACAAGGGCTTAGCAGAAATGCTAGGCCTTTTTAGTGCCAATTCGTCTGACCTACCCCGCTGTGGCAGGCATGTGGCAGTGCTGTATGGGCTAGGCCTACGTTTTCTGTGCCGGCATTGCTATCAGTTGAGCTACTCAAGTCAGCAGGAAAACGCCTCGGACCGCATGATGCGCAAGGCACGCAAGATACGTGAGCGTCTCGGTGCTTCGGACAGCCTTTTCGATAGTAGACTTGAGCGCGGTTTCCGAGAGTTTTACCAACCAAGGCGGCCGGGTGATGCATATTGGTTACACGCTTCTGGAGCCTCTACAACGAAATCATACGATGCCCAGAGAACGGTACCAGCGTGCAATCTTGTCGACCGCGATGACGTAGGCGGCAGTGCGTAGGTCTTCTACTTCGGAGCTCTCTCGCATCACATCTTTCATCTGCTGGTAGGCTTCCCTCATGGTGTCATCGAGCCCGGAACGCACCAGATCCAACTCATTGGCGCCTTGCACAATCTCCTGTCGCATCCACTCTGGCACCTGTTGGTTTGTGAGGGATTCCAAGGCGGTCAACTGGTGAGTGGCGCGTGTTTCATCGTAGCGCCGTTGCAGTCGGCCGAAGCGCATATGCGATAGATTTTTGGTCCACTCGAAATAGGAGACTATCACTCCGCCACCGTTGATGTAGATATCCGGCAAGATGGCGACGCCGCACTTGCGTAGGATCTGTTCCCCCTCCCAGGTCACCGGACCATTGGCCCCTTCCACTATCAGGCGTGCACGGACCTTATCGGCGTTGCCCGCATGGATCTGGCGCTCTACTGCTGCCAGGATCAGGATGTCGCATTCCATCTCCAGGGCCTGTGCGGTGTTCTCCGTCCAGGTGGCGTTAGCGAATCCGCGCAAGGTACCTTCCCTGCGCAGGTGCTCATGCACCGCCTCAACCGGCAGGCCGTCGAGGGCAATCAGAGCCCCGTCCCTTTCCAGGATGCCGACCACCACCGCATGGTCCTGCTCGGAGAGAAACTTGGCGGCGTGGTAGCCGACGTTGCCAAGTCCTTGCACCACCACGCGTTTGCCCTGCAGGCCATCGCTAAGGCCCAGTTGTTTGACATCCTCGGGGTGCCTGAAATATTCCTGCAGGGCGTACTGAATACCTCGGCCGGTGGCCTCGCTCCTGCCTTGCACTCCGAAGTAATCGAGTGGCTTGCCGGTGACACAGGCAACCGCGTTGATGTCGTCCGGGTAGAGGCGACGGTAGCTTTCCGCGATCCAGGCCATTTCGCGTTCGCCCGTACCCATGTCTGGTGCTGGCACATTGGTGGCGGGATCCAGGAAGCCCTTGGCGGCCAGATGCATCGCAAACCGAGTGACAATTTTACGTAGGCTTTCCTCGTCGTAGACCTTCGGGTCGATGATCAAGCCACCCTTGGACCCGCCGAAGGGTACGTCCACCAAAGCGCACTTGTAGGTCATCAGCGCGGCGAGGGCTTCGACCTCGTCCTGGCACACGATGGGGTCGAAGCGGATACCGCCCTTAGCCGGTAAGAGGTGCTCGCTGTGGGTAGCCCGCCAGCCCGTGAATATCTGCACCTCGCCATGAATCTTCACCGGAAACTTCAACTGCAACACCGAATGGCAGGCCTTGATGGCGGCACCGATTGCCGGGTCAACACCCAGCACCACCATGGCGCGGTCTACCATCTTATCTACGTCTTCGCGAAAAGATCCTGAGTTTGAAGTCGTTTTGTCCCGCACTATTTTGTCCCCGTCCTTACGGCCAGTGGTTCAATGTATTCATCATACGATTGGACTGAGGCGGCTTGCGCCGGCACTAGCCTTATGACACCTTGCAGATCACTACGATCCCTGCACCGTCACATGCATAGATAAACGGAGTGCCAAAATAGTCACACCAGCTTTCTCACTGCCGATAGAACAGAATCAAAACCGGTTCAGTGACAGTAGACCGCCTAATAGGTCAATCTAACTTGAGCGATTCAAAAAAACCATCTTCACAAGAGCCAGACGGCCTCTTTCCAACCGCCGGCGAAGACTTGATTTCTGCAGCCATACCTGAGGCCACGCTGCAGACCCGATCCAATGCGTTCCGCCTGGCTTACGACGACGTCGCTTTCCTGCTGCGCGACGAACTGCGCCCGGTCCGCCTGCAGCTCGAGTTGCTCAAACCGGAGCTGCTGTTGCAGGAGCAGGAAGTGGATGCAACCGTGGTAGTTTTCGGCAGCGCCAGGGTAAGCGAAGCGGAGCGGGCGGACGAGCTTCTCGCTGCCGCGGAAGAAGCCGCCCGGGAAGCTCCGGGGAACCTGGATACACAACGTGCGCTTAGCGTTGCGAAACGCCTCGCTGCCAAGAGCCGGTATTACGGGCAGGCACGTCGCCTCGGCGAGCTGATCGGCTCTCATAAGGTGGAGGAGAAGTCTCTGCAGCTGGTGGTAGTGACCGGAGGCGGCCCCGGGATCATGGAGGCGGCCAATCGAGGCGCGGCTGATGCCGGAGCCAAAAGCATCGGTCTGAACATCGTGTTGCCCGAGGAGCAGACACCCAATCCCTATATCACCCCGGAGTTGTGTTTCCAGTTCCATTATTTCGCACTACGCAAGATGCATTTCCTGATGCGGGCGCGTGCCTTGGTGGTGTTCCCCGGCGGCTTTGGTACGCTCGACGAACTATTTGATGCATTGACCTTGATTCAGACAGGCAAGATTCGCCCCATGCCGGTCATCCTGGTCGGACGTGACTACTGGCAGAGGGTTATCGACTTCCAGTTCCTCGCCCACGAAGGGGTGATCCATGATGAGGACCTTGCGCTGTTCGACTATGCCGAGGATGCCGAGGAAGCTTGGGATATTATCTGCCGGTACTATGACCACCAGCCGGAGTGCTAGTGCTGTAATGTATGAACCCGGGATCACCTGTTACGAAACAGGCTCGACACGCACCCGCCTGATCGCATTGTCGGAGGCTTCCTCGACGCTGAAGCGGTAACCGGACTCAACGATCGATTCACCCACGTCCGGCAAATGGCGTAGGCGGGCGATGATCAATCCTCCGACGGTGTGGGACTCGGCCAGCGGCAGTTTCACATTGAGCAGATCGTCTGCATCCACTAGCGGCAGGCGTCCATCCATCAGCCAGCAATTGTTCTCCAGCGCCTCGTAACCCAGGCGCGGCGAGAGCTGTGTGGACTGGCGCATCTTGCCGAGGTTGGCGGCCTCGCCGATCACTTCCTCGTAGACATCCTCCAGGGTGATCATGCCCTCGGCCGAACCGAACTCGTCAACCACAATGGCCATATTGTCGTGCCGGCGCCCCAGGATTGAAAGCAACTGGTTGACTGGGTGCTGCGGCACCACGAACTCGGCCGGTAGTATGAAGTCCTGCAGTGGGCGCTCCAGGGTGTCGGGATCGAGCAGGTCCCAGATATTGAAAACCGCGATCCCACACACCACCCGGCGTTCACGCTGGAAAACGGGGATGCGGCGGAAACCGTGACGCCGCACCAGCGTAATGGCATCCCGCGTGGTTTGTTCCTCGGTCAGTGACACCATGTCGGTAACCGGTACCATCAGCTGACCGACCGTAGCATCGGCCAGGCGGATCACCCGCCGGATACGGTTCCGGTCGAACACGTCGACGTCCGCCGCGATTTCCGCCATGTCGATCACCGAGCGGATCTGTTCGCGACTGCTGAACAGGTCACGAGGCATCAGGCGAACCCCGGCGAGCCGGGCGGCCAGGCGAGCCAGCAGCGAGAATAGCAACACCACCGGGTACAGCAGCCAGGAAACAACCCGCAACGGGTAGATGACCAGCGGTGCCAGGAGGTTGGCGTGGTGCTGGTATACGCTTTTGGGGACCACCTCGCCGAATACTAAAAACAGCGGCATGAACACCAGGAAGGCAAGCAGGTCGCCGTTCTGACCGAACAGGTCGATCATCAGCAGCGAGGCTAGGGTGGTAGAAGTGACCACCGAGATATTGGTGCCGACCAAGGTAGTGCCCAGCAGCATCTCCGGCTTGCGGAATCGCTCCAGAACCAGACGCGCGCCGCTCTTGCCCTGCTGAGCCGCATGGTTGAGCTTGAGCCGGTCAGCATGCACCAGGGCCATCTCCGAGCCGGAGAAAAAGCCTTGCAGCAGCACCAGCAACACGATCGCCAGCAGGATGAGCAGTATTTCCATCAATCTTCCTCCTCATCTTCGGGGCGCTTCCCGACAGCTTCTTCGCTTCTTGGCACGGCCCCAGCATCCCGGCTTGCACTGACCCGCCCGATCCGCAGGCCTTCCATCTCCAGCACCTCGAGCAGCACTCCCTCGACCACCACCTGGTCGCCAACGATGGGTAGGCGGTCAAGGTAACGCAACATCACGCCACCGATAGTGGTCATGCGTTGGTCATGGATGTGGAAATGGGTGAGGTCGTTGAACACGTTAAGCTTCATGTCCCCCGGTACGCTGAACACGCCGCTCTCGTGGTGCTCGTACAGTTCCTCACCAGCGACCGCACCGGCTTCGTGGCCAAACGCATGTTCCAACACCTGACCGATCGTCACCAAGCCCTCAACGCCGCCAAACTCGTTGATCACCACTGCGGCCTCGGCCCGCTGATCCAGCAGGTAGTCGAACATCTCGTCGACCTTTTTGGTGGGTATTACCACCACCAACGGGTGCAGCAGTTCATCCAGTTCCACCTCCGCGGGATCAGCGCCGTCCAGCACCAGGTTGATCAGGTCCTCAGCGTGCACAAACCCGACCAGGTTATCGCGGTTTCCATGGAACACGGGCAGGCGCGAGGCGCGCGCTTTGCGCACGTGTTGGATCACCTCCGGCACGCTGAGAGTGTCGCTGAGGAAATGCATACGGTTACGCGGCAGCATGATTTGCACCACCTCCATGGCTCCGGCTGACAGCAGGTTGTGGATCAAGGCATGCTCGGTGGCGCTAAGGTCGCCCGCGTCGGTAACCTGGTCGACGAGGGTCTTGAACTCGTCGATTTGCAAGATGTTCTCAGCGGCTTTCTCCTCGCCGACAATCAGTGAGGTAACCCGGTCAGCAAATAATCGCACAAGCTTGCGCACCGGAGTGATGAGCTTGACCCAGACTTGCATGGGGCGGGCAATCAGGCCGGAGCTGACACGTATTGGGTCGGACGCTGCTATGGTTTTGGGCGTGACCTCGCCGAGCAGCAACAGCAGAGGCACCATGATCAAGACGTTGAGTACCCCGGCCAAGTCTCCGTACAGCACCACAAGGATACCGGTCATATTGGCCGCTGCCGCCACGTTGATGATCTCGTTGCCGCACAGGATGGAGATGATCAGGCGGCGTGGCCGGTCGAGTAGGCGTTGCAGCGTCACCGCCTGAGGATTGCGCTCACGCTGCAGGCGCTGCAGGTCCAGGCGTGATAATGAGAACAAAGCGGTCTCAGAACCGGAAAAGAACGCCGAGGCCATCAAGAGCAGCATCTGCAGCCCCAGGCGCAGGAGCATGTCCGGTTCCGACAGCAACGCCGGATCGAAAGCCAATATCTGCCCCAGGCTGCCGAAGCCGGTCACGAGTTGCTGTAAAAAGTTCTCCACGTATCCCAGTGCCGCCCTAAAGATGTTTCTCTGAGTGATTGGTATTTATACCATTCCGCTACAGCGCCGTTTGGTTGTGGTGGTGTGATACCGAACGGATATTCGGTGGGTGGGTAAAGAGGCCAAAGTGACCTTGCTCGCAGCGGCCTGCAGAAACATCTTCCCATCCTTCCATCTGCTTCTGCCAAAGTCAGTGCGGTTCTCTAAAAAATGGCTGCCCCCTTGAATCCGTCCACTGCGGATATACATTTTAGGCAGGTCAACCACAGACGCGAAACATCGCGAAGGAGGCATGCAATGAAAAGACTGGTAAGACGTAACCCCTGGGCACTGTTCGACGAGTTCAATCGCATGTTTCCGGCGCTGACCGACGATGACAGCCATGTCGTCGGCAGTAACTGGGCGCCGGCTGTGGATATCAAGGAAGAGGATGATCGCTTCGTCATCCGAGCCGACATCCCTGGGGTGGCACCGGAGGATATCGACATCACCATGGAACAGGGCATGCTGACCATCAAGGGTGAACGGAAACACGACTCCGAGGAAGAGAAAGAGGGCTATCATTGCATTGAGCGCGAACACGGTACGTTCATGCGCCGCTTCACCCTTCCGGAAAACGTCGATGCCGAGCGGATTGCCGCCAGTAGCAAAGACGGAGTGGTTGAGCTGACCCTGCCTAAGACTGAAAAGACGGAACAGCCCAAGCGTATCAAGGTCGAGTAGGGAGAAGAGAATAACCACGTCGCGCGAGGGCCTCGACCACGCATGGGGCCAGGTGCAGACTGGATGGAGTCTACTGGTGCAAAGAACATCTGATGCGCTCACTCGTTTCAACGGTAGTGACAGTAAAAAGCATCAGAATGCCCGTACACTGCTGCGCCTGAGCCCAGACTGGAGCCTGTTGGCTGCCGAAGGTGCGTTAAACCAAGACAGAGGTTCGTGTACAACCAGACGTGCCGGGCATGCAGCCTGACAAGGCAACAAAAACGGGGGCTCTGACGAGATACATACTATGCGTGTGATCAGGCTCGGTACAGACAAGCAAGCCCCGGAATCCACCGCGTCTCTTGACCCGGACACGCTGCAGTGGATCGACCTCGACCGTGAGGAGCTTATGGGCGAAGACGCGCTGCGGTCTTTCCTCGGCAGAACCCTGCACCAGCGCCACCTGAGGGATATCGCCAACAGCCTTCCTCTCCCATAACAGGAGAATGCCGGTGACTCCGAGCTGCTGATTGTCCGCGCGGTCGACGAACGCTTCGAGATTACCGACCAGCGCACACGCACCACTGCCTTTATACCGATCGGTAACACCGTACTCAGCGTGCATGACCGCGACGCTATTGCCGGCTTCCTGACGTACCGAAACCATCCGGGCTTATACTCTGGATCAATCCGCAGTCCGGATTGTTGGCTGTCCTTTGCCGCGGCTATGCTGCAAACTTGTCATTAGGCAAACACAGTCAACAGGAGAGTCCATGATCGCAATACGGCGCCTGGTGCTGGATATCCTCAAGCCGCACCATCCGAGTATCCTGGAATTCAGCAAGCTGCTGGCGGGTCAGGGCGCGTATCGCGTGGGTGTCAACGTGGCCGAGATGGACGACCAGACCCAGACCCTTGAAGTATGGATCGAGGGTGACGATATCGATTTCGAGCGCATCCAGGAGGCCATTACCGGGTTTGGCGCCTCGTTGCACAGCGTCGACCAGGTCGAGGTAGAATCCCGGCCGGATGTCGATGCCTGACTAGTCTGCCGATCACCACATGCGCCTGATCCTACCTAGCAAGCTGGGATCGCACCTGAGCCACTCGAGCGGCATCGTGCGGCGCTATTTCGTGGTCAACGGATTCGATGGCGCCCTCGCCATGCTTGGCTTGTTGACCGGCTTCTATCTGGGTCCGGCGGTCGAACTGGGCGTGGTGATAGGTGCCTGTCTTGGCACCACGGTTGCCCTTGGGATGAGCGGTGTCACCAGCGCTTACCTGAGCGAATCCGCGGAACGCCAGCTTTCGCTGTCGCAGTTGGAGCAGGCCATGCTCACCGATCTCGCGGACAGCGAGCATGCCGACGCGGCCCGGCTGGTGCCCTGGGTGATCGCGCTGGTCAATGGTGCCGCGCCGGTGGCCATGGCACTGCTGATCATGCTGCCGCTGTGGCTCGCAATGCTGGGGTTCCCCTTGCCCCTGTCCCCCATAATGAGCGCCATCGCAACCGCCTTCCTGTGCATCTTCGGCCTGGGGGTATTCCTCAGTGGCGTGGGCGGCACTCACTGGCTGATCAGCGGTGCCAAGTCGCTAATCATCGCCGTGGTCACGGTGTTGATCATTCTGTTGGTGAAATGAACACCCAGCAGGACGCCGAGATCCAGACTGCCTGGCACTGCATGACCGCGGAGCAGGCGGTCGGGCAATTGCGCAGCGACACCGATACCGGCCTGAGCCGGGGCGAGGCGGCAGTGCGTCTCAGCGCCCACGGGCCGAACGCGCTCGCTGAAGGGCGTAAACGATCCTTGGCGGGCATCCTGCTTGGCCAGTTTCGCGACTTCATGATCCTGGTGCTGCTGGCGGCGGCACTGATCGCCGGGTTGGTCGGAGAACCACAGGACACCATCGCCATCCTGGTGATCGTGCTGCTCAATGCGATCATCGGCACGGTGCAGGAGTACCGCGCCGAACGTGCCGTCGCGGCATTGCGCCGCATGGCGGCGCCGGAGGCCCGGGTGCGGCGCAACGGCGAGCTGGCCAGCATCCCCGCGGTGGAATTGGTGCCGGGCGACATGGTACTGCTCGAGGCCGGCGACATCGTCCCTGCGGATCTGCGGCTGGTCGAGGCAGTGGATCTGCAGACCGACGAGTCCACACTCACCGGCGAGGCGCACCCGGTGAGTAAAGACATCGCCGCGCTGCAGGACACCGACCTGCCACTCGGTGACCGCTGCAATCTCGTCTTCAAGGACACCCATGTCACCCGCGGCCGCGGCGCGGGCGTGGTGGTGGCGACGGGCATGGCCACCGAGCTTGGCCATATCGCCGGATTGCTGGGCGCCGCCGGCGTGGTCAAAACCCCGCTGCAGGAACGGCTTACCCGCTTTGGCCGCTACCTGGCTTTGGCAGTGCTGGCGATCTGTGCGCTGGTGTTCGCGGCGGGACTGCTGCAGGGACAACCGCTGGCACTTATGTTCCTCACCGCCGTGAGCCTGGCGGTGGCGGCTATCCCGGAGGCACTGCCGGCCGTGGTGGCGGTATCGCTGGCGCTGGGGGCGCGTAAGCTCAGTCGACACAATGCCTTGGTGCGTCGCCTGCCGGCGGTGGAGACCCTGGGTTCGGTAACCGTGATCTGTGCCGACAAGACCGGCACCCTCACGGAAAATCGTATGAAGGTCGAGTTGCTGCATACCGCGGACGAGCAGCGCGATACGCTGCCGGTAGCGGATAGCGGCGAACCCTGGCAGGCGTTGGCTCGAGCCTTGGCGCTGAACAACGATATCAGCGAACAGGACGGTAAGCCCAGCGGCGAACCCACCGAGTTGGCACTGTACTTGGCGGCCCGCGACGCCGGCTTCGAACGGAAAGGAGTGGAAGAGCAACTGCCGCGCCTGGCGGAGCTGCCGTTCGACAGCGAGCGCAAGCGCATGACCACCCTGCACCGCGATGGCGAGCGGGTGGTGGCCTACAGCAAGGGCGCCCCCGAGGTGCTCCTGCCCTTGTGCACGGACAGATTGGCCGCCGCCGGAGTCCAGGCCCTGGATGCCAAGGCGGTGCTCTCACAGGCCGGAGAACTCGCGGAACGCGGCTACCGGGTGTTGGCTGTGGCACAGCGTCAATTCGACGCCATGCCGGATGACCTGGCGCAGGTCGAGCAGCAGCTGACCCTGCTTGGGCTGGTGGGGCTGATCGATCCACCACGCCCGGAGGCCGCCCAGGCGGTGGCGGACTGTCAGCAGGCGGGGATCACCCCGGTCATGATCACCGGCGACCACCCCGGAACCGCTTGGGCGATCGCGGCGCGGCTGGGTATTGCGGCTGACGCCGAGTGCGTCATCACGGGCCAGGAGCTGGCCCGGTTGTCCGATGACGCCTTCACCAGACGAGTGGCGCATATCCGCGTGTACGCACGGGTCAGCCCGCAGCAGAAGCTGCGCATCGTCAAAGCATTGCAGGCCCGGGGGGAATTTGTCGCCATGACTGGTGACGGCGTCAACGACGCACCAGCACTGAAGCGCGCCGGAATCGGGGTCGCCATGGGCGACAAGGGGAGCGACGTGGCGCGGGAAGCGGCGGGCATGGTGCTGCTGGATGACAATTTCGCCACCATCGTGCGTGCGGTGCGCTCGGGGCGCCGGATCTTCGACAACATCCGCAAGTTCATCAAAGACACCATGAGCTCCAACTCTGGGGAGATCTGGACCCTGTTCCTCGCCCCCTTCATGGGTCTGCCGGTGCCGCTGTTGCCGATCCATATTCTGTGGATCAACCTGGTCACCGACGGCCTGCCGGGATTGGCCTTCACCGCCGAACCGGAAGAGCCGGGGTTGATGCGCCGCGAGCCGCGCCCTCCGGATGAGAGCATCTTCGCCCACGGGATGTGGCAACACATCCTGTGGGTGGGCTTGTTCGTTGCCGGCCTATCGATCGCCGCGATGGCATGGTCGCTGGGGCGCGGCGATCCCTACTGGCAGACGGTGGTGTTCACTGTGCTCACCGTGTCACAGCTGTTCCATTCCTTGGCAGTTCGTGCCGAACAGGCATCCCTGTGGCGCATTGGTCTGTTGAGCAACCTGCCCATGTTGGGGGCGGTATTGCTGGCGATGGTGCTGCAGCTGTTGGTGATTTACCTGCCGGCCTTGAACCAGATCTTCTACACCCAACCGCTACCGCTTCCGGTGCTATTGGGCTGTTTGGCGCTGTCTTCGCTGGTTTTGGTTGCGGTGGAGGCCGAGAAAGCCTTGGTGCGCCGTGGCTGGTTGTATGCGACGCCGCCGGCTGGCTCTAACCGTGACTAGTCCGCATGTTTCACCAGCACTACGAGGGCCAGCGGAATTCGCAGCGGCTGGAGTGCCGGTTTGGAGCGAAATTGATAGCCGTAGCTATCAATCGAGTGGATAGCAAGCCGCGTGGAGCGAGAAACTGCTGGAATCTGAATAAAACAGAGCCAAGTAAAATAGTGTACCCGCAGAAAACACCTTGGAATTTGAAAATTCCAATGCAACAGTAGGTCGTTGCCTCAAAGGCGTTATTCGGCTGGTGGAGGATAGGAAAGATAAATGCCCTTTTTGCTCTACCGCCGTTCTATCCGAGCAATGCCGAGCCCTCAAACTCCCGATTGAAACCCCGTTGAAACGCTTCTCAGCACCCGAATTCACCCCAGCTACAGAACCAATAAATTGACTTTACGCCGTTGCGTCGGCAGCTGCCCAGCGGCTCCACTGCTCGCATCGTTCATCCTGCAGCATAGTCTCGGGTTAGTTCCTGCCAATCATTCAAACAACGTCTCTTGAGGAGGCGTCCGGCAAAGTGGCAAACGTGCGCTGATCACTTCAGCTTCATTTTTTGTCCAGATGACTCAGAAATTTCTCGATGACTTCGGAATCTTCGATGCGGGCGATGATCCGCATCGGACCGCCACATACCGGGCACGCTTCCACATCTACGCCAAACACACGATGCAAGCGTTACGCTCAGATTATTTGAGAGCGCTATTCCGCTGCTACCGCCCCACGAGCCAACGCCTCTCGCGGAGTATAATTTACGTCTGCTTATGGCCGTTTGGTCTTGCCCTGCGAAGGTGGACACCGAGAATCGTCCGATAGGGCGGGAGGTGTTTAATGAGCAAACCCAAGAGATATAAGCGTTTCAGCGCTGAGCTCAAGCGAGAGGCCATCCGTCGAGCAGCGACGGAAGACAAGACAGACAAAGAGGTCTGTGAGGAACTGGGGATTGGAAGGCGAATACCCACGACCGTTCACTATTGGTGGATTTGCAGGACAGTCTGTTTTTTTCATGGACGGCCCACGGGACCCATCCGATGAACCACGACGATGGTGATACCTGATCAGGTGACTTCGAAAGCGGAAAAAACAGTGGACCGTTATTGATAAACAGGCAGAAAATCTATGGTTTGCCGATACGGCGATGTCTGCTGCCCCCATGGGCTTTTCCTCTGTTGAGGTTCCTCAAGAAAATCACATGAAGATTGCTGTCATCTACAATCGCGAGTCGCAGAAGGTCATCAACTTGTTTGGCCAGCCAAACCGCGAAAAATACGGCCTGCGCGCGATCAAGCGCATCACCGATTCGCTGAAGAAGGGCGGCCACCAGGTCCAGGCATTCGAGGGTGACAAGGACCTGATCGACCGTCTTGAAGAATTCATGCCACGCACTCTGGTCGGCGAACGCCCCGGTATGGCATTCAACTTGTCGTACGGCATCCAGGGCCAGGCTCGTTACACCCACGTGCCAAGCATTCTGGAAATGGTGGGGGTGCCTTATGTCGGGTCCGGGCCGCTGGCCCATTCGCTGGCACTGGACAAGGTGGTGGCAAAGATGCTTTTCGTTCAGAACGGCGTGCCGACCCCGGAGTTCGCCGTGCTCGACGCCAGAGGCTTTGACATGCCTGCGCTGGAATTCCCCCTGATCGTCAAGCCCAAGAACGAGTCGGTCTCCTTTGGTATCCGCATCGTCAACAATGAGGCCGAACTGCGGGAGGCCGCCGAGGTGATCTTCCGTGAGTACGACCAGCCGGTGTTGGCCGAGCGCTATATTGAAGGGCGCGAGATCAATGTCGGCCTGCTCGGTAACGGTTCGATGCTGGAAACTTTCATGCCAGCCGAACTTATCTTCGGCGAGGGCGGGCCGAACATCTACACCGAAGAGGACAAGAAGAAAAAGTCAGGGCGTGAGGTCGGGGTTGTGTGCCCCGCGCCGCTTTCTGAAGACAAGACACACGAAGCACAGGAGATTGCACGTGGTGCCTTCAACGTGCTCGGCTGTTACGACTGTGCGCGCGTGGATCTGCGCATGGACGATGGCGGCAATCTTTATGTACTGGAGGTCAACAGCCTGCCCAGTATGGGCGAGCACGGTTCCTACGTGGCGGCAGCCGAGGCGATGGGGCTGGATTTTGCCGGTCTGGTCAATCGCCTGGTCGAGGTGGCCTCGGCGCGTTACTTCGGCACGCCGAATCCACCGGAGCTGCAACGTGCCCGCAGGACGCCGTCAGAACGGGTTTTCGGCTACCTGACTGAGCGTCGTGACCACCTGGAAAAACGCATCGAGCATTGGGTGGGTATCGCGAGCCACAGCAATGACCCGGTCGGGATCCGCCAAGCTGCTGGGCAGGTGACCGGCCTGATGGTTGAACTCGGCCTTGCACCCGTCAAGGAGTTCACGGACTCACCACATGTTTGGACATGGGAGACGCCCAAGGGCATGCAGAACGGTACTCTGCTGCTGGTGCATCTGGATGTGCCTTTCAACTCCGCAATGGGCGGCGAACACTTTCACCGTGATCCCGAATGGCTTTACGGTGAGGGGATCGGTGCGTCCCGTGGTCCTTTGGTGCAGCTGGAGTATGCTCTGCGTGCATTGCAAGCGGCACGTAAGCTCAAAGGCCTTCCCATGGGCATCATGTACTACGCGGACGAGGGGCGCGATTGCGAGGAATCGGCCGATTTCATCACCCGTGCCGCGTCCGATGTGAAGGAGGTGCTCGTATTGCGACCGGGTAACCTCGATGACAGTATCGTGATCGGTCGCCGTGGCCAGCGGCGCTATCGTGCGTTCTTCAAAGGCCAGCCACGCAAGCTGGGGCAACCTCACAAGCAACCCGAAGTGATGCTGCGTGCACTCAGTGCGCTGGAGGATATCTCGCAACTGACCTCGCGCAAGGAGCGCCTCGCCGTGTCTGCGGTAGATATCAAGTCCGAGGCTTATCCGCGTTTGTTGCCGCATAGGGTGGTTGCCACCTTACAAGCGTCGTTCCCCAACACACGCGCAGCCGATAGGCTGGAGCAGCAGCTGATCGGGCAACTGGCTACTCAGCAGGCCGAACTGGCTTTGCTTTCGGATCGCCCGCCGATGCCATCACGGCGAATCAACAATACCTTGATTAAGCGGTTGCGGGAGGTTGCCGCGCAGTGGGATATCCCGGTGAATACAGAGACCAGCCTGTGGCCGTCGGTAGCGGGCCTGGTGCCACCGCAGGTTCCGGTGGTGTGCGGCCTTGGCCCGGTCGCGCGCGGTTTGTACACAGGTCAGGAGGCAGTCTCGCGAATCAGCCTGGTGCAGCGCTCCTTGCTGCTGGCCGAGTTCCTGCTGGAGGAGGAAAAATGAGATGCTGCTGATCATCGACAATCAGAGCCAGTACCTGCGCAAGTTCAAGCGCAATTACCTGGACGACCGGGATGTTCCCCACCTGATCGTGGAGCACAATGAGGTCATCGACTGGGATCATTTGCCACAGATCACTGGTCTGGTGCTTTCGGGCGGCAAGGGCAATCCTTACGAACCGCTCAATCTGACAGCCGACTACACGGCGATGATGAATCTCGACGTGCCGACCATCGGCTTCTGCCTTGGACACGAGATCATTGCCGTGGCCTATCGCGCCAAGATCAAGCGACTGGCTGAGTACCAGTCAAGAAAGGCGTGGATCACTCTGGATCAGCCGGACGATCCCATTTTCGACGGCCTAGGAAAAACTCAGATTTCGATCCATAAGAAGCACCGTTTCCATGTGCCCTTCGTTCCACCGGGGTGCAAGCTGCTGGCGCATTCGGATGTCTGCCCGGTCGAGGTTTTTCGGCATCCGGAAAAACTTGTTTACGGTTTCCAAGGCCACCCGGAGGTCTCGGGTGCGGATGGCATCCGGATCATGGAAAATTTTTTACGGATGTGTGGGCTGCAACCAGATTGATTGGCGACAAAAGGGCTAAATAACGATTTCTAGCTCTTGATCGAAGCCTGCTTTTCGTCGGTAAGCGACGTCCGCTCGCAGACCTGGAGTGTCCGCGGTTGGCCGGGTTTTGCTGTTCCCCGAATGACTGCTATTGAGGTCATGAAAAGCGAACTGTGATGTTGTGCGGTGTATAAGGTTGCAGAGCGACCAAAGCTGCTGGTCTGCACCCCCAGCTGGCTGATGTTGATTTCCCTTGGGCCCTCGCTGCCCTGTACCAGCGGCATTGAATAGGTCTCTCCATCCAGGCTCAGAGTGACGTTTTCGCTTATCTGTTTGCGCCTATAAGGATTGGCTTAACGGCCACGTTGTTCCAGGCGACGGACAAATTCGGCCATAATGTGATGATACAGCGCATCGCCGAGCACCATGTCCTCCACCCCGGCATCTATGCTGGGGTTGTCGTTCACCTCGATCACCTTGAGGCCGTGCGCGGTCTGCTTGATATCCACGCCGTACAGGCCATCGCCCATCATGCGCGCGGCACGTTGAGCCAGGCGGATGATCTCGGACGGGGTATCTTTGACCGCCAGTGTCAGGTGATCCCCGGTGGCCCCACGCTTGTGCCGGGCGCTGTGATTGACGATCTGCCAATGCCCCGGAGCCATGCCGTACTGGCAGGCGTACAAGACCTCGCCCCCAATCAGGCCAATCCGCCAGTCGAACTCGGTGGGCACGAAGGCCTGCGCCAATACCAGCTCGGTGTCGCGGAACAACTGCTTGACGCCACGCAGCAGTTCATCCTCGTTACTGACCTTGATCACGCCGCGTGAAAACGACCCGTCCGGCACCTTCAACACCATCGGGAAGCCCAGCTGCTGTGGCAGGCTGTCGACTGCCTGCTTGTGTACCACCAGGGTCGTTGGTGCGGGCAGGCGATTGGCGGTGAGGCGTTCGGCCAGGTAAATCTTGTTGCCGCAACGCAGGATCGAGTCCGGGTCGTCCATCACCACCAATCCCTCGCGTTGTGCCTTGCGCGCGAAGCGGTAGGTGTGATCGTTGACCGCGGTCGTCTCGCGGATGAACAGGGCATCGAACTCCGGGATCCGGTCGAGGTCGTGCGCAGTGATCAGCTCCGCCTCCAAGCCCTCCTCGCGTGCTGCGCGGATGAAGTTTGCCAGCGCCTTGCGGTTGGACGGTGGCATCGCCTCTTTTGGGTTGTGCAGGATCGCCATGTCGTAACGTGCCTGCCGACGTGTACGCGGTTTGCGCCAGCGTGAGGCAATGTGGCCCTGCAGTGCCACGCTGAAGCGATCACTGTCTGTTTCAGTCAACTCGGTCGGTGCGACGATACGCACCGAGGAGACATGCCACAGGCTATCCCTCTCCAGCACCACCTGTAGCAGGGGCGCCGGGAACAGCCTGTACAGGGCAAGGCTGAGCGGCTGCAGGTCGGCCATGGGTGCCTCACCGAACACCGCCAAGAACTCCAGGCGGGTGCTGGCAAGCCCGGAATGACGGCGCTTGAGCAGCCGCGCGATATGGCGGTTGAGCTGTTGCAGATCAACCGGGTAGCTGTCGCTTTCAGCCAAGTCGTTGAGGGTGCGAACCGACGGCAGGATACGGTGCCCACGCGCCTCCGCCAGCAGCGAGCAGTAGTAGCCCACGTCCAGGTAGTCGCGGTCGCGGCACAGGTTGAGCACCTTCAGGCCCTTGCGTCCCGCCCAGGTGGGATCGGTAAGGTAATCGCGCGCTGCCACCAGCTGCGGGCCAGGCAGGTGTCCGCCTGGCGGGTGCCAGTCTCGTGGATCTTCAAGCAGCAGAATGTAATCGCTCATTGGTTTCTGCTCAGCAGCACGATGGCACGCAGGGCACGGCGCCCATAACGCGCGATATGGTGAAAGGTGTCGTTGGCGATCGGCATGTTGATCGAATCCAGCTCGGTCTCTCCCTTGTCGCTGTCCACATAGGGGTCATTGACGTAAACGAAGTGATCGTCGAAGCCGCTGATCACAACCCAGTGGGGGACTCTGGCCTCGTAGATCTGCCAGGAGCTGAGCAAAGCCAGCGGGATGGCGCCGGTCTGGAAGTGCTTGCGTAGCTGCTGAGGATCGAGTTCCCGGTGATGGATGGCGACGCCCAGCTCCAGCAATTGTTCCTGCATGTCGTCCTGAACGAGGGCGATGACGTGCTTCTTTTCCGGGTCGCGAACCGAGTCGACGAAGTGCACGCCGGGATCGGACACATAGATCTCCACCGCGAACCCCCTTTTGGCTGCCGCGAGGCCCAGCCCGAAGGGGCCGCAGCCGCCATGGCCAGAGGTCATGAAGATGGTGGTGGCCTCGCGCCACAGGCGCAGCTCCAGTTTGCGGCTGGGCTCAATCGCCGGGTCGAGAGCGTGCATCGCCATCATCAGCGCGGCCGGACCACAGGTGAAATCCAGGCTTTGCCGGTAATAGGGAATCGGCAGCAGCTCAATGCCGGCAGCGGGGCGTAGGGTCTTCTCGTAGCGCCAGGCGTCGGCGCGGTCCTCGTAGTAGTGCCGGTGTTCGCCGAACCGACGGTAGCCGAGCGATTCGAACAGGGCGATTGAGGCGGCATTATCCTTGCGTACTTCCAGTCTCATCCAGGCGCGCTGGTGTTCCCATGCAGTGGCTTCTGCTGCCTGCACCAGCTGACGCGCAATGCCTTGGCCGCGTGCCCGGGGTGCTACCGCGATCGAGTAAATGCGCGCCGTGGAGGTGGCGCGGTTGAACAATACCACCACCTCGCCCAGCAGTTGACTGTCGCATTCTTTGACCATTACAGCCGCGTTGGCCTTGCTGAGCAGATGGCGGAACTGGCGGCGGCTGATGCGGTCACTGTCGAAAGACAATTGCTCCAGCGCCACGAGTTGCTCAATGTCGGCCAGCTTTGCAAGGCGGCAGCCGGGTTGGCTTTTTGACTTGTTCATTGGCCCTGTTCGGTTCTGATCTGCCGATCAAACGGAAGGACGTAAAGAATCATCGCTTAGCCACTTTTTGGGTCGATTCAGGATGGCCCGGGCAGCACATCAAACCGCTTCCAGAACACCCTGCCGCGCAAACAGCTTGAGCAGCCGTGTGATATTGCTTTCGACACTCCTGCGCGCGCTTCGCAGGGCTTCTTCATCCAGCCCGTTTTCCGCTTTCAGCCAGTCGAGCATGGCCTGGATCAAAGTCTTCCGGTCACGTGTGCCGTCCAGCAGCAGTACGAGTTCCCTGGCAAAGTCATCGAGGTCCAGGCTGCAGTGCGTCACGGTTGCCAGGTGGGACCAGCCTATGCGCGCTTGCTGCAAGGCAAGCTGGCTGGCGCGGGGGTTTTTGTGGTGGCGTGGTGTTTGCCATGATGTCTCGTTAAGCGGTTCGAGGTGCTGCATGACCACTAGGCTAAAAATCTCGTCGAGTGCTTCGTCGAATTCTTCGGCGTGCTGTTCGTTATCTTGGGAGTGCACCCGCTGTGCCGCTTTGTTGAGAAGGTCCTTGTATGCCATGCCGCGGGGGTAGTGTCCGGCCAGCTCAGCCAGAGCTGCCTTACTCAAGGGGTGGTGAACATCAAAGTGCGAGCCGCTGCGGGTGGTGAATGCTTGTGGTTTGAACCGGCGCAGGTCCAGCTTGGGCGCAGGGTGAATGTCCGACACCAGGTAAAGTTGTCGCATACGGGAGTGATCGAGCCCAGTAGGTGGTTCGTCGTCGCGACACAGCAACGATTGGCGGAATGCCCGGTTGGCCACGAAGTCGAGATACTGTTCGAGTTTCACCGGGTCTTTGGTGAGGCTGGTCATGGCCTCACCCAGGGCGTCGTAGAATTCTGGATAGCCGGTCGCCAGGTCCGCGTTACACAGGTAGCGCAGGCCAGCTTTGCTTGCATTATCGACGAAGTCCTGAAACAGGAATGCGCGGTTGTCTGGTTCGAGAAACTCGTGCGCCAGGTAGGAAGGGGGGCGCGAACGTATCCTGGCCACCTCCATTTCCAAGTAGCTGCCCGGGGCCTCGTCGTCGACGGCGCTGCCTAGGTGGTCGATCAGGCTCTGCGCCTGGCGCAACCTGTCCAGCGGTTCGTCGATGCCCTTGAGGTGCCATTCCAGCAGGTCGCGGGTGAGGCCACGCATGCGCCACCCTGGCAGGGTGTTGTAGCTGATATAAGCAATGCCGCCCGGACGCAACACGCGTCTGCACAGTGTCAGGATGGTGCTGCGTACCGTGTCCGGCACCCAGGAATACAGGCCATGCGCGATTACGTAGTCATAGCCATCGGAGGGCGGCTTGAAGTGACTCAGGTCGGTCGCAAGCAGGGTGCAGTTGTCCAGGCCGACTGACTGGATCAGTTCCTTTCCGGCATTGATCTGTCTCTCGGATAGGTCGATGCCAACGAACTCGGATTGTGGGTGATACCAGGCCAGCGGTATCAGGTGACCGCCACTGGCGCAGCCAAGTTCCAGTACCCGGCAATTCGAAGGCAACGCGCAATCCAGCCCGTGTAGCCTGCCAAGTGCCCCCAGGTAAGCCGGACGCGCCTCTGCAAACGGCTGGGAGTCGTAAGGAATCTTGTCGTAGGAAGAAGCGAGTGCCGTTTGCACGGCGTCGGTATCGGCGAGCTTCGTCATCAGCACCATTTTCCGATTTGGTTGGTCAGGCGGAATGCTGTGCGGCCGGAGATATCAGTTTTTGGGCGCGGCTGTTGCGAGGCAAACGGTTTTTCAACATCAATAGGGGTCTCAATGGATAGCTTGCTCAACGTCGATATCCTATTCGTTGAAAATGATGATTCAGGCATTTGCTTGTTCGCTGGATGGAGCCAGGAAATTGGCTTTCGGGCGCATGCGGAAGGGAATCAGTTCCCAGCGAGTGCTTGCGCGCCAGAGCCATTCGAGTGGGCCGTGTCGGAAGCGCTTGAGCCACCACAGGCTGAACAGGATCTGTGCCAACCCCACAGCTAGGCAAACCAGGAGCAGTTCGTAACGCTCGAAGTTGCCGAACATGGCCAGTCCGAAGCCGAAGAAGAACAGGATGGAAAAGATCGTTTGGCCGATGTAGTGCGTCAGCGCCATCCTGCCGACCGCCGCAAACGGTCTTAAGAATCTGCGCGTGGTGGCGAACGAAGACAGCAACGCCAACAAGCCAATATGGCCTAGTGCCAGAGGAAGTTGGGAGAATTCGCGAGCAAGGGTATGTTGGTTGAGTGTGACGAACGGATCGAAGTCGCTTTCCAATACATCAACGAGTGGGCCAAAACGCAGTAACTGCGCCAAGCTATATCCTGCCAGCATCAGCAGAAGGTAGAAACGTCGCGAGCGACGGCCACTGAGTATTCCCCATTTGAGCATGACCATGCCAATCAACAACAGACCACCGAGCAAAAAGCCCTGTTCCTGATAAATATCGATGCTTTGTGTTTCTATGGCAGCTTTTTTTGTGTATCGAAAATTTCCCCATAGCCCGAACCGTAAATTCCGACGTCCTCTTGCATTTCTTGAATCATGCCATGGCGGAATGCACTGATTTCCTGAGACGAGGCGCGCTTTTGGTACAACGGAACTTCGCTGTTGCTTGCGGCTGATGGCGCGCCTTCGGAGCGGATCAATGTTCCCGTGAAGAACATCAACAGGCCCAGCAAGAGCAAAAGGAGGGGGCGAAGACGGTGCAGCGGAAAAGCGAGTATCGCTAGCAGACCATAAACAAAGAGTACGTCATGTGGAGCAAGCAGTAGCAGGGCATGCACTGCTCCGATAATCATCAGTATCAGGTTTCGCCGGAAGAACCTTTCGACACCTAATACACCACCTAGATGCAGGCGTTTTTCTGACAACAACAGGGCTGTGCTGGCGCCGAACAGCATGATGAACAACGCGCGCATCGAATCTTCCACCCAGAGGTTGGAGAAAGCCCACACAAAAGTGTTCAGCTGTTCCGCCTCTCCCCACATCGTAGGGAAGTTGTAGGCGCTGTAGGGCTGGCCAAAGTAGATAACGTTGACGAAGAAAATTCCCAGCACTGCGATGCCCCGGAGTGTGTCCAGCAAGGCGATACGTTCGTGCATTGAATAGCTGATATCGGTCATTGCTGCGGCCTGCGAGAAAACCAACTGGTGATGCTCGACCGCTTGCGCCGGGTTTCCAACACCTCGTGGTAGAAAATATCGCTAAAAAATGCGACCAGTCGTCCGGACTCAGGCAGCACCTCCAGGAACTGACTATCCTGGTTTGCGTGCAAGTAAAGGCGCAACGCCCCACCGTCGGATGAATGCCAATTGCGGTTTAAGTAGAGGATGACCGTCAGAGTGCGGAGGTTGCCTTTAAGAAAGCCGTCCAGATGACGGCTGTAGAAACTGCCGGGGGGATAAATGGCGGCATGTGTTTCCAGGTCGTACAGCCCCAGGAACAAGTCACGGTTCACGGACCGGCGAAGTTCCTCCAGCAGGTCCAGGTATTGGCGTTGTGCGGGCATGGAATTGCCCTGTTCGAGCCATAGGATCTGGTCGCTGCGGGTTTCCGAATCCAGCTGATAGACGTGGTTCCGGCCGATGCCGGCAAGGCGAAATGCACCTTGCCGGGCCTGGAGTTGTTGTTCCTCCAGTAGCTGCGCAGCCCACTCGGGGGACACAAAGTCATCCACCACCGCCCAGCCTTGTGCTACCAAATTGTTGTTGATGGCAGCAAAGGGCTCAGCAGGAGGCTCAGGTGGGTGAAGTTCGTAAATGGCCGCGCGGGACATGGGTGCGGGTTCGCCAAAAGCGGCAAATAGACACCTGCTGTGGCGCGTGCACAAATCAGGTTATTTCAGCTCACGTCAAAAAAAATTGTTTAAGCCGACGGGATGGAGGCCTGGCTAGAGATGGGCCCGGATGACCTTCAGTACCGATTCTAGGAGTTCCTGTTGCTTGGACCAGGCTGGGTATGCGGCATAGATGCGTAAGGCGATCTGGGGGGCGTCGGAAACTACGTGTAGTTGTTGGGTCAGTAGCGCCGTTTCGACCATCTGGCGGGGCAGGTAAGCCGCACCGCCGGTGGTCAGCAGCAGGTCATAGGCAATGCGCCCCGTAGACACCCAGAGCCGGGGTGGCGGTGCGTTCGGAAACGCGTTGGCGTGTTGCGTGTGGAAAGAGGTGTTCCAGTCCACCAGTGCATAATGGTCATTAAGTGCGTCCCCGGCGCATTGCGCTGGCGTGGTGGAGACCATCAATAGTTCCAGTTCGCCCAACTCCAACAGTTGCAGTTCAGGGCCAAGCGTGGGTTCGAGCATGAAGCCCAGGTCGGCATTGTTCTGTTGCAGGCGGGTCGTAATCTGGATGGAATTCAAAGTTTCGATGCGCAACGACAACGCGGGTTGTTGCTCATGTAGATCCCGCAACCAGTTGGGTGCGAGCGCATCCCACAGGCCTGGCACAGTCAGAATCGCTAGGTTGGGCTGGGAGTCCGAGTCGATTGCCACATCATAGCGAGCCTGCTCCCATAGCCTGAGCATGTTGCGCGCATGCCCCAGGAAACGTTTCCCTGCAATTGTCAGCTGTATGTTGTTGCGTTCCCTCACGAACAGGGGTGTGCCAAGCTGGTTCTCCAGCAGTCGGATGCGCGCGCTCACTGCCGATGGCGTGACGAAAAGGTTATCTGCCGCGCGCGCGAAATGGCGTGTGTGGTACACCTCGACAAAAGTTTTCAGCAGGTCGACATCCATCTGGCGAAGTTAGCTCCTTTTTCATTTGAAGTGCATTTTTTTTCGTTTTTCCACGATCTGGGGCGAACCTATACTCCGCGAGTCTGGCCGTTTCTGGCGGACTTTTTCGCAACCAACTTTAGGAAGATGCGCAATGAAACTGCTTGCCAAAACGCTGGCTCTTGTCTTGGGAATTGCTTCTCCCGGCCTGTTCGCAGCAGACGCTGCCGAGGCGGAGGCCCAATGTGCACAGTGGGCAAAAGAAGATGGCGTCCAGAAGGACGAAATGGCTCAGTATATGGCTGACTGTGTTGCTGACCAGATGACGCAGGCCGAATCGCAAACTGCTATGGAAGACAATGCCCCCAAGGATTGAGTTCTGCCTTAGCAGTTATTTTCCACCTCGGTAGAACTGTTCTTGGAATAGCCTGATCCAGCGAAGCTTGGCATGTGCTCTTGAGGGTAAAACTTGGGGAGTACATGCTTTTTTGTTTGCTAGAGTTAAACAGTCGTTGTTTTTTATGGTGTCGGTTACTGGCTGAGGAATCGGTGGTTGTTTTCTTCAGCGGGGCTACGGTTTCTGATGCTCCAATCGGCAACTCACCGGCCATGAACTTCCTCCTTCTGACCGTTCACCGCTGTTCCGTGAATGCCTTCTCTGGAAGCGGACGGCGCTTGTGCACCGCGAGAGGCTGCTGAGCGACGATTCCCCGGCCTATCCCTAAGTGGATGAGTCGGGCGCTGCGGCGCGCAGCAGCTTACTACTGATCCTTATCTGTCAGATTCAGTTCTGGCGTCTGCTCTGCCTCCGGGTACATCTCCAGTGCGACCGGCGAGGTCCTAACCATAGGTATAAAGTCGGCTTGCTCTTCCAAGGCGGGAGGGGCTCTGCGTGTGATGCGGTAAATTCCGAACAACCCCAGAATAGCGGCGGTGATCGCGGACATGGCGGGTAACCCCGGGGGGCCAAACCCTTGCATCGCAATCCCGCCAAGGACCGGGCCACAAAGCGCACCTACGCCGAAGACGAGAAGAAAGCTTCGTGTCGCCTCAAGAATCTGTCCTGAGGTCAGGTGGTCATTCGTATGGGCTACGCTGATGCTGTAAAGGGTGAACATCAACCCCCCGTAGAGAAATGCGCCTGAGGTGAGTCCCGGATACCCCTGCGTAACGATGTAGGTGATCATTAATCCAGCTATGGCGGTCGCGAAACTCGTAACGATCAGTACTGTGCGACGATCGATTCGGTCAGACAGGTGGCCGATTGGCCATTGAAGTAAGATACCACCGAGGATGGTTGAACTCATCAACAAAGCGATTCCGGTGTCGCCAAGATCGAGAAGCTGCCCGAAAACCGGCGCCATGCCCCAGAAGGCCCCGTTGACGACACCCGCACTCAGCGCTCCCACCATGCCCAGTGGCGAAATACGCATGAGCTCCGAAAGCTTCAGTGGTTCAACAAGGTCGATCCTCGGTTCCTTCACTTGAGTGATGGCAATGGGAACGACGCCAAGCGAGAATAGGATTGCGGCCAACGCAAAAAGCGTGAGCTCTGAACTGTCACCTGCAAGCAGGAGGAACTGACCGCCGCCGAGAGCGATGAGCGTGCTCATCATATAGACCGAAAATATCCTGCCGCGGCTCGGACCTGCGCTCTGTTCGTTGAGCCAGCTCTCTACCACCATGTAGATGCCGACTACACAGACGCCGCTGACGATTCGGAGGAAAAGCCAGACAACCGAATCGACCAAAAGGCCGAACCCCAGGCTGGTCGCTGCGCTCACCGCTGCAAAGGCAGCAAAACACCGCACATGGCCAACGTTTCGGATCAGGTTGGGAACGATCAATGTGCCGACGATGTAGCCGGCGTAGTAGCCGGCCATAATCAGGCCGATTTCCAGGCTTCCAAATGCGGCAATCGTGGCCCGGACGCCAAGGAGAGTGCCAAGCAGGCCTACCCCTGCTAGCAGGATCCCTAAACCACCGAGCAGGATGAGAATTGTGGAAGTCATTTCATGAGCTCTACAAACACGGCATTTGGTCCAACTGAGGCCAGTTTATATAAAACAGATTCTTGGTTTACCTTAGGAGCGTGTTCCTGAAGCCGGGCAGCGCTCGAATACTTTACTCCAGCGCATCGATTCTCGTTGCATTTCTTTGGTAGATCCAGACTGGCATCTGGGCGCACAAGTTGTTGCTGTCGGCGCAACCGTCCGCTTCCAGGGTTAGTTCACTCGGCTCGTTCAGCTACCCGAAAGCTGACGTTCATCGAGCAGCTGGAAGCGGCGATATGCGGGCGTCAGGATTTTTTTACAGCCAATTCTGTGAACGGCGAGAAGCCGACCTTCAACGCCAGTAATAAGCCGAGCCGGCGAAGCCGGGGTCGGACATGATTGCCTTGTTGACTTTCTCCCTTGGCTTGTATGCCACTATGTTCACGTGCCCTTTGCCTGGAAACTTCGTAAGCGCAAAATCCTCTCCCAATAGCCCAATCACTTCTGGGATTTTCGTGACACCATATGACCTTGGACCGAAGTTGGGCATTTGCCGTTTAAGCAGGTGGCCTACAGAAGCAACATTGGCCCATTCGTGAACATCTTTGTGCTGTAGCCATGCCTTATGAAAAATCGGAATCAATTGGGATAGTCCACCTTTCTCTTCATTCCCAGCTTCTTCCTCATTCGCCC
>Ga0180435_10001382_pt1 | contig 25410 bp, 19 predicted proteins | sample SS_ome_3_FD_132467 | JGI IMG/M metagenome (GOLD analysis project Ga0180435, IMG submission 132467) | Hypersaline lake sediment archaeal communities from the Salton Sea, California, USA - SS_3_S_1 metaG | ecosystem: Environmental > Aquatic > Non-marine Saline and Alkaline > Hypersaline >... | reverse complement strand
TAATGACCTGGTTGTTAACTTGATGTATTAAAGATATAAGGATGCACTAAGTTGGAACAAAATTGCCCTGACCTTCGAAGCCGGCTCTATTGGCGCACCATGATAGTGCGCCATGCCGTCTGAAAGTGTATTCTTTTTGTTCATGATGCAATAAGTGCAACACTTGTGCCAGAACTGTGCATTCTGCTAACAGACTGAAATGACAGCGATATATCCATGTGCAAGTCGATGCAGGGAAAGGCACAGCAGGGCAACGCTCTATTGGTATAAACATTGCTAGTTTGTAGTAAGGTTAAGTAATAATGCTTACAACATAATAGGTGAATGATGAAATTAGCGATGATCGGGCTGGGCAGGATGGGCGCAAACATGGTGCGGAGACTGGTCCGCGATGGGCATGAAATTGTTGCTTATGATGTCGATGCTGACAGCACAGCATCTCTTGCCGCAGAGCTGGAGGGAGTCACCGGTGCAAGCGACCTGCAGGACCTCATCAGGCAGATGCCCGCGCCTCGCGCGCTATGGTTGATGGTTCCGCACCAGTACGTCGACCAGAGTATCGAAGATCTGCATGCTGCAGGCATGGCGAAAGGTGACCTGTTGATCGACGGCGGCAATTCAAACTTTAACCTATCAAAACAGCGCGCTGCCCGCCTGCAAGAAAAAGGCATCCACTTCGTCGATTCCGGTACATCAGGCGGTGTCTGGGGACTGGAGAACGGTTACAGCATCATGGTCGGTGGCAGTGATGAAGCCGTCGCCATGATACGGCCGGCGCTTGAGTCACTGGCACCGGCAAAAGATAAGGGCTGGGGACATGTCGGCCCAGCTGGTGCCGGTCACTACGTGAAGATGGTGCATAACGGCATCGAGTACGGCATGATGCAGGCCTTTGCCGAAGGGTTCGAACTGCTCGATGCCAAGCAGGAGATGGAGCTGGATCTACAGCAGATATCACATATCTGGCAGCATGGCAGCGTGGTCCGTTCATGGTTGCTGGACCTGATCGCCGATGCATTCGATGATGATGCGGGACTAACCTCGCTCAGTGATTATGTCGATGACTCCGGGGAGGGCCGCTGGACGGTACAGGATTCGATCGACCTGGGCATACCGACGCCTGTGCTGACACTGGCACTGCAGATGCGCTTCCGTAGTCGGCAGGATCCAGCGTTTGCCGGCAAGGTGCTCAATGCCATGCGTGCCGGTTTCGGTGGTCACAGTATCCGCCCGTCAGAATAAGAGCCGGAGATAGAAATGTCTGCTTCCTCAGGAGAAAAGGTGTTCGTCAACGATCACTGTATCGGCGAACCGACCGAGCCGGCCAATATCGTTATCTTCGGTGCCGGCGGTGATCTGACCAAGCGAAAACTCATCCCGGCACTGGTTAAGATGCTGCGCTGTGGTCTGTTGAATCCTGAAAGCAGGATCATCGGCGTGTTGAAGGGCCGTACAGAGGATGAGTGGCTGAATGCCATGTACCGGGGCATGCTCGATTATGCGCCTGATATCAGTATGGATGAATCGCAGTGGAAAGAATTTGCCACCATGTTCAAGATGGTCAGCGGAGACCTGCAGGAAGAAACAACGTATGAGTCACTGGCTTCGGCTCTGGAAACCATGAACGGTCATACCCATGCACTGTTCTACTGTGCGGTACCGCCGCGGTGGTATACAACCATCGCGGCAGGGTTGCACAAGCTTGGCCTGTCCGATGAGACGCAGGGCTTCAGGCGTGTCGTCATCGAAAAACCGTTCGGTATGGATATCGGCAGCGCGCGGCAGTTGAACAGGGAGCTTCAGTCGCTACTCGATGAGTCGCAGATCTATCGTATCGATCACTATCTCGGCAAGGAGAGTATACAGAACCTGCTGGTCTATCGTTTTGCCAACAGCATACTCGAGCCTCTGTGGAACCGAAACTACATCGATCATATCCAGATATCAGCTGCCGAGTCGATCGGTATCGAATACCGTGCAAATTATTATGAAAAATCGGGCGCTTTGCGTGACATGATTCAGAGCCACCTGATGCAGGTGATGACGCTGGTGGCGATGGAGCCGCCGGTCGAGTTTACTGCCGATGCAGTGCGTGATGAAAAGATCAAGGTGTTGCGAGCTGTGCGTCATTTCGAACCGGGCGATATCAATAAGCAGACGGTTGCTGCCCAGTATGGATCAGGTAATTCTGTAGCTGATGATGAAGGGAAGTTGAACGCCTATGTTGCTGAAAAGGGTGTGTCGCCAGATTCGGTAACAGAGACGTTTGCCGGGGTGCGCTTCTATATCGACAACTGGCGCTGGCAGGGTGTGCCTTTTATTCTGTGGACGGGAAAACGTCTGCCTGAGCGCGTCTCGGAAATATTTATCCGTTTCAGGAAACCGCCTTTCAATCTTTTCGATACGCATGCGATACCGCCGATGGCGAACTCGCTGGTCTTTCGTGTGCATCCCGACGAGGGTATCGAGCTTCGTATGAATGCGAAGATGCCCGGTCTGACGACTGATACACAGCGCATGAAGATGCGCGCCCCGTATTCTGAAAACGGTGAAGATGTCTCTGATGCCTACGAAGTGCTGTTGCATGATGTGCTCATAGGGGATGCGACCTTGTTCTCCCGTGCTGACGAAGTCGAAGAGTCGTGGTTGATAATAGAGCCGATACTGAATGCCTGGAAAGATCGTATCTCGGTCGACCGTTACCGCTCCGGCACATGGGATGTCCCCGGTATGGATGAGCTGCTCAATGGCTGTTCAGGCGGCTGGCATATTCCGGGCTAGGATTGTTCTGTAATGCATAGCTGGAATATAAGTAGCGATATCGAGCAGGCTTCCCTTGCTGCAGCAGAATTTCTCGCCGAAAAGATAAAGCTATGTGTCGATGAAAAAGATATATGCCATGTCGCATTAGCGGGAGGCAATACGCCGGCATTGTGCATGAGGTTGCTGTCAGAAAAAAAACTACCATGGACAAAAGTGCACTGGTACCTGGGGGATGAGCGCTGCTACCCAGCCGGACATGAAGAGCGCAATGATGTGATGCTGCAAAATAATCTGTGGTCACTATTGCCGGCAGGTGTTGATTTGTCAGCAAATATACATCCCATTCCGGCCGAGCTGGGGCCGGAGGATGCAGCTGACCAGTACCGAGAGCTGATCAATGATATCAGCCGTATCGATATCGCATTTCTCGGTATAGGTGAAGATGGTCATACCGCCAGCCTGTTTCCGGGTAACGCAGCATTAACGGACGACAGGTCGGTGATACCTGTGCATGATGCACCGAAGCTACCATCTGATCGCGTGTCTTTGAGTAGACAGACATTAAATCATGCTGGTTGCCGGCTAGTGCTTACAGCTGGCGCATCCAAGGCCTCTGTCATCAAGCGAATACGGGACGGGGAATTGCTGCCAGTAAATCTTATCGGTGATATAGACTGGTTCGTCGATGAGGCGGCTATGTCTGAATAAGATTATGTGCCGTTCGAATTCCTGCTTTACGACTGATATACAGTCTCTTCCATAGCGTCTTCTTTTACTTCCTGAAACACAAAAAGCTAATTAGTTGTCTATAGTCAAAGTAACTGACGGCAACGATTGGGCTTCTGCCTTCAGAATAATAAATAATAAAGCGACGTGTGGCCTATATGGTCATCGTTACAGAAAGTCTCCAGAGAGATTTCAATGGCGTTAATCCAACCAGTTTCTACGCTCTCTATCAAGCGAGCAGTCAACCTCTATACGATAGTGCTGTTCCTGTCGTTTGGTATCCTGCTGTACTGGCTGGCGACCGATCGATATAAAACTTTCGTTGAAGTACATGAAGACAAGGCCAGTAATACGAGCAAGATCGTCGCATTCGAGATAAATAAAACCATTAAAGAGAAGCGGCGCATCATCGATATCTTCGTCGACAGCTATAGCGAATCGATCATCGAACTGTCGAAAAACCCGGAAGATGAAGGCCTCTATTACTATCTCGCTGAAAGGCTGCGCAAGTACTATCCGGACTTTTCTTCTTTCAATATCATCGATACTTCAGGTGAAGTTGTCGTCAATGACTTTGATGGGGTTATCGGTGATCTGTGTATGGAGGATGTCGAGTACTTCATGCGCAGCAGTGAACAGCGTGTACGTCTTCATCCGAATGCGCACGCCTATCACTACGATATATTCAGTCGGATCAGCTTTGATGACAGCAGGATGGTGTTCTTTGTCAGTTTTAATGTATCGGAGATCACGGATATCCTGAGCTCGGTGCAGTCTGAAAGTCACAGTCTTGCCCTCGTTAACAAGGAGGCTGATAATCTCATCGAGGTGACATCGCAGGGCGGGCGCCACGCGCTCAGTGGTCGTCTCGACTTTCGCATGAAAGGCGATGAGCTCTTCAGGGTATTATCTTCGACGAAAATTAAAGACTCAAGCTGGCATGTGGTTGACATGCGAGACGAGGACCTGTTCAACGACTTCAGGGATGATATCGTCAAGGAATATATCGTCGCGTATTACGTCTTCGTCATCATCATCCTGTTTATGCGGAATATACTCATCAACCAGGATGAGAAACGCACGGCTGCCGAGATGCAGCTGCAGAAGAACCATGAGCAGATCAAGGTGTTGAATGAGCAGCTCGAATTATTGTCGATAACCGACGGACTTACTGGACTATATAACCGGCGGCATTTCAACGAGGTGATGAGCAAAGAGTGGAACAGGGGCTTGCGTTCACGACATGCATTGACCTGTGCGTTGATAGATATCGATTACTTTAAGGACTACAACGATGCCTACGGCCACCAGGCGGGTGATCAGTGTCTTATCGATGTGGCAAATATATTGAAAGACACATTCAGGCGAGGCGGGGACTTCGTCGCGCGTTATGGCGGCGAAGAGTTTATTGTCCTCATGGGGGATAGCAGCAAAGAGGATGCAATAACAGCGGTCGAGTTATTACAGGAAGAATTGGCCAAATTAAAAATACCGCACAGGCAGTCTAAAGCAAATGAGTTTGTAACGGTCAGCGCGGGTATTGTCAATGAAGCACCAACAAGGGGTGAATCTATAGAGGGTTTTATCCGTAAAGCCGATGATGCTCTATACCAGGCAAAAGCAGATGGTCGTAATAAGTGGGTGATGGCTGGTTAGTATAATTTTCCTTGATGTGCTTTGTTAATATTTGATGACGATAAACCCAAGCACGCCATTGTATCGGTAATTAAGACTGTTGTTAGCAATGACTCCACGGTGGTCTACCCTTACATCAAAAAATGAGGCAGAGGCACCTGCTCCAAAATGCTTGTTAAAGGAATACTCGGCAGCAAGGTTTATATTGAGCAGGTAACCATCGATGTCATTTATCGTTATCGAAAAATAACGCGCAGAACCTCTAACTATCCATCTATCGTTAATAGAGTAATCTGCAGTAAGACCTAATAGTGGTAGTGGCGCTACCAGGCGCTGACTCGAGCTGAAATTACTAATAAACTTTTCCTGGTCATCGCCTTCGATAATCACGTTGCCACTTCCTGATACATCTGCCAGCGAGTTCATCCAGTATAAACCTGCGGTTACTCCCAGCTCTATGTTGTTACGTTTATAAAAACTGTATATATACGCAATATCGAATACGTGTGTTTTTACAGAGGATGCCAGGTTGGCGCCTGCGAGTATCGTGTTTCCTTCTAGCACTATATCTTTTTGTGAGGTTAAGTCGGAAGAGCGGTTTATCTGTGTGTATGCAAGGCTGATCCTGTGGTTGTCGGCAATCCGCCAGTCTCCTTGGATCCAGGTCAACTGTACACTTTGATCAAAGCCCAGCGTATCTTCCAGGTCGATCTCTTTGTCTATGCTGCCGTCTCGTGAATTAATGCTCAGGCTGGTGTCAAACTCGTTGATGGAAAAGCCGATAGTAAGTTTGTAGGTTTCATCAAAAGCGGATAAAACAGGCTGTGAGACCGAACATAACGATATAGATAATATGATACGGCTAACATGCCATGTGGATCTGCCAGTCATAATCAGAACTGGTATCCAAGGCCGACACTAAGCGCATTGATGCCGAGGTCAAAAGGCTGGCTTGAGCTGTCCTCAAACAGATCCAGTTGCATCATGTGGAGATATTCAAGCTGTATGGTTAACCTGTCTGTTATGTAGTGTGCGCCGCCGATAGCAAAATAATAGCCGTAGCCACTGTCATCGACAGTGGTGCTGCCGCCAGGGATGGACTCGTTAAAATACTCTTCGACCTCTAATTCAGTTCGCCAGTATTGGAGTCCGAGTCTGCCGTAAGCCTCGTAGGGTGACTCTGCCCTGTGCCTGAGTTTCATGCCCAGCATGAGTGCCTGTGACTGAAGTGCAGCACGGTAATAGCCGACAACATCCTGTCGTGTCTCGTCATAAGCCTGATCGGTTGCCAGTAACCCCAGGTCGGTTGCCAGCCAGTCTTTAAAGAAGTAATTATGGCGAAGAGCGATCGCTTTATTACTTGAGAACTCATCGTTTCCACCTGCGTCGAAGCGTGTCAGCAGGTAGTTGATGTCCAGCTGCATCTTGTCGGCAGACACTGTCTGCGTTTGCAGACAGAGTAATACGGTAATTATGGTGCGTATGGCTGATGTCATGGATTAATTACTGAAGAGGACGGCAGGTGAATATTTTACCTGTATCTCTGTACTGCGACCGCCGGTGACTGAGCCAGAATCGAATGCATCGTCGAACACGCCTTCGCGTAAGCGTTGCACAAAGATGCGGATATCACAGTTGCTTTCAGCTGGATTCGCTTCGGTTTTTTTGAATACGAAGTCCGGGTCGATGTTGCCTGCGCTAAGCTCATTGAGCAGGTCCTGTAACAGTACCAGGGCCGTTCCGGAAATGAAATCCAGCAAGGGGCTGCCTGCACTGCTGTCAAAGATGATGTCGCTGAGGTTGAGGACTTCGTAGCCATCGTCATCATTGATCTCAGAGCTAACGCCATACCGAGAAAAACTTAGACCGTCACTGCATTCTACAGAGACAAGTGCACGCATTCTATCACCCATACCGGCAGGCACCCAGGTCAGTTCTATGGTGTCGTTGATAGAAAAGAGCGTTACGGGTTCTGTCGGGCTGATAACAATGACATCGGGCGGGAAACTGATTGTCGCCGAGGTGCCGACGAGCTCTCCAGGTCCTGGATCGATATTGACAAGGTCTACCGGGTACCAGCGATCTTCACGTGCTTCTATCGGCGCGTGTACGACTTCCATGAAGATGTCCGATAAGCCAGTAGTTGGTAGTGTTGATGAGTAGCTGCCCTCATAATAGCCCTTGTTTAACAGCAGTGTGGATTCTGTGCCGGTACTGGCTTCGAACACATCACCGCCGGCCAGGTTGACAGGTTTGCCATCGATGAACACCGCAGCCGCTACCTGAGCATCTTCTACCGTGTCATGCAGATTGGCTTCGGCATACATGAAATAGCCTGTCTGAGGTACGTTAGGCAGGTTGTTATTAGTTTCGACATCGCAGCCTGATAACAGGATTGTTGATATCAGCGATAAACATGAAACAGTAAAGAAGCGATTTTTTAGCAGGGGGCTAGTCAATGTTTTTATCTAGAGATTTAAAGACCGAAGTCGAAAAAACGACTCCGCTATATGAAATCATAGGCTATGTATAGTCTATATGCTTGACCCTATACGTCAAACGCTTGACTGGATATAAGTATGATGTTCGATTGGCAGGCGGTAATGATCTTTTGGTCAGTTAATGCTCGTCTGTAACAAGTTGAGAGATCATCAAGGGTTACTGGTAATTACCACATCAGGTCATCGGGTATTTCGTACCCTGCATAGGGGTCGTCCTTATCTTGTATCTGCTCTTCATCGCTGAAGATGACCAGACGCTTTTCATTTCGTTGTCGAATCTTCTCGGCAATATCTGCAGGAACCAGTTCATAGCGGCCCTCTATACGGGCGATGCCCAGTTTTCCAGCGATGATCTTTTGCTTCATGTCTTCATCGACATGGATGCGTCTTACTTTCCTGTTATGTTCGAAGTTGTAGACGATCTCACAGCTGTCGTCACGCGCTATACAATTGTTGATGATGAGCTGGTTGATCTCGATAGAGATCGCTTTCTGTCGTGCCTGCTCTTCTTTCTTCTTGTTGAGTTCGCGGTCGCGTTTCGCTTTTTCTTCTGCTGCCTGTTGTGCTTTTATTTTGTTTTGATCGACAGCTTGCTTGTTCTTTGGCTGCTGTTTCCTTTTCCTGGCTTTTTCCTGGTTGGATTTCTGCACCTGTTTTTTGGTGACCAGTCCGGCTTTCAGTAATTGGTCCTGTAAGGGGTTGCCCATTGCTTAACTCGTATTATGTGATGATTGTTTTTGGCCTGTAGGGGGAGCATGTTGCTGCTGTCATATGCCTGCTGGCGTATTTTAGAGCATGCCGGGCAGAAGGAAATGGTTTATTCACTCTCTTCTTCGACAGCGCCAAGCCAGCCCAGGTCATCGAGGATGGTGTACACCGAAGGCACGATGAATAGCGCTGCGATGGTGGCGGTGGCAAGACCGAATGCGAGACTGGTCGCGAGTGGGATCAGTATCTGTGCCTGCAGGCTTTTCTCCATCAGCAGCGGCAACAGGCCGGCCACGGTGGTGATTGAAGTCAGCAGGATAGGTCGGAAGCGGGCGAGGCCGGCATCGAATGCAGCCTGCATTACGTCGATGCCCTGCTTGCGTTCCCTGCGGATGAAAACCACCAGCAGGATGGAGTCGTTAACCACGACACCGAACAGAGAGGCCATACCGATGATGCTGGGCATGGTCAGGTCGAGACCGAGCAGCAGGTGGCCGAAGATGACGCCGATCAGTGCGGTGGGGATGACGACCATTACCGCTATCGGTGCGATATAACCGCGGAACTGTAGTGCCAGCAACATGTATACACCCAGCATGCCGAGTAGCACGTTGCGCATGATAGAAGCACCGGTTTTGGCTGATTCCTTGCTCTCACCCTGAACATCGAGGCGGATATCAGGATAACGCTCCAGCAGTTGCGGGATGAACTCACTATTAGTCAGCGTTAGGATTTCCTGGGCATTGGCGATATTGCGATCGACATCGCCCTGGATGGTCACCGCACGGCGACCATCGACACGATTGATGCGAGCCCAGCCGCGGACCTCTTCTACCTCGGCGACCACCAGCAATGGTACCAGCGCGCCACCTCGCCCGATGATGGTGAAGTTCTCCAGCTGTTCCGGTCCCACGCTGTCGTCTGCCGATATGCGCAAATTAACCTCGTAGGTTTCGGCGCCTACCGGGAATTCATCCACTTTGATACCCTGGAAAGAACCGCGTACCTGGCTGGCGATCTCGCTCGCATCGAGGCCGAGTACACCGGCTGAAGGCTTGATAGCAAGGTGGTACTCACGTTTCCCGGGGCGCAGGTCATCACTGACATCGACCACGCCGACGTAGCTGTTCAGCCATGCCTGCAGTTCGCTCGAAGCCGCTTTCAGTCTTTCCAGGTCATAGCCAAGCAGGCGCAGGTCGATGGCGCGACCGGCGGGGCCGTGAGTCGGCTCGGTGTATTTGATGGTGATGACATCGGCCAGTTCGCCGGTGGTTTCTCGCCAGTCCCGGCGGAAGTCGTCCAGCGATGCATTGCGATCTTCCGCACTCAGCATATCGACGATGACCCTGGCCAGGTGCGGGCCGCTTTCATAGGCGTCAGGATTCTGTCCATACAATACGACGATGTTCTGAATCAATGTCTGGTTATCTGGCTGCAACGGATCATATTTTGCCTTCAGCGGTTCCAGTGACTGTATCAGTGAATCGACCACGGCTTCGGTGCGCGCCAGTGGTGTGCCCTGGGGCAGCAGCACGCGGGCTTCGACGATGTCGCCTTCGATATCGGGGAAGCCGACGAACTTGAGGAAGCCGCCAGCCGGCACCGCGATGGAGATGATCAGCATCATGAAGACGATGCCCATTGTGAAGTAACGATACTTGATGGCTGACTTGAGCAGCGGCGCAAAATACACATCACGCAGCTTGTCAAAAGATGATTCGAAGCGTTGCCTGAAACGCGACGGTTTATCGTTTTTCATATGGCTGAGCGAGTGAGCCAGGTGGTGCGGCAGAACCCAGAAAGCTTCGATCAGACTGACGGTGATGACGATGATCAGCACGATGGGTAGTATGCGCAGGATCTGCCCCATGGTGCCGGTGATGAATACCAGAGAGCCGAACACCAGCAGGGTGGTGGCGAAGGATGACATGATGCCGGGAAGTACCTGCTTTACGCCTTCGATAGCTGCATGCATCGGCGTATCACCCTTCGACATTCGTGCAGCAATATTTTCCGCGATGACGATGGCATCATCCATTAGCAGGCCGACACCGATTAGCAGGCCGACCATGGAGATCATGTTGATGGTGACGCCGATGAGCGGCAGGATGAACAGTGCGCCGAGGAACGAGACAGGCAGTCCCATGGTTACCCAGAAGCTGTAACGGAAACTGAAGAACAGCCACAGCACAAGGAAGACCAGGATCAGGCCTTGTGTACCGTTGCGTACCAGCATGTTGAGCCGGTCGGTGACGACCGAAGCCACGTCCTGTGTCAGGTAGAGTTCGATACCCGCCGGTGAACGGACACGTTCCGCTTCGACGAAATCGACCACGGAATGGTAAACATCGAGGATATCCTGTGAACGGGTCTTGGTGATGTTCAGCTGTGCGGCGCGCTGGCCGTTGAAGATCACCTTCTGTTCATCACGGTCGAATCTGTCGGTGATGGTCGCGATCTCACCCAGGCTGATAGCTGCACCGCTGCTGCCGGAGATAACGACCAGGTCTTCGAATTCTTCTGCGCTCTTACGCTGATCATCGAAGCGCAGCAGCAGGTCTTCATCAGCTCCTTCGAGACGGCCGATCGGACTGCTCACGCTCTGGCGGTTTACCGCGGTGGCGATATCGGAAGCTGACAGGCCGTATTGACGCATGCGCCATGCGGGTACTTCGATACGGATATGATGGTCAGAGAATCCACTGACCACGACTTCGGCGACGTCTATCTCGGCAGTCATACGATCTTTCAGATCTTCAGCATAGGCCTTGAGTGCGACCGGGTCGTTCGGACCGGTAACGGCGACAGAGATAACGGCATCGGTACGCGCCAGTTCTTCGATGACAGGCGGCTCGGTCTGCTCAGGAAAGTCATAGATGGCATCGATCTCGGATTTCACGTCGTCGAGGAAGCGTGTCATGTCTGCGCCTTCGCGCATCACTGCGGTTGCAGTGCCGACTCCTTCGCGAGAATCGCATAACATCTCGTCGAGGTCGGAGATGCTTTCGAGTGCGTCTTCGATACGTCTGCAGATGGCATCTTCCACTTCGTCAGCGGTGGCGCCGAGATAGATGACCTGGATCTGTACGTTCTCGTTCTGGATCTCCGGGAAGGTTTCACGTTGCAGGCCGGGCAGGGCAACGATGCCGAGAATCATGATCGCGGCCATCATCAGGTTGGCCGCAGTCTGGTGACGGGCAAACCATGCGATCATGAATCATCTCCGGCAGACTGGGTTTCATCGCCGACTGGCTCTGCAGCTTCTTCTGTCTCGGTCTGTGTGTCTTCTGCCGGGGCGTCTTCTTGCAGTTCCACTGATCCTGCTTCGCTCACAGGCATCACATCTGCTTGTTTCTCAGGTATTGGGTTGAATGTCTTATATTGGTCGATGTCACGCAGGCGCTGGTTGAGTACTTCATCGAGCTGCGTTTCCAGCAGCATGCCATCGACTGCGGGTACGATATCGCTAACCACGATCCGTTCTCCTTCCGCGACGCCTTCATCGATAACGCTTATATCATCCTGTGAGAACAGTACCTTGACCGTACGTCGACGTAGACGGTTACTCTCGTCAGCGATAAACACGGTACCGGCACGTACGGCAGTGCGGGGCACAACCAGGCGGCTCATCGAGCGCTTGCTGCTCAGTACGACCTTGACGAACATGCCTTTTGACAGCGGCGGTTTATAACCGGGGATGACCTTGTCGAATGGGTCGTTGACCGCAACCACGACCCCCATGGTGCGTGTCTCTGGATCGACGATGTCGCTGAAACGGACGAACTCGGCGGTCCATTCAGCAACATGGTTGCCCAGGTCGAGCTGCACCACAGGATCGATCGAGATCAGGTCGGCAAACTCCCTGTCAAGGTTGTTGAAGTCGATCTTAAGGTTGGGGCGGCCGATGAACAGGCGCCGCAGGGAAGACATCGCGACCTGTGCCAGAACTTCGACCCGGTCGATCGAGTCGCCTTCGAACAGGCTCTTGCTGACGGGAACGAACTGGTCGGCTTCTATGCTGAGGCTGGCGACGCGCATGTCATATGGCGCCTTGATGATGGTATGTTCAAGGTCGCGTTCGGCGAGTGATTTTCTCGCTTCCAGCAGCCTGCGCTGTGCCGGCACCAGCGAAAGTGTATTTTCCAGGTTTTGTACCGAAGCGCTGTAAGCCAGCATCTGGCGCTCTGTCTCGTCGGCTGAGCTCTGTGACGCGGTGCCTTTTTTTACCAGCTTGCGGATACGGGCCAGTTCATCTTTCGCCAGTTTCAGGTTGCGCTTCTCGATCTTCAGTGAAGCGCGGGCATTTTTTTCCTGGCCATCGAGTTCGAGTAATTCCGCCGTGGCCTGGGCGAGTGCGATCTCATAGTCCTGCGGATCGATGTGGACCAGTTCGGTTCCCGCGGTAAGTATCTCGCCATCTCTCAGCTTGGGATGGATATAGGTGACGGTTCCCGCGACCTGGCTAACTGCGGTCCAGACACGGGCAGGCTGAATCGGGCCATATCCTTCCGCCATGGGCACCAGGTTGATAACCGGTGCTTCGACGATACGTACCGTCCGGGTCGGTTCCACAAGTTCAGTCCTGGTGGGAGGTTCTTTGCCGGTGATGAATAAGATCAGGACCAGTATGCCGAATATGATCGGCGGCAATATCAGCAACTTGCGAGAATAAGGGAAGCGGTCGAGGTTCATCTATGGTCTCCGTATCATCTACCAGTGTATTGTATGGCAGTGTGGTATATATCGCGGTATATATTAACTTGCTGATATCAGCTTTTGCTTGTCATAGGTCAGCTGTTATTAACATGCTCTATAGCATAAGCGCCGAGTATACCGCTCTGAACTCCTCCTGTGATACTGATGAGAGGGGTATTGATCATGATTTTGTGCATGAATGCGGACAGCTTGTCATATTTAATTTGACAGTGATTTCAGGGGTTTTTTCTTATATCGGCTAAAATCTGTGGATAGTTCAGTTAACAGCAAATGATTTACAGTACATGACTCACGGTAAATGGATCATGGATTCATCAGGGGATAATTCAGTTGGTCAGTCAGGGAAAGTCGGGGATGTGCGGTAGTATGTGGATTGATCTCTTCGCGTTTAGAGGCGGGCTATCTCAGAAGTTTCAGCAATTCAGATAATGAATAACCACTATTTCTATTCTTATTTGCATCGGCAGATACCGGTATTGATCTGGTTGTCAGTGCTGCCGGGACTGGGTTATGTGTTCCTCAGCTGGATACATGGTATCCCGCTGCGTGCTGTAATCTGGTATGCCACAATCCTCGCCGTGTCTGGATGGGGTTATCTGATCTATCGTCAGTTTCAGCATGACAGCCTGAGCAACGGACAGCTGAGAGCCTGGTACAGGCAGCTATCACTGTTCTATTATGTGTTCTTTTTTCTCTGGCTGGTCATCTTCCTGTTATTCATTCCCGAGCACCAGTTTAAGCTTCATTATATTGCCATCTTCACCGAGATAGGGGCGGCGGTTGTCGCCTCGGTTCTGCTGGTGCCGGACAAGAAGCTTTTCAAACCCAATGTCATCATGCTGATGGTGCCCCTGTCGATCTATTTCCTGCTGTTGAATGAGTGGTATGGCTATGTTCTGTCCGTGTTCTCTGCTGTATTCGCCTGGGTTCTTATCTATGCGGCGGATAGCAGTCATAAATTGCTGATGAAGACGAATTTTCAGGCAAACCACGATTTCCTCACTGGCCTGAAAAACCGCTATTACTTTATCAACTACCTGCAGAAGCAGATGACCATACTCAGGCGATCGGGCGGCTGGTCATACCTGTTGCTGATCGACCTCGATCATTTCAAAACCATCAATGACTCACTGGGGCATGATATCGGTGATCACCTGTTGAAAGAGGTATCGAGCCGGATAGGTGATCAGAGTGTCAATAACGGTCTGCTGGCGCGGCTGGGCGGTGATGAGTTCGTCGTGGTAGGTGCCGAGTATGGAGATAAAGAGAGATGCAGGGAAGAGGCAGAGCTGCAGGCAGAGAATATACTTCAGGCGATCAAGCAGAGCTATGTTGTAGAGAATCATCACCTGTACATCAGTGCCAGTATCGGCGTCAGCCTGGTCAATGGCGATAGTCATGATGCCGGGCGCCTGATCAAGGAAGCGGATATCGCTATGTATGAAGCCAAGGAGAATGGACGTGATGGCGTCATCGTGTTCGACGAGGAGATGTCTAAACGTGTCGAGCACAACCTGGAGATCGAACGCTTGCTGCATTTCTCCATCGAGAAAGAAGAGATCTACCTGGTCTATCAGCCGCAGTTCGATGAACAGGCGAACATCATCGGCGCCGAGACGCTGGTCAGGTGGGATAACGAGAAGATGGGCATGATCGGCCCCGATGTATTCATACCGATCGCGGAACAGAGCGGCTTTATCATCGAACTGGGTCGTTTCATCATCGAGATGGCTTTCAAAACCTTGAGTGAGTGGGAGCAGCAGGGGATCGATGTGAAACAGTTTTCGATCAATGTCAGCATGCGCCAGTTCTTCTATTATAACTTTATCGATGATGTTCGTTACCTGTGTGAGAAATATCTGCACGAGTCGCTGAGGAGAAAGATTGTCTTCGAAGTAACTGAAAGTCTCATTGCTGAAGACATCGAAAAGGTGGTCAATGTGATGGAAGATATCGAACAACTGGGCATCCGTTTTTCTATGGATGATTTTGGTACCGGTTACAGTTCGCTGAGCTACCTCAAACGACTGCCGATCGATGAGATCAAGATCGACCGTTCTTTTATCTCAGAGCTGGACCAGGTGGCAAATGATCGGGTCATGGTATGCAGTATCCTGAACATGGCTGAGCAGTTTGATCTGAAAGTCGTTGCCGAAGGGGTGGAGAGTGAAGCTCAGGTCGAATTTCTGCGGACGAATAAATGCGCTATCTACCAGGGCTATTATTTCTCGAAACCGCTGACGGATAACGATTTCAGGCAGTTCTATAAAAACGTATAACGTCACTTTCTCCAAAGGTTGCGAAACTGTCAGCGGCATGCGGTAGTGGTTGCTTGATTTTTCCGACACTGCATCATAAATCACATATAATCGAAGAACTTATAGTAAAAAACACCTTGGAGTCAGATGATGAGGGTTTTCTTTTTGATGTTTGCAGCCGGCCTGTCGCTCGCTTCCTGTGGGGAGTACGCGGCCAAAGGTGCCGGTGAAGGTGCCGCAGTCGGTGGCGCTTCGGGTGCTGTCGGCGGATTGGTGAGCGCACTGGTTTTTGGCGGCGATCCTGCCGAGGCGGCAGCGAGAGGCGCTGTGTATGGTGGTGCGGTTGGTGCCACATCGGGTGCGATAGCCGGCAGTCAGGTCGATAGCAAAGTCGAACAGCAACGAAAGAGACAGGAAGAAAAGATCCGCGAGAAGATTGGTGATGATGCCTTCAAGGGACTGGGTGCGCTGCTTACATGTGATTATGAAAATGCTTTAAAGGATGCTGAAAAAGCGAAGCAGTCGGATAATCCGAACTATTCTGTTTCAGGTTACTGGCTGGAATTGCTGAGTTACGCTGACCAGGGTGACGATGAGAAAACGATGTCGTTGATTCCGGGTGTGGCCGAAAAGGACTGGGATGTTAGCAGTGATAAAGAAGCGAAGATGAACCTGCTGCAATTGCAGGACAAGCTCATGTCGATACGCGAAGACTATAAGTTACCGAAGCGTTGCGAGTGATCGTTAGAGATGCTGCTTGATGTATGATCCCATAGAAAACTTCATCTTAATGTAACAATTCCTGCAGATGTGTATGTTAGGCTCGCCTGCCTGTCTGAATTTCTCTGTTTTTTCAATCATATTGGGGATTTACATTGGGAAATTACCGAAGGTAATCTTTTGGTGCAATGTTGCTCCCGTATGTTAGAAGCTGGTGCGTGATTTCATGCCTGGAGAAAACGGGCCCGATTTTATTGTTATAAACAGCTGTTTTTACGCTTTAGATAATTTGGCGCATTTATTGCTTTAAAGTATTTGATGTCATTTTTTTTCGATAACTTAAAGGGGATAGCTATATGAACATGCAGGAAATTCGGGGTATCGCAAAAAACTTTGGGATAAAGACCTCACGTATGACGAAAGCGAACCTGATCAAGACGATACAGATATCCGAAGGCAACTTCGACTGTTTTGCATCAGCTGTAGATGGTCAGTGTGATCAGTCTGGCTGTATCTGGCGTGAGGATTGTTTCGTCATGTCAGGCAAGAGCAAGACACAGTAAAGAATATCTAATTAATCCAGGTAAACAACCTGTATGCAAAGAGTCGATTTTGTCGCCTTATTTATGGCGGTTTTGGCAGAGTGGAGCAGGATAAGTAGAATTAAGCTGGGAAATGCAGCTTGGTTACCCGGGGGTATTGCCCGGCGGCTTTATTCCGCTGCGACGAGCTGCTGATAGAGTTCGATGTATCTTTCAGCGCTGGCCTGCCATGAGAAGTTACCCTTCATGGCATTTTTCTGCAGCTGATGCCAAAGTGCAGGTTCCGCATAGCATTCGAGTGCGTGAACGATCGCTTCATAAAGACCGCTAGCAGAATGTCGGTCGACGACGAATCCGTTCGCTGTCCTGTTGGCGATATTTTCTTCATTGGCATCGAATACGGTATCGGCAAGTCCACCGACCGGTGTCACCACAGGAAGTGTACCGTAGCGCAGGCTGTATAACTGGTTCAGGCCGCAGGGTTCGAAGGTGGACGGCATCATGTAGATATCGCTTGCCGCTTCGATGCGATGCGCCAGTGGTTCGTTATAACCGATGACAACTTTCAGCTGGTCTGGATGCTGCTGTGCCAGTTCAGTGAGCTGGATCTCGTAATGAGTTTCGCCAGTGCCGAGCACGACGAACTGTACCTTCTTTGACAGTACCATCGGCAGCGAATGCAGTATCATGTCCAGTCCTTTCTGCTGTACCAGCCGACTGACCATACCGATCATCAGTACGGAACCATCGACCGGCAGCGATAACTCTTCTTGCAGTTTGGTCTTGTTGATCGTTTTTTTATCGATTGAACGCCAGTTGTATTTCTGTTCGAGGTACTTGTCGGTACCCGGGTTCCAGTGTTTGTCATCGATGCCATTGAGAATGCCGGAAAGGTCGGTTGCCCTGCTATTGAGCAGGCCATCGAGACCATAGCCAAATTCCGGACTCAGGATCTCGTTTGCATAAGTCGGGCTAACCGTAGTGACCTTGTCTGCAAAAGCGATGCCGCCTTTGATGAAAGAGGCGTTGCCGTAGAACTCGATACCGTCCATGCTCCACAGTTCGCCAGGAAGGTGAAGGTCATTGAATACCTGGTGGCTGAACACGCCCTGATAGGCGAGGTTGTGGATGGTGAAGATAGTCGCTGGCCTGTTCGGCTGCAGGCTGAGCAGAGCGGGTACTAAACCCGACTGCCAGTCATTGCAGTGAACGATGTCCGGCTGCCATTTCATTCCGGTTTCGTTCATCGCGATATCGACGGCTGCATGGCAGAAGATGGTGAAGCGTAAGGCGTTGTCATGCCATTCATGTCCATGGGCATCATTGTATGGGCCGCCGGGCCTGTCGAATGCGGCAGGGCAGTCCACCAGCCACACGGTGACCTTGGTACCGGGCAGGCGGGCCTCGATGATGTCGACCGACAGGTTGTAGTACGACATACTCGCCCGTTTTTTTGCTTTCTCGATCTTGCTCATGACTTCCGGGTAGGCGGGAAGTAACAGGCGTACATCCTGCTTCTGCTTGAGCAGCGCAGCAGGCAGGCTGCCGGCGACATCGCCCAGTCCGCCTGTCTTGATCAGTGGGAAAGCCTCGCTGCTTATGAATAAAATCTTGTTCATGTTAAACCAGTATTGTTTCCTGACTCAGGATTTCTTAAGTATGAGTGCTGCCAGTGGCGGTAAGGTAAGTTCGAGAGAGGCGTCTCGATTCATCCACGCCACGTCTTCAGCTATCAAGCCGGGCCAGCTGCCGGCATTGCTGCCTGCATAGTACTCAGCATCTGAGTTGAAGATGATCTGGTAATTTCCCGCCTGTGGTACGCCGATACGATAATTCTCGCGTATGACAGGCGTAAAGTTAAGTATCACGATGATGCTCTCGTCATCGCTCTTTCTCAGGTATGAGAGCACGGACTGTTCACTGTCGTGGCAGTCGATCCACTCGAAACCGCCGCTGTCGAAATCATATCTGTGCAGTGAGGGGTGCTGCTTATACAGCTTGTTAAGATCGCTTACCAGGTTTTTAACACCCGAATGACTCGGGTACTGGCATACGTACCAGTCGAGTGAACTGTCGTGGTTCCATTCTCTGCCCTGGCCGAATTCACAGCCCATGAATAACAGTTTCTTTCCGGGGTAGGTGAACATGTAAGTGTAGAGCAGCCGCAGGTTGGCGAAACGCTGCCATTCATCTCCCGGCATCTTGTTCAGCATGGAGCCTTTACCGTGTACCACTTCATCGTGTGAGAATGGCAGGATGAAGTTCTCGCTGAACAGGTAGAGCAGGCCGAAGGTCAGCTGGTCGTGATGATAGTGGCGGTAAACCGGGTCGTTCGACATGTAGTTGATAGTGTCGTGCATCCAGCCCATGTTCCACTTCATGCTGAAACCGAGACCGCCGATATGTGTCGGCCGGGTCACCTGCGGCCAGGCTGTCGACTCTTCCGCCATGATCATGGTGCCGGGAAAGTCTGCGTGGGTGACGCTGTTCAGCTCACGGAAGAACTCGATGGCTTCGATATTCTCATTGCCGCCATATTGATTGGGTATCCAGTCATCGTCTTCACGCGAGTAATCCAGGTATAGCATCGAGGCGACAGCGTCGACGCGCAGGCCATCGAGATGAAACTCTTCCAGCCAGAACACGGCGCTGGCCAGCAGGAAGTTCTTCACCTCGTTGCGTCCATAGTTATAGATGAGCGTGCCCCAGTCACGGTGTTCGCCTTTACGCGGATCCTCATGTTCATACAGTGCGCTGCCGTCGAAGCGCGCCAGCCCGTGTTCATCTTTCGGAAAATGTGCCGGTACCCAGTCAAGCATCACGCCGATGCCGTGCTGATGGCAGTAGTTGACGAAATAGCGGAAGTCATCACTATCGCCAAATCGGCGAGTGGGTGCGAAGTAACCCGTGGTCTGGTAACCCCAGGAGGCGTCCAGCGGATGTTCGGTGATCGGTAACAGCTCGATATGGGTAAAGCCTGTTTGTTTGATGTATTCGACCAGGCGGTGTGCCAGTTCACGGTAGTTGAGGAACTTGCCATCTTCATCACGCTGCCACGAACCGAGGTGACATTCATATATAGAGAGTGGTTCATGTAACCAGTCGCTTTGCTGTCGTTGTGTTACCCACTGCTCGTCAGACCACTCGAAGACAGAGTCTGCTCTGCAGACCGATGCCGTACGTGGGCGAAGCTCCAACTGCTGTGCGTAGGGGTCGGATTTTGAAACCACTTCACCGGATGCACGGTTACGTATTTCGAACTTATATATGGTGCCGGCGGCCAGTCCGGGGATGAAGACTTCCCAGATGCCGCTGCCGCCGCGTGAACTCATCGGGTGGTGACGACCGTCCCACTGGTTGAAGTCACCGATCACGCTGACGCGTCCTGCATTCGGTGCCCATGTGGCGAAAAGTATACCCTCGATACCATCGATGGTTTTAGGGTGTGCACCCAGAAAGCGATAGATGTGCAGGTGTTTGCCTTCGCCGTACAGGTGGATATCAAAGTCTTCCAGTTGAGGTGCGAAGCTGTACGGGTCGTGATAACTCACCGAGTCGCCGTGTGTGCCTGTACGTGTCAGTAATACGTGCCCATCGATGCGGCCATTTTTCTGATAGTGGACGAAGAAGTCACTGCCTTCGAGACGCTGTGCTTTGATTTTCTTTTCAGTGAACTCCAGCTGGCTGGTGTTCGGCGAAAAGAACACTAAGAATTCATCAGCATTAGCGGTCTGTGTTCCCAGTACGCTGGCCGGGTCATGATGGTCGGCGTTCGCAATCCTGTCGAGATCGTTCCTGATAACATCGAGAGGGCTTGCGGGAGTTTTCGATTTGCTTTTCTTCACTGGCATATGCCGATATTTCCTTAATGGATAAGTTTACAGAAGTAGATTATGACGTGTTATACAGTTATTGTGCCTTGTCATAAATCATATAATTTAACGCTAGTTATATCTGCGTATGCAACTTCTGTGCACAAATGTTCGTAATGTTCGAAAAAATACACTGTGAGCACCAGAAATGAACATCGATGCTGCCGGTAACGGCATGAAAGATGGAGGCGCATCGACGATAAAGCCGCTGTTGCACGCTAATGATGCAGAAAGTCATTCAATCTTGATTTAACGCACAATTACGACGCAATATCCACCGTACAATGACTTTTCATCCCTGGTGCAGCCCGTATGGAGGGGATTTAGTTTTTGGTCTGATTATTGCAGTAATCATATTGTAATAGTGACAGATTACACTCGTGTTACAGACGCAGGTAGGAGTATTATTATGCCTCTTGCCTGACGTGAACTGTTTTTCGAAGTGTCTGGCTATTAATAAAGGGGAGTTAATGAGCAAATGAAAACCCAGCAATCACCACGTTTTATCAGTAACTTAACAAGGGATACACTGGCATTGATCATGGCAGGCGGACGCGGCGAGCGCTTGAAACAGCTTACACAGTGGCGTGCCAAACCGGCAGTACCCTTCGGCGGGAAGTTTCGTATCATCGATTTCCCGTTATCTAACTGTATCAACTCTGGTATCCGTCGTATCGGAGTGTTGACACAGTACAAGTCACATTCGCTCAATATGCATATCCAGAAAGGCTGGGGTTTCTTCCGCGGTGAATTCGGCGAGTTCGTCGAACTGCTTCCCGCTCAGCAGCGTATCGAGTCATCATGGTATGCCGGTACCGCCGACTCTATCTACCAGAATCTGGATATCATTCGTTCCCACTCGCCTGAGTATGTGCTGATCCTCGCCGGTGACCATATCTACAAGATGGATTACGGCGCCATGCTGGCGAAACATGCCGAGAGTAAAGCCGATATCACGGTCGGTTGTATCGAGATGCCGATCGAGCAGGCGTCTGCGTTTGGCGTCATGGGTGTCGATGATGAGTTCAGGATTAACCAGTTTGTCGAGAAACCGGAGAACCCGACCCCGATTCCTGGTAAAGATGAGGAAGCATTGTGTTCTATGGGGATATATATCTTCAACAAGGATTTGCTGTTCGAGCTGCTGATCCGTGATGCTGATACCAGGGATTCCAGCCACGACTTCGGTAAGGACATCATCCCCGATGCGATCAAGAAATACCGCGTATTCGCTTACCCGTTTACTACAGGCGCGCACGAACTTGTACAGCCTTACTGGCGAGACGTGGGTACCATCGATGCATTCTGGGAAGCGAACCTCGAGCTGATCGGTATCACGCCCGAGCTGAACCTTTATGATGAGCATTGGCCGATATGGACAAGCCAGGAACAGTTACCGCCAGCGAAGTTCATCTTCAACGACGGTGAACGTCGTGGTATGGCGGTCGACTCTATGGTCTCCGGAGGCTGTATCATCTCAGGCGCAAAAATCAGGTACTCGCTTCTGTTTTCTGGCGTGACAGTCGATAATTACTCCAAGGTCGATTCATCAGTGATACTGCCGAATGTCACCATCGGCAAGAACTGTCGTATCACGCATGCTATCATCGATAAAAACTGTCATATCCCTGATGGTACTGTTATCGGCGTGGATGAAGAAGAAGATAAAAAACGGTTCTATGTGTCGCCAAACGGGGTGGTGCTGGTCACCCCCGAGATGCTGGGACAAGTCATACACTATGTCAGATAGGTCAATGCTTACATTAGCTGAGTTGAATGTTATCCGGAGGCTGACATGTTGAATGTCGTTCTGTACTGGCATATGCATCAGCCGGAATATCGTGATCTGCGCAATGGTGAATACCATCAGCCCTGGACCTATCTGCATGCTGTCAAGGACTATGTCGATATGGTGGCGCACCTGGAGAACAACGACCAGGCACGTGCCGTTGTCAACTTTGCGCCTGTTCTGCTCGAACAGATTGAAGACTATGCAAGGCAACTTGATGGCTATCTAAACCATGGTAAGGCGTTGAGAGATCCGCTGTTAGCAGCACTGGCAGACCCGGTTTTTACACTCGATCATGATAAGTGTCTGTGCCTGATAAAAGCCTGTCTGCGTGCTAACAGGCAGCGTCTCATCGAGCGCTTCGACAGTTTTCGTCAACTGGCCGAGATGGCTGATGCCATGATAGAGCGCCCCGAGATCATTAGTTATTTTTCCGAACAGTACATCTCTGACCTGCTGGTCTGGTATCACCTTGCCTGGATGGCTGAGACGGTTCGTCTCGAAGATGAGCGCATAATACAGCTGATGAAGAAGGAAAAACATTACAACCTCCATGACCGTCATATGCTGGTCGAGGTGATCTCGGAGCTCGTCGGCGGTGTGATAGGGCGCTATCGAAAACTGGTAGAAGCGGATCGTATAGAATTGTCGATGACGCCTTATGCGCACCCCATCATGCCGTTGCTGATTGATATCGAGTCGGCCAGTCAGGCGATGCCTGATGCGGTATTACCGCTGGCCTGTGAGTATCCGGATGGCTCCAATCGCAGCCGATGGCACATGGAGAAAGGTATCGAGGTGTTCGAGCGTTATTTCGGTTTCAAACCTTCCGGTTGCTGGCCGTCTGAAGGCAGTGTCAGTGCCGAAACCATCGAGCTTTGTTCTGCGTTAGGCGTCAAGTGGCTGGCAAGTGGGGAGACCGTGCTGCGTAATTCGTTGCAGAAGTCGGGTGTCGAAGCGGGTGACTGTATTCATGGGGCCTATCAGTACAGGGAAAGCAAGGTCGCAACTTTCTTTCGTGATGACGGGCTATCCGATCTTGTCGGTTTCAAATATTCGGACTGGCATGCAGACGATGCGGTCGCCAATCTTGTGCATAACCTGGAGAACATCGCTGAAACATGCGCCGATAAACCGGATGCTATCGTTTCTATCATTCTCGATGGTGAGAACGCATGGGAGTATTACCCGGATAATGGATATCACTTTCTCACCGCGCTGTATAAACAGCTCTCCGAGCATGAGGGGTTGAAGCTGACAACATACAGTGAATACCTCGCGTCGCACCAGCACAGGGAGCCGCTAGCTGAGATCGTAGCAGGTAGCTGGGTATACGGCACCTTCTCTACATGGATCGGTGAGAAAGATAAGAATCGTGCCTGGGATATGCTGGTCGACGCGAAACAGGCGTATGACAGGGTTGTCGATGCAGGCATGCTGTCAGAAGAAGATAAAGCGATGGCGATGATGCAGCTGGCTACCTGTGAAAGCTCTGACTGGTTCTGGTGGTTCGGGGAGTATAACTCTGCTGAGTCAGTCGCAGCTTTCGACGAACAATATCGCCTGCATCTGAGTAACCTGTACCAGATATTAAAGGTCGATCCGCCTGATTACCTGTCCAGGGCATTCTCGTTCGGTTCCGGAACTCCTGCCAAGGGCGGCGTCATGCTACCGGGGAAGCAGTCGTAAACCGTGGCTTCGATGTCATCGCATCCGCTGAAGCGGGAACGTCGTGCCGGTGTATTGTTGCATCCGACATCGCTGCCTGATTCGCCTGGTAATGGCGACTTCGGTCATCAGGCGTATCGTTTTATCGAGTGGTTAAACCGATGTGGATTTAGAGTGTGGCAGATGCTTCCACTTGGCCCAACACATGAGGACCGTTCGCCCTATCAGTGCCTGTCATCACATGCAGGAAACCCGATGCTGATCAGTCTTGACTGGCTGAAGGACAGGAACTGGCTGCATGCTGATGATATAGACCAAGGTGTTGACGACATCGATGCGGCGCAATACAGGAAGCGATGCCTGGCGTTGGCAGCAGCGAGATTTTATCAACTCCAGGATGATTGCTGGCAGCAAGGGATGGCCGCGTTCGAAGATGAACATCAGGGCTGGCTGCCTGATTATGCATTGTTCCTGGCCTTGAAAAAACAGTATCAGGATGCGCCCTGGTTTCATTGGCCGACAGCATTACGTCATCGCGAGACAGCAGCCCTCGAGCAAGCGAGGAACTTTCTGCAGGGTGATATAAAACAGACAGTGTTCGAACAGTTCGTATTCTATACCCAGTGGCAGGAGATACGCGACTATGCAGCAAAACATGATGTCGAACTGTTCGGTGATATGCCGATATTCGTCGCCCATGACAGCTCTGATGTCTGGGCGCAGAGAGAAAACTTCCTGATCGATGACGATGGCGCAATGCAGTTCATCGCAGGCGTGCCGCCGGATGCATTTTCAGACAGCGGGCAGAGATGGGGTAATCCCCTGTACGACTGGGTGTACATGCAGCAGAATGATTTCGACTGGTGGCGACAACGTTTCACATCACAGTTGAAATTATTCGACATGATAAGGATCGATCATTTCCGGGGTCTGCAGGCATGCTGGCAGATACCGCAAGTAGAGGAGACTGCCATCAATGGCGAATGGCAAGAAGTGCCGGGCAGGGAGATGTTGCAGACGCTGTTCGAAAGTTTCGATCACCTGCCACTGGTGGCAGAAGATCTGGGGATGATTACCGAGGAAGTGATCGAGCTGAAGCGGTACTTCGAACTACCGGGCATGAAAGTGTTGCAGTTCGCCTTCGATGGCAATAATCGTAATCCGCACTTGCCCCACAGGCACGAAGCATCTGATCTGGTCTATACCGGTACGCATGACAACGACACTACAGCTGGCTGGCTGGTTGATGAAGAGAACTATAATAGAGAGTACCTGCAGGATTATGCAGGGCTGAATGAGCTGGCCGTGGATGCAGGTATGGATGCGATGATACGTATGGCCATGGCCTCGGTCTCTTTTATGTGCATTCTGCCGATGCAGGACGTGTTAATGCTGGATTCGGCAGCGCGCATGAATGTGCCAGGCACCGTCGATGATAACTGGCGATGGCGTTTCGACTGGCAGCAGATGCCGGAAGGAACGGAAGAAAAATTTTCACACATGATGATGTTG
>Ga0180435_10001381_pt1 | contig 25411 bp, 20 predicted proteins | sample SS_ome_3_FD_132467 | JGI IMG/M metagenome (GOLD analysis project Ga0180435, IMG submission 132467) | Hypersaline lake sediment archaeal communities from the Salton Sea, California, USA - SS_3_S_1 metaG | ecosystem: Environmental > Aquatic > Non-marine Saline and Alkaline > Hypersaline >... | reverse complement strand
CGGAATCTTAATTTTGGGGTTTTTGTAATACCCATCCAACGCTGAGACCAGCCCCACGGCATTCCCTGTGCCGATTTGAAGGGCTTCCTTGAGTCCTTCAATGATCTTGCTGGTGGACAGTTCTCCTCCATTCATCCCTATCGTTTTCTTCAGGCTCTTGAGTATATCTGTAAATTGCCCAAAAGCAGACGGCGCCTGTGCTGCAAATAGGACAATGAGTAGCCCAACCATGAAGGCTTTAAGTGATTTCATTGCTGTCCTCCGGTTTATTGGATCCTTGTTGCTTGTGAAGGGCGCCATAGGAAATCCCTCAGTTTCAATACTGATAGCCCAGTGTAAAAATGTATCTTGTGTCAACTTCTTCCCTATCCGGGGCAGGGTCTGAATTCCAGTCGAAGTTGTATTGAGCCGTTACGTTGAAACTTTTGTAAACGGGAATCCGAAATCCTGTCCTGCTTCTAAACAGTATATCACTGGTATCTTCGAGGCTGACGTACCCTTCCTGAAAATGGAAAAACTGCAGAAACTTGTCGAAAAAAAATCTATCATACTTCAGAGCCCAGCGACCGGCTGAATAATTGTCATCATCCGCTTCGTCATAGTTTTCGTCAACATAAGACAAGCCCAATTCCAATGAAAGGTTTGTCAATGGGGTTTCAAAAAACTGATGTCCTGCGCCCGCACCCACGGTTGAGCGCAAATTGAGATCTTGAAATTCATCCATTTCAAAAAGCGCATTTGTATAAAAGTACCATTTTTTACTGAGAAAGTGATCGTACTTGAGATACCCCAACGCACTGTTGGCGGTTCGTTCATCGTTAGCCTCCTCACGTTTCATCTCGGCCCCGACGGTGTATCTGTTTTTCTCGGTTCGGGCAACAAATTCGCCGTCAAGATAGAGGTTGTCCGTTTCGGTGTTCCCCCTATCACCGGTTAAGCCGACATTCGCACGGGCACTAATTTTAAGGGCCGGTTTCGGGGGTTTCGGATTAATGATTTCTACCTGAGCCAATTCGAAAGTAACGGTTTCTTCTATCTGATCCACCTTCACCTTCACTTTCCCATTTTCTGCAGGTGTCGCAATGCCATGGGTCGAAACTTCGTTGCTGAGAACCATCTGTATGGGTTCATCTGTCCGAATTTTGGCGATCTCTCCCCATTTAATGGACACTTCCCCGGCATAAGATGTCTCGAAGGTTAACGTCTTGTTCTCCATTCTGATGACCTTTCCGGTGATATGATCTCCGTTCTTGAGCCAGAGCTCATCTGCCATCGTGGTTCCAGCAGTTAATAGCATGAATGCAGCTGCTATACCGATACATATTTGATTCGGTTTCATGATGCTCTCCTTTTAATTGGGGTTAGCCGTATATTTGCTAATCACAAACATCCATGTGACTTTAAAAACCACTATGCAATGGGTGTCCATTCTCTTTAAGGGACGCACAGTTCCAGTCCGGAATCAGTGGCCCGCTTTATTTGGGATCGGGTCGTTTCCACTGGTAGGGCAGTTTCTGAACGGTGCCCGGTTCGGTCATGGTCCTCAGGGCGTCCAGGGCATCAAGAATGATGCGTTTCTGGCGTTTCACGTTTCCCGGTTCACCAAACATACTACCCCTTGCAAATTTTACAAGCAAGGCCCGCGGCGGCTTGATGTGGGCCATCCGATCTGGCGCATTGCCCATGGAGATGGTGGGAATCCCTGTCTCCTCGGCCATCCGTTGAATCAGACCCACGGTCTGATGACATTTAGGTCAGACCGGCACCAGGAGAAGGACGTCAACCCCTTCGGCCCTGATCCTGGAAAGGAATTCTGGGATCGTCCCTGTAACCAGTGTCACCACGTCGTTGACATAACTGAAGCTGTAATGGGTTTCCGCCACCTTACCGATGATATTTTCCTTTTCCAGTTCGATAAGACGGTGGATGGGAAAGATAATATTAATGTCCTGCTCCGCCAGGCTGTGGTCGTAATGGGAGTGGGCAATAGCGAGTTCTTCCTGAAGGACGGTTTTGGGGATCTCCCGAAAGGAGGTGTCACCATGGATTGACACGGTGTCAAAGTGCGGCTGGTGCTCCTTCAGATAGAGGCCGCCGCTGGTGACCAGCGCAAAGGTCTGCTCTGAGGCCTGACCCTTGTAAGGCGTCCAGGGTATGCCATCTGAGATGATGAACGGATACTTCTTTATAATCTCTTTCATGTTACCGGCCTGATAGTCCGGCAGGCTTTCTTTCACCCACTTCTCGTATGCGGGTTTGAACTTTTCAAGATCGATCGGCATTGCCTTTCCTTTCTTTATTGTGCAGGGACTAATAGGGACGATATCTCGACAGGTGCATATAGTTTTACATCATGAAAAAGGTCAGGGGGTTATATCCTCTTAATGGGTGGCCCCTACCATCCGAATACCCAGGAAAACAAAGAGACTACCGATCGCCCAGTCGATCAGTCTGTTGACACGGGGTCGTTCAATCAACCATCTTCTGATGATCGCTGCCAAAATGCCATATGCAGAAAATATCATTACAGTCAGAAGCATAAAAATTGTGCCTAACACCATCATTTGCGCCGTAACCGATCCGGAGACCGGGTTTACAAACTGGGGGATAAAGGCGATAAAGAACAACGCAACCTTTGGGTTGAGCGCATTGACCAGTAGGCCCTGCCAAAAATTGGAGGTGTGGCCTGTGTCGTTGTTGCCGGATTCCAATGTCAATGGTTGTCGGTGTGTAAAGGCCTTCCAGGCAAGAAAAATCAGGTATAATCCGCCAACCCATTTCATGATAATAAACCCGGTCTCAGTTGCGAAAAGTATGAGAGACAGGCCAAAGCCTGCCGCCAGGATGTGTACGGCTATTCCCGTGCTTGTTCCAAGTGCTGAGACGATACCCGCCCTTCGACCGCCTGCAATACTCCGGGATATGACAAATAGCATCCCCGGGCCGGGCGCTATGACAACGAACAGGGTTGTGACAAAAAACAAATGAAGGTTAGTGATATCCATATTGAGATTATTCAAATCCAACTTTAACGGCTTCGTAAAAAGTCTCCCGATTTAGTCCGTCGGGACGTTGCGCTTCATCCTCGCCCTGTTAAATTCTCGCTATGCGAGACGGCAAAGCCGATTTAACAGGGTAAATCATTCCGACGGTCTTAACCGTACGCCTCATTCCCAAAGATTCGCGCGCCTTACATCTGGCGCTTTTTACTGTGCCATCTATTTTATGACTTTTTACGAGTTCATCAACTTTAAGGTTAGCTTTGGACTGTCTCTGCGAATCGTCTAAATCTGGCGAGGCCTTCTTCCAACAGGTCTATGTTGGTTCCATAAGAGATCCTGACCCGGTTGTCAAAATATCCATGTGGTCCGGAAGAAAGCTCAGACAAAGGCAGAACACAGACATGTTTTTCCTGAAGCAGCCGCCTTGAAAACTCCTCGCTGTGGAGGGGGGTTTGAGGGGCCGCATAAAAGGCCCCTCCGAGCTTATATCCCAACAGGGAGCCTATCATCTCTTCTACGAGGTCCCTTCTTTTTCTGAACTCTTTCACCATTTCATTTTCCCAACCCCTTGTTTCAGGGTTGCTCAGTGCTTCAATAATGCCATACTGCGCCGGCGTATTCACACTGGAAGAAGCCTGTCCTGTCAACTTGGCCACATGGCGCGCAACGTCCCCAAGCTCCTCTGGAAACAGTGCGAAACCCACTCTCAACCCGGTTCCAGCCCAGGGTTTCGAAGCACCACTCAGCAGGATTGTCCCCTCGGGATAATAGTGCGAAATGCTTTTGAATTTAGTATCATAGCAATGCAAACAGTAGATCTCATCAGACAGCACCACCACATCGTATTTTCTGGCCAGATCGGCAATGGCCTTTAGCTCTTTTGTGGGTGCCTTGTAACCGGTTGGATTATCAGGATCGGCCAGAACCAACGCTTTTGGTTTCTGCTTGATGGCGTCTTCCAAATAATCCAGTCTGTAACTGAGGGTGTCTTTATCTCGTGGGACAAAAACATTATGACCGCCGAAAAAACTCACCTGCTCACCATAGGCTTCCCAGTGGGGATCAAAGACAATGACCCTGTCCCCAGGGTTGATGATGCTTCCAAATAATTTGAAAATCGTGTCCTTGGGACCTGATGTAACCACGATGTGTTCCATCTTGAAATGCAACTCGAATTGCAATTGATAATATTGAGAGATTGCCTCCCTCAATTCGGGAAGACCGGCTTGGTGGGTGTAATGGGTCCTTCCGTGATCGACAGACTCTTTAATAACTTTTGCGACATTCGGTGGGATGTCGAAATCCGGCTCCCCGATGTGAAACCCCAAAATTTTCTTTCCCTGTGCTTGAAGCGCCCCTACTTGAGCCAGCAGTCGGAGCGTGGGTGATTCCGCTAATCTCGATACTCTTTTTGATATCAGGTCATCAGTTTTCATGATTTCTCACACCATTTCAAAATTGTTGGATAAATTTCGCTCCTTTTGTCAAGACTAAAATTGTAAGGTCTTCCGGTTTATGCCTTCAAGAACGGGAGAAGGGCGTCGTTAAACGCATCGGCCTGTTCAATATTGCAAAGATGAGCGGCCGAGGGCACTACCACCAGTTTCGAATTTTGAATTCTTTGGTGAATGGCCTCTGAGGCGGCCACAGGTGTGCCGGGATCATCTTCACCCACAATGATCAGCGTGGGCAGTTTGATTTGTGAAAGGCGTTCGATATAATTAAGACCCAGAATGGCTTCGCTGCATCCAATAAAGCCGGTCACGGGCGTGGCTAAAATCTGGTTGCGGATTTGTTCCACTTCGGGGGATTTCTGTTTAAGGTAGGGCTGCGTAAACCAGCGTCCCAATGTATCCTCCACCAGTGCGTCCATACCTTGATCTTTTGCCCTACTCATTCGTTCTTCAAAAAGCGGTTTTGACTCTTCAGGTATGATTGCAGCCGTATCGCACAAGGTAAGCGTCTGCAGCCGATGGGCATAATTCAAAGCCAGGCATTGACCGATCATCCCGCCTATGGAGAGCCCGACAAAGTGAACCCGGTCCAGTTCCAAAGCATCCAGTAGCCCAATCACGTCTGAGGCCAGCTGCTCAAGGGTGTATGCGCCCTCGCTCGCCTCACTTTTGCCGTGTCCGCGCAAGTCGTACCGCAAGACCCTGAAATGGGACTCTAAGATTTTCATCTGGGGTTGCCACATCACCATGCTGCATGCCAGAGAATGACTCAGCATCACCACTGGCTCGTCTTTTTCTTTCGACAGCTCATAATTCATCTCGATGCCGTTGATCTTGATCATCATGATTTCAGGTTCCTTTCTTTTCAAATGGCCAAAAACCCAATCCGTCCAATTCCCTGAAATGGATCTTGTCGTCACCCATTCAAATTTAAAGAGCCCCTTCAAGACCCCCCAAATTCGAAACCGGTTTTTTATATAAGGTTTCTTAAGTTAATGACAATGAGATTAAGGCTTATTTCACTAAATCGCCAATGTCAAGTGGAGACCTCGAATTTTTTAGTCTCACCGAATGACGGATTTCTCCGTTGCGGTCATTCGCGTAATCCGCATTCGGGCCCGATCGAGCATCTCATCTGCCTCGGGCTTGATTTCGGTCTTCCAGTACTCGCTTTCATAGACGTCTTTATAAAGCCTTTCAGCTTCTTCCTCACTATCGAATCGACGGATCCAGACGTAAAGATCGGGTTCATCCATGGCTACAAAACTACCGACAGCCACCATTCCTTTGGACATCTGAAATGGAATAATCTTCTCCTCCATCAATTTGACCCACCGTTCACGTTTTCCGTCTTTGATTCGATATTCGCGAAGCTCAAAAAACATGATTTATCCCTCCTGTTTAACACGGTTTTCCTCGTTGAATCCCCGGAATCTTTGCAGCAGTTTATGTGTTTGAAAACAATGGTACAATGGCCACAGGGGCTCTTTTCAAAAGCCGCATGGGCTGACCTCATTTTATGGAACGGGTCAGATGAATTTGACGAGATCCATCAGATCAGCCATCGTGTTGAACGCCCTGAAGGCCTCTATAAAATTACTCGCCGTAAAACGGACCGTCCGTCCGTTCACTCTTTCAATACCCGGGATGCGCTGAGCTCTGTCAGCGGCAGATGCGGTGGTAAAGTCAACCTGAAGGTCAGTCTTTCCGTCCATACGGAAGGTACGCCAGTCTTTTTTTCGGGACATTGCCTTTCTGGCCCCTTCATAGATGAGACTGCGACTCCGCTTGGGAGAAAGACAAAGCGCCGCATAGGCCCCGATGCCTTTTTTCACCGCAACAGTCTCGATGCCATCCAAGAGTTTTGTCGCCTCAGCAACTGTATTTTCATCGCCGGTGACGAGCGCCACTGGAACATTGTAATGTCCCGCCAGGGAGGCGCTGATGCCAATCTCACCGATGGGAAGGTCATTAATCCGAACCTCCGCGATTCGGCCCATAAAGATGTGGACAATGGTGCTGTTCGCCGTCCCGGCCATACCATGATATCCAACCAGGAAGGTAGCGTCAAAACCCGCTTCCACCCCTTCCATCATAGACAACGGCCGTGGTGACCCCATGACGATCGAGATCCTTTCATCGAGATCCTCGGGGATCAGGTTGAGACCCACGTTGTGGGAATCGGACACCACCACTTCGGTCGCGCCACCGTCAAACGCACCCCTTGCTGCCGCGTTGACCTCCTCTGTCATCATTTTTCTGGCCCAGTTGAATTCTCTGCCCCCGGGTGAAGATTGTTCCTGCCGGACAATGCATCCAATTCCCTCTATGTCTGCCGATATATATATTCTCATAAAGCGCTCCTCTCTTGGGAAATCCCTTCGGGTGCCCCCTTGTCATTTTAGATAAAGCATACGGAAATGAATCACACTTCCATATGAAACCTTTCCTCTCAGCCTTAATTTCTCTTTTAGTTGCGTAGATCTTTCAAATAGTTTTAGGGCGTGCTGCACCGGTGGCATGCTACCCAATGTCCTTCCCCCACCTCCACTAAGGCCGGCTCAACGCGGTTGCATGAGTCCAGAATTTCTGGACATCTGGGGTGAAAGCGGCACCCTTGTGGCACGTTGACAGGGCTGGGTACATCTCCCTGGAGCACGGCGAGGGTGTGCCGTTTTTCCGGGTCGGGTTGGGGCAGTGCCTCCATAAGTGCCTTTGTGTAAGGGTGAAGGGGCTTTTGGAACAGCTTGTCCTTCGGCGCCGTCTCTACAATTTTACCCAGGTACATAACTGCGATACGATGGCTCACGTGCTTGATTACGCTTAGGTCGTGGGAAATGAACAGATAGGCGTAACCGTGCCGACGCTGTAGGTCTTCTACCAGGTTAAGAATCTGGGCCTGAACAGAGACGTCAAGGGCCGATGTGGGTTCATCGAAGACGATGAACTCCGGCCGCGTGATGAGAGCCCTTGCTATGCCGATCCGCTGCCTCTGGCCGCCGCTGAACTCATGGGGATAGCGGTAGACATGGTCCTCTCTCAAGCCGACCTCTTTGAGCATGTCCTTGACCCTGGTTACCACGTCAGCACCCTTTGCCAGCCGATTTACCTCCAGGGGGGATCCGACGGTCTTCTTGATGAGCATTCGGGGGTCCAGAGAGGACTGAGGATCCTGGAAGACCACTTGCATATTCCGCCTGACCCTGCGCAGCGCTTCGCCCGTGAGGGTCGTGATATCTGTGTCTTGAAAAAGGATTTGTCCCTTGTCCGGCCTGAGGAGACGGAGGATGAGATAGCCCACTGTAGATTTTCCGCATCCCGATTCTCCCACGAGTCCCAGGGTTTCGCCCATATGGACCGTGAAGCTCACCCCGTCAACGGCCTTCAGGTATTCTACCTTGCGGCCCAGGAAACCGCGAGGGATGGGAAAATACTTGAAAATATCCCTGATTTCAATGACGGGTGTCGGCATCACATTTCTCGCTCGAATCGTTGTATAAATGGCAGGCAACCTGGTGGCCCAAACCCACTTCCACACGGCGGGGGACGACCCTATCGCATGCATTCATCACCGCATCGCATCGCGGGTGAAACCGACATCCCTCGGGGGGCCGTATTAGTCCCGGAACCACACCGGCAATGACCGACAGCGTGTCCCTTTCATCATCAACCCGGGGGATGGCCTTGAGGAGCCCTTGGGTGTAAGGGTGCCGCGGACCTGAGAAGAGATTTCGCACAGGGGCAACCTCCACGATTCTGCCCGCATACATCACGGCCACGCGATCACACAACTGGGCAATCACACCCAGATCGTGGCTGATGAAGAGGACCGAAACGCCTCTTTGTCGGGTCAGTTCCTCCAGAATGGTGAGCACCTGCGCCTGGACCGTTACGTCCAGCGCCGTTGTGGGTTCGTCCGCGATTAGAAGGTCGGGTCTGCAGGAAAGTTCCATAGCAATCATGACCCGCTGGCGCATACCGCCTGAGAGCTCGTGGGGGTATTTGGTAAGGACCCCCTCCGGGTCCGGCATCTTTACCTGATTAAGCATATCAATGCAGATCTCGCGTGCCTCAGCGCTTTCCACCCTCTGGTGAAGCATCACGACCTCTTGCATCTGATTACCCACTCTGAAGACCGGGTTGAGGGAACTCATAGGTTCCTGGAAAATCATAGAGATTTCATTGCCCCTGACGTGACGGAGGCGCCGGTTGCTTGTGGTCAATAGATCCTCGCCTTTAAAGAAAATTTCCCCGTTCCATATCTTTCCCGGTGGATCGGCAATCAAGCGAAGGATAGATCGCGCAAGCACGGATTTACCGCATCCGGTTTCGCCCACCAGTCCCAGGATTTCGCCTTTTGAGATGGTGAGGTCCACTTTTTCCAGGGCTCGCACGACCCCCTGGTATGTGAAAAACCGGACCGAAAGTTCCTTTATGTCGAGGAGTGTTTCGGCCATGGCTCACCGCCTGATTCGGGGGTCGAGGATGTCTCTCAGGGCATCCCCCAGAATGTTAAAACCGATAACGGTCACAAGAATGAATAGCCCGGGAAATGTCGGGTACCACCACTGGTCCATCAGAAATTTTCGGCCCACGCTGATCATGGCACCCCACTCCGGGGTAGGGGGCTGAGCGCCCAGGCCGATGAAACTAAGGGAGGCGGCAATCAATATAGTTTCTCCCAGTAACAGAGTCGACAAAATGATGACTGAGGAGAAACAATTCGGGATGATGTGATGGAGGATGATCCACATGCTCCCTGCCCCTGATGCCCGGGCTGCGGCGATGAATTGCTTTTCTTTGACAGCCAGGGCCTCGCCCCTCACCATCCTTGCAAACTTGGGTATCATCACAAATGCCACCGCCAATATGGCATTGTTCAGGTTTGGCCCCAGCGCGGCGGCCAGCGCCATGGCCAATACCAGGGGCGGAAAGGACAGGATGACATCCATCACCCGCATGATGATGTTGTCCGCCTGCTTTCCAAGGTAACCGGCGACTGCGCCGATGACGGCCCCCAGGCCCCCTGCAATTGCGATGACGAGGACGCCGATTCGGAGGGATATCCTGGCGCCGTGCATGACGCGGCTCAGAATGTCTCGCCCCATCTCATCGGTCCCGAAAATATGAACAATGGAGGGCGCACTGAGCCGCTCCCTCAGACTAATCTTAATCGGATCGTACGGCGCGATGTAGGGAGCAGTAACGGCGATAAATACCATCGTGGCGATGATGACAAAGCCTGCGACGGCCGAGGGATTTTTGCTGAGGAGCCTGAGGGTGAACAGGAATTCCCTTATTTGCCATTCATGTTCTTTTTTGATGCTATTCAACACGACTAATACCTTATCTGTGGGTCCAGGAAGGCATAGAGCACATCCACCAGCAGGTTGATCATAACATAGGCAAAGGATACCACCAGGGTAAAGCCCATAATGGCCGGAAAGTCCAGGAAGTTTACCGAATCTACCACGTATTTTCCCATCCCCGGCCAGTTGAAGATGGTCTCGGTCAAGATGGCGCCTCCCAGCAGTTCTCCGATGGAAAGCCCTGTGATGGTCACAGTGGGGATTAGGGAGTTCTTGAGGGAGTGTTTCAGGATGATGACGGACTCAGCAAGGCCGTTGGCTCGGGCAGTAGTGATATAGTCCTGCCCCATCACCGAAATCATGGAGGATCGAACGATCCGGGTGATGATGGCAAGGTAGACGTACGAGAGGCAGAATGCCGGTAGTATGATGTGGAGGAAAGCGTTACCGAATTTTCCCCAGGACCCTTCCAGCAGGGTGTCGATAAGATAGAGTCCGGTCACGTGGACGGGCGGGTCCATCGCCACATCGAGCCGCCCAGACCCGGGTAGCCATCCCAGGTTTCTGTAAAAAAGGAGTAGAAGCATAAGACCGAGCCAGAAGACGGGCATAGAGACCCCGAAGACAGAGAAGACCCGGGAGATATGGTCGACGGGGCGATTCCGCCGGACGGCTGATATGATCCCGAGGGGCAATCCCACAGCGATGCAGAGAACCATGCTCATTAGGGTCAGTTCCAGGGTGGCGGGAAAAAAGTCTTTTATATCATCGAGTACAGGCCGTTGGTTTCGGATGGATGTGCCCAGGTCCCCCTTAAAAAGGCCAGTCAGGAAGTGAACATACTGTTCCGGAAGGGGTCGGTCCAGCCCCAGGGAACGACGGAGGTTTTCCACGGCCTCCCGGCTCGCCTTTTGACCCGCCATCATTCGGGCCGGATCCCCGGGTATGGCGTGAGAAATCACAAAGACCAGGAGCGTCACCCCGATTAGGACAGGTATCAGGTAAACAAGCCGCTTCAGAATATAGCTGAAAATCCGCATGAGAGGTCGATTGTTCTATAGGTAAGAATATGCATGGAAGGTCGGTTGTCGTCAATTTAGGATTTTGTGGAATTGAAAGGCGGCCTTCACCGCCCTTCAATTCCCGGGTTGCTGAATTTTATCGGTTTACGAGCCGTGATCACTCCTTGTAAATGGATTCAAAATTATACATGGACTCCAGCATGGGGTTGAAAACATACCCTTTCACCCACTTCCGCATGGGTACAATGGTCTGGGTTTGATACAAAAAGATGTAAGGGGCTTCCGCCATGATAATGTCTTGGGCCTTGCTGTAGAGGTTGGTTCGCTCCTTCTGGTCGCTCATTGCAAGGGCCTTTCGGATCAGCCCGTCAACCGTGTCGTTTTTGTAAAAGCTTCGGTTGCCGGGGAGCCCGCCGTTCTTAGAATCGAACCAGAAGTTCATGAACATGGAAGGGTCTGCGTAGTCTGGACTCCAGGCCCCTAGGCAAAGCTCAAAGTCCCCGCGGTCGATCTTGTCTCGTAACGTGGGATTGGCCATGAGTTCGAGTTTCAGGTTCACCCCAATATCGGAAAAGTTGCTCTGAAGAATCGTCGCGATCTGTTCCCAGGAAGGACGCCGCTCCGAATAAATGAGCTTGAGGTCTAGCCCTTTTGCATACCCGGCTTCTTTGAGGAGTTTTTTCGCCTTGTCCACGTCTCTCCCGTATTGGTAAACTGAAGGATTGTGCCCCCACATTCCCTTAGGCACCGGTCCGCGCATTTGGACGCCATTTCCCTGAAGCACATAGTCTATGATGCCCTTATAATCCACTGCATAGTTGAGGGCCTGGCGGACAAGTTTATTGTTGAGCTTGGGTTTCTGACAGTTGAGATAGACGTACTCCACCAGCTGGGATGGAAAACGGCGCACGACCACGTCCGGATTTTTTTCCAAGGCTGGGATCTGATCGATGAGAACACCCTCAGCAATATCGATGTCCCCGCTCTCGAGGGCCATCCTCTGATCCGAGGACTCGCGCATGAAACGGATGATGACCCGTTTCAGTTTTGGTTTGGGACCCCAGTAGTCCGGTTTTGCCTCCAGGACACACCGCTCCCCGCGGGACCATTCCACAATCTTAAACGGACCGCTCCCGTCCGTGTTCTGAGCCATCCAGGCCTGAGCCAGGTCCCCGTTCTTTTCATGCTTCATGATGTTGGGGTTCACGATGCAGGCGGCATCGGTAGCGAGTGTTTGAAGAAATGGACCAAAGGCGCTCTTGAGAGTTATCTTGGCAGTGTAGTCGTCTACAACGTCCACCGACTTGATGGCGCCGATGTTGTCGGCAGGGCCCTTTCCAATTTTTAAAACCCTTTCAAAGGAAAATTTTACGGCCTTGGCGTCCAGAGGTGTCCCGTCATCAAAAGCGATTCCTTTTCGGACCTTGATGGTCCACACCAGCCCGTCAGGTGAGACGGACCAGGATTCGGCAGCCATGGGTTCCACCTCGGTAGAGCCCTCTCCATTGATCACCTTGTACTTCACGAGGCGGTCATAGGAGGGATAGATTTGCCTCCAGTCATAATTGTCGCTGGAAACCGCTGGATCCAGCAAGTGGATGTCTGAGGAGACGCCCACCACGAGAGGTCCCTTTTCAGCAGCGTAAAACTGTCCTGCGGCCAAAAAGACCAAAAGGAAAGACATTGCCAGTGCGCGCATTACTTTTACTTTCATCGTTTTTTCCTCCTTTCAAGTGACAGTGATGTGATAATAAAACGAAGTGAAAAGATAAAGAATTGAATGAGTGATTAGAACTCCTTTTCCCGCCGGGCAGTATAGAAATACAGATTTTCTATGTCAAGCCAATTTCAGCCATTTCAGTCATACATGCAATTCAGACACTAAATGGACATGTGTGCTGAATTTGAGCAGAGATTTGTATGCAAGGATTTACTTCCGTGGGCTCTCATCGTCAACCTCGGTCCTCGATCGGACTGTAAGGGCCCCTCATGTCGGAGGGTTTCCTGTCCGCTATTTCAAGGGCGTCCTGAAAAGGCTCCCTTTCCCCAATGCCCATAAGTCTTCTCAAATCCTCAACAACAAGATAGAGACAGGGAACGAGCCCAAGGGTGACAAAGGTGGAAAAAAGGACACCGAAGCCCAGGGAGAGGGCCATGGGGATCATGAATCTTGCCTGACGGGATGTCTCGAAGATCATGGGGACCAGGGCACCGAAGGTGGTCAGGGAGGTCAACAGGATGGGGCGAAATCTGCGGATGCCGGCTGAACGCAGTGCATCGATGGGGTTGAGACCGGCCGTCCGCTCGCGATTGGTGAAATCGATGAGGACCAGCGAGTCATTGACCACCACCCCGGTCAGGGCCACGATACCGAAAAAGCTCATCACGCTCAGGTTGTACCCCATGATGATGTGCCCCAGAATGGCGCCGACGATTCCGAAAGGGATACTGGACATGATAATGGCCGGCTGTATGTAGCTCCTGAAGGGAACGGCCAGCAAGGCATAGACCCCCATAAGGGCCAGTATCAGGCCAATCCCCAGGCTTTTCATGCTTTCCACCATGTCGGCCTGTCTTCCCACAAATCCGAATTGTAGCCCCGGGTAGCGCTTCATCAACTCAGGCAGGACTTCATTTTTCAGCGCCATAGTGACCTGGCCCACCTTTCCGATGGGATCCACATCAGCCTTTATGGTGACCACCCGTCTTCCATCCCGGCGGTTGATGGCCGTGTAGGCGCGGCCCCGTTTCATGGCCACCACTTGCCGAAGGGGCACTTCCCGACCCCCGGGTGTTCGCAGCATTAGTTCTTCGAGACCGTATTCGGTGATCCGCTCTTTTTCAGGCAGCCTCACCATGACCTTGACTTCGTTTCGCCCGCGCTGCTGGCGGAGGACCTCCGCCCCGTAAAAGGCGTGTCGGACCTGTCTGGCCACCTCCTGGGCCCTCAGACCAAGGCTTCTCCCTTCCGGGAGGATCTTGAAATCCACCTGCTGCTTTCCGGGCTGAAACCCGTCATCAATATCTTTTATATTCGGAAAAAAAGAAAGTGAGGTGGCCAGATCTGCGCTGGCCCTCTCGAGGACATTGATGTCCCTGTGGCTCAGCTCGATCGTCAGGGCCGCCCGGCCCCCCGGTCCCCCTGCGTAGCTTTTGAAAGATAGGGTGTCCACGCCCGGGATAGACCCCACGCTTTTTCGCCAGAGCTTAATGAACGTTTCGGTGCGAATTGGTCTTTCCTCGGGTGGTGTCAGGTAGACCTGCACCTGACAGGCGTGTCCACCGGCCGTTCCGCTCACGTATCTCCCGCCGCCGATCTGCGCGAACATCCCTTCCACCAGACTGTCGCCCCCGTTATCCATCGCAATCTTCCGGGCCGCCTTGAGCAGGATGTCCTGAACCGCCTCGGTTTTCTTGACCGACGATCCATAAGGGAGGACGGCCGCGGCAAGGGCAAAATCCGATTCGATTCTCTCAAACAGGGTGATTCCCATCCGGCCGCTCCTCACCCAGGCCAGGGTGAGTATGAGTATGGATATCCCAGCACACAGGGTCACATACCGATTCCTCATGGTCAGACCCAGTGTCGGCCCATAAACCATCTTCACCAGCCTTATGAATCCGTTGCTGAAGTGCTGCTGGTTGCGTTGAAAAAACCCCATGAGTCCCCGACCACTCTGCTTTTTCAGGTGACCCAGATGGGCCGGGAGGACAAAGAGACTCTCGATGAGAGAGATCAAGATCGTGGTGATCACCACTATGGGGATGGCCTTAAAGATCTTGCCAGGAATACCCGGGACGAAGAGGAGGGGCATAAAGGTAACAATGTTGGTCAAGATGCTGAAGGTAACCGGTCGCGCCACTTCACGGGCCCCGGCAATTGCGGCTTTCAGAAAAGGATATCCATCCTGCCGGTATTTAAAGACATTTTCACCCACCACGATGGCGTCATCCACCACGATTCCCAGGGCAACGATAAAGGCGAACATGGACATCATGTTGATGCTGATGCCCAGGGCGGGTAGGAACCATAGAGAGCCGAGAAAAGAGATGGGAATTCCCATGGTAACCCAGAAGGCGAGCCTCGGTTCCAGGAAAAGACCGAGGAGGATGAGGACGAGGGCCAGACCCAGATAGCCGTTTCTCAGGAGAAGATCCAGACGTTGTCGGTAGATCTTGGAAAAATCTCTTACCGTGGCCGTTTCCATACCCGGGGGCAGTGTCTCCTTCAGATCCGCCAGATGCTCCAGAGCGGCGTCTGCCACACTGATGGGCGTCTGATCACCCACACGGAAGACATCAATCATGACGGCGAGTTTCCCGTTATAGGTGGCATAACTATCCGTATCCTCAAACCCATCGATAATGGTGGCGATGTCCTCCAGTCGAACCTCGGTCCCTTCATTGGATGCGATAATGGGAATTTTTGCGAATTCCCGACCGTAATCCCGTCGTTCCTTCATTCGGACCAGGATTTCGCCACCTTCAGTCTTGATGCCCCCCCCGGGCAGTTCAACGGATGCCTCCCGAACCCGCTTTGCCACATCGTTAAGGGTGAGGTTGTAAGCTCTCAAGTTTTCCTGAGGCACCTCGATGCTGATCTCAAGGTCACGAATCGCCGACAAATCGACTTGGGTGATCCCTGGATCCTGCAGGAGACGGTCACGGACCTCTTCCGCCTTGTCCCGTAACACCCGTTCATCCTGCCCCCCGTAGAGCACAATGGATATCACCTGACGTCGACGGGCAGCCACAGCGACCCGGGGCTCCTCGGCCTCTTCCGGGAAGGTGGTAATCCTGTCCACCTCCCCCTCTATATCTTGGGCCAGTTTTTCCAGGTCACCCCCCATGAGCATCTCAACACTCACGACACCGACGCCCTCCCGGGCCTCGGAAACAATCTCACTGATTCCCTCCAGCCCCTGAACCGCCTGTTCAATTGCCAAAATGATTCCCTGTTCCACCTCTTCGGGGCTTGCTCCGGGGTAGGGAACGGTGACGTTGACGTGGTCCAGGTCAAACTCGGGAAACACCTCCTGTTTGATATTCATTCCCCAGATAAACCCGCCCACAAGGAAGACGACCATCATCAGGTTGGCAGCCACGGAGTGGCCTGCCATCCAGGCAATGGGACCTCTTTTATTGACCTGTACGGGATTGTTTTCCATCTTTCATCATATTCACGGGTATAAAATTGCCTTCATTGCTTCTCAGCTGTCCTTTGGGTCAGGGGGGCGACCCGAGGAGGCTTCATCCTTGCTGACAAAACCGTCTCCATTGCTGTCAAGGCTTTGGAATACCGGTGCCCGGCCTTTGAACTCTTCCCTTGACACCTTCCCGTCCCTGTCACTGTCAAATCTGCTTAAAAAATTCCATCCGGATTTGCCTGTCCGGGAAGGGGGCATTCCCTGCCCGTCCGGCTTTTGCATGACAGGATGCTCCGTGAGGACAGTCATTCCCTCCACCGGGGACGCCAAGTCTGAAACGATGAGCCATTCACCCTCTTTGAGACCGTCTTTTAAAAGAACGGTTTCAGTATCCCTCCACACGGTGACCACTTTACGGATTTTCAGAAGTCCATCATGTCCGGTGACCCATATCCTGGAATTATCCCTCAACGCTGTACGCGGAATTTTGTAGACATCCCTGATCTCACGGCCATCAATTTCAACCCGGACATATTCCCCGATCAGAAGCGGGGGACGTTTTGCATTGGGGGTCTTTCGATCCAGCGGGTCCTTGACAGCGACAAGGACACGTGCCATCCGCCCCTCTGCTTCCAGGTCCCCCAGCAGTTTGATAACTTTCCCTTTTCGTACATGAGATGATTCAGGTCCACTGCCAAACCTGATTCGAACATTGGCGCCGGCATTACCTATCCTGGTGGGGATCGTTATCCATTTTAGCCGGTCGACAGGGATGGAGACCTGTATCCAGTACTCATCCGTGCCCACCAGTTCGGCCAGCGCTTCCTGTGTTGTAATCTGAGAGCCTATCTCCACCATGGTCTTCCTGACGATGGCGTTAAAGGGGGCAAGGATCGTTGTGCGGGAAAGGTTCAGTTCCGCCATTTTCAGTTCTGCCTTGGCGGCCTCCAGCTCGGCCCGGGCTTTCTCCAGGTGGGGTTTGCGAAGGGCCAACTCGCGATCCATTTTTTTGGGGGGTTTGTCCCCCTTTAAAAGCTCCCATTCCCTTTTGGCGACATCCTGGTATCCTAATTCCAGTTTCAGGGCATACCTGGCATTGGCGACCCGACTCTTCTTCTGGGCCAGCGAGAGCGTGTAGTCCCTGGGATCAATCTGGAGGATCTTGGTCCCTTTAGAGAGAATCCCGCCCTCAATGAATTCAGGATGGGTGGTCATGATCTCCCCCGGGACGCGTGATTTGAGCACCATTTCCAAGGCCGGAATGACCGTCCCCATGGCACGAACCGTGGCGCGTTCATCAGTTTTCTGAATCATCTCGACCTTGACCAGCGGGTCCATCCTGGGTGGTCTTCTTTTTTGGGCCTTGGGGGCGGTTTTATTGAGATAGGAAGCCCCGGCTATACCCGCACCGAGGATAACCAGACAAAGAAAGAGATTTATCATCCGTTGCCACCAGTTTCTGGGTCTGAGGTCCCTTGCAGGATTTCTGTTTTGGGGCGCTGTTTCCCCTTTACCCTCTTTATATAATTCATTCGCCATGATCGAATGCTCCCCTATTCTTTTGATGGTTGCGCATATCCCAGGCTGGGTTCCAGTTCGTCCATCCAGCTGCCGCCCAGCGCTCTGTAAAGGCTTACACGGGCAACGAGCAGCTCGGCCCGGCGTTCAATGACATCCCGTTCCAGGTTCTGCACGGACAGGAGCTGGGTCAGAACCGGTAGATAATCATTCAGCCCTTTCAAGTATCGTTCGCCCGCTTCATCGAGGGCCTTTCTTGCCGCTTCAACCTGCAGTCCAATGGCCATGATGTGCTGTCTCTGTTTTTCCTCCCTGATGAGCGCGTCCTCCACCTCTTTGAGAGCTGTCAGGACCGCCCTCCTGTAGGCCCACAGCCTCTCGTCAACAAGGGCTCGGCTTCGGTCTACCTCGGCTGCCCGCATTCCCCCGTCAAAGAGAGGCGCAACGAGGTTGCCCGCCAGACTCAGCAGCCAGTTGTCAAAGATGAGATCAATATCGTCTGACCCATAGGAAGCCTCAGCTGTCAGCCGAATAGCAGGCAGACGATTGGCGCGGGCCGCCGCCACCTGCCAGTCGGCAGACCGCAGTTTGAGCCCTGCGCCACGTACATCGGGCCTTTTGGCAATAAGATCCGCCGGTATGCCCGTGTCCGGAATCTGGTCGACCGCGGGTAATGAGATTCGGGTGATTTTAAGCGGGGTCCGAGGCGGGCTTCCCAGCAGCAGGGCCAGTTCATGCAGCAAGAGCTGTTCCCGTGCCTCTACAAGCGGGATCTCGGCCTTGACCCGTTCAACAACCTGCTGCTGCTGATACACATCCAGAGCCGATACAATGGACTTTCGGAAACGGAGGAGCACCAGCTCCAGGTAGGTCCTGTTGTTTTCGAGCTGCTTTTCAAGAAGACGCTTCTGCATCCTCTGTGAGATGATGTTCACCCACCGCTCCGCAACCTCAGCGGCCAGCGTCATGGCCGCGGTATTCACATCTTCCCGTGTGGCCACGGCCGTCAGGTCAGACGCCTCCTTCTCGGCGCGAACTCTTCCCCACAGATCCAGTTCATAGCTGCTGACCAGACCGATCGCGTAGCTCTCTACGGTGTTCGTGGAGGAGCCCGTATCTCCTTCGTTATGCCGGCGGCCACGCAGGGCGCCCGCATCCAGATTAAGATCCGGGTACAGGGCGGATCCCGACTTAACGGCTTGGGCTTTTGCCTGATCGAGGCGCGCCCAGGCTTCCCTGAGTGTAAAACTCCCGGACAAGGCCTTCTGTATCAGCTGGTCCAACTCCGGATCATTGAAGGATTTCCACCAGCGGTCGGGATGCTCAGGCCCCGCTTCATAAAGGGCATAGCTCTTTGGTAATTCCCCCTCCGGCGCCGTTCTGACGGCCGGTTTGAAAGGGTTGCAGGAACACGCCAGCAGAAGGAGGGACATCATAAAGATTCGGTATTTCATTTTTCTCTTGAGACCCCTTTGTTAAGATCCGGAACGCATCGTCTCACAAGGCAAAAAGATCTATCCAAATTTTTTATTTTATTACTTTATGGGTTGAAAAGCAAAGAATCTCTTTGCAGGGGGGATGCTGGTCTTTATATATAGAAATCGGGAGGTTAGTTCATATTTGCTATCCCGGGCCTCAGAACAGATCATTTGCAGGACAAGGATTGGACGGATTATCCAAGACCCATTTCTTTGGCTTCTTCGGAGACGCATTCGTGCAGGATTTTGACACTTTTGTCAATTTCCGCCTTGGTGATCACAAGCGGTGGGGCCAGTTCAAGCGCCTGCCCCATCAGTTTGATGATCAACCCCTTATGCTGTGCCCGCTGAACCAGGCTGGATAGCCCACTCATCGGGAACATTTCTTTGGTGCGTTTGTCGGTCGTAAAGTCGATACCCAGCCACAATCCGCGACCCCTGACCTCTCCGACAATCGGATGCTCCTCCAATGTTTTTAACGCTTCCAGGAAGTAATCTCCAATCTCAGCAGCCCTTTTGATCAAACTCTCTTTCTCTAGGATCTCGATGTTTTTAAGCCCTGCTGCGCAGGCCACAGGATGGTTTGCATAGGTGTGCAAATGTTCTAACGTTTCTATGGGATCAATGACGTCATCCGTGCACCCGACTGCACCGAGGGGGATATAGCCGCTTGAGATCCCCTTGGCCATGGTCATGATATCGGGCTTAACCTGGAAGTGCTCAATGCCGAACCAGCGACCGGTTCTTCCAAAACCGCAGATGACCTCATCAATGATGAGCAACACGCCATAGTCGGTGCAGATATCCCGAATGATGGGCCAATACTCGGGCGGCGGCGCTAATGCCCCAAATCCCTGCTGGATGGGCTCACCGATCAGTGCGGAGACTTGATCAGGGCCTTCAAATTCAATGATGCGGCTTACATCTCGAGCACAGGCTACATCACAATCAGGATAATGCAGGTGCAACGGGCAGCGATAGCAGTAGGGCGATTCGACAAAGATAGATCCCGGTGTCATAGGTTCCATATGGTGTCTCATCGGTAAAACCGTTCCCAACGCACGAAGGGCCATTGACGTCACCCCGTGATAGGCCCCTCGACGAGATATCACTTTAAATCGTTGTTTTTCCCCTTTGTGCCAGTGATGCTGTTTGGCGAGTTTCATAGCCGACTCAACGGCTTCTGAGCCATCGCAGACGAACAGGAAGCTGTCAATTTTTTCTGGTGTGAGATGACTCAATTTTTCAGCCAACTCCAGGGCGCGGGAATTGGCGAAATTCATAGGGGTAAAATAGGCCAGATCCACAATTTGCTGCATAACGGCCTCTGCCAGATCTTTTCTTCCGTAACCGACATGAACCGGTCGTGTGACACCGGCAACGAGATCCAGGTAGGGCCTGCCTTCATCGTCAAAGACGGTACAGCCCTCTCCTCTGGTGATGATCGGGATGCCTTTTTCTATGACGTCTTTCGACGTTCTGCACAAAATGAGAGATGCATTTCCATCGCCTGTTTTTACTTTGGCCATATCCTTGTCCTCCGAAGGTTCATCATATTTGGATAGCAAAATTTTTTAAAAAATGGTTACAGTCTACCTCATGTCCGAGAGCGTCGATGGGATGGGCTTTCGTAGCGTGCTAAAAACAAGGGTCAATCCCTGTTGGGCAGATAAAGCACGTGATTGATATCATTATGTTCAAGAGAGGTCAAGGGTGGGATGAAAGAGGCGTAAAGCGAACAAATCAGGCCGCTGCTGTCCCGGCCTCTTTAGAATGCTCGGCAGATGCTTTCTGGAAGATTTCCTTCCGGTTTTTAATTCGATCCTTTACATAGGCGATATGCAACCGCAGACTGTACAGTTCGGCCGCATAGGATAGGGGCACATTGGTCTGCATCACTTCCTTATCAATCCGTTTCAGCTCACTGAGAAGCGCGTCATATTGTTTTTCCGTATCGATTTGCCCCACCTCTTGATCGATAACGATGAGTTCCCTGTACCAATGAAAAATCCGATAACGGACCCGCCATCTGTAACTGGGCGGAATAATTTTAAATAGTGGGATCAAAAGGGTAATGAGCGGAATCAGCATGACTTTTAGACGGTCAATCAGGGTCGCTGCCCAAAACGGTAGATATCGTTGCAAAAAAGGGGGGCCGGATTTAAAAAACCGTCGGGCCTCCTTGTGCAACGGAAAATCCAGGTATTTCTGTGAGGGAAACTGATCGGTTGTTTCAAATACCCCACCCTGCCCATGAATCTCTCCGGCGGCCTGCAGAAACAAATCGATGAGTGCCGGATGGAGATCTTTTCGAATCACCAGGTTAGTGGTTGACGCGAGTAGTGTGATATCGTGATCCGGAATATTTGACTTTAAATCAATCACACCTTCCGGGAGTGTAACACTTGAGAGAAAGCGGTAAATCCGTGTGTATGCCTCCGCTCTTTCAAAGCTCATTAATTCGATGCCCTCATGGGTCATGAGACGCCGGATGATCGACGAACGAGGCGATACCACAAAGAAGGCAACATCGATTTCCCGGTTTAAAAGCGCATCCGCGGCCTGTTTTCCGCCGATAGGTAAGAGTGTTGTCCCTTCTTCCGTTATCCCGTTTTCGACCATCAGCTGATAGGCAATATACCGGGTGCCGCTGCCCTCTTTTCCGATGGCTATCCGCTTGTTTTTCAGGTCTATAAGATCGTTTATTTTTTGATCCGATCGATAAAACACCCATAAGGGTTCAAAATACAGGCTCCCGAGACACGTAAGGTCCGGATGGTTCTTTGGGTTTCCAACCCCCCCTTGTGCAAAAGCAACTTGAACCCCTTCCTGATCCGATTCAAGCAGCTTCAGGTTCTCAATGGACCCGGCAGTTGACAGGACCTTCAGTGTAATTCCGTCTCGTGCAAGGATCTCACTGTACTGCAGGCCAAAAGGATAATAAGCCCCTGTTTTGCTTCCCGTTCCCATCGAAATGTGTTTTGGCGGCGCCGGCTGTACAAATTGGTAGGCCACAATAAAACCGATAAGAGTCAGCAAAAAGGCAGGGCCAAAAATTTTGAGATATTCCTTTGGCCTCCGATGTGACCGATTTTCTGTTGATGCACGTGTCATCACTTTTCCCTCAATCCGTCAGTAGCGGTTACGTAACCCATTTATTGGTGGCATTTTCCGTTTCTCCGTTCTTATATCCAATTTTAACCGCAGAGGGGAACGGCAGGTTAAAATAATTTAAGCATATCTCCGTCACTTTTACAACACATCTGCAACCCATCAACCCACAAGGTGACCTCCGGGGGTTAGGGTAGACGTCTGATATTCCATCTGCGCACTGTTTTAAAGCAATGCCCCGGTGTTGCCATAAATGATTTCCTCGTGCAGGTTGGCACAATCTATACCGTTTTGAACTAAATTTTAAACAACGTTGGGGTTAATCCTGGACATTCACCCATGGACTTGTAAACAGTGATAGGTATTTGAACATTGTTTTTTTTGTGGCAGCCATCTAATATGGTCTTATGTTGCGAATTGGCTCCCTAAAATTAAAAAATTGGCTTGTTTTAGCCCCCATGGCAGGTATAACCAGCCTGCCATTTCGTCTTATTGTCAAAAAATTGGGCGTTGGCCTGGTCACCACTGAAATGATCAGCGCTGAGGGACTCATCCGAGGCCAAAAAACAACCCTGCGGTATCTCAAAAGCCATCCCGATGAAAAGCCCCTTTGCGTTCAGATATTTGGCTCTGATCCGGAGATTATGGCAGGAGCTGCTGAAATTGGGGTCCAGGCAGGGGCAGACATTGTGGACATAAATATGGGTTGTCCTGTAAAAAAGGTTTTTAAAACAGGTGCCGGAGGCGCGCTCCTCTGTTATCCTCATAGAATAAAGGAAATTGTCTCGGCTGTTCGACGATCCTGTCAGGTTCCAGTGACAGTGAAAATAAGGGCCGGGTGGTCCAATGATAAATCCGTTGCAGTTGAAACCGCTCGAGTCATCGAAGACTGTGGGGCCGATGCCATCACGATCCATCCCCGTTTTGTAAAACAGGGGTTTTCAGGGAAGGCTGACTGGAGCATTATTGCTGATGTCAAGACCCAGTTGAAAATCCCTGTTATTGGAAATGGGGATGTCCTCAACCCATCCCTTGCCGTCCAAATGAAAGGCCGAACCGGATGTGACGGGGTGATGATCGGCCGAGCGGCCATTGGTAATCCCTGGATTTTTGAGCAGATTCTTGATATGGAAGGTGGCCGTCCGATCCGTCAACCCGGGCTTCATGAACGCAGAACCGTTATTATGGAGCACTTTCGACTCCTGTCTGTGTCAATTGGAGAATACCGGGCCGCCAAAACCATGCGAGGCCTTCTCCTCTGGTATACCAAGGGGCTTCCCCACAGCAGCAGGTTTCGCGGGGTGATTACATGCATCAAGGATTGGAACACGCTTATTTCGGCACTGGATCAATACTTTTCGACCTTGGAAGACGAGAAGATATGAAGGTAAAATTCGCAAAAACCGCCGGATTTTGTATGGGGGTCCGTCGCGCCATGGAAATGGTTTTGATAGAGGCCAATCGGGGAGATGACCCTCTTTTCACTTTTGGTCCGCTTATCCATAATAACCAGGTCCTTGATCTGCTTGCTTCAAAGGGCGTCCAGCCCATAGGGGATTTGGATGGGCTACAAACAGGCAGGGTTGTCATCAGGGCCCACGGTATTCCGCCTCAAAAACGCCAGGCCCTTAGAAAGACAGGGCTCAGAATCATCGATGCCACGTGTCCCAAGGTTGCCCGCGTCCAGGCCATTATCCGTTACCATACCCAAAAAGGCTATACAGCCGTGATTGTGGGAGATGAAGATCATGCCGAGGTGATCGGCCTCATAGGGTACAGCAGGGGTCAGGTCCATGTGATACAGAGCGCAGAAGGGGTTTCCACCTTACCCCATATCGCCAAACCGTTTGTTGTTGCTCAAACCACACAGAATGAACAAAACTATCGAGAGGTGGTAAAAGCGCTCAAGGAACGATTCCCTGATACACTGGTTTTCGATACCATCTGTGATGCCACCCGTCAGCGACAGGAAGAGGTCCGGTCCCTGGCCGGGTACGTTGACGCCCTTGTCGTGGTGGGCGGCTACCACAGCGGGAATACCCAGCGGCTTGTCGAGGTTTCGAGATCTGCTGGCATACCGACTTTCCATGTTGAAACCGAAAAGGAACTGAATAAAGAAAAACTCCGTGACATGGAATTGATCGCGGTTACCGCCGGCGCCTCCACCCCCAACTGGATGATCAAGAATGTCGGCAGGGAGTTGGAAGGGATCCAGGGCAGGAGGGAAACCCCTCTTTTTCGCTGGTCGAAGAAGGGCTTCAAGTTCTTGGTTCTGAGTAATCTTGCCGTGGCATCCGGTACTTTTTGTTTTACCTACGCCATTGCTATCCTCGGTGAGAGAGAGCCGGATTTCATTTTTCCTTTTTTGACCTTTCTTTATGTCTATGCCATGCACGCCTTCAATCGCTTTTTAGACAAAGGGGCCAGTGCCTATAGTGACCCGGAGCGTGCGGCATTTCTAAAAAAATATAAAACGCTGTTGATCGTCATGGGGATGGCCGCCATCATAATGGCGCTTTTGCTGTCCTATGGCATCGGCTTAATGACTTTTTTAGCGCTGAGCGCATTGAGTATGTTGGGGATCATTTACAGTATCCCTCTTGTGCCCCTGAACATTCGACATAAGGCACCCTATTCCAAGATCAAAGATATTCCCGGATCGCGGACTTTATCTGAGGCCCTTGCCTGGGCCGTTATTATCACCATCCTGCCACTCTTGGAGGCTGATCATATCGTGTGGCCCCCAGCGATAGTCAGCATATTCACCGTCTTTTTTGTGGGGTATATCCGGTCAGCCCTCTTCGATATTATTCGGGTTCAGGGAGATCTTATTGTCGGCTCAGAAACACTGCCCATTACGTTAGGGGAAAAAAAGACATTACTCCTCTTGAAAATGCTTATTATTTTAAGCGCCATCGTTCTTTGTGGCGCCCCCATCTTGGGCCTGGTGAATTCCTTTTCTTTCTTTTTTCTTTTACCGTTATTCACATTAGCCCTTTGCGTGGTGGCCTATGAAAGATCCTGGCTCTATGCGGGTATTACCTTTGAAGCCCTGGTGGAAGGTAATTTTTTCCTGGCCGGGTTACTGGCTGTGATCTGGCAGGCCTTGTAATGGCAGCCGTAAGTGTTGTCATCCCGACCTTCAACAGGGCTCGGAAAGTCGTACGGGCGATCACATCCGTCCTTTCCCAGACCTTCACCGATATCGAAATCATTGTGGTGGATGACGGCTCAACCGACGGGACGAATAAGGCGGTTGAACAATTTGACGATTTTGTAACCTATGTGGCCCATAGCTCAAATCTTGGCGTCTCGGCAGCACGAAATACGGGGATTAAAACATCCAGCGGGCCCCTGATCGCGTTTCTGG
>Ga0180435_10001380_pt1 | contig 25418 bp, 17 predicted proteins | sample SS_ome_3_FD_132467 | JGI IMG/M metagenome (GOLD analysis project Ga0180435, IMG submission 132467) | Hypersaline lake sediment archaeal communities from the Salton Sea, California, USA - SS_3_S_1 metaG | ecosystem: Environmental > Aquatic > Non-marine Saline and Alkaline > Hypersaline >... | reverse complement strand
TGAGAATGCGGAGTGGTATCCGATAGCTTTCAACGGGGATTGGGGCCCAGACGTCGACCCCCAACCGGGGTTCTCGAATTACTGATGCACAAGAGCGGTTTTTTCTTCTTGGCCGCCCTCACCATCGCCAGAATCCCGTCCTTAACCGGCCTTGGCAGCATGTCCCAAGCGTCCACGACAGCCGCCAAGTCAGCAGGCAGTTCCCCGCCCGTTATGCTCATGTTGTGTTCCTGTTGTGCTTTTGTTGTGCTCTCCGAGCGTCCGGGGCCTGTCCCCTGCTCCGTCGTTTGTGGCCCCGACTCGACACCCTCGTTTTGCACATCCCCTTGAGTGTGTCCGGCTTGTGCGTCCGGCAGTCCCGCGTGTGATTCTCCCTGACCTTCACCCGACACTTTGCATAGAGGCTCTTCAATAGATTCGATTCCCCCCGCCTCCACCAGCTTTTCATCCCCACCACGCGTTTCGGCGTAGCAGTCGCCGTGACGAAAATGTTCCCGGCACAATCTGACCTTTTTCTCCAGATCAGCGGATGACTGAGTTTTTGGCGGAATGGAAGTGGGGCGGGCGGCAGTCAGCTTCGCTTCCTGCGGGCCGAGCGGCCGAAAAGCCCCGCTCCCAAGAGCAGGATCGACGCGGGCTCGGCGACGGGGGCGGCCTGGGCGGTCGGCGGCGGGGGCAGGTCCGGGTTGACGCGATTCAGAAGCACGGCCCATTCCTCGAAGCCGTCGTTGTTCAGCCCGAACTCGGAGAAGAGGTAGACGTTGGTCCCCGAACCGTCCGCGGCACCGAAGACGTTGAAGTAATCGTCGGGGACGTAGAGAAACATGTCCGCTTTTCCGCCGCCCGGCGGGGTAGCGTCGATGACGACCGTGCCGTCGTTCGCGGGCGAGCCGTCCGCGGGCTTGTCGAGCGAATAGGTGAGCGCGCCCAGCGCCCTCAGCCCAGCCGCGCCGTCAAGCGCGTTGATGTTGGGGTTGCCGGCGACAGTGTAGATTTCGAGTTGCGTCAAATTGATGATGGAGTTGCCGCCCTGCTGGTTGTCGTCGAGCAGGAATTCGCGGTAGCCGGTCGTGCCGATGGTCACAAGCGGGACATTCACAAGTGTCAGGGAGTGTGTCTTCGCTTCTTTGACATCGTCCGACTCGTGGTGTGCGGCGTCGTTGTTGTAGCCCCAGACGTCCGGGTCGTTCGAATCCTTGATGGTGAGGAACGGGTCGATGACGCCCGTCCCGGCGGAGCGGAAGTGCGTCTCCTGGTAGATGACCGCGCCGTCGTACTGGACCCGGTTGGTGGCGAGGTCGAGCGTGAACGACGCCGAGGCCGTTCCGACCGCAAGAAGCGCGAAAGCAAGCACCATCATCAGCCCAGTCAGTGTGTGTCTCATGTTCCCTCCACTCAGAAGAATTGTCCGGCGCCCCATGCGGGCGCGTCGGGCATTCAGCCCGGTTCAGTATCGTCACGATTCGCCCGGTGTTTCGGATTTTGTTGCATGATTGACGCCGTGCATTCGGCTTTGACATCCGGCGCGCGGCGGCGTATCATCGGTTCTTGTCGGTCGTCAGGAGCCAGCGTTCAAACCCTCCCCTTCCTTGACTTAGCCCGCTTCCATTGCTAGAATCCCGCCCGTCGTTGAATTCCTTGTGTCAGTGTCGCGGCGTGTGGGCGCTTTGGACATGCGACTACGCTCTCCAGCATGCGCGTCCGTGGCACGATTACGGCGACGATTAGGATTACGAGTAAGATTACGACTATGGGCCTCCGTGTTCATCGGTGTTCATCCGTGGTGACTTCTTATGTTTGAGCCGGTTCCGACGCAACCCGACCTGATTCCCGGCGAGCACGCCGTGCTCAAGTTCTGGGCCGAGAACGAGACGTTCAACAAGGTCCGCGCGAAGAACGAGAACGGCCCGGTCTGGTCGTTCCTCGACGGCCCCATCACGGCGAACAACCCGATGGGCGTCCACCACGCATGGGGCCGGACGTACAAGGACGTCTTCGAACGCTACCACGCGATGATGGGCCACAGGCAGCGCTACCAGAACGGCTTCGACTGCCAGGGCCTCTGGGTCGAGGTCGAGGTCGAAAAGGAACTCGGCTTCAAGACCAAAAAGGACATCGAGGAATACGGCATCGCGCGGTTCGTCGAGAAGTGCAAGGAGCGCGTCCGCACGTACTCGGCCATCCAGACGGAGCAGTCCATCCGCCTCGGCTACTGGATGGACTGGGACAACTCGTACTACACGATGACGGACGAGAACAACTACACGATCTGGCGCTTCCTCAGGAAGTGCCACGACCGCGGGCTGATATACAAGGGCACGGACGTCATGCCGTGGTGCCCGCGATGCGGCACCGGCATCAGCCAGCACGAGATGCACGAGGGATACCGCGAGGTCACCGACCCGTCCATCATCGTCCGCATGCCCATCCGCGGGCGCGAGAAGGAATACCTGCTCGTGTGGACGACGACGCCGTGGACGCTCGCGGCGAACGTCGCCTGCGCCGTGCATCCCGACCTCCCCTACTCGAAGGTCGAGCAGGACGGCGAGGTCTACTACCTCGGCCGCAACTGCGTCGGCCAGATGCAGGACAAGGGCGCGTTCAAGGTGCTGAAGGACGTGCCCGGCTCGGAGCTTCTCGGGCTCGAGTACGACGGGCCGTTCGACGAACTGCCCGCGTCGGCCGATGCGAAGGCGGCGCACCGCGTGGTCGCGTGGAGCATGGTGAGCGACGACGAGGGCACGGGCATCGTCCATATCGCGCCCGGCTGTGGCAAGGAGGATTTCGACCTGCTCGGCGGGCTCGGCGGGTTCCCCGTCATCGCACCGCTGAACGAGGCGGGCGTGTACGTCGACGGCTTCGGCCCGCTCTCGGGCAAGTTCGCCGGCGACGTGAAGGACGACGTGTTCGCGAGCTTGCGCGAGAAGGGCATGTACTACAAGGGGGGGCCGTACACACACAGCTACCCGCACTGCTGGCGGTGCAGCACCGCCCTCCTCTTCCGCCACGTGCACGAGTGGTACGTCAACATGTCGTGGCGCGACGAGATCAAGGAGGTCGCGAAGCAGGTCCGCTGGATTCCCGAATGGGGCCTCGACCGCGAGCTCGACTGGCTCGACAACATGCGCGACTGGATGATCTCGAAGAAGCGGTACTGGGGGCTTGCTCTGCCGATCTTCGAGTGCGAGTGCGGCTGGTTCGACGTCATCGGCAGTCGCGACGAGCTCAAGGAGCGCGCCGTCGCCGGCTGGGACGAGTTCGACGGGCACACGCCGCACCGGCCGCACATCGACGCCGTACGCGTCAAGTGCGGTAAGTGCGGCAAGGAAGCGCCGCGAATCAAGGACGTCGGCAATCCGTGGCTCGACGCCGGCATCGTCGCGTACTCGACCGTGAACTACAGCACCGACCGCGAGTACTGGGCGAAGTGGATTCCGGCGGACCTCGTGACAGAGTGCTTCCCGGGCCAGTTCCGCAACTGGTTCTATGCGATGCTCGCGATGTCGACGATGATGGAGAACGTCCCGCCGTTCAAGACACTGCTCGGGCACGCGCTCGTCCGCGACGAGAAGGGCGAGGAGATGCACAAGTCATCCGGCAACGCCATCTGGTTCGAGCACGCGGCCGAGAAGATGGGCGTCGACGTCATGCGCTGGATATTCTGCCGGCACAACCCGGTGAACAACCTCAACTTCGGCTACGGCATCGGCAAGGAGACCGAGCGGAAGGTCATCAACACGCTCTGGAACGTGTACGTGTTTCTCGCGAACTACGCGCGGCTCGACGGGTTCGACCCCGGCGGGGAGCAAGTCCCGGTCGCCGAACGGCAGGACCTCGACCGCTGGCTCCTGTCGAACCTCCAACTCCTCATCGCGCGGGCGCACGACGCGATGGGCAACTACCTGATGCACGGCTTCGTCGAACAGACCGAGCGGTTCATCGACGGCCTTTCGAACTGGTACGTGCGGCGCAGCCGGCGGCGGTTCTGGCGCACGCGCGACGAGTCGGACCGCGACAAGCTGGCCGCGTACCAGACGCTCTACGCCGCGCTCGTGACCCTCTGCAAGCTCATCGCGCCCATCTGCCCGTTCGTGACCGAACGCATCTACCAGAACCTCGTGCGCGGGGCGGACCCCGCCGCGCCGGAGAGCGTCCACCTGTGCGACTATCCCCAGGCGGACGAGGCGCTCATCGACGAGGGGCTCTCGAAGCAGATGGACTGCGTGACCGAGGTCGTCTCGGCCGCGCTCGGCCTCCGGTCGGCGAAACAACTTCGCGTGCGCCAGCCGCTGGCCGAGATGTCCGTCTTCTCGAAGGACGCGGAACTGCGGGCGGGCGTCGAGCGGTTCCAGGAGCACATCAAGGACGAACTCAACATCAAGAGTGTCACGGTGGCCGAGGCCCCGTCGCTCGCGCGAAAGGTCATCGCCGACCTGAGCCGCCTCGGGCCACGGTTCGGCAAGAACGCCGGCAGGGTGAACGCCGCTATCAAGAGCATGAATCAGGACGAGCTGGCCTCGGCCCTCGAACGGAACGCCGCCGGATTCAGCATCGAGATAGAGGGCGAATCCTTCCCCGTCCTGCTCGAGGACGTGACGATAGAGCAGGAGTGGCCGGAGGAGCTCGCGCACGCCGAGGAACACAACTTCATCGTCGCTCTCAACACCGAGCTGACGGACGAACTGGTCGCCGAAGGCATGGCTCGCGACATTGTCCGGCACGTGCAACAGCTCAGGAAGGACGCCGGCCTAGAGATGAACGAGCGCGTGCGGCTCCGCTACGACACCGGCCACGAGGCGCTCGCGTCGGCCGTCGAGCGATGGACCGACTACATCAAGGCCGAGACGCTCGCCCTGAGCGTCGACCGCGGCCTGCTGGACGAGCCGGACCGCGCGGCAAAGGTCGGCGGCTTCGATGTCACGCTTGCGATCACGCAGGCCGAATAACCCCGGGCATCAGGGCTCGTCCACTCCCCCCGTCCGTCCCAGCTTCAAGTTTCGAATCAGAAACGGGCCTGTGCCGGCCCGGACGAGGATGCCCAGGTATCCGTTCGCACGCTGGTCCACCTGAGCGCCTCCCCCCGGCTCGCCGTTTATGGAATACGTGAGTTTCCCCGCGCGAAACCTGGCGCTGAAGGTATTCCACGCGTTCGGCCGGATTCCCACGTTCTGTGTAGTGACAACCCGGACCGCCTGCCTCCCCTGATCGATGAACTGTTCGTATGAAATGATGTTCAGCACCCTGTAGCCACGGCCTTCCTGGTCGCGGATGAACATCGCGTCGAGCGCCACGTCATACTTCCACAGTTGGTCCGGCGGCAACTTCCTGCCGGGCACGTACACGCCGTCGCCGACCTTCGACATTGTCCTTTTGCTCAGTTCATCGCGCCGCCCCTCCTGGAAAACGGAGTCCATGCACATTATCCCCCACACCAGGTCGCGGCTGTCCAGGAATTCGAACGACAATTCGTTCTCGGCCCAACGAAAATCCGCGTTGACGAGCATGCCCTGCTCGATCCGGATCAGGTTCTCGGACGATACGGTGGAGTACTTGAGGTTGGGGCCGCCCCAGCCCTTGCCGTCGAACGAAAAGTCCTCTCGCTCGACCAGGCCGTTGCACCCGGCCGCCAGGAGCGCAAGAAGACACGAAAGAACGAGGAATCCACGCGGCATCATCTGTCCCTCCCTTCGAGTTTGCACGCACATGATTCTACGGCCACCGCGCAGGGCACACAAGCGCCATTTGGAGGACGGCATTTGCAACCCCAGCACTGGCCCGAGGCCGGCCGATATTGTATACTGGCGGGGCGAGGCGCCCGAGACCTCGAACCCGGCAAAGGAGAAAACGATGAAGAAACTCCTCCTCCTGCTTGTCACGCTCGCCCTGCTGGCAGGCGGGTGTTCAGAAGTTTTTCCGTGGTCCATGTAACGCGCTTCCGAACAAGCGCGGGAGAGGCGAAACAATGCGACGACTCTGGTGGCTGCTGGTCACACTGGCTCTTATCGTCGGCGGATGCTCAGAGTTCAATCCGATGTAATCCGCGCTTTCAAACTATGACCGCCCGGCCCATCGATGCATGCGTTGATAATGACAAACGCGGGCAAGAGATTCTTCGTCGCTACGCTCCTCAGAATGACAATGAACGCATGGTTTGTTGTCATTCTGAGCGAAGCGAAAACTCTCTGCCGGGACGCCGCCGCGTTCCATTATCAACACGCATCAACAAGTAGCTTCTTCCGCGCCGTCCCGTACCATTTCGCGTCCTTAGGAAAGCTGTCGAATCCTCTGAAAGCCGCAAGCGCCGCAGAATCACGTTCGACCTCCAGCGTCTGCAACAACGCGTAGTCCTGCAACGACTCCGCGAAGACCTCCCAGCGAATCGAGTCGATCGGCCCGTCGGGCCCCGGATACACCTCGAACGTGTCGCCGAACGCCCACCCCGGCCACTTCGTCCCGTCCGAGACCGTGAACGGGTCGATCATCTGGCGCGTCTGCGACTTGTACCAGTAGTTGTATCCCCAGTGGAGGAACCCGCGCAGACCGAACCGGTAGAACAGCCAGCCGGCGCCGCGGATTTTCGCGAGCGGAGTATCAAGCAGGCGGTTGAGGTGCCGCCCGCGCGGCCCGCAACAGAAGTACGCCCAGCACGTTATCCCCTCCTCCACGAACTCCTGCGCGGCCGAGATGACCGGCACCGGCAGGTCGGTCAGGCCGTCCCGTGCGAACTCGATGTGCGACAGCGCGTCCATCACCTTCATCCAGGGAGCAAGCTCCCGGAGCATGCCCCTCGCCTTGCGATATCTGACAAGGTCGTGCGGGCCCGGCTCGTCGGATACGTGGAAGTACGACGCCCCGAGCAATCCTTCCCGGTCGAGGAACCGCTTGAGCGCGGGCAGGAACTGCGACAGGAAGGTCCGGTAGGTGTTCGAGGTCGCGCCCGTGTGCGGCGGCCACAGGAGCCGGTCGCGCCCGTCGCGCTTCTCGTAGATGCGGATCGCCCTCCTCGCGCCCCACTGCGTGAAAAAGTGCGTCCACTCGAACCGGCGAATGCCGCACCTCCTCGCGGTGGCGATCCAGCGCCGCACGTCGCGCCAGTCGAACTCGTACTTGTCCCGCGCCCGGCGCGTCACGCGCAATAACTGCGTCGGCCTCTTCACGCCGTCGAGCGGAGGCGTGAAGACCGGCACGTAGATGACGTCACTGCCGTGTTCGGCGTAGTTGCGCATGTACTTCTCGCACATCGGCCAGAAGGCCCGCTCGAACGGGTCGAGTCCGTACCAGTCGCAGATGGCGTCCGCGTAGAACCAGTGCGTCACGTGGAAATCCCTGCGCCGGCCGACGACGACGGGCGACACGCGCACCACGGCCTCGAGCCGTATCTTCTCACCGTCCCCGAACGTCAGCGCGACACGCACGCGCTTCGGCCCCGGCCGGGCGTCGGGCGCAACCCGGACCGTCAGCCAGAATGCCGTCACCTCGCCCGACACCGCGAGCGCCTCGGACTCGGGAAACAACGGGTCCGGCACGTACCCCGGAATGAACCCGACGCCGTCCAATTCATCGTTCTGCGTGCCTGTGTTGTGGTGCGGCATCGGCACGTATCCCACCCGCCTCACCTCGACGGACAGCCCGGCCGGCGCATCCGCGCCGGCGCAAACACCGATAGGCCCCCCGTCGAGCACGCGCACGCACGCCTGGAACGAGACCTTCTCGCCCCGGGCCGCAATGACCGTGAGCGACCGGCCGCCCCGACGCGGAGCCAAAGGAAACTGACGAACGAGTGAACTGCTGAGCCAAGCCGTCGCGTTCATATCCTCTCCTCATCGCGTGACAACGAAACACGGCCCGACAGTATAGTGATTATGCCGCTTTGTTCCAATCCCCGTCCCGACGCCGGCCCGAGGGCAAGGCGTCGTTATTGCATCGCTCCGCGAAAACCTTAGAATAGGGGTAATGGAACTGAGGGGACGAATGGGTACGCTTCTGCGAACGGTGGCACTTGTCCTCTGCCTGCTTTTCACCTGCTGTGGCTCGGCGATTGCGGCAGACCAGGCGGAGTTCGTCACGCCCGAGGTGCAGGCGGCGGTGGCGAAGGCGCTCAGGTTCGTCGCGAGCACGCAGAACGCCGACGGCTCATGGGGCTCGGCCAGCTACGGCAACAACCCGGCCATCACGGGCCTCGCCTGCATGGCGCTGATGGCCGACGGCAACTTCCCCGGCCGCGGGAAGTACGGCAAGCAGGTCGAACGCGCGGTCAAGTTCATCATGAACAGCGTGGACCAGAGAACGGGCTTCATCGGTTCGAGGACCGGCGCCCAGATGTACGGGCACGGCTTCGCCACGCTCTGCCTGGCCGAGGCCTACGGAATGGTCCCGAGCGGCGACCTCGAAAAGAAACTCCGGCTCGCCGTCAAGTGCATCGTCAGCAGCCAGAAATCCGACGGCGGATGGCGCTACGACCCCAGTCCCCGCGGCAACAGCGACCTCTCCATCACGGTCTGTCAGATGATGGCCCTGCGCGCCGCAAACAACTGCGGCGTCAAAGTGAGCAAGGCCGTGATAGAACGCGCCATCGCATACACCAAGAAAAGCGCCACCCCGGACGGCGGGTTCTCGTACACGCTCGGCTCCCGCCACCCCTCGTTCGCACTGTCCGGCGCGGGCGTCACGGTCCTGTATGGTGCCGGCGACTACGACTGTCGAGAGGCCAAGAACGGGCTGGAATACCTGAAGAAGCACCTCGCAAGGCGCCCCGGCCAGGGAGGATACGGACATTACTTCTACGGACACTACTACGCCGCCCAGGCCATGTACCAGGCGGGCGGAGAGTACTGGGAGTTCTGGTACCCCAGGGTCCGCGACGACCTCCTGAGAGCTCAGTTGCCCAACGGGAGCTGGCAGTCGCGGGTCGGAAACGTGTACGGCGCGGCAATGGGCGCGCTCGTGCTCCAGGTGCCGTACAACTATCTGCCCATCTTCCAGAGGTGACCGCCGCGCGCGGGCGCGGCTCCCTCTGCGGGCCAGGCAAGCGCCCTCGATCCGGTCTTGTGAGACGCAGGCAATGACCACACTCAACCGCGTCAACACCAAGCTCGATTCGCTCCGCCGTCTGCTTCGCAACCTCATCCTCGTGGCCGGGCTGTCGCGCGTCATCCTGATCGTGCTCGGCATGGCCGCTCTCTGCTTCCTTACCGACTACATCTTCAAGCTCCCGGCCGGATGGCGGCTCACGTTCGGGTTCGGGTTCGCCTGCGGCGCAGTCGCGGCCGTCTACTGGTTCCTCGTGCGGCCGATGCTTGTCCCCTTGCGCGACGACGACCTCGCCCTCTTGTTCGAGCGCCGCTTCCCCGAACTGTCCGACGTGCTCATCAGCGCCGTTCAGCTCGCCGGCGGCGACGACCTTGCCTCGCCCGGCATGGTGAGCGCCGTGCTGACGCACGCGGAGTCCGCGTCTGACAATCTGGAACCGCGACACGTCCCGAAACGGCGGAAACTCAACCGCGTGGCTCTCGGGGCAATCGCGGCCGTGTGCGCCGCCGCCGCGCTCTGCCTCGCAAGCCCGACCTCGGCCGGCATCTTCGCCGCAAGATATCTCAACCCGTACGGCCCGGCCCGGTGGCCGCGCGACACCGCACTCGTCCTCGAGGTCGCCGGCTCACAGGCCCGCAAGATCGCCGTCCCGCGCGGCGAACAGGTCGCCGTCAAGGTCACGGCCGTCAACGCCCGCCACTCACCGATGTGGACCGCGCCGAAGACAGTGCGCCTCGACTACGAATACGACTCCGGCGAGAAGGACTCCCGCCCGATGCGCCGCGTCGAAGGCCGCGTCTACGAAGCATACTTCAACGACGTCACCGACGGCCTCGTCATCCGTGCCAGCGGCGGCGACGCCCAGACCGACCAGGTTCGAATCAACGTCGTCGAACTCCCCGAAGTCCAGGACGTCTGGCTCTCGCTCACATACCCCAAATACACCGGGAAGCCGCCGGTCGAGTCCAGCCGCTCGCTCAACGAAATCACCGCGCTGGCCGGGACCAGGGTGACGGTCCGCGTCAGGGCCAGCACCGCGCTGGCGCCCGACGGAGCGCGGATACTCATAGACACCACCGGCCCCGTCGTCATGACCCCGGCCGGGAGCGCCGCGGCCGCCCACACGCACGAAGGCGAGTTCGTCCTCGCAAAGGGAATGAAATGGTTCCGTGTCGAGCTCACCGACACTGCGGGACTCAAGAACCGGACACCGCGCACGTTCCAGGTCCAGGTCGTCGAGGACATGCCCCCGGCGGTCCAGATCACCAAGCCGGGCGGCCCGACCCGCTGTACCCCCTACGCGGTCGTCCCGCTCGCAATCACCGCCAAGGACGACCTCGGCCTGCGCGAGGCCTGGCTCCGCTACGCGCTCGGCCCGAAGGAGAAACCGCGCCGCGCAAACCTCGACCTCTACGAGGAGGCCCCCAGAGAGGCCCGCATCAAACATCCCTGGGACATCTCCGAGCTCGGCGTCAAGGTCGGCCAGACGATCTCCTACCGCGCCGAGGCCCGGGACTTCTGTGACATCGGGCTAACCGACCCGGCGGACACATACCAGGTCGGCCGGTCCCAGGAATACTATCTCACAATCGTATCGACCGCCGACCTCGCGAGTGAACTGGACCAGCGGCTCTTCGCCCTGAGGGACGAACTGAAGAGGGTCAAGACCGGACAGGAGGGCGACCGCAGGAAGATCGCCGAGCTCCTGCAAAGGATATCCGAAGGCCTGCCCATGACGAACGACGAGCGGGCCATGGCCGCCGACGCCGAAAACATCCAGCGCGAGCTGGCGCGCACCACCGCCCGCATCGCGGCGGAGGTCGCAAAGGTGCGCGAACGAATGCAGGACAACCGCATCGGAAGCTTCGCCGACAGGCGCCGGCTCGACGAGACCGGGGACACGCTCGAAGACATCGCCGCCGCCGACATGCCCCGCGCCGCGGAGTTCATAAAATCCGCCAGAAAAGACCTGGCCGGCGCCGACGGACGCGACAACCTCCAGAACGCCGCCGGAATCCAGAAGACCGTCCTCGACCGCATCGACAAGGTCCTCGCGAGCATGAGCCACAACGAGGGCATCGACAACCTGGTTCGCGCCGCGCGCGAACTCCTCCGGACACAGCGGGCCATCAGGGCCGACACCGGCGACTTCGCCAAGAGACCCGACACGTTCGGCGCCGCACCGGACGAGCTCAAGCCCGCGGACTTCGCCGCCCTCCGACTCCTCGTCCGCAACCAGAACGGCGCGCGCGACGACATGAGGAACCTTGAACAGGACATGCTCAACGTCCAGGAACGGCTCAAGGATATCGACGCGAAGCGCGCCACTCTCGTCCGCGAGGCGCAGGTCCAGGCCAGCCGCGACCAGATCCGCGTGATGATGGAAGAGGCCGCGACTACGCTCGCCGCCAACCACATCGGACTCGCCGGGCAGAACGAGGACACCGCCATAACCGGCCTCGAACGCCTCCTCGAGGCACTCGAAGGCGCACGGCAGGAATCCGGCAACGGACAGGCGCTCGCCCGCGCCATACAGGACGTCAAGAGCGCCATCGAAGAGGTCCGGCGCCTCCGCAAAGAACAGGAAGGCCACGCGAGCGACGCCGCCGAAATCAACAGGAACACCGGCCAGGCGGAAACTCTGAAGGCCCTCCGCCGAAAACTCAACAACCTCCGCGCACAGCAGGACCACGTCAACACCGGCGTCGACGACAAGTCGAACCTCGACGAGCTCGCCAAGCAGGAAGACGAACTGGCGGGCGAGACCGCGAACACCGCCGGGGAGCTCGACAAGGAAGCAAAGGCCGCCGCAGAGAGCAACGCCCCGCAAGCCGGCGACGTCAAGGACGCCGCCACGGCCGCGCGGGAAGCCGGGTCACAAATGACATCCGCCCGGCAGGGAATGAAAGCGACCGACACCGCGACTGCCGCCGAGTCCGGCAAACAGGCCAGCGCCAAACTCGCCGAAGCCGAGCAGCATGTCGCCGACGCCATCAATGCCATCGAAAAGGCCCGGCTCGCACAGACCAGGGAAGCCGCCATCAAGCAGGGCGAAACACGAAAGCAGGCCGAAGACGTCGCCGACAAACTCGGCCAGCTCGCCAGGGACAACGAGAACGCCTCGCGCGAAGCGGCCGAAGGACTAGGCAAGGCGGGGGAACAGGTCGGGGAGGCCGGCGGCTCGATGGGCGCCGCCCAGGCGAACCTCGACCGGAGCGACGCCGCCCAGGGCGAGAAGGACGCGGCCGAAGCCGCCCAGAAGCTCGCCGAGGCCGAGAAGGGCCTCAGGGAACTGCGCGACGCGCTCGAACAGAAACAGAAGGAGCAGAAACTGCTCGACCTCATCGTCGAGCTTCAGCCCATGCTCGAGAAGCAGATCGAGATCAACGACGAGACCCGCCGCATCGACGCCACAACCGCAGGACAGAACCTGCCCGAACCGTCACGGCCCGACAAAGTCCGCCTCGGCCAACTCGCCGGTGACGAAAACCAACTTGCCACGAGGGCCGACGAACTCCTCAGCAAGGTCGAGGGCGAGGATGCTCCGGTCTTCGCCTGGGGATTCAAGAAGATCGGGACCGACCTCAGGGAAACGGAGACGCACCTCGCCGCCTTCGAGACGGGCGCCTATACGCAGGACGTCCAGCAGGACATCGCCAACACACTCAAGATGCTCATCGATGCCCTCAAACGCGAGCAGTCCGACATGCAAAAAGAGAGTGGCGGCGGAGGGGGCGGGGGAGGTGGAGGCGCCGGTGGAAAACGGATGCTCGTGCCGCCGGTCGCCCAGCTCAAACTGCTCAAGGCACGCGAGCTCGAAATACACAACGACACAAAACGCATCGATCTCAAGCGGCTCGTCAAGCCCAACAAGGACCTTTCGGCCCTCGAGGAGAGGCGGGTCAAGCGGCTCGCGAAGGAACAGAGCGACCTCGGCGAACTCACCAACAAGCTCGCCAAAGCGCTCGAACGCATGGCACAGGAACAACAAGGAGCTCAGCAGTGAGCATCATGAACCGTTCCGCATATGTGGCAGTCGTGGCCGCTATAATTCTGGCCGCGGCCCTCGTCGCGCTCGCCGGCCCCGCGCAGGCCGCCGAAGCCGACGCGGCCCGCGGGCCGTGGCTCACCGAGACCGACAACCCGATCTGCAAGCTTTCCGACATGATGAAACGCGCCGGCGAACTGCTCGACTCTCTCGAAACCGGCGAGCCCACGCAGGAAGAGCAGAAGAAGGTACTGGCTGAACTCGACATCCTCATCAAGATGGCCGAGGAGTCCTCCCAAAAGCAACAGCAACAACAACAGCAACAGCCGAACCCAGGGGAGGCCGGCCAGCGACAGCAGAAGAGCCCGGGCAGTTCGGGCACGGCGACCGGCGCATCCCCCATGCCCGACGAAAGCGATGTCACCCGCACGGTCACACAGCAACTCGGCGAGGGCGCTCCCGACCTGAGGGAACTCTGGGGCAAGCTGCCCGAGGCGCAGCGCGACGATTTCATGCAGCTCCTGAGCGAGCCGTTGCCGCTGGAATACAAGATGCTGATCATTCTCTATTCCAAGGCGCTGTCGGAAAAGAAATGACCCGCTTTCTCCTCATTCTTAGCGCGGCCGCCGCGACGCTGTCCTGCACGACGGTCGCCCCCGCCGCGCCGGGGCACGACCTGAACGAACTCATCGCGCGGCTCGGAGCGGATTCCTACCAGACGCTCGAGGCGGCCATGCACGAACTCGCCGGCCTCGGTGACGGCGCCCTGCCCGCTCTCGACGCGGCCGCCCGGTTCGGCTACGATGATTTCGAGTGGATGGACCACGACGCGGACCTGGAGAACGTGCGCAAGGACGCGCGCTACGCGCAATTCCGCGAAGAGCTCGAAGGACGCCGCCCGGAGGCCGAACATGGCGCAGGCCGGTGAACCGGAGCGTATCCTCATCGTGGCCCCGTCTTGGGTCGGCGACGTCGTGATGGCGACGCCCGCAATCCGCGCCGTCAAGCGGCGGTATCCACTCGCCCGGATCACCGCCCTCGCCCGCCCCGCGGGCGCCGACGTCCTCGCGCACAATCCACATCTCGACCGCATCATCGCGGCGGACAGGAAGGGAGTCGGACCCGAGACCCAGAGCGTCTGCGAACTGGTCCAGCGCCTCCGCGGCGAACGGTTCGACCTGGCCCTCCTCCTGCCCAACTCGCTTCGTGCCGCTGTGCTCGCGTGGCGCGCCCGCGCCCGGCGCCGCGTCGGGTACGCCGTCCAGTGGCGCTCGCCCCTCCTGACCGACCGCGTGCCTCCTCCGCGCGAGGGCGGGCGCATCGTGCCAATCAACATGGTGGACCGGTATCTCGGTCTGTGCGAGCGGTTCGGCTGTTCCGCCCTCTCGAAGGACGAGGAGCTTTTCACATCGGACGAGGACCTCGCTCGTTCGCACGAGGTTCTTTCGTCGCTCGGCATCGCGAACGACGACATGCTCGTGGTGCTCGTGCCGGGCGCCTCGTACGGCCCGGCGAAGCTCTGGGGCGCGGACAAGTTCGCGGAGGTCGCGGACCGGCTCATCGACCGCCACGCCTGCAAGGTGCTGGCACACGTCGGGCCGGGCGAGGAAGAGACCGGCCGCGCGGTCGCCGCCGCATCGGCCCGTGGCGTATTGCTCGCGCCGCCGGGCGCCATCGACCTCGAGGTGTTGAAGGGCGTCGTGCGCCGGGCGGCGCTGCTCGTCGCGAACGACACGGGGCCGCGCCACTACGCCGTCGCCTATGGCATTCCAAACGTGGCCATCCTCGGGCCGACCAGCCGCCGCTACATCGACGTGAACCTTGAGCGGACCGAACTGGTTCAGGCGCACGTCCAGTGCGGACCGTGCCAGCGCAAGGTCTGTCCGCGGGACCACGCCTGCATGACACTCATCACGCCGGACCGCGTTTTCGACGCGGCCGAGTCTGTGCTCGGCCGGGCCTGACGCCTACCAGCCCAACTGCTTCAGCACACCGTGCGCGACGACCAGATGCCCCTTCAGGTTGGGGTGCACCGGCTCGCCGCAAAACGTGTCGGCCGGACGGTGCTTGAGCTGTGCCTGGAAGAGGTCGTGCGTCTTCACAAGCAGAGCGTCGAACTCCTTCGCCAGCTTGTGGACGGCCTTGATGTAATCGGGGATGAGCTTGAGGACGGTGCCGCGTCCGCCGGCCCGGCCGTGATCGGTGCTCATGTAGAAGGGGTCGATGAGCATCATTCGGGGATTTGAGCGCTTCCTGGCCCGGGTCAGGATGTCACGATACGCCTTCTCGTAGTCCGCCGGCCCCAGCCCCTGCCCGCCGCCGAGGTGCTGGTGGAGGTCGTTGATCCCGATCTTGACACTGAGCCAGTCGGGCGAATGAAAGAGCACGTCGTCCGTCCAGCGGGCCTGGAGGTCGCGGACCGTGTTGCCGCCGATGCCCTCGTTGATGAACCGGATCTTCCGTTCCGGGTATCGCGCGGTCACAAGGTCGACAATCTGGCGCACGTATCCGTTGCCGAGCGGAGCGCACTGGTCGCGTCGTCCGCAGTCGGTGATGCTGTCGCCAGCAAAAAGGAAGGTCTGCCCGCTCGACACTTTGAACCTGGCCATTTCTTTCTCCTGAATGCGCATGCGACCGGCCCCGCGCCGGCCGCCGAATTGCGGAGATTGTACCCCCGAGGCGTGCGATGTCAATTCCGGAATCACGCCGGGATTGCTACTCGGGAAAGGTCCACGTGAGTTGCTTCGCGCCGGCGCTGACCGTCGCCGCGAGGCGCCGGGCGCGAAGGTCATACGGCGAAGGAATCTCGTCCGTCAGTTGCGCGACGGCCTCGGAGTTCCCGAGCCGCGCCTCGGTCTCGGCCAGAAGCATCATGGCCGGCGTGCGCCAGCGGCCCGCAGGATACGCGTCGAGATAGCTCCTCAGCGCCGTCGTCCTCGCATGGTCATGCGCGGCGGCGGAGCCGTTGAAGAACGTGACGTCTTCGACGGCGTCGGCGTCGCCCGTGTGCTCCTTCAGCAGTCGGCCATAGTGAACGACCGCCGGTTCACGGAGCCCGATGAGCTGGGCGGTCCTCGGGTCCAGATAGACGTTCACCAGAGCTCTGTGCGACTCGACGAACTCGCGGCGATATTCGGGCCGCGTCATCGCCTGCTGAACCTCGAACGGATGGAGCCAGAGGGCGACCACCTCGTCCCGCCCGTCGACCTTGAAGGCGGTGAGTCCGTCGCTGACTCTGGTTCCTTCGCCGAACACGGCGGACCCGATGTTGCCGAGGTCGCGCCGGAACGGCCGAAAGACGACGACGCGCCCGCCGGCGTTTTTGCGGATGATCCGCCCGAGCAGAAACGCGTCGGGTATAACGTTACCCGTGTCGGCCGGGACGAAGTACACGGCCTTGCCGAGCTTTTCCTTCGTGACGGCGTCGGCGTGTCCCGGCCCGGCCTGCTCCCTGCCCGATACGATGCCCGCGACGTCGGCTACGTTGCCGTCGCTCGCGCGGCACACGGGCACACCGCGCCACGGGTCGAAAAGATAGAGATTGCGCCCGGCGAGCACGCCGACGAGCCAGTCGCCCGGGGCATCCGGCGGCGACGAGGGGTCGAGCGAGATGACCGCGGCGTGGAACCCGCCGAACCGAAGCAGGCACGCCATCGTCCACGCGCTGTCGGCCGGGCGGCAGGAATAGCCGCGGCGAAGCAGGTCGAACGGAGCTACGTCGCGCGGCCCGGGACCCGCCTCGACGCGCGACGCGAGGTTTTCGGCGACGTACTGGAGCGCGTTCACGGCCGCCTTGCGCGGGTCTTCGGTGTCGCCGAGCGCGACCCGCGCCGCCAGGCAGAAAAAGGCGGTGCGCTCAACAAGATATTCGTCGGCCTCGCCGGTGTATATCGGGTAATCCCCGAGTGCCTTGAGCCGGAAGAACCCTTCCGTGACGACGGTGGGGACCTCGTCGTCGGTCAGGGCGCGGTACTTCGTCAACTCGGCGATGGCCGCGGCGGGCCTGTGGCTCATCAAGTTCTGGAAACAGCGGCGTGAAACATCGGCCTCGCCGTCGGGCCCGGTTTGCGCGACGTAGAGCGCCGCGAGGACGATGAGCGCGAGGACCGCGACGATGAGCGGAGCCCGCCACGGAGGCGGGCCGAGGGGACGCCGTTCGACGGATTCACCGGGAACGTCCGAGGTCGTCGGGGGCTGTTTCACTCTTGCGGCTCGGTCACCGGCAGGATTTCGGCTTCCGGCTCCCTTTCAGGTTCCGGCTTCGGCTCTGCCGCCCCCTGCGGTTCCGTTGCCGACGGGATGAAGCGAATTTCGACCCGGCGGTTCTTCGCCCGCCCTTCAGGCGTGTCGTTCGACATTATCGGCCGCGTGCTTCCGAAGCCGCGGACGACGATGCGGTCCGGAGCTATCTTCGCATCGGTCAAAGCCCGAGCAACGGCCGAACCGCGCGCGAGCGACAGGCCGAGGTTGTCGATATAGAGCTTCTTGGTGTCGGCTCGAACCAGTGCGACGTTGTCGCTGTGGCCGTCCACGTAGACCGGCCCGGAGCGACCGGCAAGCGCGTTTGCGACCACCTGCAGGGCTTTCATGTTGTTCTCGGACAGCTCGGTGCCGGCAAGTTCGAACGCGATGGTGACCTGCATCGCGCCATGTTCGTCAACGAGCGCGCCCGGCACCTCGACGAGTTGGGCGGCCAGGGAACCCATGACGCTCTCGTTTGCGGCCTTGAGTTCATCGGCGGCCCGCCGGCTGGCCTCGGCCGCGGCCTCCGCCTGCGTCCGTGCCTGCTCGGCCGCCGCGAGGTTCGCCGAAAGCTTGGCCTTGTCGCCTTCAACTGCGGCTAGTCTTTCGGACAGTGCGGCAACCGTGGACTGTTCGGCATCGAGTTGCTGGTTGAGGTCGGCCATGGCCGAACGATGCGCTTCGGTGGTCATGAGGCAACCGGTTGAGAGAAGCATGATAACGGACGCACCTGCGGCAAGAACTCGCGACATGATACTACCCCCGCCTGATGGTATTGGAAACCTGCAATAAGACGTCTCGGGCGGGGCTTACCCGCCCCACTGCTGTCTGAGGAAATCGAGCAATGCCCTGTAAGGTCCCAGGTTCGGCGCCGTGTCCGTCGCGATGCCGTAGAAGATGGGCAGAGCAAACAGCAGGACGATGAACGTGACGAGCGCCAGAACAAAGAACACGGGCGAGATGGCCGGTGCCATCGCCGCTTCGGCCCGGTACTGCTGGGCGCGGCGGGCAGTCGTGACCCCTGCGGTCGCGGAAACGTCCTCGGTCGAGATGCCGAGTTCCTCCTGGGCCGGGGCGTCCTGGAACCGCAACGGGGCTTCGGTCGCCGCTTCAGCGGTCGCCGCCACTTCCGCCGCCTCGGTCGTGGCCCTGGCCCTGTCCGTCATGAGTTCCTGCGTGGCCATTTCCGTGGCGTCGTCTTCATCGGCCAGGAGCGGCGGCGCGGCCGCCACGCCCGTGTCCTCGACATCCAGGACCTCGGTTTCGTCCGCCGCGGCTGTGGGTACGACCGTCTGGGCCGTTTCGTCGATCATGTCCTCGTCGGCGATCTCGATCGTCGGGACGACCGTCTGCGCGGTATCCGAGCCGATCTCGCCCGCCCCCTCGGCCTCGTCGAGGCCGAGGAAATCGACCGACGGTTCCTGCCCGATCCCGGTGAGAAGCTCCGTCTCCTCCGTCTCGTGTTTGACGGGCTTCACCTCGGGGCCCGGTGTCGGCTCCTCCGGGGCCTTTGTCTCGACGGTCAGGTCTTCGTCGCCGACGTCGCCGGGTGTGACAAGCATTCCCTCGACGTGCGTGTCACGGCTCTTCTTGAGGTCGAGGATGTCCGTGCGGCGGAACTTCAGGACGTCCTCGTCTCGAAACGCCCGAATTTCGCCCTGCGCCACGAGCGACCGCAACTCGTGCGTCGCCATCTGAAGCTCGGCAAGAGCTTCGTCGAAGCTAAGAAGTTCGCCACCCACTTTTCAGCCCTCTACGAGTGTTGTCGTCCGAACACTTCGCCTACCTCTGGTTGCTCGCCTTGTCAAAAAGCGCCTTCATCTGCGCCGGTGTGTGTGTGTCCGACGAGCCGGACCTGAGCGGATACGGCAACTGCTGGGAGAAGAGCGTGTCCCACTTGCAGTGCCTTCCGGCGATGAACTCGAGGCCGCCTCGGAACCGGCTCGTGCCTCCGCCGCCCTGGCGCCGATAGAAGGCGTAGACAAGGAGCACTTCTTTTTCGGTATTGAACAGGTAAATCATGCCGTCGCCCACTGCGAGCTGCGACGAGACCATGATCCACCCGCCGCCCTGGGACACGTCGGCGTACGCAGGCGACCGCTCGCTCGTGAACCACGAGGTCAGAACCACCGCCAACGCCAGGACAAGGCCGAACAGGGCCGTCTTTGCAAGTGTTTCGAGTTTCATGGCAAGTCACCTCCTGACAAATGCGAAGTTGCTCGCACCATTCGAGAATTATAGCGCATGTGTGCGAAAGTCGGCAAGTCAATTATGACGGCTTTTTCCATGGCGGCCGCCGAGCCGGCGACGGCGTTTTCCGGCCTCTCTTCCGCGCCTCCTTCCCGCGCAGAGAGGAATCCGGTCGAGCACCATGCTTCGACACGCGTCCACAAGACTTATACACGCCGCGCCGGCGACTAATTGCGCCCGTTACATGATGAGACGTCGGCGGCAGTGCTCATCCACCGGCGGCGTGCTTCGCGGTGATGTATTCGTGCATGGCGCGTGCGGCCCGCAGGCCGGCGCCCATAGCCAGTATGACGGTCGCCGCGCCGGTGACGATGTCGCCCCCCGCGTACAGCCCTTCGCGGCTGGTTCGGCCGGTTTCGGGGTCCGCCAGGATGTAGCCCCGCGTGTTTGTCTCGATGTCGGGCGTCGAACTGGTCAGCAGTGGGTTCGCGCCGGCCCCGACGGCCACAATGAAGGTGTCCGCCTCGATCTCGAACTCGGAGCTCGGGATCGGGATTGGGCGCCTCCGGCCGCTTGCGTCCGGTTCGCCGAGCCGCATGCGGACGCACTCGACCGCCTTCACGCGCTTTTCATCATCCGCGACGATGCGAATCGGCTTGCTGAGCAATTCCAAGACGACGCCCTCCTCTTGCGCGTGGCCGATCTCCTCCGCACGGGCGGGCATCTCCGCACGAGACCGGCGATAGACCAGGCGCACCTCGTCGGCCCCGAGGCGCACGGCGGTCCGGGCGGCATCCATCGCCACGTTGCCGCCGCCGACCACCACGACACTGCGGCCGCGCCGGATCGGGGTGTCGTAGGCCGGGCTCAGGTACGCCTTCATCAGGTTGGCGCGGGTGAGGTACTCATTGGCGGAATAGACGTACAACGAGTTCTCGCCGGGAATGTTCAGGAAGAACGGCAGACCGGCCCCGACGCCGACAAAGACGGCGTCGGCCCCCTGCGCGAAAAGCTCGTCAATCATGAGGGTGCGCCCGATGACGGCGTTCGTGCGGACCTCCACCCCGAGCTTCCTGACGTACTCAACCTCGCGCTCCACGATGGCCTTGGGCAGTCGGAACTCCGGGATACCGTACACAAGGACGCCTCCCGCCTTGTGGAACGCCTCGTATATCGTGACGGAATGCCCGAGCCGCGCAAGCTCGGCCGCGACCGTGAGCCCGGCCGGGCCCGCCCCCACCACCGCCGCGCGGAGCCCGGTCAACGGCTCGCGCACCGGCTCCTCCACGCGGCCGGCGGCCGCCTCACGGTCCGCCACGTACCGCTCCAGGCGCCCGATTGCCACGGGCTCCCCCTTTTTTCCGAGCACGCAGAACTTCTCGCACTGCGCCTCCTGGGGACAAACCCGGCCGCAGACCGCCGGCAGGCAGTTCGTCTTCTTGATGATCCCTATCGCCGCCGCTATCTCGCGCCTGCGGATGCGGGCGATGAATCCAGGAATATCGACCTCGACCGGACAACCGGCGACGCATGGCTTGTTCTTGCACGCAAGACATCGCGAGGCCTCGCTGACCGCCGCGTCTTCGTCATAGCCGAGCGCCACCTCGTCGAAGTTATTCCTGCGAATTTCCGCCGGCTGTTCCGGCATCTTCTGCCGAGGCGTATGTGAATGTGCCACCGAGCTTCGTATCTCCTTTGTCCCACTGCTGGTCCGTCGCACATTCTAGCGGAAACGCACTCCGATGCCAAGCGTCGGGTGCAGAATCGGCGGCAGACGCGGACTCAGAACCGCCCGCCCGGTCCGGCCGGGTAACGACGACGCATGTATCGAAATAATACAGGCCGGTTGCTATCGCCAACATCTGTATAACTCGGTGGTTACAGACCCGGCGGCGCTGCCCCCCGCCCGCGGTCGGCGATGGCCCGGTCTCCACGGTTGACATGCCACAGCGTAATAACTAGAATCCTCATACCAAGTCACCGACGACTGATTCGTTTCACGGGGACTATCTGGGGGCGTCTTATGGCTCTGAAGGACACGTTCCAGAAGCTGGGGACGAGAGTCATCGACCGCCGCCCCGTTCACTGCTGGTCGTGGAATGACGAGCTATCCCCGGACGAACTCACGCGCCAGCTAGACGAGATGGCTGATGCGGGCCTTGCCGGGCACGTTATCCAGGCCGGGATCGGCCTGATCACCGAGTTCATGGGATCCAACTGGATTCAATGCCTAAAGACCGCCGTCGCCGAGAGCAAGAAGGCGGGCATTCGGTCGTGGCTTTCGGTCCCCGATCTCGACACCGGGGTATTCGCTTCCGGCGCGCTCCCGCAACTGAACGAGGAACACCGGGCAAAACACCTCTGCTGGGAAACCGTCCCGCCGTCCGGGTTCAAGCCAAACGAACGGACCGTTGCGACGTTTCTTGTGACGCGCGCGCCGCGCCAGCCACTCGAAATCCACGAAGTCCCGCCCAAGGCGGCGGCGCGCAAGGCAAAGGCCGACGTGGAACTGCTCCATTTCTATTACGAGCCGCATGAGTGCGCCGACCTGCTGAGCCACACGGCAGTCAAAGCACTGATACACAACCTGCATGCCGCATATCAAAAGGCAGTCGGTCGCGCGTTCGGCAAGACGGTGCCCGGAATCTTCCACGAGGAGGTCCACTGGCATCCGGTTCCATGGTCGGACGCTCTGCCGAAGTTCTTCAAGAAGGCCCGCGGTTATGATCTGCTCCCGAGTCTGCCGCTCCTTGCGTGTGATACGCCGGAATCCGGCGGGTTCCGCTACGACTTCCGGCGAACGGTGACGGAGCTGTTTGCCGATGCGTTCACGAGACAGGTCGGCGAGTGGTGCGAGAAACGGCACATCGCCTTCACCGGGTACCTCAGGGGCTCGGAGACACTCGGCGGCCAGGCCGGAAACTCTGGAGCCGCGATGCCGCATTTCACGCACATGCAGGTCCCCGGCGTTCACCACGCCGCGAGGCGCGTCGGCGGCCCGCTCCTCTGCAAGCAGGCGAGCAGTGTCGCCCACCAGTTCGGCGGCCGGCGCACCCTGGCCGACACGTTCGGCGGCTCGGGCTGGAACGTCAGCTTCGAGGAACTCAGATGGATCGCCGACTCGCATTTCGCCCAGGGCGTGGACCTCGTCTGCCCACACCTCTCGCTCTATTCGGCCGCCGGATGCCGAAAACGCGACTGTCCTCCCTCACTGCACCACCAGCAACCGTGGTGGGACGACTACAAACTGCTGACGGACTACTTCGCCCGCGTGAGTTACATGCTCACGCGCGGCAAGCACGTCGCCGACGTCATGCTCCTGCACAGCGTGGAAAGCGCCTGGGCGAGCGTCGGCCCGGAGGACGGGGAGGCGGTGTCCGAGCTGGACGCGAAACTTGCCGCCGTGGCCGAGGCGCTGCTGGGCGGTCACATCGACTTTGACTTCGGCGACGAGTCCATTCTGGCCGAGCACGCGCGGGTCTCGTCCGGCCGCCTGCGCGTCAAGTCGGCCGAATACCGAATCGTCATCATTCCCCCATGCACCACGCTCCGCAGGACGACCCTCCAGGTGCTGGAGCGGTTCATGCAGAACGGGGGCTCCGTCATCCTCACGGGCGACGCGCCCGAACTGATGGAGGGCCGTGCGGACGCACGCCCGGCCGAGGTTCTGGCCGACGCGGTCTGCGTCAAACCGGGCGCGGACGCCCTGCGGGCGGCGGTCCGGAAGGCCGTGGAACCGCGGATTTCCGTTGTGGACGAGGACGGCGAAGACGCCGCTCAGATACGCGTCCAACAGCGCGACGCCGGCCTGGAGCAGGTGTACTTCCTTGCGAACACGGGCCGCGACCCGGTGACCGCGACCGTGCGCCTGCACGGCGCCGGACGGCTGGAACGCTGGGACGCCGAGACCGGCGGAATCGAGCCGCTCCGCACGCATAAGCGCGGCAAGCGCATCGAGACGACCCTCGACTTCCGGCCGATGGGCTCGCACCTGCTCGTCCTCCACAAGCGCCGGAAGCCCGCAGCCGTTCGCACGCGGAAGACGCGGCCCATCGCGACCATCAAGCTGGGCGACGTGTGGTCCCTTCAACGGACCGAGCCGAACGCCCTGGCCCTCGACACATGTTCGTACCGCATCGCCGACGGCGCCTGGTCCGCCCCGATGAACGTGCTGAAGGCGCACGACTACCTGAAGCACGTCGCCGGATCGCAGGTCTGCGAGTTCAAGTATTCATTCACGGCCGACTTCTCCACCAGGCGGCCCGAGTCTGTCCACCTGATTGTCGAGCGTCCCGCAACGTATGACATCATATTCAACGGCCTGCCCGTGCCGGCCGACCAGCCGCAGGGCGAGCCGACCGACCTCGGTTGGTGGCGCGACATCGCCTTCCACCGGCTAGACGTCTCACAACTCCTGAACCCCCAGGCGCGGAACGACGTGGTGTTGCGCCGGGTCATCACCGGCGAGGCCGAGCGCATGCGGTTGATGACACAGCCCGAGGCCGGCCCCGAAGAGCGCAACCGTCTCAGGTATGGACAGGAGATCGAGCCGGTCTATATCATCGGCGAGTTCCTCGTCAATTCCCAGGCCCCGTTCGAGGGCGTCGAGCGCGGCGCCGTTCGCACCCGAGGCAGATTCGTGCTGGCGGATGACTGGACACAATCCAAAACCGGCGACCTCGTGGAACAGGGCCTGCCTTTCTACGCCGGCGGCGTCCGCCTCTCCCAGACCGTGCGCGTGCCGGAAAAGGCCCTCAAGTCCGCGGCCGGCGCCACGCTAACCTTCGATCCGCCCAACGCAATCACGGCCCGCGTGACCGTGAACAAACAGCCCCTGCCGCCGCGCGGCTGGCGCCCGTATGAGTTCGAGGTCGGCGGCCTTCTCTCCGCCGGGCGGAACGAGGTGCAGGTCGAACTGACCGGAAGCTGCCGGAACCTGCTCGGGCCTCACCATCACGTGGAAGGCGAGCTCCACGCCGTCGGGCCGGAGAGTTTCCACTGCCTCGGAAGCCGGGCGGGCGAGAGCCACGCTCTCGAAAACGTCTGGGACGACTCATACACGTTCACGCGGTTCGGGCTTGCCGGCCCGGTGAACATCACGCTCTGGAAGTGACTCCCGCTCATGAAAAAAGGCGGGCCACCCTCGCGGGCGCCCCGCCTTTTTGACCGGCTCGCGGTCAGAAAACGAATTCATCCCCGCCGCCGCCGGGCCCTTCGTCCCATGTGCCCGGCGCAATCACCCACTTGATGAACTCGACGAGCGAGTCGCCGGTGAACCTGTCCTTCTCTTGGTCCGTCCCGGTGGCGTCTTCGCTGAAGATGTCAGCGATCGTGTCGTCGGTTGACGTCTGGTTGGAGATGGCGGCCAGGTTCGGCTTGAAGTCCCGAATCTCGAGCGTCAGGTCGGTCACGTCATAGAACTTGGTTGCGGTCTTCTTCGTGGCGCCTATCCGCTCGGTGGTCGAGATGAAGATGGCCCCGTCCTGAAGCGTGTAGTTCATTTCGAGGAGCCGCACGATCCAGTCCAGCGCGTTCTTGAACTTCACGTCCTGCTGTTTGAGCGTCACGTCCAGGTCTCTTCCTTCCACCGCCTTCCTGTCCACGACGATGTTGACCTTCATCATTGTTCGGAGGAAGGCGACCACGTCGTCGAGCGGCGTCGCGATGAAGTCAAACGATATCGGCTTCTCCAGCGCCTGCTCGAGCGGCCGTTTCCATTCGGCGTCCTCGGCCCCGCCCTGTTCAATCTCTATGCCGGCCGTCCGTTTCTTGATCTCCTCCCAGTTGTCGGGATAGACCGGGTACGGCGACGTGTATGGTATAGACTGGGTCCGCACCTGCAACCAGGTTGCGGCCGTCTCGACCTCCTGGTTCCGTTCGTACTCGGCGCGGTCCGAAACGGTCTGCTCACTGTAGCACATGTCGCGGAACGCGAGCACCTCGGCGTTTCGCGGGTCGAGCTTCAGGA
>Ga0180435_10001378_pt1 | contig 25427 bp, 20 predicted proteins | sample SS_ome_3_FD_132467 | JGI IMG/M metagenome (GOLD analysis project Ga0180435, IMG submission 132467) | Hypersaline lake sediment archaeal communities from the Salton Sea, California, USA - SS_3_S_1 metaG | ecosystem: Environmental > Aquatic > Non-marine Saline and Alkaline > Hypersaline >... | reverse complement strand
CCACCCAAAGACCATCCTGGGATATGGAGGGAGATTTCACCTGTTCGAATTTCATGATATCAACGAGTTCCATGGCTCGTCTCTCCTGTGCAACAAGTCCAATTGAGCACAAGAAAAGAATAAGGGCAAATGGAAATCGCCCGGAAAGAATGTTCATAGGGTAAGCCTTTAGTTTTTAGTTGTAATCACCACCACACCGTTGCCACCCCTTGACCCGTAGATGGCACCTTCGCTGCCTTTGAGGATGTTTATGGATCTGACGATACAGGGCCTGATCCATTCTATGTTGCTGGTGGGTTGACCATCGACCACAATCAGAGCCTCGTCAGCGCCGGAAAAGGAGGTGTTCCCGCCCCTGATGGTTATCCGCCCACTGTTACTGACCTCGATACTGGAACCTCCCACGGCCCTGAGAAGGGCATAGATGTCGCTGTACTTGCAGTAATCATTATTCTGTTCGGCCAGGTTCGATATGGCGTAGTTGAGATTCCTTTCAGTCATAAATCCTGAGTTCACAGCCAGTTCCCGGTTCTTTTTTGTGTCGATAAATACCAGATTGATTTTCAGGGAATCAGTTTGCTTATTTACCTTCACGTTAACCGCCTGAAAGGTTTTGGCTTTAACCTGAATGACATCTTTCTCCAGGCAGACAATTGAAAAGTTTCCCAGGGAGTCAGATACGGTAGTTGCTTTGGCCTTTTTGGAGCTGATCTCCACATTCATAACAGGAAAGGAGTTATAGGCAGTTAGTTTTCCATTTACAACCGTATTCTGGCCATAAACTGTGGATGTGATTAAAAGTGCAGTCGCGATGATCAGTAAGGTTTTCATGGCTCGGAAAATTGATTAGCTTAAAGATACAACAAATATGATTTTTTCTGAATATTAGATGGGTCCCAGAACCAAAAGTTTAATCTGTTTCCCGATAAAATTAAGGTTCCGGGAGAATCGTTTGAATTTTCCGGCTTGCTTTAGATCTTGAGTGGCACTATCCTCATGATAATCTGAAAATAAACGCTAACTTTGATGCATAAACCTTAAGAAACTAAATCAGATTTAATGGGCAGATCACAGGAATCATTTAACAAGAAAGAAGTAAGAAAGAAAAAAGAGAAAAAAAGGCAGGACAAAGAGAAGAAGCGTCTTGCCAGGAAAGACGGTGATAAAAAGGGCGGTCTTGATGATATGATCGCTTATGTGGATGAGAATGGTATGCTAACCGACACACCTCCGGATCCGGCTACCAAAACAAAAACCAAGATTGAAGACATAGAAGTCAGCGTACCCAAGATGGACGATTCCATGCGGCCGGATCCCATCCGCAGGGGACGGCTCACTTTTTACAATGATTCCAAGGGCTATGGATTTATCCGCGATGCAGTCACACAGGAGAGTATTTTTGTACACGTAAACGAATTCAAGGATGATATCGTGGAGGGCAATATGGTATCCTTCGAGGTAGAAAAGGGCCCCAAAGGTCCGGCTGCAGTCAGGGTTAAACTGGCATAAAGTATAAAACAAAAAGCATTCAGCTTATGAACCAACCCGGTTTGAAACGTACACTAATTACCATAATACGTGCTGCCATAGGGTGGCACTTTCTTTATGAGGGCCTTTCCAAATTGTTTATGGAAGACTGGTCGGCCCAGAGTTACCTGGCCAATGCCACCGGCTTTCTTTCCGGATTTTATCACTGGCTGGCCTCGGGTGAGAGCCTGGTAAAGGTGATCGACGTTCTGAATGTATACGGGCTGATTCTGATCGGACTGGCGCTTTTCCTGGGCATTTTTGTCCGGCTTGTTTCTGTTGGCGGTATCCTGCTGCTCCTGCTTTACTACTTCGCCTATCCTCCATTCGGGACCTCTTTGTTTGGTTCCCCCGAAGGACACTTTTTTATCGTGAACCGCAACTTTATTGAAGCTCTCCTCTTGCTGTGGTTTGTGATTAGCAAGCAAAGCGGTTATGGAATTTATGCGTTTTTCAAGAAAGGGAAGAACGAAGAGACGGAGGAGCCAGAAGCACCGGAGGGAGTCAATTCACGTCGTGAGGCCTTGAAGAACCTGGCCACCTTACCTATTCTAGGTGCCATGGGATGGGGAGCCTTCCGTCATGCAGGAAAACAGGTTGATGTGATGTCGGGAGCGACCATCCAGCTGAACTTTAAGACCCTGGCCGACCTGAAGGGTGAGCTTCCCAGAGGGAAGATCGGAGAGCACGAGATCAGCCGGCTGGTGGCCGGAGGCAACCTGGTGGGGGGATGGGCCCATGCCCGTGATCTGATCTACGCATCCTCCCTGTTTAAAGCTTACAATACGGAGAAGAAAGTATACGAAACCCTGATGCTGGCCGAGCAGGCCGGGGTCAATACCATTAACATTGGTTTTCCCACCAACGCCCTGATTGCCAAATACAAAAAGGCCACTGGGAGCAAGATCAAGGTGATCTCCCAGGTCCATCCGGATATGGAGAAGGAGGATTATTTTGTGAATATTGACAAGGCCATTGACTTTGGAGTGGACATCGTGCAGATCCAGGGGAACCAGGTGGACTGGCTGGTTCGGGACGATCGCATCGATGTGGTAGAGAAGATGATGGATCACATTCGCAGACAGGGCTATGTGGCCGGACTGGCATCCCATACCGTGGATGCCCTGATTGCAACCGAAGAGGCCGGGATCATCCCGGACTACTACATGAAGACCATGCACCACGACAAGTACTGGTCGGCTCATCCCATTGAGAACCGGGTGCCCTTCGAAGTGGATGGGAAGAATTACCTGGATCACAATAAATTTCATAACAATTGCTTCTGTCTGTTCCCTGACAAAACCGCCGAATTTGTGGAGCGGGCCACGGTGCCTGTGATGGGCTTTAAAGTGCTTGCGGCCGGGGCCATTGAGCCCAAGGACGGATTCAACTGGGCTTTTGAAAAAGGGGCCGATTTTATTTGCGTGGGCATGTTCGATTTCCAGGTGGTGGAGGATGTAAACACCACCATCGACGTCCTTGACAACTTACAGGGCCGTACCCGGGCTTGGTACGGATAAACACAGTTCCATTGCATTAGACATAATTAAAGTGCCTGATCTTAGGTAATTTGGATTTCTGTCTTAAATTTGTGTATGGCCGGGACGCGACAGCTTGCTGCCATCCTGTGTACAGACATAGAGGGTTATGCCGACCTGATTCAGCAGGATGAATCTTTAGCCTCCAAATTCAAAAAGAGGCACCTGAAGGCATTCTGATCTCCAACAAAATATACCAGGAAGTAAAAAACCATCTTAAGTCAAGAATATTTTGATTAAAACGTATTTATTATGAATGAGTTAAGGAGTATGATATAAATTATATATTTGTTGTGCGCCCCTTATGAAAACTAAAACTGATCAAGATGAAATCATTTAGAAAAGCAATTCCAATTACCGGTCCGATTTTATTCATCTTTGCGATGGTATTGACCTCCTGTTCGGAGTATTCAAACTGGCCCCAGTTCAGGGGCCTTGATGCAAACATGATAGTAAGAGGTGGTGACCTGCCTGTAGAATGGGGGGAGGATCTGAACGTAGCATGGATTTATGAGGTGGAAGGCGATGGTTGGGCCTCGCCTGTTGTATGGGGAAACAAGGTTTTCCTGTCAACTGTTGTGGCAGTAAAAATTAACAAACCTGGTGAAGGAGAAGAGGCAGGCGAAGAGGGGAATGAAAATTTATATCTGAAGGATCTCTACAGATGGGAATTAACTTGCGTAGATGTGGAAACGGGGGAGGAGCTCTGGAAGAAGGTAGCACATGAGGGCGCTCCCAGGATAAAGAAGCATGCCAGAACCAATTATGCTTCGGAGACCCCCGTTACAGACGGAAAGCGGATATTTGTGTACTTCGGCATGACAGGTTTGTACTGTTATACCATGGATGGGGAATTGCTCTGGGAGAAGGACCTGGGAGCTTTTGATACCATGAATGACTGGGGAACCGGTTCTTCTCCTGTGCTGTATCGAGGTATGTTGTATGTGCAGGCAGATAACGAGGAACAGTCCTTTCTGGTGGCATTGAATGCGGAAACAGGAGAGGAGATATGGAGGGTTAACCGGGATGAAGTGACCGGCTACAGCACTCCATTTATATGGGAGAACAGTAAACGTACCGAGCTTGTCACCCTTGGCTTAAGAGCGCGATCGTATGACCCTGCCACAGGTGACTTACTCTGGGAGCTCCAGGTGAACGGGAGACGCAGTATTCCGGGTCCGGTGGCTACAAGGGAAGAATTGTACCTGGGCAATGTGGAGCATCGTACCATTCCGGGGACCTTCTTTGCTGTAAAGGCAGGGGCGAAGGGGGATATCACACCGGATACGATCAGTAAATCCAGCGATGGACTGGCGTGGTTCCATGAGGACATAGCTACCGGAAATCCGTCGCCACTATTACATGAAGGACTTGTCTACATCTTAGGCAGCAGGGGTGGAGGCCTTATTTGCCTGGATGCAGGAACAGGAGAGATCGTTTACCAGGAAAAACTGGATGGCATGGGGGCCAGCTGGGCAAGCCCATGGATTCATGGAGACAAGATCTTCTTGCCGGATGAGAAGGGGATTACCAAAGTGATCCGAACGGGAAGAAGTTTTGAATTCCTGCATGAGAACAAACTGGACGACCGCTTCTGGGCATCGGTGGCAGTGGCGGGGAATGCCTATTTGTTTAAGGGAGATAAGAAACTATATTGTATTAGGAAATAAGAGAGGGGAACATGAAGAAGCTATTTATACTACTTGGTTTGAGCTTTGCTGTAGTTGCAGCAAACGGACAGAACTGGAACCTGGTGTGGGCCGATGAGTTTGACGGGGAAAGCCTGGATACGGAAAAGTGGTCCTATATGACCGGAGATGGTAGCGAATATGGTATCCCGGGCTGGGGAAATAACGAGCTGCAGTATTACCAGGAAGAGAATGTAAAGGTTAGCAATGGGATATTGACCATTACGGCCAAACGGGAGAATGTGGAAAACAGTCAGTATACTTCCGGTCGGATACGTACCATCAACATGGGCGACTGGACCTATGGACGTTTTGAGTTCCGGGCCAGAATGCCAAAAGGAAAAGGCCTCTGGGCAGCCATCTGGATGCTTCCGACCGATGAGGCTTACGGTTCCTGGGCCGCCAGCGGGGAAATTGATATTATGGAGTACCTGGGCGATGATACCACCAGGGTATACGGGACAATTCACTATGGCGGACAATGGCCCGCCAATGAGCACCGGGGAAGCAGCTATGTGGATACTGATACAGCCTTTCACCGGGACTATCACATCTTTGCCCTGGAGTGGGAAGAGGGAAATCTGCGGTGGTATGTGGATGGTGAACTCTACCAGGACCTGGGACAGGGAATCTGGTACAGCAGCACAGCAGCATTTCCGGCCCCATTTGACAGAAAATTTCACCTGCTTATCAACCTGGCTGTGGGGGGGGACTGGCCGGGAGATCCGGATGGTAGTACTTATTTTCCGCAGCGATTTTATATCGATTATGCAAGAGTTTACCAGGATGTTTCTAACGGACTGAGCAAGGAGCATGCTGACCTGAAACTGGGTCAGAATCAACCCAATCCATTTGATAATCTTTCAGAAATCAGTTTTTCACTGACATCAGAGGAAGATGTGCTGCTGGAAGTGTATGATTCAACTGGGCGGAAGGTGCGGACCCTGGCAGACAGGCGCTTCGGACCCGGTACGCATAAGGTGGACGTGGAGGCCAGGGGCCTGGAACCCGGCATGTATTCCTATCGCTTAAGGACAGGAACTTTTTCATCTGTAAAGCAGATGCTTATTCTTTAATAGCATCCCGTACCAGGTACATCACCGATTTATAATCAATGTCACTGTTTCTTGAGAGACCTATCTCGCAGGTCCGGCTGTTGGAATATCCGGCCGAAAGCCGGTCCACCTGAAGTTTCAGGTTCCGCAGAGCCCAGGTATTGATTTCGGGCTGGGTAAAACCCTTGTCCCCCGCAAATCCGCAACAACCCACCTCTTCGGGGAAAACGGGATGGGCTGTACAGGCCCTGGCCACGGTCATGAACTTCTCTTCCAGCCCCATTTTTGTGCTGGTACAGGTCACATGGAAGGCCAGGGATTCCTGAGTTTTTTGAAGCTCCAGTTTGTCCAGCAGGTGATCGTGGATGAACTCCACCGGTTCGTAAAGTTTCAGCTTATCAGTCATCACCCGTTTCATGCGGTGGGTACACGGACTGGTATCGCACAGGACAGGGTAGTCTCCCTGATTGCTTGCTTTTAGCAGGGCCTCTTCCAGTTCACCCGATTTGGCATCGGCAAGATCAAAGAAGCCCTTGCTCTCCCAGGGGGTTCCGCAGCATAGTTTGTTCATCCCCTCGGGAAAAATCACCTCGTAGCCGGCTTTTTCCAGTACTTCCACACTCACCTCCACCAGGGATTTTTTCTCTTGAGCACGTACAGCCGTACCCATGGTCTGGTTGATGCAGCTGGGGAAGTAGACCACCTTCATCTTTTCAGGATCTCCGCTCTGCTCTGCGGCCTTCAGTGCACTTTTCTTAACAGGCCTGGGCATGTGACGATCCCAGATCCAGATCTTTTTAAATGGAATGATCTTATTAATCAGGCTCATAAATCCAAGTCCGGTTCTCACAAAGAAATGAACCACCGGAAAATGTCTGCTGATCCAGGTAGCCACCGGATTGCCAGGTCGCTTCCGGGCGTTGTTACGCGCGCGAATGTGTTTGATCATCACGCCGGTATCAATGGAGAGGGGACAGGTGATGGCGCAGAGACCGTCTCCTGCACAGGATGCATCCCCCTCATACCTGAACGACCTTAGCAGGTGCTTCATTTTTTCATTGTCCTCTCCGGATCTGTTCAATAATTCCACCTCCCGTTGCACCACAATGCGCTGTCGTGCCGACAGGGTAAGGCCATTGGTCAGACAATTGATCTCGCAAAAACCGCACTCGATACACTGATCTACTGCCTCATCAATGACCGGCATGGGCTTGAAACCCTTCAGGTGTATTTTCGGATCTTCAGAGATGATCACATCCGGATTCAGAATGCCGGTGGGATCGAAGGCCTTTTTGATCTCCTTCATGTAGGCATAGAGTTCTTCGCCCCATTCATAGGCCACAAAGGGAGCCATGTTGATCCCCGTTCCATGTTCGGCCTTCAGCGATCCGTCATATTTATCCACAATCAGCCTGGTGAGCTGATTGATCATATTCTCGTATTTTTCTAGCTCACTAGGGTTATGGAAATCCTGGGCAAAAATGAAATGGAGATTGCCATCCAGCACATGTCCGTAAATGACCGAATCTTCGTATCCCAGATCATCAAGCATCTTGCGCATGTCACTAACGGCAGCGGTCAGGTGTTCTGCACTCACGGCCACGTCTTCGATAATCACGCTGGTTCCCGGTTTACGCATGCCGCCCACCGAGGGGAATACGCCCTTGCGTACGTTCCAGTAATCCGTGATCTGTTTCAGGTCGGAGGTGACTTCAAAATCACGTACCAGCTCAAATCCTGAGAGGGCTTTCCTGGTGCGGTCAATCATGGCATCCAGTGCTTCTGTGCTCTCCTCTTCAAGATCGATAAGCAGGGCCGTGACCCCCTTGTCCAGTTCCCGGAGGTAGTCAGGGATCCCGGCATTGTCCTCCACTGAGCGCAGCGCCTCACGGTCCATGATCTCAATGGCAGGAATTTTGGCTTCTCTTAAAAGGGGAACTGCATTACATGCAGCTTCCAGATCCTTGAAGTAGATCAGCGAGGAGGCCCTGAAAGGCTTCACCGGAACGGTTGTAAAAATGGCCTCTGAAACGAAGCCCAGGGTTCCTTCCGACCCCACCATCAGGTGGAGGAGAATGTCCACCGGATCATCGAAATCGAGAAAGGAATTCATTCCGTATCCCGTGGTATTCTTGATGCTGTATTTCTTTTTGATCTTTTTGACCAGAGCAGCATTGGAGCGGATCTCATCCCTGATCCGCTGGAGGGTGGAGAGTAACCCGGGTTTTGATTTGGCCAGAGCTTCCCGGCTCTTTTCACTTGCAGTATCAAGCAGGGTTCCATCCGCTAATATGATTCTGGCCGATTGGATGGTGGCATAGCTATTGGCATGAATGCCACAGCTCATCCCGCTGGCATTGTTGGCAATGATTCCCCCAACCATGGCCGAGTTGATGGAGGCCGGATCAGGGCCAAATTTCATCCCTGTGGGAGCCAGGATCTGGTTCAGCCTGGTCCCGGTGATCCCGGGCTGAGCCTTGATCAGGCGTCCCTCCTCCAGTATCTCAAAACCATTCCAGTGCTGGCCCCTGGCCTGAATGAGCACCGAATCGGAAACGGATTGCCCTGAGAGGCTGGTCCCGGCAGCGCGGAAGGTAAGCGGGGTTCCTGTTTCATGAAGGATTTTAATGGATTCTATTACTTGCTCCTCGTTTTGAGGTTTAAGTACAATCTTTGGTATCTTACGATAGCATCCTGCATCTGCAGAGGTGGCAATCAGAGTGAGATCATCGGTAAAAACCTGCTTTTTACCAAGGACACCGGATAGTTTTTTTTGAAGGGAAGTCATGGATATGAGGATACAAAAATTTGTATGACGTATTATACTTGTAAAGTTAAATATTATCTTTATAAATCAAATTCAGGCCACATGAAACAACACCTGCCTCACCGTAAACTAGGGCTGCTGATCCTTCTGTTTTTCACACTTCAAGTTGCACATTCCCAGGTTAGAACCGGCATTGAAGTTCTGGCCGGCCGGGATTTTGATTTACTCAGGGGGAAGCGGGTAGGACTGGTGACCAATCCCACCGGTGTGGATGGGTCCTTGCGTTCCACCATTGATATTCTGCATGCCCATGTAAATCTGACAACACTCTTCGGTCCCGAGCACGGGGTGCGGGGTGATTTCTCGGCAGGAGATCATGTGGGCGACCAGGTGGATGCTAAGACAGGCCTCCCCGTCTATTCCCTGTATGGAAAAAGCAGGAAACCCAGCAGGGAGATGCTCGAGCATGTGGATGTGATCGTGTATGACATTCAGGACATTGGTACGCGTTCCTATACCTATATCAGTACCATGGGACTGCTTATGGAGGCTGCTGCCGAGATGGACAAAGAAGTGCTTATCCTGGACCGCCCCAATCCGCTTGGGGGCCTCAGGGTGGAGGGTCCGCTGGTGGAGGAAGGCTTTCACTCCTTTGTGAGCCAGTACAGCATTCCTTATGTATACGGCCTCACCTGTGGTGAGCTGGCCCTGATGCTGAACGGTGAGGGAATGCTGGAGAATGGGAAGCAGTGTAAGCTCCGGGTGGTTCCCATGGAGGGCTGGAGCCGGGATATGACCTTTGAAGACACGGGATTGCCATGGGTTCCCACATCGCCCCATATACCGGACTACCATACTTCTTATTTTTATCCTGCAACGGGCATCATTGGAGAGCTGGATCCCAATATGATTGGGATAGGCTATACCTTGCCCTTCCAGGTGCTTATGACTGAAAATGTGGATGCGCAGCAACTCAGCATGGCCTTAAATGCGCTTCAATTAGAAGGGGTCGTGTTCCGGCCCATCTGGTTCAAGCCATACTACATGCCCAAAAAGGGAAGCGCTCTTCAGGGCGTGCAGATTCACCTCACCGATCCACTCAGGGCTCCATTGACCACCATACAATTCTGGTTCCTGCAGGAGGCACACAAACTTGATCCCTCCTTTGATCCCTTTGAAGGAAAGGAAGGACGCTACCGGATGTTCGACATGGTCAGCGGATCGGATAAGCTCCGCACTTCCATGATGAAAGATTTTAATTTTACTGGACTGCTGGAGTTCTGGAACCGGGATGCGGAATTGTTCCACCAGGGTTCCTCGCAGTATTACCTCTATAAATAGGATTGTCAATGCATAGATTTTTGAATTACAGTGCCCTGTTTTTATTTAATATTTTTCTGCTCCCTTCACTGCTTGCGCAAGAAGCAAGTGTCATGAGCGATTCAATGGCAAAGGCATATGTGCAGCACCGTGCCGATTCGCTCCTGAATACAGAGTGGTTTGTGGAGCGCAGCGGCTATCAGAAAAAGGATTCCACTAGAATCTTGTCGCTTACCATTCTGAGGAAACCCGACCGGATCAGGCTGCATGCCGACAAGCAGCTGGCTTTTGCACCCTTCAGGGAGTCCCTGATCGACTCACTTTTGGCGGAAATCGGATCCGGACTCAGGGAACCCTACAACAAGCATCAGATAGAGCTCTATGCCGACAGGGTGAATGTCCGGAACCTTGTTCCCAATTACTACCGCAGCTCATCCAAATCCCTTGACCGGAAACGGAGTACAGGCCAGCTGAAACGAAAATCACCGCCACTGGTACAAAACCTGTCCAGACCCTACCTGGGCAACTCTGCACTTTTCAACACCAATATTGCCCTGTGGCATAGTCATGGCTGGTATTACGAACCCAAACTCAACAGGTGGGAATGGCAACGGGCCAGGCTTTTTCAGACGGTGGAAGATATATACCCACTGGCCTATACCCTTCCCTTTCTGGTTCCCATGCTGGAGAATGCCGGGGCCAATGTGTTTCTCCCCCGTGAACGCGACTGGCAGCTAAATGAGGTGCTTGTGGATAACAACGGAAGCACGGGGAACAGTCTTTATGTGGCTTCACCGGGTCTTGAGGAAAGCGAAAGCGGAAGCGGTTTTGCCCGTGGACTTCCGCCCTATGTGGATGAGAATCCCTTCAGGCTGGGGTCCTATCAGACCATGCGCACGGAAAGGAACTCAAGCGCTTCCGTCCAGTGGATCCCCGAGATCCCTGAGGATGGCGAATACGCTGTCTATATCTCCTTTCATGCTTCGCCCGACAATGCAAGCGATGCACTTTACCGGGTATACCACCAGGGTGGAATAAGCGAGTTCAGCATCAACCAGCAGATGGGTGGCGGGACCTGGGTTTACCTGGGTAAATTCACTTTCAGTCAGGGAATGGATCCCGGGCATGGCAGGGTGGTCCTGGTAAACAAGAGCCCTAAGCGGGGCAGAAAAGTGACTGCCGACGCTGTTAAATTCGGCGGGGGAATGGGAAACATTTCCAGGAATGGTATGACCAGTCTGCGCCCCCGTTACCAGGAAGGAGCCCGCTATTATTTGCAGTATGCAGGCATGCCCGACAGCCTGGTTTGGGAACTGAACGATTCCAACGATTACAATGATGATTACCAGAGCCGGGGCGAATGGGTGAACTACCTGATGGGAACTCCTTCAGGACCAAAAGCCAATCGCAGGGCCAGGGGACTGGGCATCCCGGTGGATCTGTCTTTTGCCTTTCATACCGATGCGGGGATCACGGATAATGATACGGTGATTGGGACGCTTGGAATCTACAGTACCTCCTATGACAGAGGTTATTTTCCGGGGGGATTGTCAAAAATGGCATCCCGCGACCTGACGGATCTGATTCAGTCGCAGATTGTGGAGGATCTGAGAGCATCCTATGATCCGGCATGGACCAGGCGGGGAATGTGGGATAAAGGATATAGCGAAGCCTATCGTCCCAACGTCCCCACCATGCTGCTGGAGCTTTTTTCCCACCAGAATTTCATCGATATGCGTTTTGGCCAGGAGCCCATGTTCCGCTTTCATGTGAGCCGATCCATATACAAGGGGATGTTGAAGTTCCTGCATATTCAATATGGCATTCCTTACATCGTACAGCCGCTTCCGGTGGATAATTTCAGCACTTCAATTGGTCAGGACGGGACGATTGAGTTGCGTTGGAAAGCTGTAAACGACCCGCTGGAAGCTACAGCAGAGGCCGAAAGCTACATGGTTTATACGCGTATCAATGGAGGCGCATTTGACAAGGGAACTTCGGTGAGTGACCCTTACTTTGTGCTGGATCGCGTTCAGTCAGACTCCATCTATTCCTTTAAAATTACTGCAATAAATGAGGGTGGTGAAAGTTTCCCATCGGAAGTGCTTTCAGTCTGCCACGTCAGCGATGCCCGGGGGACCATCGCCATTATCAATGGCTTTGACCGCACCAGTGGTCCTGCCTGGTTCAATGACGGGCAGCATGCGGGTTTTATGAATATGGTGGACCAGGGGGTTCCCTACGGGGTGGACCTTCATACCGTGGGAGACCAGTTTGATTTTCGAAAGGATTCTCCCTGGCTGGACGATGATGCACCCGGACACGGGGCCTCCTATGCGGATATGGAAGCCACAGTGATTCCCGGGAACAATTTTGATTTCAGCTATGTGCACGGCCAATCCATCAGGAAGTCGGGATACTCTTTTGTATCCCTGAGCGATGAAAGTGTGATGGATTACTCTCATGATCTTTCGCCTTACAGCATGGTGGATTACCTGGCAGGGGAGGAGCGATCCACCTATATGCCGAAAAATGATACAATCTGTCAATACCAGGTCTGGCCCCAGGACCTCCTGAATGTGCTGGAGGCCTATTTGCTTGGAGGAGGAAATCTGCTTGTGAGCGGGGCCCATATCGCTTCAGATATGCATCATCACCAGCAGGATGAGCAGCTTGGTTCGCTATTGAAGTTCAAGTGGAGAACCAGCAATGCATCACGCCTGGGTCAGGTTTACAGCATGGATCCGGAATTTGCAACTATGGATCAGCAGTTCCGTTTCAATACAGTTACCGACCCCGTACTCTATACAGTGGAGGGAGCCGATGCCCTGGAGCCTGTTGATTCTACAGCCATTACCCTGCTGAGGTATTCGGAAAACAACATGAGTGCCGGGGTGGCCTTTCGGGGCGATTACGGAGTGGTTTCACTGGGATTTCCATTTGAGACCGTGCTGGACCAGGAGATGAGAGATGAGATGATGTTACGGACCATTAACTATTTATTGAATAATAAAGATGATGAATAAAATCAATTGTTTTATATGCTCTGACACACCCGGATTGTGGGATGAAACCGTGGCGGAGCTAAATGCCAGTGGGCTGGTTAACAGCGTATATCTTTTTGGAAAAGTGCAACCCGAAACTTTAGCTGAGGGCTGTGAATTTATAAAAACCGATGGTCAATTCAGTACCGGGACCATCAGGAAAATTGCAGACCACGCCAAAGGAGCAGCCCATGCCCTGGTGATTACCCGCGAAGTCAGATTAGAGTTTGGAATGTTTGCCCTGGAGCGCTTCCTGGAGCTGGCCTCCGGAACTGGAGCAGGCATGTTATATTCGGATTATTTTGACCGGATCGAAGGAAAGCTCCTGGCCCATCCCCTCATTGACTATCAAATGGGGAGCCTGCGGGACGACTTTGATTTCGGTCCCCTGCTGTTCATGGATAGTCAGGCCTTTATCCAGGCAGCCGGGACGCTGGGCGAGGAACTTGAGTTTGCCGGCCTGTACCAGCTGCGCCTCAAGATGAGCCAATCGGGATTGCCCCTGAGGATCCCGGAATACCTCTATGCCATTGAGCCTCTCGACACCAGGGTTTCCGGGAAGAAGATATTCGACTATGTGGATCCGAAAAACAGGAAGGTCCAGGTGGAGATGGAAAAGGCTGCCACCATGCACCTGGAGGAGATTCGTGGATACCTGAAGCCTGAGTTTGAAGCCATCAGCTTTGATGAAGGGGAATTTCCTGTGGAAGCCTCTGTCATTATTCCGGTACTGAACCGGGAAAAGACAGTGAGCGATGCCATTGAGTCGGTGATGCTCCAGGAAACTGATTTTGATTTTAACCTGATTCTGGTGGACAATCACTCCACCGACAGGACCACCGCCATTGTCAGAGAGCTGGCCTCCAGGTACGATCGCTTGATCCATGTGATACCCGAAAGGCATGACCTGGGCATCGGCGGTTGCTGGAACGTGGGGATCCATCATCCGCTTTGCGGTAAGTTTGCCGTTCAGCTCGATAGCGACGATCTTTACAAGGACAAGAATACCCTGAAGCAGATGGTGTCTGCTTTCTATGAACAGGAATGTGCCATGGTGATCGGTTCGTACCAGATGTGCAATTTCAAGCTGGAAGAGATTCCTCCGGGCATCGTGGATCATAAGGAGTGGACCCCCGAAAATGGAAGGAACAATGCCCTGCGCATCAATGGTCTTGGTGCACCCAGGGCCTTTTATACGCCTGTCCTGAGAAAAATCAATGTGCCCAACGTGAGCTATGGCGAGGACTATGGAGTAGGACTGGCCATCAGCAGGCACTACCAGATCGGCCGCATCTATAGCCCGGTATATCTCTGCCGGCGCTGGGAGGAGAACTCCGATGCCTCCCTTTCTGTTGAGGCCCAGAATAAGCACAACATTTACAAGGACCGGTTGCGGACCTTCGAACTGACTGCAAGGATCAAACTGAACCGTGAACGCGGATGAGCACCCAGGAAAAAGCACACGCACTGTTTCAGGATCAGCTTAGCAGCTGGCCCCTTCTGGGAGCCAACTGGGAAAAACTTGGGGAGGCGAAGGTAAAGCAGATTGATTTTGATGGCTTTTTCATCAAGGTCCAGTGCAATCCCAAACGGATTGTATCATCGGCGGCCAAGGTGGATAAGGTTTCAATTGAAAACAGAGCCTGCTTTCTCTGTGCCGGTCATCGTCCGCCGGAGGAGAAGAATGTTTGGTTTGGCGAGCAGTATGAGATCCTCTGCAATCCCTTTCCCATATTCAGGGAACATTTTACAATTGCCAAAGCGGATCATACTCCCCAGGTGATTGAAGCGGAATTCGCACACTTCCTGGAGCTGAGCAGGGCATTGACCGACCTGGCTATCTTTTACAATGCACCCAATTGCGGGGCCTCGGCTCCCGATCACATGCATTTCCAGGCTGGAAACAGGGGTTTTATGCCCATCGAAGAGCAGCTTGGAACTTTGAAGGCCAAGTATGGAGAGCTGCTTCATGAGGATCCGGACTTAAGGGCAAGTGCCGTGGATGACGGCCTGCGCAGGTACTATGTTTTTGAGTCGGAATCTAAAGAACGGCTGGAAGAAGTGGCTGCCAGTGCTTTTCAATTGATCAGGGAGGTACAGCATGGGGCCGAACCCATGATCAATATGCTCTCCTACTACGACCGGGGATGGCGGGTCTTGCTCTTTCCACGCGACAAACACCGGCCCTGGCAATATTTCGAGGAGGGAGAGCTTAACATCCTGCTGAGTCCGGCCTCCGTGGATATGGGAGGTGCCTTGATCACCCCCCTGGAAAAGGATTTTCAGAAAATCACCAGGGAAGACATTGAGGATATATTTTCCCAGATTACTTTTTCTGAGAACAATTTTAAGCGGATGAATGCCCATTTAAAACTTAACTTGTAGCTATGATCCAAAAAGGTACCCCACAGATAGAGGTGGGAATCATGAAGGCGGAAAAGATTCGCTTCAGGCTGAAGGGGAATTTCAGGATCGGGGAGAAGGACCGGGTTCTGAACGGAGAGGCAGAGGCTGAGCTGGTGAACGGGACTCTTTCCATCCGTTGTGGGGAGCATAAACTAAAAGCTCCCGGGCCTATACTCCTGGAACCGCTTGACAGTGAAGCAGGACGTTTCAGATTGTATGATGTGCTTATAGGCATCGGCTTTCACTGGGAGCAAAAAGAGGAAGAGGAGTTCCAGGGCGCTCTGAAACTTATGGAATCCGATGGTGAGATCCAGGTGGTCAATGTGATTTCGGTGGAGGACTACCTGATCTCGGTGATCTCGTCCGAAATGCGTGGCGATAGCTCGCCGGCACTGCTCAAGGCCCATACCATCATTTCCCGAAGCTGGCTTCTGGCCCAGATCCAGAAACAGGATGCCCTGGCAGGTTCCGGTGAAAGCTATGAACTGGAGCACCGCAGCGAGGAAGAATATATACGCTGGTACGACCGGGAAGATCACGAGTTGTTCCATGTGTGTGCCGACGATCATTGCCAGCGTTACCAGGGAACCACCCGTTCCCACAATCCGGAAGTGGTCAAAGCGGTAAATGAGACAGCAGGAGAGGTGCTTGAATATGAGGGCCGGATCTGTGATGCCCGTTTCTCCAAGTGTTGCGGAGGCGTGGTGGAGGAGTTTCAGTACAACTGGGAACCTGTGATCCATCCCTATTTAAAACGGGTGGAAGACAACCCGGTTTCTGCAAATATTCAGAGTGGAGACCTGAAGATTGAGGAGAATGCCGTCGCATTTATACAGGCCTCACCGGAGGCTTTCTGCAATACAAGCGATGCCTCTCTGCTGAAACAGGTATTGAATGATTACGATCAGAGTTCAAGTGATTTTTTCCGTTGGGAAGTGCGCTACAGTCAGGAGGAAATCTCTTCCCTGATCAGGGAGAAGTCAGGGATTGATTTTGGAGAAATCCTGGACCTGATTCCTGTGGAACGGGGCGAATCGGGCCGCCTGGTTCGTTTAAAGATCATGGGTTCGAAGCAGACCCTGGTTGTTGGAAAGGAGTTGGAGATCAGGCGCTGGCTAAGCAGCTCCCACCTCTACAGTTCCGCGTTTATTGTTGAGAAGGAGGATGGAAACAGCGGAGTACCCGGATCATTTCTCCTGAGAGGAGCAGGCTGGGGTCATGGGGTAGGGCTCTGCCAGATCGGTGCGGCTGTGATGGCCAGTAAAGGCTACTCCCATATAGAAATATTGAATCACTACTTTATTGATGCCAACTTAGAAAAACGATATGAGTAAAGCAGACTCTGTTTCATCAGGAAAGAAAAGAAATTCTAGTCCCTGGGCCTGGGTGCCATCCCTTTATTTTGCTGAAGGCATTCCCTATGTTATGGTGATGACCCTGTCGGTTATCTTCTATAAGCGCATGGGCATTTCAAATACGGATATTGCCCTCTATACCAGCTGGCTCTATCTTCCCTGGGTGCTCAAACCCCTGTGGGGCCCTGTGGTGGACATCCTGCGTACCAAGCGCTTCTGGATCCTGATCATGCAGTTGTTCATTGGAGCGGGACTGGCCGGAGTGGCATTTACCATCCCGGTGGATCGTTTTTTCCAGTTCACCCTGGCTTTTTTCTGGCTGCTGGCCTTTAGTTCAGCAACCCACGATATTGCCGCCGATGGCTTCTACATGCTGGGTCTTTCCAAGGGGGATCAGGCTTTCTTTGTGGGAATACGGAGTACCTTTTACCGCCTGGCCATGCTCACCGGACAGGGACTGCTGGTGATCCTTGCCGGCTACTTTGAGGCAAAAACCGGGCTTCCCCCGGTGGAGGTGAATGTGATGGCAGTGGAGGAAGCGACCACAGCAGCCTTCAATCCCCAGGAACTTAGCTTTGTTCCGGAAGGAGAGGGTACCTATTTTGTCAGCCCGGAGGAGATCCGTATCGGTACCGCCAATACTACAGAAGCGGAAGCTAAGAGCCTGGTGCTTGCGGTGGATGAATGGAACAATGAGCATGGATTCTATGAACTTGAAGAAAATTCAGAAGAGGTACTTGCAGAATCAAGCGAATCCTTACCTGCAGGAAATGTGGGCTATACCTGGTTCCGGCTCAGCACAAGGCCGGAAGAGGGTGAGAATATTGTTTTGAACTTCAGCTTTGATAAGGGGGACAAAAGCATTTCCCTGGCCCGCAGCTACCGTTTTGAATTCAATGAAGAGAATTGGGATGTGCCGGCATTTGCCGTATTTAAGCTGGATCCTAAATTAACGAAAGTCACTTCGGCCTCCTTTACCGGACTGAGTGGGAACATTCGTTTTGCCTGGACCATGGTATTTGTGGTGGTGGCCCTCCTGTTTGCAGCCTTCCATATCTACCACCGCTTTGCCCTGCCCCGTCCGGCCGAGGATGTCTCCAACCGGTCAGCCGAGGGTGGATTTCTGAAGGAATTCCTGGCCACCTTTGCAGATTTTTTCAGGAAGAAAAACATAGGTGTGGTTATCCTGTTCCTGCTTGTATACCGCCTGGGCGAGTCGCAGCTGGTGAAACTGGCCTCTCCCTTTCTGCTTGACTCAAAAGAGGCAAACGGACTGGGCCTTACCACGGGCGACCTGGGATTGATCTACGGAACCATCGGGATTATTGCACTTTCCTTAGGGGGAATCATCGGGGGGATCGCCGCATCGCGCCGGGGACTGAAATACTGGCTCTGGTGGATGGTGATCGCCATGAACCTGCCGAACCTGGTCTATGTCTTCCTCTCCTATGCGATGCCTTCCTCGCTCTGGGTAGTTGCCTCATCGGTGGCTGTGGAGCAATTCGGATACGGCTTTGGGTTCACAGCCTACATGCTTTATATGATCTATGTATCGGAGGGCAAGCACAAAACGGCCCACTTTGCACTGACCACAGGCTTTATGGCTCTGGGCATGATGATCCCGGGCATGGTTTCGGGCTGGCTGCAGGAGCTGATCGGCTATCAGCACTTCTTTATCTGGGTAATGATCTGCACCATTCCCAGCTTCATCCTGATCCCCTTCCTGAAAATCGATCCCAAGTTCGGGAAGAAGGAAGATAAGTAAAGCAATCTAACTTAGATTTACACTTAATAGTGGAGATGAATCCCTATTGATGTAAATATAAAAGTTTACATTAGATGTATTTATGTAAAGATATATATTTACAAATAGTTTGTTTATGTAAATATATTAATTTACATTAGTGTTGAATGTAATTGTATTGATATGCGGGACCAAAACAAATTATTAATAGAGCAACTCGATAGAAAGCTACTGCCCATAGTTGAAGCTGGGAAAATAGAAATTCCAGACAAGGGGTGGATATATGTCCTTCGAAACACATTAAACATGACCCTGGAACAATTGGGCCGGAAACTCAAGATAACCAGGCAGGGTGTCAAACGAATAGAGAATAGTGAAGCGTCTGGGACAATAACTATAAATCTCCTCAGGGAAGTGGGGCGGGCTATGGATATGAGATTGGTGTATGGATTTGTTCCAAACCAGGGATCAATATCAGCACTAATTGACAGGAAGTCCTATGAACTGGCGAAGAGAATAGTACAAAGAACAGATCAAACCATGTTACTTGAAGATCAAGCTACCGGCAAGGAAAACTTGAATATGGCAGTGGAAGAACTGGCAACTCAAATAAGGCAGGAATTGAGAAGATCTATATGGGATTAGAAAACGATGATATCTTTGCTCATACTCCTTTGGATGAGAATGAAAAGGTGGGCCTTAAAAGTATTTCCGTAAGCACCAGGGGGGAACTTGATCAACTCGAACAGCTAAATATCGAAAAAGCAATTGAATGGACCATTCATCGTCAATTTGATTTTGACCGTATATTATCCAAGGAATTTATAAAGAAAATACACCTGCGAATGTTTGGGGATGTTTGGGACTGGGCTGGAACATTCAGGAGATCAAATAAAAATCTGGGCGTCGATTGGACTCAGATAGAAACTGAGCTACGGATGCTTCTGGATGATACCCGGTATTGGATTGGCAACAAGACCTACGATCCGGATGAAATAGCCATTCGGTTTAAGCATAGACTGGTTAAAACTCATTGCTTCCCAAATGGAAATGGAAGGCATTCCCGGCTGATGGCAGATATCCTTATTGAAAAGGGATTTAACAGGAAGGTTTTTTCTTGGAACCGATCCTACTTAGCTAACCCGGATGAAACAAGGAGAAAATACATCCAGGCCATAATACTAGCAGATCAAGGTGATCTGAGCCAACTATTAACATTTGCCCGCAGTTAAAAACTTGTAAGGTGCTTGGATTTTAGCACAGATCATTCAAAGCCTGTATTTCATTGACATGATTAATCCAAGTGTATTAAAACGGGCCTTTGAGTTATTCTCTGGGATAAACATGTCAATCATGCCAATGTTATCTCTTAATCCGAAATCAAACCCAAATTTTTGCCCTATTGGGATGCTTAATCCGCACCCAATAGATAATCCGAAATCAATTCTCTTTGTATCCTCGCTCACATCAACCACGCTTTCTGAATGATCTCCATAGGCACTAAGTATTACATTGTTACTTAAAAGAAATCCAATATAAATACCACTGTTCACATAAAAGCATATTTTCCCTTTCGTAGAGTATGAAAGCAACAAAGGAATAGTGAGATAGTCAAAGTTTGTTGTATACTCTCGTGCCCCAATTGGATATCCATCTGTATCAACAAAGAAATATTCTGTTGACCAGCCCTTTTTTTCGTAAATCAAGCCTGTTTTCAATGAGAATACTGGAATTAAGATATATTCAATGTTTATGCCAGGAGATACGCTATATAATGGGTTAGAAGCATCAGAAACGTCTTCTGCCCAAGGGAAAGATCTGATAATACCAGCCTCAATTCCAACGTTTATCTTGGAATCTTGAGCGTAGGAAGTAAATAATATAGTCGAGATAGAAAGAAGTGCGATGATTTTATTCATTGGTTAAAGTATTGAAGGCTTATAATCCTTTCATCACAAAGCGATTCCAAGTTGTTAGAACGTACTCAGACAATGCAAGATTGTGTGGTCAACGCATCATTCCAGAAAGGAGTTTATTTCATAAATTTCAAGAAATGACTTAGTCGGATATACCGAATTGAAGATCTTGATTCCTGGCAAATTTCCATGCATGTAAATCCTTTTATATGAAATCTCGCCAGCTCATTGTCGTAAATTTCTTTTCTATTCTGTATTCTTTGTTGATTACGTAGGTAAAAAAAGAACAATAAGCTTGCCTGTAATTCAGGGCGAACTCTTCATTGAAGGGATGCTCTGAATTAATAAGAGTTCCAGTAGTACGAGGGCCAAAGTGTGAGTCCACACCTAAAATATGATAGCTTGCTCCATATTCAACAAGCATATCCTCATAGGCCTTGAATACTCCATTATTTCCACTACATCCACACATGTTTACCACCATGATGCCTTTATCCTTTAAATTCTTGCTGTGAAGTGTGTCTCCTTTCTCGGTGATGCAGGAAAACTCAGGAGCCAGCAGGCCCACCTGGATCCCGACTTTTGAAGAGAAATCTGCTTCTTTAACCAATATCAGTTGCCCTCCATTATGGGAGATGTCCTCGATGCAATAGTACTGATCATCAAGTTTGACGAACTGGCCCAGTTGCAAATAGTCAGATGCATTTAACACTCTGTTTTCTTCGTCATTCATTAACACAAAGAGGAGTGTGGCTGGTAAGTATTGATCATAGGTGAAACCTGAATTGAATTGAATTGAAGCAACTCTGAATTGCTTTTCATCTATACTGAAATCAGCCACGATGTGTTCAAACTGCCCAATATCCAATTCCTCATAGCCCTCCAATGTTCTGAAATTGATCCAGGATATTTCATCCACAATTTCTTTCCCGTTTGACATGGGAAACCTTATTTCAACAAAGTGGTCGGGATTAAGAAATTCTATTTCATCAAGCAATCGAATAGGATCATCCGAAAGATCTTTGTTGAGGTTTTCATCCACAATTACAACCTTTTTGTCCTCTACATAACCCTCCAGAATGTTAATGTAATTCTCAGCTTCCGGCAGGAAAACACTGGTATCAATTCGATTATTTTCAATATCTGCAGCTAACTTCTCCCAAGCAAAAGTCCCCCCTTTTTTTTGAGAGTAATATGCATGAGCCTTGAGATCGATACAGTACTCATCTCGCCTGAGCTTTGTAATTCCGGCCGGATAGACAATAGAAGTAATGAATGAATCTGCAGTATCCCTTAGGTATAGTGGGCCTGAACTTGAAGGAAGAATACCTATACCTTTGAGTTTGGTAGTTTCAATTGTCAAAGTATCATTTGTTGAACTAAAACTGTTCGTTACAATTCTGTCTTGGTTACAGGCTACTAACAAAGACATTGACAGAAGAGCAATTAGCTTGTGTATTTTCATTTAGAATTTTGTTTTTGTCATATTCAATTGCTTTTTTCAAGAAATGCTTGCCATTCAATGGAATTAAATATGGATGCAATTCGAAAATCCTTATCAATTACATAGGTTTTTCTTGAGCAATACATCTGCCTGTAGTTCTTATAGAATTCTTCATTATAAAGATCACCTGAATCAATGAGTACACCTTCTGTATAATCAAAGAATTGTGAGTCCACACCTAAGACATGATACTCTTTACCAAATTCTGAGAGAATGTCATCATAAGCCTTTACACTTTCATAATCCCCCCCACAGCCGCACATATTGACAATGATTATTCCTTTGTCTTTTAGGTCTATGCTATGAACTGAATCCCCATCTATCGTAATACAATTAAACTCCGGAGCTTTCAGTCCCACCTGGATCCCAGTTTGATTCTGAAAGTCATCCTCTTTTACCAGAGTCAATTCTTTTCCATCCCGACTTAAGTTTTGCAGACAGTAATACTGAGAGTCCAGTATCATATACTGTCCCAATTGCAGGTATTCGGATTCCTCATATTCAACTTCATTGTCATTCAAGGGTACAAATGCAAGGAGATACGGAGCTGTACTTTCAAAGTCATAGACAAAATCAAATGCATGAGGTCTTCCAATGGCAATTTTATAGCTCTTTTCATCAATTGTGAATTCAGCAATTGTATGTTCCTTTTTTCCCCACCAGATCAGATTGTCCTGGTATCTGAAACCCAACCACGATCTTTCGCTTACAAATTCTTTTCCATCATAAACGTTGTAACGGAATTCAACAAAATCATCAGGATTATCAGTCTCGATATCTTCTATTCTTCTTATGCTGTCATCAGTCAAATCCTTATTGTTGTTCTCATCCACGATAAAAATCTTATTGCCGTCCAAATAGCCTTCAATGATATTATATAGGCTCTCACTTTCTGGAAGACACAGCGAAGTATCAATGTAATTATGTTCAACATCTTCTTCTATATATTTCCTCAGATTTTCCTGACCGCCTTTGTATGCGAAATAGTAATTCCTAACGAAATCAACACTATATTCAAGCCTTCTTATACTATCAATTCCGGTAGGGAGGATGATTTCAACGATATAATATTCAGATGTATCCCTGGCTCTTAAAGGAAGTGTGCCGGGCTGAAATACCCCTGTTCCTTTGATCTTCGTGGTGTGAATCAGGAGGGTATCGGTTTCGGAAGAGAAGCTGTTTTGAATTTTACTCTCAGGTTCACATGAAATAAGCAATACAAAAACAGGCAGCAAACAGAGAAATAGCTTTTTCATTGGTGTTTGTTAGGGTGGTTAAACTGCAAGTGCTGTTTTATTAACGTATTGTCTAACAAATTATTTCTTTTGTAAATCAATTGAACGGAGGAGCCACCGTGGGGTGGTTTGGGAATTGCTATTTGTGCTTATGGCGTGATAGGCGTGAGCGGTTGGCTATAGTGATTTGTTCGTCAAGCCTATTAGAATTTATTATGTTCCTCACTGAACTTGATCAGTAATTCATCAAACAGACGCGTAATTTCAAGTATTAAATTATTCACTACAGGTCCTAGCTCTTTCCTCTTCTTTACAATGTACTCATCCGCCTCATGTTTGAAAAAATGATGAGATTGTTCAAGAAATATCTTGTCTGGAAGATGTTCGGACTTTTGAATAATGAAGAACGGTTCAATTTGGGACAACGCTGAATCATTATATCGAGCGAAATGTGTAATCTCAATAGCTTGTTGATAGTAAAAAGATACAATTGGATAACAATGAGACACCCAATTTTATTTTAAGATATTAGTACCTCCCCAGGGGAAGAGAATTTAAGTGGTGGGAAAGGCTTCAAAAAGGGTAAGGCTACATTATTATCTATCATAGCCGTTGGAACATCGATGGGTCCGGTTTATGATAGTCTGTCCGGTTATTAAGTCAATGGATGCTTCAATACATTCATCTTCATTATCTATGTATCGGGCAAATGATTTTAGAGTTAAGGTCCCTAAGTGATGGCTCAGTACAATCCGGTAAAAGCAAAGCGTATCAACATTCGCTTCAGTAATTAAAGCTTTTAGCGCCTCTTCAGGTGAGGAGAATTTAAGCGGTCCGGTTTTTGGAATCTCATCTATCCAGGATTCAAATCCTCTGTTATCCAAAGCAGCAGCAATTTCTTTCTTGCTTAAAAAAGTATCCACAGGCAATCCGATCTCGGGGAATTTGTTGGTGCCCTCATGGATTTTAATTATGAATTTGTCTGCATTATAGGCTCTTGCCCAGTCGTTCTGCATTCTGTAACCGATCACAAAATAATCCCCTCCAACTGATGAAGAAACTAAGGATTCGAGTATCTCAAAGTGCGCATTGAAATATGGTTCTGTCAAGGTAGTTCGTTCAATAAGGAGATCTCTCCAAATGGAGGTGTATGTTGAACACAGAGAGGTCGAGCAAATGGGCTGCCTCCATATTTCGTAGTATTCTTCAAAATCATATCCTTCAGGCATTTCACAAGTGACTGGTCGTGGGGATTCAGGTGGTTCCGGGGAATGGCACGAGTGCATATAGGTAAAGATACTTACCAGGACTATGAGGGGGGTATAATTATATGAAATGTGCTTCATGATAGGGCCCCAAGAAATTATCGTACACTCCTTCTTAATGCATTAAGAAGGAGTTATTTATATCACAAAAATCGGTCCAGAATAGTTGTATGCAGAAGATTTTGCATGAATATCGAATATGTTTGATATTGGTCCGGATTTACTAGCCATTGCTAATGGCTGGCTTTTTGACATAGTAAGCATGACGTAGCAAATGGAGTTTACCTGACCTACCGTGCGTTATCCCTTATAAAACAACACCAATTTTTAAAGAATACCAGGTTCCACTATTAATCTGAGGATAGCGAAGACGCTTCTCTATCGTCCCTTCAACAATCAATCCCACAGGTTTATTCTTTAAGAAGATACCTCCAATGCCTAATCCAACGGATGGGTTATAAATTTTTTTTGACATGCGCTTGTCGTATAGTTCATCATTTTCATAACCACGGATCTGTGTGAAAGAGATTACATTTGTGTATACTGCCTTAAAATACCAGTCTGGGTAATCAGGTGATTTCCACCAATGGTAGTTAAATTGAATCGGGATACGAAAATTTGTCTCAGTATCTGTGTAGTAATAATCTGGCCAATCTGGCGGAGTTCCAAAATTAACATATCGGTAAGTCTCAGTTTTAATGAAATATCCAAGTCCTGATGAAAATGAAATACGGTCAAATGGTTTATAGTGAATATTGGCTTCAAAATTTATATATATTGGTTCAAACTCAAACTCTGCATCGCTTGAGATTAGATATGGAGTAATATAAGAGAATGAGTAAGAGAGAACGTCTGATTTGCTGTCTTGACCATAGAGACCAATTGATAGCAGTATGAATGTAGGGACTAAGCAAAGGGTTTTAACTCTTTTCATTTTACTAAGCTAATAGAAGAATTGCTCTATTGATTCTCTAGTTGATCGCAGTTATTTAATCAATTCAAAATATTTACTCTCACCAGCATTCGAACCCCAAATCTCAATATCATTTAACCAAACCCTGCT
>Ga0180435_10001376_pt1 | contig 25450 bp, 18 predicted proteins | sample SS_ome_3_FD_132467 | JGI IMG/M metagenome (GOLD analysis project Ga0180435, IMG submission 132467) | Hypersaline lake sediment archaeal communities from the Salton Sea, California, USA - SS_3_S_1 metaG | ecosystem: Environmental > Aquatic > Non-marine Saline and Alkaline > Hypersaline >... | reverse complement strand
TCTCTCGTGATCCTGGCGACTGTCATCATGGGTTTCGAGTCAGACGCGCGTCCGACGCCCCGGACAACCCCAAGCGCCAAGACCGACGCCAACAAGCCCCCGCCCTACCGCTCGCCGCTGTCGATCGCGGTTTCCCCTGACGGGCGGAAGCTGCTTGAAACAGTTCAACTCATTTCTTGCCGGCCTTGATCGCCGCACCGGTCTTAAAAAGCGTCGGCAGCGACTTGACCAGGCCTTTGAGGTCATAGAGGTTTTCGACTTCGCCGCGGCAATTGTACCAGCAGTCGGCGCAGCGGTTTCCCGCCGCGGCTTTCGCCAGCCGCGAAACAATGGTCTGTGCATTGTTGCGATAGAGATTGGCGACCGGGGCCTTCTTGTGCTCGACGCAGATCGCTATGTCCCCTGTCGAGTCGATATTGAAAAACGCCCTTCCGGCGCGGCAGTGGTTTATGCCCCCGGCGAGGAATTCGTCGAACTTCGACAGGTAGTTCGGATTCGACAGGAAGTTCGGCCAGCGGTTCTTGAGTTCCAGAAGTTTCGGCGCCACGGCCCCGTTGTTGTGCGCGTAGGCATGCGAGCCGGTCTTTCTGAATCCGTAGGGCTGGACCATGAAGTGCGCGCCGCGTTTGGCGGCCATTTCCACGATCGCGCCGAGATCGTCGATATTGTCGTCCAGCAGGACCGACATCACGTTTACGCGCTGGAACCTGTGCCTGCGGGCCTCCACGAGCATCTCGACCGCCCGCCAGGCCTGCTTCCAGGCCCCGTCCATCCCGCGGCGTTTGTCGTGGATCTCCGGGCGGGCATAGTCGATGCTCACCGAGACTCCCCAAACGCCGGCGGACATAATCGCTTCTGCACTCCGGGGCGTGACGAACCATCCGTTAGTCGTCACCAGGGGGAAGTGATGCTTTCCGATCGCACGAATGATGTCGGTCAGGTCCGTTCGCAGCATCGGTTCGCCGCCGGCCAGGGAGACCAGGAGCGTTCCGAGTTGTGCGAGTTTAGCTGCCCCTTCGGCGTACTGCTGAACTGTCGGCTCTTCGACTCGTCCGAGCGGATCGTGCCAGTAATGGCAGAATTTGCAGCGGTAATTGCATCGATAAGTGACCTGCCATCCGCACCATATCGGGCGCCCCGAGGACCAGGTCCTGAACAGCCGCCATTTCTTCTGCGTCGGTCTGAGCATGTCCCTGGGCCTAGTTCAAGTCCCAGCTTCTTATGTCGTCGTTTTCAATACCGGCGCCCGACTCGAAGTACATGTCGTTGGGACCTGTTCCTATAATCAGGATTCCGCCGGGATTGCGCGCTCCGCCGGTCCTGCCGTCCCGGATGCAGTCGTCGGAGTTGAAAACAGCCTGGGCGCCGGTTTGGCTGACGTACTCGCTGTTGTCGGCCCACTTGTAGCAGTCGGTCGGCTCAGACTCACTGCCCCTGATCCGCGATGGAAAATAGAGCAGCGCATTGGCCGTTGAACTGTCGTCGCCCATGGAGTTTCTGGGTATTGACTGACCCTTGCTGGACCTGTTTATCAGCCTGCTGAGCTTGTATTCGAGGTACTTGGTGCTGGCTTTGGGGGCGGCGTTGTTGATTTCGGCGTCGGGGTATCCGAAAAGCCTGGCCGCGAGAATCTGGCTGCCCGTGTATGGTCCGCCGACCGATCCCTTCAACATGCCCGGATCGTCCTGTCCGGGGTACTTCCCGTTGTTTTCGCCCTTGAATGCGGCGCATGCGGAGGCCACATCCTGAACGAACGCCTTTGACTTGGCGACGTCGGCTGACTGGATGACTTTGTTTATCACCGGCACGAGTATAGTCGCCAGGATCGCCAGAATCACGATGACAATCAGCAGTTCGATCAGCGTGAAACCGTCACGCCGAGGCAGGAAACGTATCGCGGGTTTTGTCATGTCTGCATCCTTTCTGCGTCGTTTGAATCTCTCGCTTTATTATACCGCATAAGGCGGTCGTCTGGAAACAGGCGTTCGGAAATGATGAAAAAGACAACGGCGCCGACATGACCTCTTCGATCGGAAAACCCGCTCTCCGGATCGAAATGCCGCTGTCCGGAAGATCTGTGACAATTGCCAACGGCGCGTTTATCCGTTACTTTGGCGGCATATGAAGCCTCAAACGCACCCAAGACGCTTCTTCGCCGCCGACCTGTCCGGCGACGAGATCCGGCCCGACCCGGGCGAAGTACATCACGCCCTGCACGTGCTTCGTCTGAAGGACGGTGACGAGGCCGAACTCTTCGACGGAGCCGGACGCATAGCGATCGCACGCCTTGAGCATATTGATCGGCGAAACGCCGTTTTCCGCATAACAGAGCGAAGAACCGCTCCGGGTCCAAGCCGACCGGCGATTCACCTGGCGTTCGCTGCGCCCAAGGGCAAGCGTATCGACTGGCTCGTGGAGAAAGCGACGGAACTGGGAGCCGCATCGCTGCAGCGGGTGTTGTTCGACCGAAGTCAACCGGCCGCCAAGTCCGAATCGACCGCCAAACTGGACAAACTGCGGGCTCACTGCATATCGGCGGCCAAGCAGTGCGGGCTGAATTTCCTGCCCGCCCTGCCGCCCGCGGCCCGGCTGTCGGACATCCTGGCGGCCCGAGCCGGCTCGCTGAAGCTCCTGGGCGACACCGGCGCCGATGCGATACGAATGGATCGGGCAATCGAGCAGTACGAACCGTTCGACGACGTCGTGTTGCTGATCGGACCGGAAGGCGGACTGACGGAAAGCGAGCGCACCGAGTCAATAGAATCCGGTTTCATCCCCGTAAGGGTCGCACGCACGACTCTGAGGACTGAAAGCGCCGCAGTTGCGATGCTGTCGATCGCCGTCGCGTCGATGCATATTGCATGACCGACCGATGTGAAACTGTAGACTAAACGCCTGCCAGCGGGTAGAGTATTAAGCGTCTTACCGGGCGGTACGGAGACCGGACCGGAGACGGAGTTATACCGAGTGAACAAGACGCTCTTGAAATATATCGGCCTGGACCTGCTCAAGGCCACCGGTCTTACTTTGATCGTTTTGACCCTTACGCTGACTACGCTGGGGATTATAGAGCCGTTGCGCAAACAGGGCCTCGACGCCTCGCAGGTGCTGCTGGTGTTCACGATGACGCTCCCGGTGATGCTGTCGCTGACCATGCCGTTCGCCGCACTGTTCGCCGCCTGCTTCGTATACGGTCGATTCAGCCAGGACAACGAACTGCTGGCGGCGCGGGCCAGCGGAATATCGACAATGGTGCTGCTGAGACCGGCGCTTATTCTCGGATTCGTGATCACGCTGGCCTCCTGGTCGATGAGCAACTACCTGGCTCCGATAATGGCCCGAAGAGGCGCCGACGCGATCACAAACAACATTCGCGGAATGATGTGCCGCAGACTGAACACACGCGGTTTCCTGGGATTCCGGAACCTCACGATCCACGCCGACAGGGTCTATCGCGACAAGGAGTACGACAGGCTCGAGGGCGCGATTGTCATAAAGCACAAGAAAAACGGCGGACACGTGGAAATCACCGCCGCAAAATCGGCTCGGGCCAGGTTCGGGATCAATCACGAGACGATGCGGGCGTATATGAACATCACGCTCGACAACGCGGTGCTGATGGCCTCCGATGATCCGTCGGTGCGCTCCGAGGTCACCTGCCCTCTGGAGTCGATCACCATCGACAGGCGAATCAAGGAGAAACCCGACTGGTACAGTTGGGACGAACTCCAGGCGGCGCTGAGCGATCCAAGCAGGTCGATAACCGTACAGCAGGCTATCCCGAAGATACAGCAGGCGATATGCAGCGATGTTTTCGCAAACAATATCGCCGACGCATTTAAGAGCACTGGTGTCTACGACAAGTTGACGCGGCACAATTCGCGTTTCGTAATAAGAGCGCCCAGGGCCGTCGCGTCGGACAGGACGCCGGGAAGGATATTGCTGGGCGGCAAGAATCACCAGGCCGACCGAAGCATCGACATCACCGAAATACGCGACGGAAAGCCCGTTCGACAGATCAACTCTTCGTCGGGAAGGATAAGCATTACGTGGGACAAGTTCACCAGGGTCCCGTCGATCTCGCTTGTTCTCGAGCCCGACGCGCGCGTGAAGGATCTGACGGTATCGGCTGACGATCCGACCCGCGCTGAGACCGGGAGCTTCAAGTCAGTCGGTTTGCGGGAGTTGGGCCAGATTCGCATGCCGGCGGACATCCAGGCCGCAATCGATGAGATAACTCCGCACGAAGCGTTCCACAGAGGCGGGAAAGGCGGCGGGCTGACCGACAACGAGACAATTCACAATGACTTGGAAGATCTCAAGGCCAAGCACGTGGTCCAGTTGACAAGGGACATAGTCTCGGAAATGCATACTCGTGCGGCCTTCAGCATCAGTTGCCTGCTGATGGTCGTGCTGGGCGGCATTCTGGGCCTGATCTTCCGAGGCGGGCAGTTCGTAAGCGCCCTGCTGACCTCGTCGATGCCGGCCGGGATGGTCGTGATCACGATACTCATGGGTAAGAACATCGCCCAAAACCCCGACGTGTCTGATTCATCGAACGTCTCAGCGGCGGTCAACGCAGGCATCATGATCGTATGGGGCGGAATAGCAATACTCGCCGCGGTGACGGCGCTGGCCTACTGGCGAGTAGCGAGAAAATGAGCTGACAAGATCTGTTAGCCATTAGCTGTCAGCTATCAGCTGCGGCAGCGGCGAACAACATGACAATAAGGACAAACACCCTGACAGGAGCTGTTAGCCATTAGCTATCAGCTACGCAACGGCGAGCAAGCAGGTTTTGAGTTCCTGGTTCTGGGTTTTCGGTTTGGCTGAAAGCTGATAGCTGAAAGCTGATGGCTAGAAGAAAATGAAGACTCTCGATCGATACATTGTGCGGACGTTCTTGTCCACCGCCTTCATGTTCCTGTTGGTGATGATGATGCTGCGCATTGTGCTGGACCTGTTCACCAATGTCGATGAATTCACCGAACAGTCCGGATCGTTTCTGACGATCATGGGAGACATCTGGGAGTATTACGCCACCCAGTCGCTTGTCTACTTCATCGAACTCGGCGGGCTGATAATCGTCGCGTCGGCGGGCTTCTCGCTGGCGAGAATGAACCACACTAACGAGCTTACGGCGATGCTGGCCTCGGGGGTGAGCCTCCACAGGGTCGTGCTGCCGATAATCATATGCTCGATGCTCATGGGAGGCCTGATCATACTCGATCAGGAACTGCTTGTTCCGCGAGTGGCGCATCTGCTGATTCGCGACCACGACGACGCCGGGAAACGAGCCAAGAAGGAGTTCATCGTCCCGGTGATGACCGACCTGAACAACACCGGGTGGTACAGCAGGAAGTTCAGGAGCGCCGACAACGTCATGGTGCGTCCTATGGTGACTCTGCGGGACGAGAATTCCGTACCGGTCGGACGCGCCACGACTAACGAGGGCGGAATCGCAGTTTATGCGAGCTTCGGAAACGCCGACGGATGGCACATAAGCAAGGCCAATGTCGCCAAGCTTAACATGGGCGGCAAGCCGGCCTGGCCGGCGATCCCGTCGACCGAACAGATATGGACCCGTCTTAGCCCCAGGGCGCTGAGGAGGCAAGCGGCGGACACCCCCGGCCGACGAATCGACCGCGTGCAGGATGTTCGGTGCGGAATGGTGCTCAGCGCCGCGAAACTCCACATTACGCCGGGAACCGCTCGAAAACCGGCGGCCGCATATCTGCAGGACCCGCGATTCGTATTCCGCGACGACATGGGGCGAACCCTCGGGGTCATATACGCGCCAAACGCCCAGTGGGTTCCTTCAACCAGGATACCGTCGCTGCTGGGACACTGGCGCATGACCCATGGAGCGCTGTTCATACCGTCGGACATGACGCCCGACGCCATCGTTCTGAGGCAATCGGCCGAGTGGGTCAGCTACATGTCGACATTCGAACTGACGCAGTTGCTCCAGTTCGAGAAGATCCCGGGCGAACGATCGGCCGTCCTGACGCTTCACACGCGAGTGGCCAATCCGATCAACAACCTCGTGATGCTTCTCCTGGGGCTGCCGTTCATACTCTCGCGCCAGAGGAACATCAAGAAATCGGTGGGCCTGAACATCCTGATCGTGGGATCGTTCTACATATTCATCTATGCGTGCAGATACATAAATCTAGAACCGATATGGTCGGCCTGGCTGCCGGTGATGATCTTCGGCCCCCTGGCGGTCCTGATGTTCGACAGCGTCAAGACGTAGCTTTGAGCTGCTAGCTGCTAGCCTCTGGCTGCCAGCTACGGCAACGTCAGCGGCAACGTCAGCGGCAAGAGGCATGCTGTTGCCGTTGACGTAGCTAGAAGCTAGAAGCTCGTAGCTAGCAGCCAGGAGCCGTTATCACTTCGCCGGATACTCCGGTTCGCGCCCTTCGAGCACCGCCACGATGTCGTAAACCACATCGCACATGTTCTCCACCGCCTGGGGCACGCGTGCCGCTACGTGCGGGGTGAGCGTTACGTTGTCCAGGCCGAACAGCGGATAGTCCTCGTCCGGCGGCTCGGGATCGTGGCAGTCGACTGTCGCCGCGGAGATCCTCCCGCTCCGCACCGCATCGCCCAGGTCGCCGTAATCGACGCACGGGCCGCGAGCGGCGTTGATGAACTGCGCGCCGTCCTTGAACGTCTCCAGCGCCGCGGCGTCGATCATGCGGCGAGTGCTGTCGTCCAGCGGGACGTGGATCGTGACGATATCGCTTTGACCGTAGAGAGTCGGCTTGTCGACCGGCCTGGCCTGGTAATCAAGCTCAATCGGGATGATGTCGTTGTACAGCACAGTCATGCCCAGAGCGGCCGCTGCGGCGCCCACTCGCGAGCCGATGCGCCCGCATCCGACAATGCCGAGAGTCATACCCGAGAGGAATCGCCCGAAAGAACCTTTTCGCGCGCGGTGGAACTCCTCGGGCGTAACGTAGCCCGACATCGGCCAGAACCGCCTGTTCATCCGTATGATCGCCGCGATCGTGTAGTCCACCACCGCCAGGGTGTTCGCCGCGGGAGTGTGAACGACCTGCACTCCTCTGCTGCGGGCGGCCGGCACGTCAATGTTCTCAATCGCCACGCCCGCCCTGCCGACAACTTTCAGTCGCTCGGCCCGGTCGAGAAGCTCTTGGTTGACCTGCGTGTACGTTCGAACGACCAGTCCGTCGGCGTCGCCGATATGATCGATCGCGCCGGCCGCGTCGGTCCGCACGACATCCGCGTGCTCGCCCAGATACGCCAGCGCGCGATCGCTCAACGGCTCGGAGACAACCACTTTGAATCTTCTTTCCGTACTTTCCATTGCTGAAGGCGCCTCAGATATATGTTATTCGACAGCGGTGAGAATAAGCGCACAGCGACCCCGAAGGCAAGAACTGCATGGATTTGCGCCGTCCGATCAGATCTCCAGGTCGACCTTGCCCATCCCGGTCAGGGAGCGCAGGCGGGAAACCAGATTCGACCAGAACCCGCGGTCGGTCGCGTCGATGCGCTTGGCCAGATTGCGAATGCTCTGGTCGTGAGGATCCAGAACGAACGCCCGCATGGCGTATCGCCGGGCTCGGACCGTCTCGCCGATCCTGAGGTGGGCCAGCGCCAGATTGTAGAACGCCAGCACGTAGTCCGGCTTGAGCTTGAGCGCTTCGCGGCAGTGCTTGATGCCCAGGCGATGCTTGTTAAGGCGGAAGTAGCTGACGGCGAGATTGTGCCTGGCGTGTGCGTCGCCGGGCGCCAGTCCGACAAGCTGCTTCAGCACGGAATTGGCCTGCTTGATCAGTTGGGCCTCCAGCAGCAGATGCCCAAGCTCGTGAAGCGTGTCGATGTCATTTCCCGCGTGCTTTATTTCGTAGAGCAGGTGTTTGGCCGCGTTCTGCACTTCTCCCCGTTTCAGCAGCACGCGAGCCAGTCTGGCGCGGGCCAGCGGATAGGACGGGTCGGACTGCAGGGTCCTGCGGAAATGCCTTTCGGCCGTGGCGAACAGGTTCTTGCTCATCGCCAGTTCGCCCAGGCAAAACAGCGCCCCGGCGTCATCGGGATCGATCCTGAGGGCCTGGATGAACTTCTGGCGTGCGTCGTCCAACTGCCCCAGATCCATCAGCATCTCACCGTAGTCCAGGAGCGTCTCGATGTCCTTGACGTCGTTTTTCAACTCGGCCTCGTAATGCTCACGCGCTCCGCCAAGGTCACCGGCGGCCCACATCGCCTCGGCGATTCGGGCGTTTGCACTGCGATGGTCCGGCTCGATTCTCAGAGTCTGCTTCCAGCAGTCAATCGCCTGTGCGTATTTTCCGCGAGCGTGAAGTGAGGAGCCCATGTTGTAGTAGCACAGGGCGCACTCGTCCTTGACCTGCCGGGCCAGATAGAACATCAGTTCGGCTTTGTCGTGCTGGGCCATCTCCGTGTAGGTGATGATCCGGTTGCAGTACGCCGGCTCGTAGGCCGGGTCGACTTTCTCGATCTGTCCGAAGACCCGCAGCGATTCGGCGTACTGACCCTGGCGGGTCAGGTTAACGCCGAGCGAATTGAGTATCTCAACGTCCTCGGGCTCGAGTTCGACCGCCTTCTTCAGCGACTCTCCGCCTCGGGCGAAATCGTCCATCGCTTCGAGCGTCAGACCGAGATTGTAATGCCATGCGGCGTTATTGGGATTTATGTCTATCGCGGCACGGAGTTCGGCCGCCGCTTCGGGCCAGCGCCCCTGCTCAAAGTGCCGATGCGCAGACTCCACGCGGGACTCGGCATCCATCCATTCATTCAAAGGACTGTATTCGCCTTCCAAAACTGATATCCTTCTACGCAATGAAGCGCGGGCTTCGAGCAGCCCTGGTCCTGTTGAGTCGAGCACCGGCCGCCTTGCCGACCTCGATTAGACTCATTTTACACCAAGACCCCAATTTCGCCAAGGTGCAAAATATCGCCGATCCCGCTTTCGATGCGAATTTTCGATTGCCGCTTGGGCTCGACGCCCCGCGGAGTTAACATCACTGCATGAATCAGCGAGACAAATGGCTTCTGTGCGATAAGGACGATCTGCTGAAGGACTGCAGGGTTGATGCGTACAAGTCCCCCGGACCGGGCGGGCAGCGGAAGAACAAAGTTGAGACCGCTATAAGGCTCGTTCACAAGCCGTCGGGGCTCTCGGCCCAGGGCCAGGCGACCCGCAGCCAGAGACAGAACAAGTCATTGGCGTTGCGGAATTTGCAGATGCACATCGCCTGCGGGCTCCGAACGCCGGCTGATCCTGAGCAACTGGAGATCCCCGCCGAAATATCCGAATGTCTCCAGCCGATCGGCAACTCCGCAAGCGGCTCGGCGGCGAAAATGCGGCTGACAGTCTCGACGGGCAACAGGCTGTTCTGGGCGGCCGCGGCGTTTGTGCTCGACGTGTTTGAAGCCTCCGGCGGGAAACTCGCTGACGCCGCGCGGGCGATCGGCGTTTCAACGTCGAATCTCGCGAGTTTTCTCCGCCGCCATCGCGCCCTGCTGGCCGCGGCGCAGCAAATCCGCAAAGCCAACGGGCACTCACCGCTGAAATAAGCAATCTCAGCGAACTCGCCACTCGTGAACGCCGGCGGCCCATTCTTTCTGCATCTTGATCTCCAGACGAAGCCTGCCGGTCGTCACGGGCGTGAATTTCACGACGTTGTACTTGTCGCCCGCACAGCCGTATCCGCTGGGTTTGTCGACTTCGACCCACTGACCGTCCTTGTCGTACAGCAGGCGCCAGGATGCCGGCAGGCGGCACTCGCCGCGGCCGGTGTCGTCGAGCCAGTAGACCTCGACGCTCGATACTTCCTGCGGCTTGTCCAGATCGTACTGCACCCATTCGGTCGTGCCCTTGTTGGGCCAGAAGTGCAGGAACGGATAACTGTGATCGCCGGAACTCTTCGGTTCGCTCTGATCGTTGGCGCCTTCGGTGTATCGGCACGACGCGGTTGTCTTGGCGCGCGAGGCGATGGTCGGTTCGGGGATCGGCGCAACGGCCTGCGGCGTCCTGGGCAGCCAGACGGACATCGGAGTCTTTCCGCGATGAGCCCATGCGTAATAGGGAATCGCGGTGAACTTCGCCGGCGTAGCCACAGGCTTCTTCCGCCCGGCCGCGTCGGTCTCCCAGACCACCGACTTTCCGTCGCCGCTGATCACCGTTACGCCCCGCAGAAGGTCGTCGCGGCGCCGGACGGTGAGTTTCGCCTCGTCGGGCAGTGCGAGGGTCGCCACCCGCCCGCCGGAAACATCGGGCTGTTCAACGCAGTAGACGATCGGTCCGCGCTGCAGGGCGACCCGGCCGCGATTGGCCTCGACCTTCTCGTGGCACAGGATCCGCCGCACATCCATCGGCCAGTCAATCGTCACAGTGTCGCCGGCCTTCCACTCGCGAACGATCACGGCGTATCCTTTTTCCCTTGCGGCTTCAACCGCTTTACCGTTCACTTTGCAGGCGAACTTCCACTTCGCTCCTCCCCCGGCGGTGCGGTACAGGTCGCTGGGCACGGGCTTGTTCTGCGCCCAGCCGGGGATTCGTACCTTCAGCGCGATCGGGCCCGGTTTCTCGGGCGAGACAGTAATGCTGACCTTACCGTCCCAGGGGAAGTCGGCTTTCTGAGTCAGTTTGACCGTGCGTCCGGGGAGCTTGACATTGACGTCGCTCTGGCCAAACAGGTTCACGTAAATCGCGTTGTCGCGCACGGCGTACATGTATCCGCCGACGCTGGCCAGGAATCGCGTGATGTTGCCGGGGCAGCAGGCGCATCCGAACCACGGGCTGCGGTCCTCGCCGTGCATCGATTCGAGCACGTTGGGATAGAAAAACAGCTTGCCGTCAAACGAGATGCCCGACAGCACGTTGTTGTACAGCGACAGCTCCATGACGTCTATGTACTTCGCGTCGCCGTGCAGGAGGAACATGCGATGGTTCCAGTATACGTTGGCGATAGCGGCGCAGGTCTCGCAATATGCGGCCCGATTGGGAAGCTCGTAGTCCTTGCCGTATCCCTCGCCGAACCCGTTGGAGCCCATCCCGCCGATCAGGTAGAGTTTCTTGGAGACCACGTTTTCCCAGATCTTGTCGATCGCAGTGAGATACCGCCTGTCGCCGGTCAGGGCCGCAACGTCGGCGATCGCGCTGTACATGTAGTTGGCGCGGACCGAGTGTCCGACCGCCTCGTCCTGCTGGAGGACCGGCTTGTGCGTCTGGTTGTATTCGTTTTTCCGCGGATGCACGCCGCGCTGCTCGAGCAGGAACTTAGCAAGCTCGATGTACTTCTTCTTACCGGTGACGCGATAAAGCTTGGCCAGCCCGATCTCGATCTCCTGGTGTCCCGGCGGCTCGGTCAGCCCGTCGGCGTTGAACGTCTCGCAGACCAGGTCGGCGCTCTTGGTGCATACGTCCAGGAAGTTCCGCTTGCCGGTGGCCAGGTGGTGGGCCACGCCGGCCTCGTACATGTGCCCCAGGCAGTACAGTTGGTGTGCGAACCAGATCGTGCTCCAGGGATCATCCTCCATCGGGCGGCAGATGACCTTGTCGTATTCCTTGACCGTCTTGCGTGCGGTCCAGAGCGTGTAGAGGTATCCGTTGTCCTCCTGGGCCGCGGCGTAGTAGCCGATCAGCTCATCGAGATAGGCTTCGAGTTTGGGGTCGTCCTTCACGAGAAGGCAGTAGGACGCCCCTTCGATTACCTTTGAGACGTCCGAATCGTTGAATCCGAACCCGCCTGTCCAGTTCTTGTCCGACAGTCCGCCGGCAACCTTGAAGTTCTCGATCCGCCCGGTGTCTTCGCACATCTTGAACGCAAAGGGAATCGTAACCGTGCGGTTGGTCTCGATGCGGGGACGCCAGAAGGAATCGGTGAGCTTGACGTCGGTGAACGGGACCGCCTGGTACGGATAGTCACGTTTCGTCGCTTCAACGGCACAGCCGGATATCGCAACAAGAAGGAAAAGAAATCCCACACGATGTTTCATAGCGCAGCTCCAATCTTGAAATGTCAGTTTCCAGTTTGAATACGTTCACAACCCATCGGGCCAAGATACCCGGCCCTAACACAAGAGTCAACGTCGACGACAAACGGCATTCCACGGTAGCACCGATGATTACGGCTTACGGCGAACGGCGACGGCTTTTTTTAACCACGGAAAGCACGGAAAGCACGGAAATTCATCGGCAACGGCGACAACGACCTCAATAGGAAAAAGCCGTTGTCGTCTGCCGTAGCCGTAACTTTCGTGTTCTTTCGTGTTTTTCGCGGCAAAAAGCCGTTCGCCGTTGTCGTCGTTGCCTGAACATTCCGTGTCTTCCGTGCTTTCCGTGGTAAAAAGCCGTTGCCGTAAGCCGTAACCATCGGTGCTATCCGTGCTATCCGTGGTGAAAAAAGCCGTAAGCCGTTCGCCGTTCGATCGCAAATCAGTCTTCCAGCAGCGTCAGGTCTTCGGTCGGCTTTTTGTACTTCTTCCCGGCGATGTAGCCTTTAGTATCGTTGACCATCTTCTCGGTGATTTTGAATTTGTAGGTTCTGTAGTCCTTGACCGTCAGTTCTCCGACCCAGAAGAAGCCCCACTTTTCGAAGAAGTCCGTCAGGTCGGTTTTGCCGACGTCGCAGCAGATCTTAACGAACTCGAACTGGTTGCGAATCGAATCGTTCCCGCGTCCGGCGTCGGGCCGCAGCCGCATCTGCTCCATTACGTCGGCGTAGAAGTCCGGCTTGCCGTTTCGCGAGAAATACAGGTGGAGCTGCCAGAACGGGACGAGCCGCTGGAATACGTCCCCGACGGCCAGGTACGATTTTTTCGGTTTGGCTTCGATAATGTTCTTGCGCGCCGCTGCGTATTTGCGGGACCTCTTCAGGCGGCTGGGATTGCCCATCTTCATGCACGTGTAAAGCGTGAGGATGTTGTTGCTGACTTCGGTCATTCCGCCCCAGGTGATCTGCCGCATCTGCATCGCGTGTCCGACTTCGTGGCAGAAGCCCCAGCACGGATCGCCGACAGTCACCACGCTCGGATCGGCGACCATTCGCATGGTGCCCTTATTGCCCAGATACGCCATCCCGTCGCGGTCGCGGAACATGTAGTAGTGGAAGTTCACGCGGGCGAGCATCCGGTTGGCCGGCAGCTTGTTGTACTTGACCAGCCCCATCAACGTGTAGTGATGCTTGAGCATCGTATCGTAATTATTGATGAGCTTGACGCCCTTGCCTCGCGTGTATTCCTTGAACCACCGGACCGGATAGGCGACCTGGATGTGCCTGCCGCGCGCGTCCAGGATGGGGCCGACGGCATTGTCCAGCAGGCGGTCCCAATCCTGGTCGTCGTGTTTGGTGATGTCGAAAAAACCGTTGACCTTGCCGGTCGGGAAGTGGACGGTGATCTTCGGCGCCTTGTCGGCGTTGTCGTCGAAGTAGCTGACGTACGCATTGCCGGCCTTCTTGACGTCGATTACGTTCAGCCCCGTCTTCAGTTCGAACGTCTGCCTGTGCAGCCCCCATCCGCCGCGGTCCTTCCAGGGATTGTATCCTTTGGGCGGCTTGCGCATCCATTCGGGGATCAGCAGCGAAATGGTCTTGCCGCCGGTGTCGCCGACGAACACCGCGTTTGCCCCGGCCTCAAGGAACATGCCGGTAATGTTCTCGTAGCGGCTGAAGCCCGACCCGAGCTTGATCAGCTTGCCCAACTCGCGCGGCGAGGGATAGGCCTTGTACGACGAGGCCCGGTAAGTTCTGTCGTAGGCGCCCTTGAGCATCTGACCTGCTGTCTTCTTCAGCAACGTACTCTTGAACCGCCCCATATCCTTGGCCTTCACGCCGGCCTTAAGGCGGCTGCAGCCGGCGTCGGCGAACAGCGCCATGTCGGCCTTCAACGCCTCGGCGTCCAGGTCGGCGCCGAACGCGGCCAGCGGGCAGAGCATGATTGAAACTGACAGGACAAATTTTATCATTTGCATCAACCTCGTTAAGCCGGACAGTTCGGGAGGATCAGATTCCTCGCTTGTGACCTGATTGTATCGCCCCACCGGCATCGTGCAAGCGCGATCCTCTTGCGAAGCGAACGCAGGGCGTATCCCGTTTCAGCAGGCGGATTGTTACAATCCTGTTTTCGCGTTGTCGTTTAGCCCGCTTCAGCCGGCTTACCGCAGGGTCGAGGGCTTTAGCCTATGGGTATCGAACGTGTTGGTTGAGATCGTAGGACACAAGCGTCGATGGCCAACGTAGACGGCTCGATTCGCCGCGTTCGCCGCGTTCGCGGCGTTTGCGGCGAAACGAACGGCGGGCGGCGTGGTGCTCTGTCTCTCTGCAGCCTTCCGGCCGTTGCCGTTGGCCGTAGCCAAGCCGCGGCCGTTCTCTGAGCCTCTGCGTCTCTGTGTCGCCGCGCCTTGCCTGGCGCAGGCTGCTTCACTCCGCCGCGGCGATCCCGAGGATACCCAGGGTCAGCGTGTGGGGCTGACCGTCGAAGTATTTCTCAATCGCCTCCCGGAAGACGCCGTTGTCCGCCGTTGAAAGCGAAAACAGCGTCATCGACGAGTGGAATTTCATGTGATCCGGAGTGTGGAATATGTCCTCGATGTGGCGACCGGTCACTTCGTTGACCAGGCGCGCGGATTGTCTGAGTCTGGCGCCGAGTATCTCGTGGTCCATATACGCCCCGGCCTCGGCCAGTGATGAAATCGCGTACTGGCGGGACATCGAACTGTCCCCAAGTCCCTCGATCTGCGGGAAGATGAACCACATCCAGTGCGTCAGTTTCCGGCCGGCCGACAGCTCCCGTACGACATCGTCATAGACCCACTCCTGTGCCTCGACAAAACGCTGCAAGTCGTACGGATCATCCATCATTTCCTGCTTTCGCTTTTCGGATCGGTCTTCCGGTCCTTTATCCACGAGATCGACCGGATCCCGGTTCGTTTCCGGGAGTTGGCCAGCGAGCGGTTCTCGCGGGCGTAGTGCGGGATCGCCAGCAGCTTCGACCCGTCGGACCAGGCGCCCTCGATCACCATCACGCCGTCCAGGAAATCGCCTCGCCATTCGATCGCCAGCGGGGCGTCGGGTTTCAGGACCTTGGTGATGTCCTGGTCCAACCGCTCGACGTTGTACAGCAGCGGGCCGTACCGCAGGGCGACCTTGCCGCGATTTGCGGCTACCTGATCGATACTCTTGATTCGCTGGATCTTCATCGGCAGCGTCAGTTCGATCTTGTCCCCGGCGGTCCAGGTCCGCGATATCACCGCGTATCCCTTTTTGATCGCGGGCTTGATCGCGGCGCCGTTCAGGGCGATGGACGTGACCCCGTCGGCGCTGGGGGCGGCGGAGTATATGTCGCTCACGTCGCGCGTGGGAATGCGGACGCGGACGGTGAACTTCTTCGGCGCCGCGGGATTGACGGTGATCGACACCTTGCCCTTCCACGGATAATCGGTGACCTGGACCATTTCGACTTCGGCCCCGGCGATGTTGTCGAGCTTCACCGCGCCGGGAATGAACAGGTTGACGTAGATGCTGTCGGCGCTCTTTGCGTATGTCCACATCGGCAGCATCAGCAGCACGCGGGGGATATTCCCCACACAGCACGGGCAGCCGTGCCACGGATAACGCGCCCACTGCGAATCGAGCAGGTTGCGGTAGTAGAACCCCTTGCCGGGCAGGTCGATCGAGCCGAGTACGGCGTTGTAGAGCGTCTGCTCGCAGAGGTCGGCGTACTTGGCGTCGTGATGCGCCATGAGCATCTGGTGCTGGAAGTACATTTCGCCGCAACTGGAGCACGCTTCGCAGTAGGACATCTGCTGCAGCGAATAGTCGGGTCCGAACCCCTCGGCGGTGTCGCCGCTGCCGATGCCGCCGTTGATGTAATACTTCCGATGGACGAGATTGTCCCATATCGCGGCCGCGGCGCTGTGATAGTCGATGTCGCCGGTCTCGGCCGCCACGCCGGCCATTCCCGCATACGAATACGACGCCCGAACCGCGTGTCCCACCGCACGGTACTGATGGGTGGCCGTCACGTGCGACTGATCGTACTCGCTTCCGCCCTTGCGGGAGTCAAGCAGGAACCTGGCCAGCGCGACGTACTTGTCGCCATTGGGCTCGCCGTCGATTCTGTTGACAAGCCGCCCGAGCCGCACGAGCGCCATCTCCATCGCCTGGTGACCGTTGTACCACTGTTTCTTCGGCGGCGGTCCGAGGTTCCTTTCCCAGCAGTCGGCCATCTTCACCGCGGCCTTGTACATCCGATCGTCCTTCCCGCCGGTCATCAGGTAGTGAGCTATGCAGGCGTCCAGGAAATACCCCGCCACGTACCCCTCGTGATCGCGCCGGTTCTTCGGCGACCAGCGGGCCTTGCCGGTCAGCGTGAAATACGTTTGCAGGTATCCGTCGGGCTCCCTGGCGGCCAGGATCTTCGGGATCCAGTCCTCGAGAGTTGCGGCCATCGCCTTCTGGGCCTTGATGATCTCCCGATCGCCCTGCGGATCGACCAGCAGGGCCAGGCAGATAGATTCGAAGGCGTTGTAGACCCACGCATCTGAGGCCACGTGCCCAATATCCTTGTTGTGGGGCTTGCCGGCGAGTTTGTTGGCCGCGGAGATGAAGTCGTTCAGCCCGCCCTCTTTGAGTTCCGGATCGTTGAGTTTCCTGATAAGGTGCGGAATCCAGTTGACGATCTGGGCTCTGATCCTGTTTTTCCAGAACGGACCGTCGACCTTGTATCTGCGGGGACTCACGTGGGCCAGCGGAGTTTTGGGCGGAGGCGCGATCACCTTGACCGACAGCGTATCGGACCCGCCTGCGGTGAGTTTCAGTACGTAGGAGCCGATCTTCGAGAATGTGGCGGTGGTGCCAGGCGCCCCGGCGTCGGCGAAGGCGACATCGCCCGGCCCGGAGACCTTGCTCCAGGCCGCTTTCGCATCGGCAGATTTCCCGGCCAGGTGCGTCTTGCCGCCCAGTATCACCACCCGATCGCAGCCGGCGTCAACGCTTCTTACGCCCTTGGACGGCGCGGCGAACGCACTGCATTGGGAAAAAACCACGCATGCGGTCGCGACACAAATCCAGACAACAACAACCATACAGTTCTTCATGGCATTAACTTTCCAAGAGCAGGTTCGATCGCCGCCGGGTCATCTCCGCCAATCCGATCACCCGCGTTACAGCAGCGGTATGCCCGCCTCGCGGCAGGCCTCGACCACGTGACGGGGCCAGTGGCTGACCTGGACCTCGCCGATGTGGGCCTTTTCCAGCAGCAGCATGCACAGGCGGCTCTGACCGATCCCGCCGCCGATTGACTGGGGCAGCTTGCCGTCCAGAAGCATTTTGTGCCAGGGCAGTTCGGTGCGGTCCATGCAGCCGCGAATCTCCAACTGCTTGAGCATCGTCTCTGCGTCGACCCGGATTCCCATCGACGAAAGCTCGAACGGGATCTGAAGCAGCGGATTCCAGACGAATATGTCGCCGTTCAGGCCGCGGGTTTCGTCGGACGTCGGCGTGGTCCAGTCGTCGTAGTCCGGCGCGCGTCCGTCGTGGATCTCGCCGTTGGGCAACTGGCCGCCGATGCCGATGATGAACACCGCCCCGTGGGTCTCGCTGACCGCCGCCTCCCGCTGCTGGCGCGTCGAGTCGGGGTAGTTCTCAGCAAGCTCTTCGGTGTGAACGAACGTGATCTCGTCCGGCAGCCAGGTCGTGCGGTTGTGGAACTTGTCGGCCAGTTCGGCCTCGGTGGCCTTCAAGGCCGCGTAGATGTCCCGCACGGCGGACTTGAGGGTTTCCAGATTGCGGTCAGCGGGAGTGATGACACGCTCCCAGTCCCACTGGTCGACGTAGACCGAGTGGATGTTGTCGAGATCCTCTTCGTCCGGGCGGAGGGCGTTCATGTCGGTGTAGATGCCCCGACCGACCTCGAACTCGTATCTGGCCAGCGCCAATCGCTTCCACTTGGCCAGCGAGTGAACGATCTCACATCTGGTGTCGCCATCGGCCTTGATGTCGAAGGCTATCGGGCGCTCGACGCCGTTGAGATTGTCCTGCACGCCCGAGTCGGACCGGACGAACAAAGGCGCAGTGATCCGATCGAGCCCCAGACGTTTGGCCAGGGCCTGCTCGAAATGATCCTTGGTGAACTTGATGGCCTGCTCAGTTTCGCAGACGTCCAGCGTCGTCTTGTAGCCTTCGGGGATGATTATGCTCAAACCGTTGCTCCTTGAGTCAAAGTTGTTTCCGCCCGCAAAAGGGAATCTCGGGGTTGCAGGTATTATAGGGCTTAGAGACGGACACACAAGCCCAAGGCGGCTTCTGATAGCTGTCAGCTTTCAGCTATCAGCTACGGCAACGGCAGCGATGATCGCACAGGCGTCGTCAATACGCACCTGACGGAAAAAGGGCAAATACAGCCAACAAGCCCCCCACGCCGGCGGTATTCCGCCGCCGGTGAGATCGCCGGCAACCTGAGAGTTTGACTGCTACGAGTGCGGCGTACGAGCCAAACGCTGCTCAGAACCCTTGAACCGGCAAGGCGCAATCTGCAGCCGCCGCGCGTTTACGTTTGGCGCCATGCTGAGCGCCTGGGTCAACTGCAATATGATGCGTCTTGATTTCACGCTGCGCGGATTCTGACACCGCGGCGCTACACAGGTTAAATGCAGATGCAGATCTGACCGGCGGCAGAATGCCGCCGGCGTGGGGGAACATGCGCCGTCAAGAACAGCGCCCTTCACATACGCCCGAAAGCAGATGATGCTGTGAACTTCAACAAATACGCATACCATGTCAAGGGATAATGACACCCTATACACATAAGTCACTCACAGAAAGGATCTTGCATTCACTCTCAATCCGGTTCTACGGCGCACAGGATGGGATTATTCCGATTATTCGCGACGGAGCTGGCTCGTTCACACACGCTCCAGGTGCGAATCTACTGTGAAGCAGCCGCCCTTCCGGCTTCGCAATTGTTCCACGTGGAACAATTGTGTTTAGCGCCCGACGCTCCAATTTTCTCAGCCCGGGAATCAGCAGCAGCCAAAACTAAATCTGCTTGCCGAAACTGAACGAGTAGATCTTCGATTCGCGGAGTTCGAATTTGAGCTTGATCTCTTTGCCTTTGAACTTATCCAGCTTGAAATCGTCCTTCCACTGGATCGGAGCGTCGGTCACCGTTGTCGTCACCAGCTTTCCTTCGGCGAGTTTCTCTCCGTCTTTGTCGAAGAGCGTTGTCTTGACGAATCCCGAGGGCGCCACGTCGGCGGTTACGCGCAGCTTGCCCGTTATCGCCGCGACCGGCTTTGTTGTCAGCGAGCCGGTCTTGTTGCTGCCGCCGGCGATCTGTTCGTAGCCGGCGAAGCCGTCGGGGCGGAGTTTGGCCAGGCATAGAAATCCGTTTCTCCAGGCCATGAATCGCCCGTCGTTGGCGCCGTAGTAGAGGATGATCTCATCCTTGCGGATGATCGGCATTGATGCGAATATGCAGCCCCAGTCGTAATCGCCCATCTGGCGCGAGTTGGCGATCAAAGGCTGTCCGGGCTGGATCCGATGCCACTTCCTGCTGTCGGGGCTCCAGGCCAACTCGCACCACTGGCGGCTGGCCTTGATGTCGAACAGTCCGACCAGCCCGATATAGACCCCCGCGTGCGGGGCGACCAGCATGTCGTGGATCTGCATTCGCAGGTCCAGACCCGAGATCGCAGGCTCGGGTTTGGACCATTTCAGGAAGTCCGTCGATTCGCAGCGCACCTTCTGGCGGTGACCCTGCCGCCCGTACCGGCCCTTGGTCTTAGCCCCGCCCCACCCGCGCGTAATCAGCACGTATTTGCCGGTCGCCGGGTCGCGGAATATCGACTGGTTCGTGTCGCCGCGATCGATCGGGCCGACGTTGATTCCCTTGCCCCAGCGGATCCCGTCGGCCGAGAACCAGACCATCGACTTGCCGCGTTCGGGGTGGATCGCCTTGTAACGCTTCTTGGGGTCGGTTTCCTGGAGGTCCTTCATGACCGCCACACCGTGGTTGTATTCGATCACGATGTTGTTCTTCCTGCTGCCGTTGTAGTCGATCAGGCCCAGTTCGGGCTTGACCCACTTGACCCCGTCCTTCGAGGTCGCGTAGCAGACGCCGAACCCGCGTCGGCCCTCCCGCCAGTTGACCCATGCGCGTTTCTCAGACGGCAGCCCCTCGCCGGGGAATTCGCCCCGGGAACCGGACCGAATGAATATGCTGTACCAGCACTTCCAGATCTTGTCCTCCTCATCGTATATGACGCTGCAGTACGGATTGTCGAATCGCGGCTCCCACGGCTTGTCCTCGCCGAACAGCGGATTGCGGGCGTCCTTCTTGACCACGCCGACGGTCAACTCCACGTTATCGAGCTTGTCGATGATGCGGGAGTCGAGAACCAGGTGGCGGTCCGATCTCGGAACAGCGGTCTTATCTTCGGCCGACGCATGGGCCGCCATGGTGAAGATCATCGCGACAGCGGCCAGTGCGGACAGAGAGATTGATCTCGATCTGGGTGCATTCATTTCTATTGATTTCCTTAGCTGTATTCCCTGTTGTCGACTGACAGTTCTCAAATGAACCTGAATCACAGCCGCCGCCGGCCGCACAGTGATTGTATAAGGCTGACGCGCTGCATGGCAAGTACAACGACATGCCCGGGATTTCGCGCCGGAACGCGGAATAGCCCTCTTGGGGGAATTTTCGGATCGGTTGCCGCGAAAAGGCTTGAAAAGCTCGGATGAGTTGGTATTATGTTCGCTTACGAAACCGCGTTTGAAACGGTTTCCGTGCTGCCCCCAACAGTTGAGTCGCATGATAGCTCTATTGTTATTGGGGATTAGTGTAACGGCAGCACGACGGTCTCTGGAACCGTTAGTCAAGGTTCGAATCCTTGATCCCCAGTACGGCGAGCCCCGAAGGCCTGTGATCAGGTGTCCGGGGCTCTTTTTTGTGATAAGTCTTGGCAAAAACTTTTATTTATGGGGTTGACAATTACCTGGGGGTCTGTGGTAGACTCAGCATGGATTAACATATATTGGGCATGGCGGGTAGTTCGTGGAATAGGTTTCATGTCCCGTCAGCATGTCAGGCGCCGCCTCAACTACGGGGCCGATTCGGTTCCGGGTTGGTTTGTTTGTGTCGCCTTTCGGAACACCAAAGATGTTGATCTGCATTAAGGAGCCGGCAAATGGCTACTGGCAAGGTGAAGTGGTTTAACGATTCGAAGGGTTTTGGTTTCATCGAGGCTGATGACGGTACAGACGTATTCGTTCACTACAGCGATATCCAATCCGACGGATTCAAGTCCCTCTCAGAAGGCGACGCGGTAAGCTTCGAAGTCGTACAGGGCGAAAAAGGCCCCCGCGCTTCAAACGTAGCGAAAGCCTGATTCCGCAGAGTCGGGCTCCACGTCTATTGCGACAATTTATGCCAGGGGTCAACAAGTTCCGTTTTGGAGTGCGCTTGTCTTGTTTCATCATCGCAACCCCCATGAGTTGCCGCCCGGCGGAATGGGAATCGAGCCCCCACACGGGGCGTATCGGGTTCGTATCCGTAATGGCCCAAGAACTGAAAACCGCCCCGGTGTCTCGTGGCCATAACGCACAACAACCGCAGGCTTGCGCCCGCGGTTGCCGTGAGAAGATCCTTCGGACTGGCCCCTGGCGGCGCGTAACGACCGCCAGGTTGCCGGGCCGATCTACTTGATTATCGTAACCGGGTTGTCCTTACGGGCCTCGGCGATCACTTCGTCGCGGAAGTTGCCCAGCAGCGTTCGCTTGGCGATCTGCTGCGCGTTGGGGCCGACTTTGCCGGTTCCGGGAGTGTTCTTGGTAACCTTGATGATATGGAAGCCGAACTGCGTCTCGACGATCCCGCTGACGTCCCCGACCTTCATCGAAAACGCCATCTGCGAAAACGGGGTGACCATGCTGTGGAACGCGAACGGGCCCAAGTCGCCGCCCTTTGCGCCCGAGGGGCACTTGGAGTGCTTCTTGGCGGCGTCTTCGAACTTGACCTTGCCGGCCTTAATGTCGGCTCCGATCTGATCGAGTTGCTTGCGAATCTCCCCACGCTCGGCGTCTCCGGCCCCCGGTCCGCAGCTCAGCAGGATGTGGCTGGCCTGGACTTTCGTGCCGTCGAAGTATGTCGGATGAGCTTTGGTCAAGGCATCAACAGCCTCCGCTGAGGCGGCCTTCATCGCCTTGGCCTCAAGCTTCTCAAACCTCACCATCCGAGGGATGTCGTCCTTTGTCAGCTTGCGATCGGCCAGGAACTTGTCGAGCGACCCGAGCTTCCGAGCCGCCAATTCCTTAACCATATTGGCTTTCCACTCGGCAATGTCCTTGTCGGTGCACGGAACCGAATCGGCGTAAGCCTCGATCAACGCCTGGATCACCAACTGCGCCAGGGCCTGCTCCTTGGAGTTAATCCGCATACGCTGCATCGCCATCTGGAGCTTATCGCTGGTGATCTCGGCCTTGCCGACGGTTGCGATCACTTTCGACGCCGGCCTGGTAGTCGGACCGGCTTTCTTGGACGCCTCTTGGGCGGTGGCGGTCGCCAGCGTCATGGCGCCGAACAAAGCGGCCGCGATAAGGAGGTTGAGAGTCTTCATTTCTTCGATCCTTTCGATTCGGTGGGCAGTGTCAAAATCCTCCACCCGGCATGGGCGGTCGTGCCTTTTAACCGATTTAACGCCCCAAGGCACGGAAATAGTGAGTTTTTTATTTCGCCGATACGGCATGCTCACCGGGCAGGACAATTAAAAAAATTCAGGGAGTTCCGATTTTTTACTTTATTTGCGATAGTGAAAGGTCGATGATTACTTCTGGATCGATGCTTGTGGTTAATACTATGATCGCACCCATGCCCCCGACCCTGATCGCAGGCACCGATACAAGGCTGGCAGTTCGCTGCCAGCCGCTTTTTTGCGCCCCCGCCCCGCCCCCGTTATCTGTCGTCGTATTTCGCGATCAGCTTGTCGATCAGGTCCCAGTAGGTCTTCTCGGCCAGGGCCATCGATGCGTTTGCGAATTCGGTCAGGATCCTGGCGGCCTCCGCGGGCGAGCGTTTGTGGGCCTCCAGTGCGGCCGCTTCAATTGTTCGGCTGTTGGCGAAGAACTCGTTTTCCAGCGGATCTCGCACGCGCCTTAACTCCCGGATATTGTCCTGGTAGCGGCGGGCGACCATATTGTCGATCTGTGCGAACGCCCACCTGGCCGAGTCGCGTGACGACTGGCGCCGATCGTACGTCCGCCACGACTTGGGGAAGCTCGTCACGCCGGCGTAGATCGGCACAAAGCAACTCGTATGCGGGTTGTCGAGGAAGAACCACCCCGCCGCCCCGATCGAGTCCGGCAGCCGGGGCCGCGAGCGGGCGACGAATCCGTGCGAACAGTCGCGCACCGCTATCGGGCGACGGTACCTGACCTTCAGCGCCCTGCAGAGTTCCGTCGACGGGTACGGCGTCGCCAGGCGGCTGCCCTTCCAGTTCGGATCGGCCTCGACGTCCAGCAGCGTGCCCTTGAACGTGGACCGCATCAGGGCGATCACGTCTCGAACGGAGACCTTCTTCTCGGGCTTGATCGAAAACGGGTAGTCGGCGATCCTCCTCGCCAGCGGCCAGTTCCGCGACGGAGCGAACGTCCTGCTGAACATGTACAGTCGGTTGCGAGTGAACGCCGACGTCAGCGACCAGCCGCCTTTCGGCGGAGTGTAGGCCTCCTGCCAGACAAACGGCTTGCCGCCGGCGGGGTCCCACCATTTGTTGTCGATCGCCGGCTGCCTGTGGCCCGCGCTGGCCATGAACTGATCGGGCTTGCTCAGGTCGATCTGGCGGATCCGACTGAGATTGGCCATGCAGAATACGTGATCGTCGGGGATGCGCCGGGCGGCCCATATCGCCCCGGGCTTCCGGCCCGCAGGGTCCCACAACGCCCCGACTCCAAAGACCTCAAACAGCCAGCACTCCTTGCCGTCGGCGACGGTCAGCGACTCACCGTGGCCCTGGTACGATCCCAGAAACCCGTACTTCTCGGCCAGGGCGCCCATCAGCCTGATCGCCCCGCGTGCAGTCTTAGTCCGCTGCAGGGCGAATACCTGGAGCTGTTCGATCGTCATGATCGCCTTGGATTTCCCGGAAGCTTTCAGTCTGGCGTGCTGGGCGATCGTGCTTTCGCCCAGCGTCAACTGATGGGTGTTCATGAACGGATAGCCGACGTGGAAGTAGCCGTAAGTTCGCCGGACCTGCGGGATTTGACCTATCTTCTTCGGCGGTTTTGTGCTCTGTCCGGTCAGGCCCCACATCACATCGGCCTTCGTCCCGTCGGGAAACTCACCGCCGGGCACAAAGGTGATGTTGGAGTCGAACATTCCGTCGGCCGTCTGGGAGTTGATCGTCGACCCGTCGCTGCTGGCCCCGGGACCTACAGCGATAACCGTACATGCCTCAGCAATGCCGCCTGCGAGGGTGACAATGCAAACGACCGTCCTGAATCCTGCGCCAAAGCTCATATCGTATCTTCCGCGAATATCGAAAAGTTGACATAGCAAGCGTCAGGAAGGTTCGCAGAATCAGGAAGAGAAAGAAAGGAAAAAGCGACACCAACACGCAGAAAAGAGCCTCGATAATCATTGAGTTCTCCAATACATGAAAACGCCCTGAACAGTCTCTACCGCACTACCCGTCCGCCGCCCGTTCGGCGGTCGACGCGCGGGGCGCCCCGTTGGCTCCGGAGCGCAACGCCGTTTGCCGCTAGGCCGCCGCCAGTGCTTTGGCGTCGAGATCGGCCCAGGTATGCAGCGAATTATGATCGAACTCGAGGCCCAGACGGTAGCCGGGTGTGTTCAGGCTGAGGCATCTCTTGACCGTCGCCCTCATCTGGCGTCCGGCGTGCATCGAGTCCGGCGGCAGGCAGACTACGACTTTCTGCCCGGGATAATACCATTTTTCGCTGACGGCCCCCACTCCGCTCCGCGACAGATCGACCATATCGACCTGGTCTATCACGCCGCCTTCGTGCGGATCGAGCCGTATGCATCGCACGCCGACATTCATCGAGGCCCGCGTGTGACGCCTGCGTTCTATGCTCTTTACTGTACTGGTAACCATTTCCATATTCTCCTGCTTCCCCCCGTATTGAGCCTTATCGGAACGCCGACCAGACCGCTGAAATAAGAAGCAGAAAAACCCGCCCGCCCGAAGCAAACCGGGCGCCGGCCCCCCTCTGTCAAACGCGAATGTTCCACGTGGAACATTCTTGCAGCCGCAACCCTACCTTCTCACCACCTTCTCAGCTTCACAGCCTGTGAACCCCCCGCCCAGAGCCGGATAATCGGAATACTCGGAATCGAGCTGGCCGTGCTCGAATGGCGTTACAGTGATAAGATATTGTCGCAACACACTTTAACGTAGTACGTTATCATTTACCCTTGACACTCAGCAGAATTCGTC
>Ga0180435_10001375_pt1 | contig 25458 bp, 24 predicted proteins | sample SS_ome_3_FD_132467 | JGI IMG/M metagenome (GOLD analysis project Ga0180435, IMG submission 132467) | Hypersaline lake sediment archaeal communities from the Salton Sea, California, USA - SS_3_S_1 metaG | ecosystem: Environmental > Aquatic > Non-marine Saline and Alkaline > Hypersaline >... | reverse complement strand
TCCCGCAAAATGTTGAGTTCTTCAATCAGCGGAAATTCGATGACCAGATCGCACCCGGTTTGAATGGACGGGGGCGGTCCCATAACCCGTATGGACCACTCCGCCTTTTTCAGCACGTTTTCAGCCTGGATGACGTCACTGGTGTTTTCGAAAACCAGGATGCCAAGATCAGCGGACAGCCCCCGCTGTTTTTTGTTCGGCGTCGGTTTTTTCTTTTTAAAGAACCCGAGCACGCTTACGTCTTCGCAAGGGTAATGCGATACCCTTCTCCTTCCGGAGACACTTCGTTGACCTTGCAGCCCTGGCTTTCAGCTGCTCTGGTTACATTTTCTTTGGATGTATCGGTGTCCACGAGGACGATGATCTCTTTTTCATTTCCCTGCTTGATTTCATCGAGCGTCATGATCACCGGTTGCGGGCACGAGAGTCCCCGTGCATCGACTGTTGCTGCCATTTTTTGATCCTCCTTACGCACTTTTTCTTCGCATGGTAAACCCAATAAACAGACACACCAATAGGCCGATGATGACCGCGGCGACACCGTGAGGCCCGACACCCTTGGGTGAACTGGCCAGACCGAAATTATGGGCGAATCCCGCGCCCACGATCATTCCCAGCACGAATACCGCCGCGTCCCCGTCGCCTTCACCGGATAGAAAGAGCTGTCTGCCGGGACAACCGCCAGCCAGCGCAAATGCCAGCCCAGCCAGCGCCATGCCGGCAAAATTCCAGACATGCTGGGTGTGCGCCACCGGTTGACCGGCAAAGCCCGCATTGAACTGACCAAGGACGAGATTGGTCAGAAAGGCAAACACGACCAGACTGACAAAACCGCTCAAAAGGTGTGTCTGCCCGAAAAGGACCGTGTCACGAATAGCCCCCATGGTGCAGAAACGACTGCGCTGGGCCAGGAAACCGATGCCAAGCCCCACGATGAGCGATACGATCAAAGGGGCATGCATGCCACCGGGACCTTTCAAGCTGTAAAAAAGGACCCCGCTTTTATCCTGTCCCTCCACCTGGGCAAAGATCAACATCAGCACAAGCAAACCGAGCATGCATAATGGCAACATCCATCCGACGGTTGTATGGGTGGTTTGTGTGCGCCCCAGGTTAAAACCGTTTTTCAGAAAGAGCGTTCCGATCCAGATTCCGAAGGTCAGCCCCAATATTCCCAATATTGCATTAGCATCTCCGCCGGCCAGACGAAGTACGGCCCGCCAGGGGCACCCCAGAAAAACCAATGCGCCGATCATGGCAAAAGCGCCCAACACGAATCGGACGATGGGTGCCGAGCCGACCCGTGGTCGGTACTCCTTAAAGATGGTGGCGGCAATCAGCGAACCGAGCACAAAGCCGATTATTTCAGGACGAATATATTGGACCACCGCAGCACGGTGAAGTCCAATTGCGCCGGCAATATCCCGCTCAAAGCAGGCCACACAAATTCCCATGTTCCCTGGATTGCCCAGCTTCTGAAGCAAGGGTGCCAGAATGCCGATACAGGCACCGACGCCGATGATGCCCCATCTTGTGGCAAAAATGTTTTTTCCTTTCATCACTGTTTTCCTCCTTTCTGAATTCAATGCGTTTTTATGCGCTAAACGGGCACGACAACTCGCTGGCATGGTACACATGCGTCTGGCCGCAGAGCGGGCAAGGTTCGTTGATGGCTACCTTTGCATCCAGAATCTTATTTCCGGCATCGTCGGTGGTAACGCCCCGATTATCGAGTATTTGAAAATCCGAACTTTCATACACTTCGTTTTTATTCGGGCATACAAATGTAAATTTCACTTCCTTTTCCCCCGTCAATATGAATAGGTGCCCTTTAACAAAATTTTCTGTTTTTCGGACCGCTTCGATAAGTCCAGTATGTTACGCGACCCCTTTCCGGCGCCCTCAATGAGTCCCCTGAATACGTTACCCAAATCCTTGTCGGTCAGGGTTTGCACGAAACCATCACCCGCTCCATCCCATCCATTTTTTCTGCGTCTATGAGATTTGCATGCAACGATTTGTTGTATACAATATGAATCATCTCGCCTTTGCCGGTACTGAGTTGATCCATTTACCGACAATGCATCAATGCCCGGGAATGTGCGGCTGGCCCCTCGAAAGCAGAAACAGGAATGGCCCAAGGACGATTAGGTGATGTCAGGTTGGATACAATTTTGGCACACGGCTTCGTCTAACAAACCCGGTTAGAAAGAAAAGACCGTTCAGGTAAAGCCAAAATCATAAGTCATGGGAAAAAACCTCTTTAACGATAAAACAAAGATAAGTTCAAATACTATAGTCAATCTCGATATGTCAAATAGGAAGTTTTGATATCTAAATCCATTTGTATCGGAATCTCCAATAGCGACGTAAAAAGAAGGATGAATGGCGTGTCCATCAGTTCGTTCAGAGAGAGACTTGCGATGCGTAATGGATGATCAGAAGCCGTTTCCTAAATTCAGGTCTTCTGTTCCACTTTGTCGAAGCAGGGCTGGCACAGTGTCTTACCAGCAAAACGGCGGATAGCCCGGTTCGGTGGAACCAAAATGGTCAAACCCGCGAAACGCTCCGAAAACAGGGTATCGCTTGAACGCGGGATTGGCCAAGGCATAAGGTCTGGCATCAAAACGGTTCCGCCGGGTCTCGACGTCATCCACCGCGACGATTAAATCCTGGCCCCCCAGGTAGGTCAGCAGTCTGAGCGCCCCGGGCCCTGAGCAGATCACGCGATCCACCGGATCAGGAACAGACAACACCCGGCCTGCCATATCGGTGACGGTCTTTGTTTTTTTGCATCGACCTCTGCACTGACCAGGGTCAGGATCAGTACCGTCAGTATTATCGGATTCGCGAATCTCACCCAAAACATATCGACACATGCAAATCACAGCAATCTGAACAGCTGCAAAATAGTAGACGGAACAGTTGATCCCAAGCGTCACGAATAATCCCGTATTGCAATTAATACCTGACTCACAATGCGATTGGCGGACTCGGCCAGACTCTGGGCCATACTGGTATCGATAATCTGTCCCCGGGTCATGGCCCCCAGGGCAAAAATTCGATGGGAGGGATGGAAGTTACCGTAGGGATCGACCTGTATCACAGCATGGGTTTCGGGATTAATGCAAACGCTGCCGACATTATAGGTTTCAGGGGAACCAGTTCCATCTCCCCCGTCCCCGGCATCATCACGTTCGACCCGAATTTCCGTGGTTTGGACCACGCCTGTCCTCAGAAGGTTTCGGGCCAGGATTGATGGGTTGTCCCGCCACGACACCTGCTGTCCGCGCGCATCCACGACATAAGGATACGACTCCCGGCGCTGCTTACCCAGACCATCGATATAATCAACTGTGTATGCCCGGGTATGGTCACCCTGGGGCCAACGATGGGTTTTGGCCAATCGGTGGATATGAACGCTATCGGCTTTAATCAACGCCAACAGTTTTTGGGCATTGATGATGGGTTGGGGTGCGGCGAAAACGAAAAATGGGGTTTTAAATTGTTTTTCGAATCGCTTTCTTTCGCCAATAGACAAACCCAGGTACAGGTCTCTGACAAACGGAAGCAGTTGGTGCAAAACCGTCTGCCAGATGACATCGCCCTCCGGTCCGTCCCCGTGCCTGGCGGTGGCGATGGACCGGGCCAGTCTTTCAGCCGGTGGAATCCTTGTGTCCAAGTGGGTCCGCCAATCAAAAGGTTGTCCATATGCCTGAAGCAGTTCGGCATTGAATAATTCGAAGAGCGTATCTAGATTGAATTGTGCCGTCTTTTGATTGCGTAAATCCGTAAGTTTTTGGGGTGTCAGCACTCGGTTTCGGTAAGTACCGATCCTGCCACGCACGGAAGGCAACAATCCGTTGCGCGAAAACAATGCCGGTTTACGCGGGTGTTGCGGGTGTTGGTAGGCTAATGTTTGGTCAGCCTCATGGACAAAGTGTCCATCCGCAGTGAGGGTGAGCGCCGTTTCAATAGCGCTCAGACTGGTTCCGATAATGGCGACCCGGCTACCTGTTGGTATGTTTTGCAGCAATCGGTCAGCGGGCCAGGGTGAAGGGAAATAGCCCGCACCGCGAGTCTTATTCAGCCAATGTCCTGTAGCGATTACAGCCCGATCGACCGGGAATTCCTGGGCGCTTCCGTTTGCCAGATTGCCCACAAGTATGGATACATGATTCCGTTTTTCTTGAATATCGGAGACCTCTGCATTGGCAAGCGGATCGATCTGCATACCCAGTTCGCGACCCCGCTCAACGTAAGAATTAAACCGATGTGAAAGGTAGGCCCCCATCAAGGCCCTGGGGTAATGGTTGCAGGTTGTCCGAAGTCCGGTGAAACCGATCAATTCTGCACATAACGCCGGATATCGGCTTTCCAGCTCATCCCGATTCTGCACCATCCAAGTCTGGAAATCACCCGGTCGATCATGAAAAATAGACATGTGCTCCGCGCACATGTTCGTGATATGATAAGGCTGAACGAATTCGGCGTTATGGGGCATGCCCGGTCCCATCAAGGACCCTTTTTCAAAAACAATCACACGGATGGAATCGGGATCCAACTTGCCCGAAGCCGAATGGCAATGAAATCGCTCTACCAACTGGCAGAACAGGGACGTTCCGCTCAGGCCGCAACCAATGATGGCGATTGTCAACATTTCCCGATCTTTTCGGCAGCTTTTGTTTGGCATGAATTATCGACTACACGCTTATGGTATTGTGTGATCAGCTCAAGGGCCTGGGCCTCAGTGGATATCTGCTTGATGGATTCTCGAAAATTCTTGGCATGGGGCAGACCTTTTACAAACCAGGCCAACCGGCTGCGCATCATATAACAGGCATGCACCTCCCCTAAATAAGCCACCGACGCCCGCAGGTACCGCTTCATGATTCTGAATTTGGCCGCAAGGTCCGGCGCTTCAAAACCCCCGGTTGCCATCAACTCGGATATCTGACCGAATATCCAGGGATTGCCAACGGCCCCCCGACCGATCATCACCGCATCACATTTGGTATGATTTATCATCGCCAGGGCGTCATGGGCTGTGACCACATCGCCGTTGCCGATAACCGGAATTGAAACCCGGGACTTTATATCGGCAATCACATTCCAATCAGCACACCCTTTAAAGGCCTGGGTCGCCAGTCGCGGGTGGATGGCAATGGCATCCACCCCCGCGTCTTCCGCGATTTTAGCGATAGTCCGCGCATCCTGGCCATTTTTTTGCCAGCCGGTCCGAATTTTAATGGTTAGGGGGATCTGGACAGCCGACCGGACTGACTGCAAAACGGCCTGCGTCTGGCCGGGGGATTTCATTAAAGCCGCACCCGAACCGCTTTTGAGGATTTTTCTCACCGAGCAACCGAAGTTAATATCGAGGATATCAACGCCGGCATCGGCCACAATCCTGGCGGCGTCGGCCATGATCGCGGGGTCAGACCCGAATATTTGCACGGATAAGGGCTTTTCCGCCGGGGTACTTTCTATAATTCTCTGGGTCTTTTTCGATTGATAAACCAGACCATTGGCGCTGACCATCTCCGAGCAAACCAACCCGCAGCCTGCTTCTTTGGCAATCAGGCGCATGGGTAAATTTGTGATACCCGCCAGGGGCGCCAGAACGGTGATGTTGTCAAGTTTGAGGTCTGCAATCTTTAGCATAATAAAGACTTATGCAAGAAACAGTGCATATGCAACTCAATAAACAAAAAAAATAGGATGTTGGCGACACCTTAGCTGCCACTCCCTGATGGTGATTTGTCTGCCCGGTGCCCTATTTCAGCTGGATTTGCGTAGCAATAAAGACACCGATGATAGCACGGCTGCCGGTTATAGGATCCGATATCCGTGGATTTCATGCAACCGCACCCTTTGGTAATTCGTTGTCCACGATCCAGGGCCAACGATATTCGACCGCCATATAGATCCATCAAACGGTCATTGGGAATACAAGCACTTTTTCCAACCGCCAGGCGCGTTCCGATCCGGTCCAATAACGCACCCTCACAGCAAGCCTGCAGCGAAATTCCCAGGGGATTTAGAACCGCAGTCATATCCGCTAAAATGTCAATTTTTGATGCCGTCGGTATATCAATAAAGGAAATATCTGTTCTGCCTTCCACCCGTTTTGTAATTTTGGGATATATATCCATAAAGCTGGTTACACAATGGGTCACGCCTAATTGGGCCGCCACATCGGCGATCAAGCTAAAATCGTTGAGGTTATCCCGATAATGACCTGCCCCGTCACGATAGCAGCAAATCGGGTCGAATCGCCACTGAACCGAACGGGGGTCATGTCGGCCGCAAAGCTGTTCTAACTGCTTCAGCCGTTCAACCAATGGCGGCAAATTCGGCTCGAGCAGCTCGGAATCGGAATTTAAAGTGAAATTAAACCAGAGATGATACCCCCTGGATTCCAAATCAGGCCCATAATCTCCAAGGTTGAAATTCTCAAAATTTTTTGACCAGAACACGATGGAATGGACATTTTGAGGACTCGCGGGAACCGAAAACAAATGCCCGTTATACGGATTCATCACCTCAAACCTTCCCGCCTCAATCCCCTGCATAAACCAATCCATATAAAATGCCGGTATATCAGTTCTGCGGGAAGCGGAGAGGACGGATTTCACCCTTGGGTTATCTCCTATTTTTCATGGTTGATAGGCTGCCAGGCATTCAGATGCGTAAGCTATCAGCCCCTAACCGTCTGATAGTCTTCAGCCCAGCAGCCTGTTGCACGTTTGATCCTGAACGTGCAACTAATTCTTCTTGAAATCCTTTAACGATATCACCGAACCTTTTTTTTCAGCGTCCCTGTCCGATTCAGACCGGGTTTCGTCTTTCTCGGGTCCCGCCTCCGATGACGGCGCCTCGACCAACTCAAGTCGCATGGCCTTGCCATTCATCTGAAATGTCTCCCCATTGATATAGATATCTTTTAGAATCCAGGTCACAATCTGAAGAGGCACCTGCAATATAAGCAGTTCAACATGATACCAATCCGGCTTTGAATCTGGCAGAATGCCTTCTATACGCGCAAAGGCCATGGGATTCTCTTCCAAATAGATCAGCACAAGATCATTTTCAGTTGCCATAAGTCAATGTTCCTCCTGTATCACCGATACTATATAGCCAAATGACGGATTGATCAAATCCTCTTGTTAAATCGCCGGACAGATTTTTGGCCGAGTCCTAATTCCTTGGACAAGAATATTTTTGACTAATTGAAAAAAAATGAAATAGCGGTTATATTATAGACAATCCCAGTCTTCTAAAGGCGGCATTTTATATCGATTCCGATAGCGATCCCGCTGTCGATAATTCAGATCGACGAATTCTGACTGCAGTTTGGAATACGTCCGTGTAAGTCTGATAATTAGACAAATGAACCAACGATCATTGTATTTCAAGCTTCCTAAAATCTTGGCACTAAAAATCTACGGGGAGGATGCATCATGACAAAGAAATGGGTATATTTGTTCGATGAAGTCGATCTGGCAGAGAAGCATGTGGATGGCGACTGGGAAGGTGTTCGCGGTTTAATGGGCGGCAAAGGCGCAAACCTGGCCGAGATGGTACGTATCGGCGTACCCGTACCACCGGGCTTTACGGTTACCACCGAGGCATGCAATGCCTACCTGGAATCCAAAAGTGTATTTTCAGCGGAAATTTGGGAGCAGGAGTTGCAAGCCTTGACAGTCATTGAAAAACAGACCGGCAAGAAGTTTGGTGATACCCAAAATCCCTTGCTGGTTTCCTGTCGCTCCGGTGCCAAATTTTCCATGCCGGGCATGATGGACACGGTGCTCAACATCGGCCTCAATGATGAGACCGCCAAGGGCATGATTCAAATGACCGGCGACGAGCGCTTTGTCTTCGATTCCTACCGCCGTCTGGTCCAGATGTTCGGTTGCGTCGTGATGGGATTGCCCGACGAATTCTTTGAGGATGTGCTTACCAAATACAGAGACAGGGCCAATGTAACATCAGATACGGAATTGACGGCCGATGACTGGAAATCCATCACCGACGATTTCAAAAAATTATTCCGACACCATGCCAGTCGTGAATTCCCATCGGATCCCCGCGAGCAGCTGATGCTGGCAACCGAGGCCGTTTTTAAAAGTTGGAATGGTAAGCGCGCCATCGACTATCGCCAGGCCGCCGGCATCTCCCACGATTTGGGAACGGCTGTCAATATCGTCGCCATGGTATTCGGCAACATGGGTAACGATAGTGCCACGGGCGTGGCCCTTACCCGCAACGGCACCACCGGCGAAAATAAGATTGAGGGTGATTATCTCACCAATGCCCAAGGCGAGGACGTGGTGGCCGGTATTCGTTTGACCAACGATCTAAACGAATTGAAATCTGAAATGCCCGAAGCCTATGCCGAATTCGATCATATCGCCCGGCTGCTAGAGAAACATTACCGGGAGATGCAGGATGTGGAGTTTACCATTGAAAAAGGAAAACTCTGGATGCTGCAAACCCGGGATGGCAAAAGGACGGCCCAGGCCGCCGTACGCATCGCCGTTGAAATGGCCGAGGAGGGCTTGATCACCAAAGAAGAGGCGGTGATGCGCGTCCTACCCGAACAGGTTGATTTTTTCCTCCATCCGCAATTCAGCCCACAGGCCGTTCAAAAGGCGAAAGATTCCGGACAGCTGCTGGCAAGTGGGCTCAATGTTTCGCCCGGGGCTGCCATCGGCATCATTGCCCTGACGGCCGACTTGGCCGAATCCTGGTCCAAGGAGCATGGCAAACAGGTTATCATGGTTCGTCCCGAAACCAAACCCGACGACGTGCATGGTATGCTGGCGGCGGAAGGAATCATCACCAGCCGGGGCGGTCGTACCAGCCACGCCGCCCTGGTGGCACGTCAATTCGGCAAGCCGGCCGTAGTGGGTGTATCCGAGCTTCATATCAATATGGGCCGGCGCCGGATCGAGGTAAACGATACGGTCATCAAAGAAGGTGATTGGGTGTCCATTGATGGAACCGACGGTGTCATTTATTCCGGTCAATTGGAAACCATCATACCGGACATCAAGGATCCCTGGCTCGAGAAGCTGCTCCTCTGGGCGGATGAATTTCGAAAATTGGGCGTCTGGACCAATGCCGATTATCCTGTGGATGCGCAACGAGCCCGGGACTATGGCGCCCAAGGAATCGGCCTCTGCCGGACCGAACACATGTTTTTTGAGCAGGAACGTCTACCCTATGTGCAAAAGATGATTATGGCTGATCTTCCGGTGGAACGCAAAGAGGCTCTGGATGCGCTGCTTCCCTTTCAGCGTGACGATTTTATGGGGCTGTTCAAGGTCATGGATGGCCTGCCCGTTATTATCCGCCTGTTGGACCCCCCATTGCATGAATTTTTGCCGAACCACATTGACCTTTTGACGGACCTTTTCGATCTAAAAATCCGCTTTCAACATGCCAAAAGCCTCAAAGAGGTGGATGAAATTTTGGCCGAAGTGGCCCAAAAGGAACAGATGCTCAAACGGGTGGAAAGATTGCACGAAGCCAATCCCATGCTGGGTTTGCGGGGTGTCCGTTTGGGTATTCACATTCCCGAACTCACCACCATGCAGGTGCGGGCCATATTTGAAGCCGACTGTGAGGTGACCAAAGATGGTATCGATGTCCATCCCGAAATCATGATCCCCCTCACCAGTCATGTGAATGAATTGAAAGTCCAACGGGCGGCTTTGGAAGCCGAAGCCCTCAAGGTCATGCAGACCCATGACATCAGCATCGATTACAAGTTCGGTACCATGATCGAAATTCCCCGAGCAGCACTGACAGCCGATCAGATTGCCGCTTATGCCCAGTTCTTCTCTTTCGGGACCAACGATTTAACCCAAACCACATTCGGGATTTCGCGGGATGATGCCGAAGCCAGCTTCATGATCGAATACATGGAAAACGGTGTCTTGCCCGACAACCCATTTGCCACCATCGATGCAGATGGCGTCGGTGAGCTCATGCGTATTGCCGTAGCAAAGGGGCGCTCGGTCAAAGCGGATCTGGAATGCGGCATCTGTGGTGAACACGGCGGCGAACCCCAGTCGATTCAACTCTGTCACGATTTGGGCCTGACCTACGTAAGCTGTTCACCCTTTCGGGTTCCCATCGCCCGTCTGGCAGCCGCACATGCGGCCATTCAATCCAGTAAAAAATAGGAGTCCCCCTTTGCCGGGGTCATGACTCGAAATACATCCAAGGCGATCGAAAAAGGCTATGAACGCAATCATTCTATTTTTTTTAATACTATGTCAAGCGGCATGCTGTTTTGCAGACACCGCCGTTGACCAATCCGGATCTGATGCGCCGGAAGAACACCTGAGCCAGGAGATGCCGGCTTCAGATATAGGCGTATCCTATCAAAATGTCGATGTACTGTTTACCTTATACCGACCCTATCTGGACAACATCTCCGCCTACCAGCCAATCTATTTTCTGGTGGGGGCTGATCCGGGTGACAGCACGTTTCAATTCAGTTTTAAATACCGTCTGTTTGATATAGATTCCCGGAACTCCGGGACAATCGATCTGATGAACGGCTTTCATTTTGCATATACCCAAACATCATTCTGGGATCTGGCGGCTGATTCATTACCCTTTGAGGACACCAGCTATAAACCGGAACTGTTCTTTGTGTCTCCCAAATTTGATGACGGGTTATCATCCAATCAGGGCTTGTTTTTCCAAACCGGGATCCAGCATGAATCCAACGGTCAGGGTGGGGATACGTCGCGCAGTACCAATTTTCTATATGCGCAGCCGATATTCATCAGTTATAATCCCAAAACAACGTTTGGTTTTCTGATTGCACCCAAAGTCTGGGCTTATGTGGAAAATGATGATGAATCCAATCAGGATTTGCCCGATTACCGCGGGTATTTTGACCTGGAGTTGAAATGTGGCCTGGCAGAAAGCCTGGTTGTGAAATCCAACCTGCGTTGGGCCAAAGAGGGGGGCTCCATTCAGCTGGACCTCACCTTTCCCATCCATCGCATCATCAGGGGTATTTCCGGCGCCTACCTGCAGGTTCAATATGTCAATGCCCTGGCCGAGAGCCTGATTAATTACGATAAACGTACCGAGGCGCTACGGATTGGCTTGTCTATCATCCGCTGACCCTCATGACGCCCCTTTCGATTTTCGCAAAAAGGTCATCTGAAATCAAAGATCTTGTTGCGATTTTCGCTGTTTGAGCCGGGTAGGTTTTTCACCATCAGCGCAGACAAATTTTTCATTATGCATGCTCGGATCAAAAATCGGCATTGTCCGCAAACAAAAAATGGATATTTCATGAAGACACACCAGGGTCGCATTCAAATACAACACTGCGACTGCTCACGTACTTGGGAAAATCCACGGCTTTCAGCCCTATCTGTTCAGCCTTGGCAATCATGTCCTCAAATGCCGGTTGCTTGACATGCATCTTGGGCTCTACGGCTAAGATTTTTCCGCCTTGTTTGAGCAACCGTTTGAAGGTTATAAGCGTCTGGTGCACATCCGGTGTTTCGTGAATCATATAAAATGCCAGGATGAAATCCACCTGGTGGCTAAGTCCACTCTCCTGGGCACCCACCAGAAGATAATCTATTCGTTGGGCCACACCATGCCGATGGGCCTTTTTGCGAACATAGTCGAGCATTTTTTCCTGAATATCCACCGCAATGACCCGGCCTTGAGACCCCACCATTTTGGCCATATCAATGGTGAAATATCCGGGTCCGCAACCCATGTCGATGACAGTATCACCGACCTCAATATAGGGCCCTACAATTTTTTTTGGATGCTGGATCAAACGACGCAACCAATTGTCCAGAAAAAATGAGAATTGATGGGGACAAATGTGGGGTCCTTGGGATTCTGCCAATGTCTGATTTGGTGTCATGCTACCCTCCTATGTGTTTAGCATCTATACGCTTTGGTTAAAATTTTTTAGGCCATGGCGCGCTGCATGAAATCTTCAACGCGATCTAAAAATTCAATCAAAAAATCAATGCGATCCTGATCCAGGCCACGAAAGTATTCAATAAAGCCCCCATCCATGGTTTCATGCCAGTGTTTGTGGGCATAGAAGGCTGTTTTGCCCTTGGATGTCAATTTCACAATGACTCTGGAGTGGTTTTCAGGGTCTTCCTCTTTTATTATCAATTCCTTAGCATCAAGTTTTTTTAAATTTTGGGATACGGCACCTTTGGTGATATCAAGCAGTCGACTCAGATCTGTAACGCTTAGGCTCTCACCATTGTCGCCGATTATTTCAATCAAATGAATCTCATTTGATTTGAGCGCCTCGTTGGTTCCAAAACTTCTTGGCGTTTTTTCCAACTTGTTGGCCAACGCTACGAGATGATAAAACTTCTCAGTGATTATGTGTGTGTTTCGTTCTTTCATGGCCATATTGTATAGTCACTAAACACTCTTGTCAAGTTTTTTTATTTTTTTCTTGACCGTCATTTTAATATTGTACTATAAGTATATTACATTATTTATCTAATTGAATGTTTGTCTATTGAAAAGGGGTAATGCATGATTGACTTCAAACTAGATCCGAAATCCGGCGTTCCTTATTATCGCCAGATCATTGACCAGATTCGCTACGGTGTCGCGAGTGGGCGCCTGAGTGTTGGCGAGCAATTGCCCACTGTCCGGGCACTGGCAGTCCAACTCAAGGTCAATCTGAATACGGTGAGCAAGGCTTACCGGGAGTTAGAGATCCAGAGTTTACTGGAATCCCAGCAAGGTACGGGTACGTTTATCGGTTCGGTCGGTATACAAATCCCAGAATCAGAAAGCCAGAACAAACTGGCCGAAATCTGTACGGAGTTTTTAAGTATCGCATCCACCTACGGATTCGGCATTGACGATATTGTCCAAGAACTCAGGCAAAGAAAGGGGGATACCCATGAAGCCAGATAAACAAGTTCAGAAACATTTGAATCCTATTTCAATTGCACTGATCGTCTTCGCCATCGTCGTGGGCTTTGGCCTGTTACAATTCCAAATTGTCCATTGGAGTATTGCCGTTGCCTTGATGGTGATACTGCTGATCATAGCGGCAGCCATTCGTATTGCCGACCAATGGGAAAAAGCCGTTGTTCTGCGCATGGGCAAATTCCAGGGGCTCAAGGGCCCGGGGTTTTTTATGATCATTCCCATCATCGACCGCGTGGATGATTACATCGACCAACGTGTTCGGGTGACCGATTTCACCGCCGAAAAAACACTGACCAAAGATACCGTACCGGTGGATGTGGATGCGATTGTTTACTGGACGGTGTGGGATGTGGAAAAGGCTGCCCTTGAAGTCCGGCGATATGCCCAGGCCGTCACCTACATGGCGCTGACCGGTTTACGTGATACCATCGGCAGACATGAACTGGCCGACCTGTTGCAGCACCGGGAAAAAATTGCCGAAGACCTGCAGCATAACCTGGATGAACACACCAATCCCTGGGGGATTAGCTGCCAAAACGTCGGCATAAAGGACATCGTCATTCCCACGGCCCTTTCCGATGCCATGAGTAAGCAAGCCCAGGCCGAAAGGGAGCGTCAGGCCAGAATCATCTTGGGTACCGCTGAAACCGAAATTGCTGAAAAATTTTCAGAAGCCAGCCAAAAATATCAGGACAATCCGGTTGCGCTCCAGCTGCGGGGCATGAACATGCTCTTTGAAGGATTGAAGGAAAAGGGATCCTTGATTATCGTCCCCAGTTCAGCCTTGGATTCAATGAACCTGGGCGCTATCGGCGGACTGGCGGCACTCTCTGAGAAGCGTGCTGAAAAGGGCAACCCATGAGTATCGAAAGCAACCACAATAATCGCAATCCATTGCAGGGGATATCCAGACGCGAATTTCTCAAAATAACAAGCTCGGCGGCGGCTGGTCTGCTGATGGGTCACAGCTCTGCCTAAGGGGCGAATGCGACACGCGCAGTGATCAATGGCATACTGATTGACGGCACTGGTGCAGATGCGGTACCGAATGGAGCGGTGGTGATTCTGAACGGGCGTATTGCGGCCGCCGGGACACAAACACAAGTAAAGATTCCCGCCGGCGCTGACATCATCGACGTCCAGGGCAGGACAATCTTGCCAGGCTTTATTAATGCGCATGTACACGCTGCATATAGCGCGTGGATACTAAAATCATGGGCAAAAGGTGGTGTGACAATATGATATTCAAAAACATACACGAAAAATCCATCTTGCCTAAAATCTTTGTTGCGACGGCAATCCTCGGAGCTATAGTTGTTTCCGGCAATCTAATGTTCGCCGACGCCGACAAATTGTTGCCATTGTTCAAGCCTTACAAAGTAAACGGAGATCCTGTAAGGAATTTTCTGGTTCTAGCTTGCATGAGCATCTATTTCTTGCGCTTGTTAGCCACCTTATTTGTTTTCTTTCAACGCAAACTGTACTGGGGCGAAGCAATTGTTGTTGCCAACATCATGCCCTGGATTTTTCCTTATGTGGCGTATAAAAGCGGCGATTATACCGGCATCATAGGATGGATGGAACTTTTGGGTATTATCCTGTTTCTTACAGGATCATATTTAAATACAGCTTCCGAATATTTTCGTTTTGCGTGGAAAAAAAAGAGAGAAAACACCGGCCATTTATACACGGGCGGGTTATTCAAATATACGCGTCACACGAACTATTTCGGAGATATCGTACTTTTCGCCGGGCTTGCAGCAGTCGCCCATCAGGTTCAACTTCTAATTATACCCGCTGCAATGGCGTCTTTCTTTATTATGGTTATAATTCCCTTGAAGGAAAATTATCTCAAGGAAAATTATGGCGATGAATATGTAAGCTATGCCGCCAATACCAAAAGGCTTATTCCGTTTATTTTTTAAACCCTGAAATACATATTGTCCGTAATCTAGCCATGTTGGGAATAATCTCCACTAATCACCATGGTGTCTAATTAAAAGAGGTCGATAATGAATCGGATTGTTCATCATAATCCCATTGGTAGTAGTACTGCCGGTCATGAGTCGAACTGTACAGGGTGTGCTATTTCAGGTAAATTAAAGTGTAGATGTTTGTTTTCTGGGAAATTAAGATTTTATGCAGTCATTGTCCCTTCTATGCCAAAGAGGGATTTAGCCTGGAATGCATAGTATGGATTCCCACGGGTAAACCCGTGGTCCCATGGGAATATCCGTCTTCGACTTCCGTCTTTGCTCTGCAAGCTACGCCGAGACAAGACGCCGCAATTATCCGCCTTGTCTTTGGGGTGACATCGCGCCCTAGCATTAACTTGTTTTTATGGCATTCATCCACGGGCAAGCCCGTGGTATTTTGCGAAAGCGGACAAATTGGAGATGGTGATGATGAAAATCAAAATCATAGAAATCGTGCCGGCTTTCTTGGGGACCCTTATATTTTTGATCGTCATCATTCCGTTTTTCATGATTTTTATTCCGGCAAAAATTCTGTCTGCACCCGAAAATGCCTATTATTTCAACATCGGAATTTTCCGGTATATCGGGCTGGTGCCGATTGTTTTGGGCACCTTTATCTACCTGTACTGTTCCGCAAGTTTTGTGTTTGTGGGTAGAGGAACGCCCATTCTCTTCACCCCGACCAAAGCATTGATCGTAAGCGGACTTTACCGCTATGTCCGGAATCCACTCTATATTGCCGGTTTGCTGGTGCTGACCGGTGAAGGTATTTATTTCCAATCCACCGGACTTTTTGTATATTGCCTGGTTATGTTTGGCTTTTTCAATTTCTACGTGCTTATGGAAGAATCCATATTAGCGGAAAAATTTGGGGCGTCCTACGAAGCCTATCGTCAGTCCGTGCCTCGCTGGATACCGAAATTGAAACCCTACGAAAAACCACACAAGTCAGGGACGGGATAAAACGCGTACGTAAATAGCTATTGACTCTCACCTTAATGTTTCAGTAAATCCGTCTACACTTAAGGCTTGTCCGCTTATATTGCGCCCTGCCTTCGAGCTCAGAAAAAGGATCAGGCTGGATACGTCGTCGGTGGTAACAAAGGTTTTCATGGCGGTTCCCTTTACAATGCTTTTATAGACTTCTGCCTCTGATACCCCTTTGGTTTTTGCTTCGGCGGCAATGACGGCATCCATGCGGGGTCCCTCAACCGCATTCGGGCAGACAGCGTTTACCCGAATGCCATACTCACCCAACGCCATAGCCATGGTCTTGGTTAGGCCGATAACCGCCCATTTTGGAAAGTTTAGGGACGTTGTTAAGTTTTAAAGTTATTTGCGATCCTGACTGCGGTATCTGGAATAACTTTAAAACTTAACAACGTCCCTAGTTTTTTATCAGCTGTTTCAGATGGGATAGCGTCTGCCATGAAAAGGGTTCCTTCTGGCAGGGAGATATGGCGTTGTTGGTAAAGATCGGGTCGGATTCAAGATCATATCGCGACGAAGCCAGGGCATCTTGCCAGAGTGCCGTGTGGGGTATGGGGGAATAATGGGCCATGATGGGGGCGGCCCCGGCCGACTTCACCACCTGTATGGTTTTTTCCACTGCGGAAATGGATTGGCCGGGCAACCCGACCAGAATGTAAGCACCGATTTGTTTTTGATTGAAACCCGCCTTTTCAAGTGCCCGCACGGAATTAATGAAATCGTCCTGGCCCACTTTTTGATCCAGGTGACCACGATTGTCAAATTCTGTGGTTTCAATCCCCAAGCGAATGGTTTCAAAGCCAGCCCGTGCCATGAGATTTGCCATATCATCATCAATGACCTTGGCATGCATGGCATTGGGCGTATGGAATCGGATCGGCAGCGCCAGCGAAATAATCTTTTCCAGGATGGGGATTATATGTTTTTCCGCGTTCACCAGGAGTGCATCATCATAAAAGGCAAAATCAACCACCCCGTGAGCCCAATGCCAATGCGCAATCTCAGCCACCACCGAATCCGGACGTCTGCGCTGATACCCCGGGTATAAGAAATGCGATGCGCAATAAGCGCAGGAATAGGGACATCCTCTGGAGCTTAGCAACGGCACATAGGGAATTTGGGATTGCAAATCATAGGCCGGACAGGGATAGGCATCCAGGGAACGATGATCAAATCCGGGCGCCGGGTCCCAACCCAATATGTCTGTTAGACTGTTGAGTACAGCCCCTATTTCCGAAGCGGATATGACAAAGTCAGCACCACTGTGTTCCAAGGCATGCTCCCGGCAAAGATTGGCGTAAATCCCCCCTAGCACAACCGGCACCTTGGGAAATAGTGCCTTTATCCATTGGATAACTTCCTGTACACCCGGATACCAGTAGGTCATCAAAGAGGTCACCAAGATAAAATCAGGTCGGGATAACTTGGCCAGATCCTCCCGGAACCATGCGACGGGGATGCCATAGCGTGAATATTGGCGGGGCACATCTTTCAGGCCCGGTGGATTGCTTATCTTGGTTTTGTGAAAGGCTCCCCTGCCCTGCCGACGGGATTGAGACGCCGGCTGTGATCGCGGATGAAACCGATCCAGGCAATCCATATAGGAAATGCGGGTGCCATACTCACGCAGGATGGCCGCCAACTGCAGCAGACCCAAGGGCTTGGCCCAGAAATCATAGGCCGCAAAATCATGGATCCAGGGATTGATGAGGAGGAGGTGAGGATTGGATTTTTTCACAATACCTAACTTATGGAAATAATCGGGCCAGCGCCAAACTACCCGGGCATTTAGAGACTGCTAAACTGAAATCCAGGTATAAGCACGAAGCTATCAGCATTAAGCTGCTTACAGCTTATACCTTAGGGCTTACCGCTGCTCTTCGGTAAAATACTGCATGGACGTTTTTTTCAGCTCTTTGCGGCTGAAGAGCAGCGTATATTCCTGCACCTGGGCCTTAGCAGACATTTCACTGGCAATACCGTGACAAGCATCCTCGTCCGTGGCATGAACCATGGTGTAAAGGTTATAGGGCCAATCCTTCGCTGGGTTGCGATGATAGCAATGGGAAACTTCCCCAAACCCCGCAAAAATTTCCCCAACCGTATCAACGCGCTCGCCAGGTACTTTCCAGGCCACCATGGCATTGGCCGTAAATCCGGATTTCTGGTGGCGCAGGGTGGCCCCGAATCTTCGAATAACGCCCCGGTCACAAAGGGATTGCAATGTTTCTAAAACCTGCTCGACTGAGACGCCCAATTGGGAGGCAATTTCGTCGTAGGGCTGGGGTGATAGCGACAAATCGCCCTGCACACATGCGATCACCTTTTTTTCAAGTTCCGTTAACATGGCGGGATTTAAAGGACAGGAATGCTGAAAAGTCAAGGAATAATAAAATCGCGGTGCGATTTTATTATTCCTTGACTTTTGGCTGTAAGCTCTTGGCCACCAGTTTTTAGCGGCCAAGAGCAAAGAGCTAAGAGCTTACGGCTGAAACCGGTAGATTATCTTAACGATACTCGGGAAACAACCTAAGAATATCGTCCTCATTGGCCTTGCAAATCCCACGCTCGGTGATCAGCCCGGTGACCAGTCTGGCGGGCGTGACGTCAAATGCCGGATTGGCCGCCGGGCTGTTTGCTGGCGATATACGAACCATGTGCTGACAGCCGTCAAGTTCACCGGCAATTAAGTGAACCTCATCCGGGTCTCTTTCTTCAATCGGTATATGGCGCAACCCATCGCGAGCCCGCCAGTCAAAAGTACTGGATGGTAAGGCAACGTAAAAGGGTATACCGTTATCATGGGCTGCCAGAGCTTTGAGATAGGTGCCTATTTTGTTGGCCACATCACCGGTTCGGGTGGTACGATCGGTTCCCACGATCACCATGTCTACCTTGCCATGCTGCATGAGATGTCCGCCGGCATTGTCGGTTATGATGGTGTGGGGTATACCGTGTTTGCCCAATTCCCAAGCGGTCAGCCTGGCACCCTGGTTCAGCGGTCGGGTTTCATCGACCCAAATATGGATGTCGAGGCCGGCATCATGGGCGGTATACATGGGCGCCGTGGCGGTTCCATACTCGATACAGGCCAGCCAACCGGCATTGCAATGGGTCAGGATGTTAACAGGTTTACCCCCCTTTGCTTGACGGATGGCCTGGATGGGCGCCAGTCCGGCCAGGCCGATCTGCCGACAATTCTCGGCTTCCAGTTCAGCGATTTTGGCGGCTGCTGCCTTGGCTGACGCAATTTTTTTTTCGGCAGTCTCACCATGCGATAATTCCGCCATAACTCTGTCAACAGCCCAGATTAGGTTCATCGCCGTTGGTCGAGCGGCCTTTATGCGTTCACTTTCTGTGATAAAATCAGAATCACGGCCTGAGAAACCCAATGTATTGACGGCAGCCACGTAAACACCGTAGGCCCCGGTGGCCCCAATCAAAGGCGCCCCGCGCACGACCATATCCTGGATGGCCTCGATCACCTTGTCTACGGTGGTAAGGTCAGCGATCACCAGGTCATGCGGCAGCTGACGCTGGTCGATAACTTTCACAATCTGGCTGCTTTCATCCAGCCAAATCGGTCTCATCTGCTTGCCGTCGACTTTCATGCCTTGTTCACCGCGAAACCCTGGGGCTGCAGCCCGGTGCTGGCCGGCGTACCTGCGATTTTAGACAGATACACATCGCCGAGCTTCTCGATATGGCCGTTTACGCTGTCAAAATAATTATAATGGGCCTGCTCATCGTCGATGATCTCCTCGAAAAGCTTCATGCTGATGCTGTCGCCATTTTCCCGGCAGACCAGTAGAAACTGATTGTAGGCATCAATGGCATCATCCTCCTGGTCAGCATCGAATTTAAAAACCTTTTGTACGGGCTGGCCTTTTTCCACCGGGCCGTGCGGCTCGGTGGTGGGCTCACCGCCCAATTCTTTGATGCGCTCTGCAAACGCCTCGGCATGCCGCATTTCATCGAGGGCAATCAGCTTGATGTTGGCCGCCATCTCACCATAATCCATGTCGTCCAGATTATAATGCTGGTTCATATACTGATGGATGGCCTGAATCTCCATGGACCGTGCTTTATTGAGCACTGCGATTACCTTTTCTCTTCGTTTTTCTTTCTTGGATGCACTCATTGTTGTCTCCTTTACCAGTTTTTTTTAACTCATCCAACCGCCTCAAAGCCCCCATGATCACCTGGATCGTATTGGTTTTGAACACGATCAGCCATCGCAAAACAAGTTTTGCATCCCTGTATTCAAACCGACCCTTCTTCTCTAAAAACAATTGAAACAATATATCTTCAAACTGCCGGTAAAGATACTGATGCAGCACTTCCCTGGATATTACCTTGTGGTCAACCAACACTTTTCCAATGGCCAGCTTTTCGTCTTTGGCAATATCTAGACAAGCCGCCAGCTGTTCTGCCGATATGACCCCGTCCTGAATCAATAACTCACCCAGGCGGGCCTCTTTCTTATACTGAATGGCGTACACAATGGAACCATTCAATAAAATAATCTGGAATTCACCTTGGGCATTGTGTATTTTTAACACACCGGTCTTTTGTTCTTCGGATAAAACCTGGAGAATTCCGGATAAAGAGACGGTTTCGAGATTGCCTTCTAATGACATAATAAAATTTGGTTCTTGACTTTTTACAGGTATCAGCTAACAGCAAAAAGCGAAACACCGGAGGTCATTTCACTTGAATCCTGGGGTCCTGAAATCCTGGAACCCCATACCAACGGGTATATGGTTCATTGCCGTGAAAAAATCAATTCAGCTATCCGAATATACTTAAACCGGATGACTCAAAAATTTTCCCAAAGCACCTTGGTTGGCTGTGTCTGAAAATTTTTGAGATAGGTCCAGATAATATTCCATTTCCGCGAGTTTCCCGCGTTTACCACATCCGGCTGCAACAATCCGGCATTTTCTCCGGAGCACGTTTATGACCGCCTTTTTCTGGGCCAGGGAAAGATTCCCACCTTCCAAAAGCTTTTGAAGTGATCGGATGCGGTATCTATCTAAAGCCGGATTGGATGAGAGCTGATCGGTGTGACCACCTCTTTTTATCACCAGTGCTTTGTCGATCAGATAAATCGGCATTCGCAGACCGGTCCGCAGCCACAGATCATAATCTTCACAGGCTGGCAGGCTCTCATCAAAGAGCCCCACATCATCAAACATCCGGTTTTTCATCATGACTGCAGAGGGACTTACCAAACAAAGTTCCAGTGAGCGCTCAAAAAAGAATCCGGATTCCTTTTTATGTTTACTTTTCGGAAATATTTGGCGATTGTTTCTAATCCAAACTTCCTGGGTTTGACAAATCGTCGCATCCTGATGCGCTCTAAAAAACGCCACCTGCGCGGCCAGTTTTTCAGGTAGCCAGAGATCGTCCGAGTCCAGAAAGGCGATCAATTCTCCCTTTGAGGATGTAACGCCCCGGTTACGGGCAGAGCTAACGCCCTGATTAGACTGTTTAATAACGGAGATATCTTGGCATTGGCTTAACAGTTCATTTGTATTGTCCGTGGAGCCATCATCAACAACAATCACCTCGTAATTTTGGTAGGTTTGGGCAAGGACCGAATCAATCGCCTCCATCAAGCACCAAGCTCGGTTGAATGTGGGAATGATAACGCTAACCAGCGGCTGGCCGGCAGCGTTTTGTATATGCTGTTTTGCTTGCATGCTTACAATAATTTTAATGTGTAAAAAAAACAGGCTATTAGGCTGAATACTCTGAGGCTGTTAGTAGCGAATGGTCTATCAGTCTAAACGCCGAAACCGCTATGGGGCAATTCCTTGAACCCTTTTCCCAGGGGATTTGAACCATGTTCAGGTTCAAAGCAAAGAAATTGCGCAAATCGGATGAATCATCCAACCAATTCATTATAATTTGAATTCAACCCACTCTGCAAGACTTATCAGCATGAAGTCGGCGACACGATGAACTACTCCGATTCGAGGCATTTCGACGAGCTCACGTCAAACCGTTTTGGCAGGCTCATGACAAGCCGTCTCGGGGAACTCACGTCAGGCCGCAGCGGGGACGTCAAATTTAAATGGTTGCATTCATTATGGTCTTCTGGTAACAGTTTGACCTTAGAGATGTTCTCACGTCACATGTCCCCCACAACAATCGAAAATTAGCTGAAAGGAGGTTGATAACCCATATCCTTCAATCCATATGTAGTCAAATTCACTACTTTGGTTTGTTTAACCCAACTTTTTAAGGAGGTAAAGATGAAAAAAGCCATCATTCTAAGTATTGCAGTCGTATTTGGATTGGTTATGTTTGTGGAAGCGCCGCCTGCCCAGGCAGCCGAGCAAACATTTGTCACCATTGGTACCGGTGGCGTGACCGGTGTCTACTATCCCACCGGCGGCGCCATCTGCCGTTTGGTCAACAAAGCCAGAAAAGAACACGGCATCCGTTGCTCGGTGGAATCCACCGGCGGCTCGGTTTACAACCTGAACACGATTCGTGCCGGTGAGTTGGACATGGGTGTGGCCCAGTCTGACTGGCAGTACCACGCCTACAACGGCACCAGCAAGAATTTCGAGGATCAGGGTCCCAACAAAGACCTGCGCGCTGTATTTTCGGTTCATCCCGAACCCTTTACGGTGGTGGCCCGTGCAGATTCCGGAATTCAAAATTTTCAGGATCTCAAGGGCAAACGCGTCAACATCGGCAACCCCGGCTCCGGACAGCGCGGCACCATGGAAGTGGTCATGGGAGCTTTGGGATGGACCAAGGACGACTTTAAACTTGCCTCCGAACTAAAGTCCGCCGAGCAGTCCAAGGCCCTATGTGATAACAAAATTGACGCAATCGTGTTCACGGTGGGACATCCCAGTGGATCCATCAAAGAGGCTTCCACATCCTGCGACTCGGTACTGGTCAACGTTGCCGGTCCCGCTATTGACAAGTTAGTCAAGGATAACGACTACTACCGGACAGCCACCATCCCCGGGGGCATGTATCGCGGAACACCCATGGACACCAAGACCTTTGGTGTGGGCGCTACCTTTGTCACATCGGCCAAGGTTCCGGAAAACGTTATCTACAATGTGGTTAAGGCTGTATTTGAAAATTTTGATCAGTTCAAAAAACTGCATCCAGCCTTCAGTGTTTTGAAAAAAGAGGAAATGATCAAAGACGGTCTGTCGGCACCGCTGCATAAGGGCGCTGTAAAGTATTACAAAGAAGCCGGCTTGATGTAGCCAGCAACGACTAGACAACGTGCGTCGATCTACCGGCGCACGTTGCTCAATTCCGGACCATAACGATATTGAAAAATTTATTTCTCTCCCGGTTCATACTCACCACCAGCGTATAGATCGATATCACCAAATTCGTAAAAGGAATCATCGCCATGACAGAGTCGACAGATACCCTGAAATCCCAAGATAAGCTTCAGGAGATGATTGCCGAGTCAGATACTGGGGCCCGAAATCCCACCGGTACGATACCCAAAAGTATTCTTTTTTACGTACCATTGGCCTGGACCATATTTCAGCTGTGGTACGCATCGCCCCTGCCTTTCATCTTCAATTTTTTTGTTCTAAACGATACAGAGGCCCGTGCAATTCACCTGGCCTTTGCGATTTTTTTATCCTATACGGCTTATCCGACTTTCAAAAAATCACCCCGGCACTATATCCCGGTACAGGATTGGATTGTGGGACTCTTGGGGGCCTTCTGTGCCTCCTACTTGTTTCTATTTTATGAAGCACTATCCGAGCGTCCGGGAAATCCAACCCAAATGGATCTGATAGTGGCCGTCATCGGCTTGATTCTGCTACTGGAGGCCACGCGTCGGGCCCTGGGCCCGCCCTTGATGGTGGTTGCCGGTGTATTTCTGATCTACACGTTCTTTGGTCCTTACATGCCGAATGTCATCGCCCACAAAGGGGCCAGTCTCTCCAAGGGCATGTCGCACTACTGGTTGGGAACCGAGGGGGTCTTTGGTGTAGCCCTGGGTGTAAGCACCGGCATGGTGTTCATGTTCGTATTATTCGGAGCTTTGCTGGAATCGGCCGGTGCCGGGAACTACTTTATTCGCTCCGCCTTTGCCGGCCTGGGGCATCTTCGCGGCGGCCCGGCCAAAGCGGCGGTGGTGTCATCCGGTTTGACCGGTCTGGTATCCGGTTCCTCCATTGCCAACGTGGTGACCACGGGTACGTTTACGATCCCTTTAATGAAAAAAGTGGGGTTCAAACCGGAGAAAGCAGGGGCCGTGGAAGTGGCCTGCTCCACCAATGGTCAGCTGATGCCACCCGTCATGGGGGCAGCCGCGTTTCTGATGGTCGAATATGTGGGCATCACCTATGTGGAGGTGATCAAACACGCTTTTTTGCCGGCCATCATATCCTATATCGCCCTGGTTTACATCGTGCACTTGGAAGCCTGTAAACTGGGTCTTAAGCGCATGGAAAAACCGGTCACCAAAACACTGCCCCAAAAACTGATCGCTTTTGTTTTGGCCATTCTGTTTATGATCATTATGGGCGGTATCACCTACTACGGACTGGGTTGGATCAAGACCGTTGCCGGTGGGGCGGCCGTTTATATCGTGGCGATTCTGCTGCTGGCTGCATATATATTCTTGATCTGGTTCGCCTGCAAAGTTCCCGAACTGGAATCCACCCATGAGATCAAAGAGCTTCCCCTGCTGGGCCCTACGGCGCAAGCCGGTTATTATTTTCTGCTGCCCATCGTCGTACTCATGTGGTGCCTGGTGGTGGAACGCTTTTCACCGTCGCTTTCGGCCTATTGGGCCACGGTACTGTTGATTTTTATCGTCATTACCCAACGCCCGATGAAAGGATTTTTTCGCAAGAGCAAAGCCAAGGAATTTTCCGTCAAGCTCGGTTTTGAGGACCTGATCAATGGCATGGTCAATGGCGCGCGCAACATGATCGGAATCGGGGTGGCCACGTCTGCCGCCGGTATCGTGGTGGGGACCGTGACCCTGACCGGCATCGGATTGGTCATGACCGAGTTTGTGGAATTTATCTCCGGTGGAAACCTAATGTTAATCCTGTTTTTTACCGCCATTATCAGCTTGATTTTGGGCATGGGCCTGCCCACCACGGCCAATTACATTGTCGTGTCAACCCTGATGGCGCCGGTCATTGTCGACCTGGGCGCCCAGAACGGCCTGATCGTTCCGCTGATCGCCGTGCACCTGTTTGTGTTCTACTTCGGCATCCTGGCTGACGACACCCCACCGGTGGGTTTGGCGGCCTTTGCCGCCGCCGGTATTTCCGGCGGGGATCCCATCCGCACCGGCATCCAGGGCTTTATTTACGACATTCGTACCGCAGTATTGCCCTTTATGTTCATTTTCAATACCCAGCTATTGATCATCGGCGTGGCCAACTGGGCCCATTTGATTGCCGTCATCTTTGCTGCGGTGGTCGCCATGTTGGCCTTTGCCGCCGGCACCCAGGGTTATTTCCTGACCAAAAACCGCATTTGGGAAACCGTGGCGCTCCTGCTC
>Ga0180435_10001374_pt1 | contig 25459 bp, 21 predicted proteins | sample SS_ome_3_FD_132467 | JGI IMG/M metagenome (GOLD analysis project Ga0180435, IMG submission 132467) | Hypersaline lake sediment archaeal communities from the Salton Sea, California, USA - SS_3_S_1 metaG | ecosystem: Environmental > Aquatic > Non-marine Saline and Alkaline > Hypersaline >... | reverse complement strand
TAATCATTTACACCCCGGCACCAACATTTCAGCGTAAAATTATGCTTAAGACTATGCATTCGGTAGTATTTACCCTGAATAGGTGCCGCCCCTTAACCTTTGACATATGATTTTCTATTTCTTAAGGTATTTTCCCAGTTGGAGATAATACCGCAATAGCTGTATTTATTTCTAAAATTTATTGATTACCGTTACCCCTGTACCCGTAAAATTATTCATATTCGATAGTTCTTCCGCTGATTCTTCTAGGCTGATTTTATTTCCAATCATTTTTTCAGGATCCAATTTTCCGGATTTAATCATTTCCAACAACTCAATATATTTATATGCTTGGATGCCATGGCTTCCAATGATTTCAAGCTCATTGGCGATCACTTTATCCATTGGTATAGAGGGACGACTGTGTTCTGCCAGCATCAACCCAACCTGAATATGCTTACCGCGCTTTCTCAAATTGGCAATTGAATTATAACAGGTGACGGGGCTGCCAAGTGCATCTATGGATACATGCGCCCCACCTTTTGTAATATCTAGTACACTTTCAACCACATCTTTTGATTTGGAAGCGTTGATGGTTGCATATGCACCGACTGACCGGGCTAATTCAAGTTTATCTTCTGCAATATCAATGGCAACCACACCGGCACCCAATGCATTTGCAATCATTATGGCAGATAGTCCAACGCCACCACACCCATGCACCGCAACCCACTGTCCTGCTGAGATTTTTCCCTGGTGAACGATTGCGCGAAACGAAGTTACAAATCGACACCCCAAACTGGCTGCCGTAGCGTAATCAATTTCATTAGGTATTCTGACCAAATTGACATCCGCGTAATTGATAGCAACAAATTCTGCGAAGGATCCCCAATGGGTAAATCCTGGCTGGAATTGACTGTCACAAACTTGATGATTTCCCGACATACATTGGGGACAATCACCACATCCACAAACAAATGGCAGGGTAACCCTGTCTCCTTTTTTCCACCTTGCGACATCTTGGCCGACTGCTTCAATGACCCCGGCAATTTCATGCCCGGGCACATGGGGCAGCTGAATATCAGGGTCATGCCCCATCCATCCATGCCAGTCGCTTCGACATAGTCCGGTTGCTTTTACCCTCAGAACGACACCATGCTTTTCCGGCGTCGGGTCTGGCACATTTGCAACTGATGGTAATTTTGCAAATTCATCATATATAACTGCTTTCATTCAGCCACTCCTTATTTATTAAAATTTGTTCATGTTCATGATTTTGCCTTTATAAATTTACCTACTCTTTCAAGACCCTCCATGATGACAGCGTCGTCTGCCGCAAAACTCGCCCGGACATATTTTGACGCTATCTTGCCAAAAGTTTTGCCAGGTGCCAAAGCCACTTTTTGTTCGCTCAAAAGATTGTCCGCAAAAATATCAGAGTCCATACCTGTGGAAGATATATCAATTAATACATAAAAAGCACCTTTGGGCGTATAAAAATATAGACCGTGTTTTTTTAATATCTCCAATGCAATATCACGCCGTCGATGATAGTCTTCCACCATAGTGTTTATATGCTGGTAGGATAACTCTAAGGCCGCTTCGGCTGCTTTTTGGGATATTGATGGGGCACAGGACACACAGAGTTCTTGTTGTTTTTCCAAAGCCCTTGAAATTGATTCATTGGAAACAACATAGCCGACGCGCCAGCCGGTCATGGCGTAGCTTTTTGAAAAGCTGAAAATGCTGACAACCCTTCCATCTGTATCATATTGAGCCGGGCTAAAATGTTTACAGTCAAAAACGATATGCTCATATGCTTCATCTGAAAGAAGATAAAGATCATGAGCTCGAGCGGTCTCTACAAGTTTCTTGACGAAAGATTCAGAACTAACAGAACCCGTTGGATTTGAGGGACTGTTGTGAACGATTACTTTGGTTTTCGGCGTAATGCACTCAATGATGGCCTCAATTCGTGGCGCAAACCCATCACCCTCGTATAGGGGATAGCTAGTGACACTGCAGCCATATTGTGGAGGTAGAGCTGTATAATTCACATAGCCCGGATCTGGGACAAGCACCTCATCGCCTTTATTCAACAACACTGATAGTGCAATCATAATCCCATAATTGGAACCGGGAGTAACCAATATCTGGTGTTCGGTTGATCGAATATTGTTCTCTTCTTGCAGTTTTGTTACCAACGATTTTCTTAGAGACAAATACCCCATGTTCGGAGTATATCGGGTATACAGGCCCTCATGGTCGAGAGAAGCATCACATGCGGCGTGAATAACGGGCTCAGGTGTCGTAAAATTAGGTTGACCGACCTCTAAATGCAGAACATCAGGTGATGTGGCCAAATCCATAACTCGCCTAATTCCCGAACGTTTCATGCTTTGAATATAGCTATTGATCGGTTTTAACGGCATCGATGGCTCCTTAGATAATATAATTGTTCTTGAATATAACAAGGGCATTCACCAAAGCATTTTAAATAACCACCTATACAGCATTTCGTTGCGGTAATTAGTTCTAAACCCACATTCTTTTAAATGTAAATCGAATGTAGAGTCTGCAACACCACGAAACTTGGTCAGTCGACTTCAGTTTCGGGACAGCGCCCTCCAAAAGTAGACCTACCAATCCATTTGATTTATTCTCCAAAAATAATAATTATAATATCATAAAAGGTTTCATGCGGACCCATTTGCTTCTGCACTACGTTTAATCTGTAAGAACTAAGGATTATAGACCATATAGTTATACGGACTTTAGCAGCCGGCAGAGGGTTTATTTATCAGAGGCTGTAAACAATTCTGACGCACCGACTTTGGATGGAATTGACACTGTAGACCTGCACCTTTCCGAAAACGGACCGATCCTAATTCGATTTAATACCTGTCACCGACCGCGAATATATTTTCAATCATTTTTTTCATTGAATCGGCAATTTTATCATTTGGCTACATTGTCTGCTTGATACTTAATCACTTCCAGCAAACGAAGATGACTTTCCGAGTCCTTCGGGTCCGATTGCTAGATATCCGCCATCAATCAATAGATCTGTTCCGGTTATAAACGATGCATCTTCACTCAATAAGAATAGCGTAGGTCCGGCACACTCAATTGGCTCGGCACAACGTTCCAGCATATGGAACTGTCCCCATATGGGCTCCCATTTTTCCCTTCCACCACCATCGAGTTGAGCGGCTTTTTCTAGTTCCCTAGTCCATATCCACGCAGGACTCACACTATTAACTCGTATTTTATACTTTGCTAAATCCAATGCCTGACACTTGGTCAGCTGACCAACAGCCCCTTTTGCAGCATTATATGTCCAACGGTTTATTTGTGCTATATGAGCAGAAACGCTTGCAATATTAACTACCGCTCCACCGCCTTCTTTTTTCATTGGCTTTACGACATTCTGTATCATTCTTGAATAAGCGACAGGTCCTGCAGTATAGCTACGGCTCCAATCTTCTGCGTCTGCATCTAAGCCTTTTGCAATAAATGAAAATGCATTGTTCACAAGGTAATTTACTTTTTCCCATTTCTTTAAAGTGTCATCGACGGTTTTTCTACAAAATGTCTCGTCTGACATATCACCCTGAATAAACATCGCGTTGTAGCCATGATCTTTTAAGGTTTTTTCTGTGTCAAAACCCATGTCACTTCTACCTGTAAAAGCGACAAATGCACCTTCTCTGCATAGCTCTTTAACAATGGCAAACCCGATACCAGTCGACCCGCCGGTTACAATCGCAACCTTGTCTTTGAATCTTTCTTTCCATGCTTTTCTATCCATGTTTATCAGTCCCCTTCTATTTCATTTTTTGGTTATATTTATAATCCGTGCAACACAGTAATATGTGATAAACTGTTAATTAGTTTAATTGATTTAGTTATATTGCTATTTGTGCTGCTCCTACATTTCAACAAACGAACATATACTTTTGTTTATTCCCCACCTACCGGACATAAACATGTCCGGTAAATGGGACGTTTGGGCATGTTATTTTGCAGGTGGATTAAAATATTTTTCCTTCCAATTAGCCAGCAGCTTTTGTGTTGATTCTTGCAATACTTTGTCTACTGTGTCGACATTGTCTTTAGTGATAAGGAAGGTTCCTGAATCTATATGAAATGGGTTTTCTTTTTTCCATGTGTATCCATCAACAAACAGTTTTAATGAATATAGAGATAAGTACGCTTGTCCGTATGGATTCTGGGAGGTTGTCGCATGCATGTATCCGCCTCTAATAGCATCCAAAACTTTAGGATCAGTATCGTTTCCTACGGAGACAATCCGTTCTTCCTTTAATTCACTTAGCTTGGTTGCCAATACCATTGTTGGGATATATGAGGTTGACACGATCCCATCAATTTCAGACCGTCTTGCGGCTAATAAACTTCCGATTCCACTATCAGCATTTTCGACAACATCCAGATCTGCAAGTGTTTGAATCAACTCAACACCCGGATGTTCTGAAACACATCTTTCAACAGCTTCCATGCGCAATTTTACATTTGCTTCAACAACCATTCCCGCAAGGTGAACAATTTTTCCTTTTCCTCCTATTTTTTCAATGACAACCTCGGTGGCTAGATATGCCGAAGCAGCAGAGTCGGTGGCGAGATAAAACGGTGCTTTTGAAGGCTGTGCTGGAGGGCCAGCATAAACAATAACGAATACCCCGTTGTCAACCATTTTACCGATTTGAATATTGCCAGCAACGGGTTCGGACATCATGGTCGCGATGCCTTTGTATCCTTTTGCTACCAACCCGTCGTAAATTCCGTTCTGTTCAGGTTGATCCCATTTTTGAGGAGCAGTAATTGTTGTTTTAGGCAGATCAAAATCTTTTTCCGCATCTCTAGCTGCCTGAGTCATGGGGTCGAAATACGGATGGAGGGCACCGTGAACTAAAGCAAATTTGTATTTCTTTTTATCCGCAGCATATGCTGAATTAAAACTAGCCAGGCATAGACTTATAACCATAATCAGGGCGACTATCGAACATGATACCAAAACACTTTTTCTTCCATTTTGCATTGATCTTCTCCTTTATGTTAGTTGGTTTCCCCATTTTTATTAATGGGCTTTCATAACTTCTCTTCTACTTATTGAGGCATTTATCTATTATCTGAGCACTCATCGTTTTGTAGTCTTTTGTATTCAATATTTCCCCACAAATATCGCCTTCCGAAAACACCATAATACGATCTGCCAGCTGAACTATTTCCGGCATATCAGACGATATAACGATTATGGATATGTTTTTATGCGCTAATCCCAGAATGAGCTCATGAATCTGGCGTTTAGTACCAACATCGACACCGACTGTTGGCTCATCGATTATCAATATATTTGGTTCGGCAGCCAATGTTTTTGCGAAGCTGACTTTTTGCTGATTGCCACCACTTAAAGAGTTTACAATTTGATTAACACTCGGTGCCTTAATTCCAAGTTGAGTTGCGTAACCTTCCGCAATTTGCTTTTCGGTTCTTTTATTTATTAACCCGCAACAATTTCGAATAGTTGACCATATAGATGAACAAACGTTAAGGGTTATAGACTTTGTCAAAAAAAGTCCTTCTTCTTTTCTACTTTCGGAAAGGTAAGCAATACCATGCATATTAAGAGCTTCTGACACGGACTTAATATTTATTTTTTTATTGTTTAATAGTATTTCCCCTTCGATGGCGGGGTCATAACCAATTAATATCCTTGCAAGCTCGGTCCTCCCTGAACCAACAAGGCCATACCAGCCAACGATTTCGCCCTCATGGAGAACAAAGGATTTCCTATGACAATCAATCTTGCTCGCTATATTTTTGACTTTTAACACCGGTTCAGTGGTAGCAGTTTTTCTAACTGGAAAAGATGCACCTTTTTGTGACCGTCCGACCATTAGTGACGCTAACTTATGTCGATCCAATTCCTCGATTGGCAAAGAAGTTCCTACATTTTTCCCATCTCTTAGCACAGTCACTTCGTTGGCAATTTCGAAAACTTCCTCTAATTTGTGGGTTACATATAAGAAAGAGACGCCCTGATCTCTTAAACGCTTAATGGTTTCCAAAAGTGCATTCGCTTCGTGAAAAGACAGGGACGAGGTAGGTTCGTCTAAAAGCAATATATTAGCTTTAGATGATAACGCTTTTGCGATTTCTATCAATTGAATCTCTGCAGCACTTAAGTCGTCGACCCTGCTCGATGGTGAAGCTTCTAGCCCGACCATATCAATATATTCTTGAGACTCTCTATATATTTGATCCAGGTTGACAGCTCCTATAAACTTATCTGCTATTTTTTCCAGAAGTATATTTTCTCCAACAGTAAAAGTAGGTACAACGTTCCTTTCTTGGTGAACAACATTGATTCCATCAGAAAACGCTTCACGCGGTGTTGAATAACTCACTTGTTTCGAATTGACAAACATTGAACCTTTATCAAAGCCGATTACCCCCGAGATGATCTTGATTAGGGTACTTTTACCAGCGCCATTTTCCCCTATTAAAGCATGTACCTTCGCAGCGTTCATACTTAGTGATACATTGTTTAAAGCTTTAACACCTGGATAGCTTTTAGATATATTCTTCAGATCCAATACAATGTCATTGTATTTGATATCTTTATTACCTATCACCTTTATTCATCCTTTCTTTCTTCGGACCTTATCGTTCGTATACGTTCAAAGCCAACGGCCGCTAAAATTATAATTCCATGAACAAATGTGACCCAGTATACACTTACCTGCAAATGAACCATGCTATTTGCTACCAATGCCAACAGTATTGCCCCTAAAACGGTTCCAAATACATTTATTTGACCTCCATCTAGCCTGGTCCCGCCGATAAGGGGAGCAGCAAAAGAAAAAAGAAGCCATTCAGAACCAACCGTAGGTTGAGCAGATCCTAGTCTGGTGAGAAATATTATCGCCGCAATCCCTGCCAATACCGCAGATATCATATTGCTAAATATGGTTACCCGACTAACTGATATACCTGATAGTTCAGCTGCTTTACTATTGCCGCCAACAGCCAGTATCTGCCTGCCAATACCTGTTTTACTCATTATTAAAAACACCGTCAAAACAACCGGAATAATTAGGTACACGAGTAATGATATGCCACCAATTGTGATCCTACCAATATTAACGAAACTATCAGGAATCCCATAAATGGGCACCGCTCTTGTCATCCCTAGATTTATTCCTGTAAACAAGCTACCTGTTGCAAGGGTTACGAGAAAAGAAGTTACATTCAACTTATTGGTGAAATGGTGTATCCGATTTATAAGTAATCCATTAATAAATCCGCATAAAAGCCCTACAAGAAGACCTGCAATGACCGCTATAATTATTGGGATATTCATCTTGGCCATAAGTGCCCCAACAGTAACACATACTAGCCCCCCAATAGCACCCACAGAAAGGTTCATGCCGCCCATACCGATTATTACCATTTGCGCCAATGCCACAATTGCCATAACTGAGATACTGCGGGCGATGACATTTATATTTACAAATGTGCTAAATTCTGGTTTTAATAGGCTCATAACTAAGCATATAAATACTACTATCGTTAAAATTCCGACACTGTCTGACTTTCTAATTATTAGCCTTATCTTATTCATAGGATCTCTTTGCTCTGTTGAATCAATTACTGTTTAAATGTCCAGGGCGATATGATTGTTATTAAAAGCATTTAAGATTGATTTTGTAACATGTATCCGCGCCTCAACTTATCTATTCCGTAGGAAACTAGGAGAATACCCCCAATAAACGACTGAAACCAATATTGACTCACATCTAACAGAAAAAGGCCATTAACTATGATGCTCATCATTGCAGCGCCAAGAATCGTGCCGAAAACCGAAACCTTCCCTCCAGACAATATAGTTCCGCCAAGTATCGGTGCAGCGAAAGATATCAAAAGCCAATCTGATCCAATAGTCGGAGTCGCCGCTCCCAATCGTGATATTTGCATTATCCCAGCAGCGCCCGCTAGAATTCCGCTCATGACATGAGCCGCAATAACTATCAGCGTGGTATTGATTCCCGCGAATGCTGCTGCTTTTATGTTTGCACCTGTTGATAAAAGCTTCCTACCGAATACTGTGCCAAACAGGAATATCGAGAGAATAATTGCCACACCACATGATATTACCAACAACAATGGCAAGCCTGAAAAAAGTATCCTTTTGTCTATCATTTGGAATTGTTCCGGCTGTTTAGTAAAAACTTCTCCTTTTGTAATTCCCGTGACAACACCCATATATATGCTTACAAAAGATAGCGTAACTATGAATGCATTAATTTGTGTTTTGACAATAAAAACTCCTTGAATAAAGCCCGCCAAACCACCTACTATCAAACCTCCTAATAAAACGAACAAAAGAGGAAGATCATAGCTCTGCAATAGATACCCCGTAAACATACCGGCAAGACATCCCATGGCTCCTAGCGCCAGGTTTAGGTGTCCTATAGAAAGGACTGCTAGCTGCGACAACCCTACAAGTATTGTAATAGCGATCGTTTTCAGTAGGTTTTTAAGATTGTACGATGAAAGAAAGCCTTCTCCAAAAATAGCCAGCACTGTAATGATAACGGTCAATATGATTATTATTCCAAAAAGTTCCCCAACGAATAATTTCTTTAATTTTCTCAGCATCATCGCTACTTCCATATCTATTTTTCTTCGAATATGTTAACAATCGCGTTCTTTAAAAAAATAAAGTTCCGAATAATAGAAATAGTAACTCTCTAATCAAACGGAACAATGCCCCACATTATTTGAATTTGGCCATCAATGGATGTAGTAATTGTGAAGCACCGCTTTACAGGCTTAGGAGGTACCCATCAATCATAAGGAGGCAATTATTCAAGCCAACTGTTGCAAAACGGGCTTCACAAACCCATCACAAATTGAACCGCATACAAATTAATGTAACAGCTGATCTATAAAGAATATTTTTCTATATATTAATTGTTTTTGTTCACTAATAAGGCAACAGTGATTGCATCTAGAAATTCAGGGATTTCCGGCGGAGTTCGGCCGGTTACGATATTCCCGTGAATGGCAGCGGCCCAGTCTTCAGAATAAAATTCTCCGCCCATAATCTCAACAGAGTCTTTACAGGCTAGCCAACCGGTAACCTTTTTCTCACTTATCAAATCGGCTGCGGCGAGAGGTATGGCTCCATGGCAGATCGCCGCAATAATCGTTCCAGAGGCATAAACCTCTTTCAGCCAGTCAGTATGGCCTGTAGCTACAATATTCCAAGGATTGAATGCTCCGGTGATGACAGCCACGTCGAAATCTGACACCTTGATGTCAGCAAGATTTTCAATGGTGTAATAATATTCAGGAATCTCCTGAAAAGGAATTGACACACCGAAGTTGCCCATTATCACATCGAGGTCGATCAAGGGCGGCCTGGCCACCATTTCAGGCGGGAACTTTCCGATGATAACCTCGCCCCCCCGGTAGATCAGTTCCATTGTGGGCACGACGAGTTCGATATCCTCGAAATCCCCTCCGACCATGAACAAAACCCTTTTTCCCGATAGACTGTCCTTCCATGGATCGCTAAACGCCGGATCAAATGCCTTGCAGAACGCCCTCAACAGGGCGGGGGTATCGATGGTCGCCCTAGCGGTTAAAATATTGTCGTCAACAACCACCGAGGCAGTTTCGAACTGGGCAATTTTTTTTAGCATATAGTCGACGGTCCTGTCCCCCGTACATTTTTTCCCTTCCATAATACCGGCGCTGATCATCGGCATAATGCCTGCCGCGATTCCGCCGACATATGCCCCTTTATCTGCAACCGTTTTGATGAATTCCATTACCGGTGCTTCGGTCAACATGACATCCGCCGAGTGCCCCCCCAGGATGACCAAAGCGTCATATTCATCTGCCTTGGCATCGTTCAGGCTTTTAAACAGTTCGGCCTTGTCCCCTCCCATCACGGGTATGGGATCGACGCTCAAGTCCCACATACCACGAACCCCTTTGTTGGTAATGTTGGGACGGGTGAATTTCCAGGTAACCCAATCGACGAGGAGAAATTCACACAACCCGCCAAACTCACCGATGTAGGAAACAAGATAGTACGCCTGGAAATCGCTGAATTCACTGGCCACAATGATACCAATTTTTTTGCCCGCCAATGGTCCCCTTGGCTTGACATTGCCACCATAAGAACCTGCCCAGGCGACAGCTTCACCGTCCTGGACAATGTCGATGCCTGTATTTTTCGCATACTCAATCGACGTTCCCTTCATGACAGATTCACCATTGATGCTCATTTTGTCACCTATCCCTTGTTGTATAAAATGTTGGCTATTTAGATCGTTAGTACATCAGGATTCTTTTGAGTCGATACCGCACAGCGCCATGGCGGCCCTTATTTTTTCCTGCATGTTAACTTTACGGCCGATCATTATGCGCTGCGCCTGGGGGGAACCGGCACCGTGCATCGATTCGGTCAGATAGCCAACCGCAGCCGTTCCCAAGGTCAGATTCTCGATCAATCGCAGAATACGCATTCTGTCAATGGTAGCAACACCTGATTTGGCCTGGAAATACTTTGCTACCCAATGACCGGTATCTGGAGAATCAAGATCCTTTTCCGAAGGCAGGGTAACCATTAAACCGCCGGCAATATCCTGGGCCAATCTCGCAATCTCGTAAGGAAACCGGGTTACATTCTGTTTATGAACATTTGCCAACAGCATGTTGACCGCATAGGTGCCGCTCAGTTTTTTCCGGCCCTCGGTAGCACACGACAGGCAACCACAGTAAAGTGTCTCATTGAGATGGTTCATTTCAATAAGCTTGTCTTTGATATGCGATGCCCGCGATACATTGTTATAGTTGGCAGCGAGCTGTGCTGCACCGATAAGCACATCCCCGACGCCGACTTTACAGGCATAGCTCTGCCGGTGGTAAGCAGCGAACATTTCCACAAGCGATCCGGCGAATTCATGCTCTCCACACATGAACACCCGGTCCCAGGGGACCAGCACGTTATCGAATATCACTAGTGCTTCATGACCGCCAAAAACCACATTCCCTTGATCCAATGAACCGCCTTCCAACTTGCGCGTGTCGCAGGACTGACGGCCCATAACATAATAAATTCCCTTGGCATCGCTGGGCAAGGCGAAGGAGACGGCATAATCCCTGTCGTCGTCACCCATGGCAATGGTGGGCATGACAATGACCTCATGAGAATTCACGGCCCCGGTTTGATGGGCCTTGGCCCCCTTGACCACGATTCCAGCTTCCGTTTCCTCGACAATGTGGAGGTAAAGATCAGGGTCGGCCTGCTTGTGGGGGGGGAGGCTTCTATCACCCTTGGGGTCGGTCATGGCCCCATCGCAGGTAAGATCGTTTTCTTGAACATATTCAAGATATTTCAAAAATCGTTCGTTGTATGGCGTGTCGAACTTTTGGTCAATATTGTAAGTAATGATGGACAACGCATTTAAGGCATCCATACCTACACATCGCTGAAAACAACAACCAGTTTTTCGACCGAGCAAACGGCCCATTTTGCTTTTGTTAACGAGGTCCTCAATACTTTGGTGGATATGTGTAAAACGGTTGATCCGTTCCCCCGACAGATGAGATTGCGCGGTCATCAGGTCGACATGTTTGGGGTCATGAGCCAACGAATAGGTTTTGGCGACTGCAAGCATGGAGGGTCTGATGATGGGGTCATCGACGACATTTTCTACTCTTTCACCAAACATGTAGACAACCAGATCCAGCTTTCTCAAGCTCTCTTCGTATTGTGCTGCCGTCATCATTGGCATATAGAAGGTTCCTTATCCAATTTGCAGGACTTATCGTGCATTCAATGCGCCCTGACATTTGTTAACGAGTTTATTCCAGTCTGCATCGACATTTTCCTGGAAGGCGGCCATCATGTCGGGGGTCATGTTTTTAAATCGGCCTTGTGCATTCAAATAGGATTCAATGGATTCCTTTTCCGGCATTGCATTGAGGAGCCATTTTTCCCCATCCTCGATTTCGTACAAGGGAAATATCCTGCTTTTGATGGCCTGGCGGGCCACCTCAATCGTCAATTCCGGCGCGTGGCGCCATCCCGTGGGACATGAAGCAAGCAAATGAATGAAGCGGGTTCCTTTTATGCTCATCGCTTTCTTAACCTTGGCCTTCAAATCCTGTGGATCACTGATGGAGGCCGAAGCGGCATATGGCACACCATGGGCAGCCATAATACCCATGATGTTTTTTTTCTTCTGCGGCTTCAAAGCCGAAACGGGAGACGTTGTCGTCCAACACCCACTCGGCGTGGCCGATGAACGCTGAATACCTGTGTTCATGTAAGCTTCGTTGTCATAGCAAATGTACAATATGTCGTCATTTCGTTCCGCAGCACCTGACAGTGCCTGGAACCCGATATCGAAAGTCCCCCCATCGCCGGCCCAGGCGAGTACGGTTGTTTCGCTCTTTCCCTGAGCTTCGAGGCCGGCTTTTATACCGGCCGCTGTTGCCGCGGTCGTCTCAAAAGCAACGGAAATAACCGGAACTGACAGACATGAATAGGGATATATACCGATCAAGGTCGACCAGCACCCCGCCGGCATGACGACAATGGTATTTTCTCCCAAAACATCAAGAGTATATTTCATGGCCAACGCCGCACCACAACCAGGACAACCAAAATGCCCTGGTTTTAATAAATCGTTTTCCATGTGAACAGAATTCAAATTCATGGCAGCACCTCCGTCCATAGCGAGTTGCCGGCTTGAACAGCCATCCCACTACCGGAAATAGTCTGCCGCACCAGTTGAACGATACTATCTGCTGTTATGTCGTTGCCACCAATGCCGGACACAAAACCGTGAACCTCAACATCGGAGCTGGCACCAAATAACGCGGCCTTGACCTCTTGGGCAATAATCCCTTCGGCACCAAAGGAAACATCCCTGTCAACGACAATGATTTTACTTTTGCCCCCTACCGCCTCCTGAAGAAAACGGACAGGAAAAGGACGAATCATTGAAAGTCGCAGACTACCCGCTGCGATCCCTTCGTGTCGCAATTGGTCCACAGAAAGACTAATTGCACCTGAAGCTGTACCGATACCGATGATCAAGATATCTGCGTCTTCGGTATGTTTTTTTTCTATCACCTCGTGGCGACGACCGAATTTTAGTTCAAACTCCGCTGCGGCTTCATTCCATCTGTCAACAACGTTCAACATTGTTTTATGCCTGTTGAATTTAAAAGAGGAATAAAGATCGGACCCGCACACATTCCCAAATGTCCTTGGATCATCAACATCCAGCTTCTCTGAAGGATGATATGGAGGTAAAAAATCATCAACCTCTTTCTGGTCCGGTATTTCAAGCAACTCAGAGGTGTGGGTCAAGTAGAAAGCATCCAGGTTGATCATGACCGGCAATAGAACGCTTTCTGCAACGCGATACCCTATTATCACGGAATCCATGACATCTTGAACATCGGCACAATAATATTGAATCCAACCGGTATCCCGCTGGGATAGTGAATCTGTATGATCACAGTATAGATTCCAAGGCGGTGTCAGGGCGCGATTCGCATTGACCATAACAATCGGCATTCTGGCGCCCGATGCATAATGCAAAACTTCGTGCATCAAGGCCAGACCCTGTGATGAGGTGGCCGTAAACGCTCGGGCGCCGGTAGCCGCCGCACCGATGCAGCTTGCCATGGCCGAATGCTCGGATTCCACATTGATATATTTTGCCTCGAGATCACCTCGTCCGATAATTTCCGCAAGCTCTTCAACAGTAACCGTCTGGGGTGTTATCGGGTATGCTGATACCACCTGAACTCTAGCGAGTTTAGCCGCCAGTGCAGCAGCTTCAGTGCCCATCATCACCTTTTTCATGGTTTATCGTCCTCCATTGTTATTACACCACGTGGACACTCATAGGCACATATCCCACAGCCCTTGCAGTGAAACAGGTCAAATTTAAGGCTATCATGTATCTGAATGCTTGCCTCCGGACAGTATTGAACGCATTGGCCGCACACGTTACAGGTTCCGCAGGATAGGCACCGTTCGGCCTCCATCATTACCTGCTCTTCTGACCATTCTTTCTCCCTGCTGCCTTTCAATAGACCCGACCCCGCTGATACGCCATCATCCAATTTGACACGTTCTTTGGCCACGTGCTCTTTCAGATCAGTAAGACCACAGGATAACGCCGGGTCTTTTTTAATAAAATCGGAAATATGGTTGGCGGCAAGATGCCCGATACCAATATAATGTGCGATCATAGCTGGCTTAAAGGGAAGCAGTTTTCCAGGCAGGGTAATAACCACTTTTTTAGTTACAACAGAAGTACTGCTGAGCGGGTCAAAATTATCGGGGTTCAGCGTCTTCTGTTCTGCATGTTCTACAGAAGTGGGATCCACAACAACAATATCATAATCGTTTTCAATTGTTGTCATCCGCCCGGCCAGGTCTGTTTGTCCAAGGTTGAGATTCAGACCTGCTATGCTGACCATTCTATCGATTTCTTTAACACGAACCTTGGGATCAAGCTTTTCAACGGGCACCTTCAACAACGCACCACCAGCTTCTTGCGCCGCATCTATTACAGAAACCCCAAAACCGTTTAACCCCAAAAAGTAGGCGCAGGCAAGCCCAAGGGGACCTGCACCGAAAACGGCAATCTTAACAGAACCATTCTCATCGATCGCATTTGATTCTAAGCGATCACAGTTTGACACATATCGTTCAATTCTCTGAATCTGAATCGAATCGTCATACGTACGGCGAATACATTTGGGTTGACAAGGGTGGTAGCACAAACGGCCGGTCAAACCAGGTAACGGATTTTGGCGCATAATAACAGCGAGTGCCTCGGTATCCCCCTTCGATTTCAATGCATTGATAAAATCAGGTATGGGCATTCCAGCAGGGCAGTCGGCACGACATGGCGGTATCTTGTTCGATGCCGTTGGTGTCAGATAGCGCCAGGTACCTGTTTGATTCCACTCCATCGTTCCAATTGTTAGAGGCATCACCGGCATATCAGCCAGACAATTAATCGTATTTTTAGGCTGCATTACATTTTCCTTTGACCCAACGCACCGCATGGTATGCTTCTATAGCCGCCGCTGCATTGTTTTCGGGTTTAATCGGAACGCCCGATCTAACGGATTCCTCCAGGTTCTTTATGGTCATATCTTCCACTACACCGGCATATGCTCCTAAAATAACCGTATTCACGATAGGTGACATTTTCGATCCCAAGCCATGCCTGACGGCTATGTGGCCGGCATCAACACTGGCAATGCGGTATGCCCCCTCGATAGGTACCTTTGTAGATTTATCCGGGTAATTGATCAGAATCAGTCCTTCAGGAGCCAAACCCTTGGTTACATCCACCATCTGTAAAAGTGTTGGATCCAATACGATGACAATGGACGGGTGTTGAATCTCACCACGCTCGACAACCGGTTTGTCGTCAAGCCTAACATAGGCAGACACCGCGGCGCCTTTGCGTTCCATCCCGAATGATGGAAATGCCTGTACATAAAAACCTTCTGCAAAATAGGCGTTTGCCAGTATCTTTGATGCTACTACAGCACCCTGGCCACCTCTACCATGGAACCTGATACCAATCATAAAAGACTCCGATGAAAAAAGATTTTCTTGAATCCATTCAGGATTCAATTGCAATAAAGCGAGAATGAAACAGCAGCTATCCCATTATCGATTGTATTTGCTAATAGAAATAGCTGCTGTTTACCCTATATCTTCAGTGGAAAAATGAATCGACGTTATCTCTATTGACAACAGTGACTCCGGTATCTGTGGTCCATGGGCACTGGGGTGCATCAACCTTTCGCCAATCCTTGAAAGCTGGAATTGAATTGTGCTTCAACCAATACAGGTAATGAAGTGCTGTCCATTCCTCCATGACACTGTTCTGGGCTAAGGTATACTCGATAGTGCCATCCTTGATGTAGGGGAGCATGTCATCGTCACGATCCATCGCTCCAACTTTTATCTTGCCAGCCATTCCAGTTTCCTTCAATGCGCGTGCGGTGGCGGCGCCGGCAGTAGCGTCAACTCCAATAATCATATCCAGATCAGGATTTGCTTGGATTAACTGTGTACCCACAACCAATCCTACAGCCGGATCAGATTTTTCATCTACTTCAGCGACTATTTTAATATCCGGATATTTTGCAAAAACATCCTTGTAGCCAGCGACCCTTATTCCATGAGCCGGACTGGTAGTTGTCATAAAGGCAACCTTGCCCTTTCCCTTCATAATCTTAGCGGCAATTTCACCACCCTTGCGACCAATACCCCGGTTATCCGGACCGATAAAACCATAACGCGCATTGTTGTCGTTCACATCGTGATTGACGGTAACGACCGGTATGCCCATTTTCATTGCCCGCTTCATTGGCTCGTTAAGCGATTGATGATCGGCAGGAAAGATCATGATACCGGCAGGCTTTTTAACCATCACTTCTTCCAGAACTCTCAGCTGAGCCACCGCATCATACTCGACGGGCCCCATGAATTCCGTATTCACTCCCAGTGATTTCCCGGCAGCTTCAAACCCCTTGCGCCCGTCTATCCAGAATGCAATCGCCGTGACGGCACATAACCAGATATAGGTTTCATCCTTCTTGGCCGCTTTTGCCGTGCGCGTAGTCCCTGGTGCGGCTAAAGACAAGCCCGCTGCACCAAGTGCCATTGCTGAACCCGAAAGAAAATTTCGTCTAGACACACCGCTGCTTTGCTGTTTTTTTTCATCCTTGATGACTTTAGACATCTTTAACCTCCTTAATAATAAGTTATTAGTTTGAAAAAGTTTGCCCCCAATGCGTCAATGATTTCCAAAATGACGACAGCCGACTGGAACTCATCGCAACGGTGACACACCACGCGGCCTTCTACTCAAACCGCACACGACAACCTATTTGAAAAATCAGCGCAGCCCCGCATCACTGAAATACCCTATGGGTATGCAACATCGGGGTTAATAACTTCTCAGCTTGCGTCTAGAAAGCATGTCGATGCTGACTGCGGCGATAAGAATCGACCCAGTGATGACACCTTCCCAATAGATGGAAACACCGAACAGTGTCATGGCGTTGGTAACCAAGGCCATGAATATCAATCCTAGCAGTGCCCCTAATACGGAACCTTCCCCACCTGACAGGCTCGCTCCACCGATTACGCAGGCAGCTATAATACGGAGCTCCACGCCAACAAAGGCAGTAGGCACACCACTGGTAAGCCGAGCCATTGAAATAATGCCGGCCATGGCTGCACAAATACCAGAGGCCACAAAGGCCATAAAAACCACACGATTGACATTGATACCTGAAAGCTTGGCGGCATCGAGACTGCCACCGACATAATACAGCTGCCGCAATGCTCTGGCCTTACGCAATAAAACGTCAGCCCCAAGAACGACCACAATCATGATGATGACGGGAACAGGCATTCCTAAAATACTTCCCTGCCCGATCCAGGCGAAATTAGAAGGAACACCGATAACAGGATGCCCCGAGGTAAAACCTAATGCCAGACCACGCCCGACAGCCATCATTCCCAGCGTTGCTACCAAAGGATTGACACCGATTTTCGTCACGATAAATCCATTGACAGCCCCTGCCGCTGCCCCAACCGCAAGTCCACCCATAACCGCTATGGGCGGCGGCATTTGTAACTTTACCATTAAGGCTGCGGTCGCTATTCCCGCGAGCGCCATGACAGAACCCACAGAGAGATCGAAATTGCCGGATATAAGCAGCATAACCATGCCGACAACGACAATTCCTTCCATAGAAAATCCACGCGCAATGGCTAAAAAATTGGCCAGGGAAAGAAAGTACGGCGAAAAAATAGACATAACTACGCATGTGATGAAAATAAGCACGACCATTGCCATTTCGCGCAGTTGAAACAGTCTCCCGAGAGCATTGAGCACCTTGCTTTTTGGGGATTTGTCATCATTCTTGCCGAGGCTTACTGATTTCGAAATATCTAATTTATGCTCAACGGCAGTTGAATCAACAGACATTGTACTCCTCCTATCCGGCCACCATTGTAAACTTTTTCTCTATATCCACAGCACAATCCGTCTTGGTACCTAATGCATAAGCAGCAATACGCTCTTCATTGGCTTCACTATGGTCAAGCATGGCAACGAGTCTTCCTTCTCGCATGACGGCAATAAAGTCGCTCATCCCCAGTATCTCGGGGAGCTCGGAGCTGATCATCACCACAGCGTTACCTTCGTTGGCGTGACCCCGAAGAAGAGTATGAATTTCCGCTTTGGCACCAATGTCGACACCCCGCGTCGGTTCGTCGGCGATGAGTACTTTCGGTTTGCGGGCAAGCCACTTTGCAAACAGCACTTTCTGTTGGTTCCCACCACTCAGTCCGGATACCGGCTGATTGATGCTCCTGGCCTTTATTCCCAGCTTTCCTATCGCGTCTTTAGCCAGGGACTCCTCCTTGGAGCGATGCATTAATACCGGTCCGCTCAATGATTTCAGGCACGCCACCGACGTATTGTCCTTTATGGACATATTCAAAAACAACCCGTCCTGTTTCCGATCCTCCGGGATGTATGCCACGCCGTAATCCATGACCTGATGTGGATTGGTGATCTTAACTGGTTTGCCATCTATTTCGATTTCCCCGGAACGAACCGGCTCAACACCGAAAATGCCGCGTGCCAATTCCGTTCTTCCAGCACCCGTAAGGCCAAAAATGCCTAAAATGCTTCCGGCATAAACATCAAGACTAACATCCGCATAGCCCTGTCCTGACAAATGCTTCAGCCTGAGTTCAGGATGTAATTTGCCTTCTTTTTTCAAAGGTGGAAACAGCTGGGAAAGCTCCCGGCCGACCATCATGTTGACCACTTGCTCTTGATTGGTTTCTACGGTATTCAGCGTCTTTACTAGTTGACCATCCTTGAGGACGGTTATTCGGTCGGATATGGAAAACACTTCATTGAGCTTGTGGCTGACATAAATGATGCTCACGCCTCTTTTGCGAAGCATGTCGAGAACTGCTAGCAATTTTTCGGTTTCCTGTTCCCCAATAGCTGATGTCGGTTCGTCCAGAATCAACACTTTGGCTTGCCGCTGAATCGCCCTAGCGATCTCTACGATCTGTTGAATAGCGACACTGTATGATCCCAGCTGGGCCTTTGGATTGATATCGATACCAAACATTTGCATTGCTTTCTCGGTTTGCCGGTACATATCTTCGAAAGCGATCAATCCTGCATGATTTGAAGGTTGGGAATTGGTAAATACATTTTCCGCCACACTCATATTGGGTGCCAGCGCCAGTTCTTGAAAAACAGTGCTGATACCTTTTTGTTGGGAATGGTTAGGATCTCGCAACTTGACGGGTTCTCCATTGATGAACAGTTCCCCGCCATCGGGCTGATATACGCCGGCCAACAGAAGCATTAATGTCGATTTGCCGGCACCATTTTCTCCGGCAATGGCATGAATCTCACCAGGATTTAGGTCGAAATCTACCTGATCCAAGGCAATAGTACCGGGAAACACCTTCGTTATTTTTCTTGCTTCGACCAGAGCAGCCATCGTTTCTTCAAATCCTTTTCAAATAATATCAACATCTGCATTCAAAATTACTTGTTGCACTGCTAATCTTAAAAAACTTAATCAATGCTATTTTTCTCTATATCCCAGGCGCTGGGAAAGCTCCTTGGCCCCATTTTTAACGATACCTGCTAATTCCTTTCTTCTGGCCGGACTCATGCGTGTTACCGGGACCGTTATGCTCATGGCAGCGCATATGGTGTTGTTTTGGTCATACACAGGCGCAGCCACACATCTAGCATCCTCATTCGACTCACAGTCGTCATATGCATAGCCGCGCTTGCGTATGGCCTTGAGTTCCTTGATCAATGCTTTTTTTGAGGTAATGCTGTTGGCCGTCATTTTGGGCAATTGTTTATATCCCTTGTAAAGCGCAGCCAGATTTTCATCAGACAAGGCTGACAGCATCATCTTTCCTACCCCGGTACAGTGAGCCGGCAGCCTCGAACCGACGGCCGATACCAGGCGCAATGTGTGGGAACTATCGACCCTGACAATAAACACAGCTTCTGAGCCGTCGAGAATCGCCATTTGAACAGTTTCGTCGCACTCTTTTGAGATTTTACTGGCCACCCTTTTTCCCACGTCGGTGATATCGAGATGCGAGACATAGACGCCGCCCAACTCAAAAATTCGTAGGCCAAGGGTATACCGGTGAGCTTCCGTATCCGATTTCTCGAGATATCCCAGAGATAGGAGCGTCTGTACCAACTCGTGAGCAGTGGTTCGCGGAAAGTCCAGTTGACTTGTAATCTCGGGTACCGATATTGAAGGGACGCCTCTCAGAAACAATTCCAGTATTTCGAAAGCTCTTTTAACTGATGGAATGATTTTAGCCATAAGTCCTCAAAAGGTGATGGTTGCTTTCTCGTGGTAAACGTCTATAGATATCTTTTAGCCTTCCCAAAGATCGGCATTGCAGTTGACAAGAACTTTTATATTCGAACTCTTGTTCTCTATACACTCTTTAAGACCTTTTTCGACGACATCTTCGAGGGGAATCCGGTTGCTAATCATAGGTCCCGGGTCAACTCGACCGTCTGCCAGTAGTTGAATGGCTTGTGGAATTTCTCCACCGTTGTTCAGCATTCCGATGAACTCGATTTCGTTGAATACGATGTCATTGAGGTCCAATGCGATGGGCTCCTCGAAAATCCCGACTTCAACCACCCGCCCCTGCTTTCTTGTAGCCTTGATGGCCATGGCTACTGTTTGGGGCTGCCCTGCGGTTTCAATCGCCAAATCGACGCCATCGCCGCCGGTTCTCTGCTTAACCTCCTCCACAACGTCTATCTCTGTAGGGTCCAGCACTTCAGCACCCAGCTTTCTCATTAAATCTGAACGCATACCCTTTCTGGCTGCCACGAAGACCTGATGTGCAGGCGAATTCTTTAGAATTTGGTAGGTCAATAGCCCTTGATTCCCAGCACCTGTGATCAGAACACTCTCTCCAGGGATCATGCGACCTCTGCGCAAAGCATGCACAGCCACCGCTGTTGGCTCACAGAAGGACGCTTTATCAAAAGGCAGCGCATCCGGAATATGGAAGACACCGGCAACCGGCATGGTCACGCGTTCGGCAAACACGCCGTCGCGCCCAAGGCCCAAGAAGGCGCACTTATCACATAGGCTATACTCACGTCGCTGGCAGGCCCAACATTCACCACACCAGGTTGCAGAGTCCGCGGTCACACGATCACCCGGCTTGAAGTTGTCTACACCTTCTCCGACTTCTTCTATGATTCCGCTGAATTCATGCCCCTGGGTAAGCGGTGCACATTTTCCCGTTAAGGGGTGGGGTTCGATTGGCATGAATATCGGTCCGGCGGAATACTCGTGAAGATCCGTCCCGCATACACCTACCCAGGCTACCTTGATTTTCACCTCACCAACTCCGGGAGAAGGGGGTTCAGGAACATCAATCACACGCGTATCTTGTTTTCCGTACCATACAGCAGCTCTCATTTTCTTACCTCTCATATTGTAATTTTAGAATCGTATGCATATTTCCAGGCGTTCACCAGGCTTATGCGATGGCAATGGGATGAATTTGCGATCCGGTAGCACCCTTTATCCTTAAAGGAAGTGCTATAAAGAGAAACTCATATGCTTTTGCCTCGGCCAACTTTTCAAGATAAAGGCTCTCCACATGCGTAATGCCGTTTTCCACAATCAAATAGGTGTGCACTGGAAGCGGGGGTCCTTCAGGGTCAAACGGCCACTGCTCAACAGCTTCCGTATCCGTTCCCACCATGGCGACCCTTTTTCCTGCAAGATAACGAGCTCCGTCTATATTGATACCGGCACCACAGTTGGAGTAACGGTCATTGTCAGTCTTCCAGTATTTCGAAAATCCAGTGCGGATCAAAACAGCCGAGTCGGAACTGATGTCGATCCCTTGTGCCTCTGCGCAAACCTTAAGGTCTTCTGCGTTGATGCCATAGCTGTCTTCAAGGACCTCAGTACCTTTGAATTCGGCCATGTCCAACAGACACCCTTTGACGATGATGGGTGGAAAATTCTCCGCTCCCAGAGCCGAATACCCATCCCTGCCCATCACATCTTTGACCTTTATGCCGCCATGAAGTTCGATCTCATCATCTTTCCATTTACCGATATGAGACAGGGCGTCGATATGCGTACCACCGTGCATAGGCAGCGTTGTAATTTCGTTGCCGACTGATGCGGGCGCTAGTTCCGGCATATCACCGTGGCGAACGTAGGGTGCGATAACAACAGGCGGATGTCCTTCCCAAAAAGGCACACCTGTCTCAACAATTTGTTCCAGACTGTAGACGTCACCGGTTTTTATACAGGATAAGAGATCCGGAGTTACTTTAGGTACCTGCATTGCACCAAAAGGTTTGATTTCACCGGCCTTCATTTGAATCTCCTCTTTCTTTTCATCGGTAGCCATACTTTGCCTCCTTAGCCACATTTGACACCCAATATTGACGGTAAAATTTGCCTTGATTCATTTTTATTCAAATGCTATTGTGTTCGTAATTACGGACACTGTTCTTATTTACGAACAAATAACCATACAGAATAAAACCTGTCAAGTTTTTTTTTATCGGAGGCATAGAATAGTGAACTGCATTTTAGCTATCGATGTAGGTACAACGTCTTTTAAGGCCGGGATTTTCACTAACCAGCTAGAGCTGATCAAGGAAACAACTCTTTATTACAGTGCGAGTGTTCATTCCCATGGAAAAGCCGAAATCGACACAAATCTTTGGTGGCAGGCCTTTAAATCAACAACCCAGGATTTGAAGCCATATCTAAGCGATGTAGGCATTGTTTCCCTATCGGTCACAACTCCAGGTTTAGTGCCGATGAATTCTGCAGGCCAGGCACTTGGACCTGCGATCCTCTTTTTTGACCAGAGATCTACCGCGCAAGCCAAATCAATCCGCAAAGCTATTGGTGAAGAAACATTTATTAAAGAGGCGTGCAATTTGCCGGTGAGCGGCGGTTCGTCTTTATGCTCCATGCTCTGGATACGTGAGAATCAGCCAGATATTTGGCGAAAGACTTATAAATTTGGCCATACAAATACATATATCGCCAAAAGGCTAACCGGGCGATGGGCTATCGATCCATCTACAACATCTATTACGGGCTTGTATCATACTCGAGAAAACAACCTGACATGGCTTGACACTGTTCTTGAAAAATGCGGTATTCCGCCAGAAAAACTTCCAACACTCATGAATAGCTATGACAGCGTAGGTGAAATTTTACCGGATATTGCCGACAAACTGGGCCTTGCACGGGATACTATTGTTTTGTGTGGAGGCAACGATGCCGTTCTGGCAGCTCTAGCGGTTGGACTCAAAGATTCTGGCCAAATCATCAACATTTCAGGGACATGCGATATCATGGTCGCCTGCATAGACAAACCGATTGGATCAGAGGATTATAATATCCGCAGCCACGTTCTTCCGGATAGATGGGTTACCTTTTTTGTATTAAATACAGGAGGAAAAGCACTAGAGTGGTTTCATTCTGTATTCTGCCAAGATATGTCCGATGAGGATTACTACAAAGGATTCATTCCACAAACAATCCAGCAATTTGTAGAGCACGAACAAAGTACAGAAGGTGGTCTGCCTGAGTACAAACCATACCTCCAAGGCTCTCGTTACAGCCTGGACAATTTAACAGCAGGTTTTGACAATATTACCCTTGAAACAACCCGTGAAAAAATGCTGATGGGCCTCCTTCGTGGAAATTTCCAATACCTTGGGGACCACCTGAAGACGATATCGAAAATACTTCCCAAACAATATAAAATTATTACTACAGGCGGTGCCGCAAACATTCAAGGAATGGAAAAGTTAAGAAGGCGATGGTTAGGAAACTATGATTTTGAATTTCACAACCAATCTTCTTTGCTTGGCGCTGCCATGCTGGGAAAAATTTATATTGATGAAAAAGAGGAATCTGACCTATGAAAACCAACCTGTCAGGCATTTTTGCACCGATATGCACACCATTTAAAGATGGTTCGATTGCTTTTGATCAACTATCATACAACATGAAACAATACCGGAAGTCCAGACTCAGCGGCTACTTTGTTCTTGGCAGCAACGGCGAAGGTCCTTTCCTTGCTGAAGAAGAAAAATTGGGTATCGTTGAGCTAGTCCTTGACCAGAAAGCTGACTGGCAAGTGGTTATGGTGGGCGCTAGCCACGAATCTACCGATCAAACGATTTCTTTCGGCAAAAAAGTGGTGACCCTTGGAGCCGATTATATTTCCCTTCTAACGCCATCATATTACAAGAAACGATACACGACGGAGGTAATGGTTCGATATTACAGTGAAGTGGCCGACGCTCTCACTGCTCCTGTTATTATCTATAACGCTCCTAGCTTCACTGGGACAACTATCTCCTCTGAGGTTGTCGCAACCCTTTCTGCTCATCCGAATATTGCCGGGATGAAAGATACCTCCAAAGGTAATATGAGTGGATATATCAGCGTGGCAAACGAAGACTTCACTATTCTTTCGGGCTCTATCAGCACCTTGTTTGAGTCCATGATGCTTGGAGCAAAGGGGGGAGTTGTATCGTTGGCAAATGCCTTTGTCGAACCCTGCATAGACCTTTACGAGGCATGCGAAGCAGCTGACATTCAAACCGCGAGAAAACTACATTATTTTTTAAACAATTTGAGTCGTGCTATCTCCGGGCGGTTCGGTGTTGCCGGTGTAAAATTTGCCATGGAACTTGCTGGTTTTTACGGGGGTAACCCACGGCGACCATTATCGCCTTTAAGGGAGGCGGAACGAACTTGTATTAAGACAATTATTGATCGTTCTGGGATTCTGTCTTCTCAAACAAACGGTTGCTATTGACGAACTATTTCACATTTATGGTCAGATGATTACATAGTGTAGTTGAATCCGAAAGACCGTGTCATCTAAATATAGACTTCGTTTTTCTTACAGATTTGTAACTGCAAAGACTCTATGATTGAAGGTAGACTATTGGAATTTAATGAAATAGCCCACATATTGTGGTGGGGTAACTTTCGAATTTAGATGTTTTTCAGGAATGGATGCGCCTGCACCCTGAGACAGGACCATGAGGTTTTACTACTGTGCTACTGCGGCTCAATCATGATTATTTCTTGAGGATCATAGATATTCGTCTACAAATATTCGGGGTTTGACAATTTTGATACCCTGAAAATCATTTATATCTAACAAATGCCTGTCTCCACTGATAATAAGTTCGGCATTACCTGCTAGTCCACATTCAAGAAACTTATCATCATCAGGATCTACACAAACCGGGTGAGGCAAACGAGGGGCTGAAAT
>Ga0180435_10001373_pt1 | contig 25471 bp, 13 predicted proteins | sample SS_ome_3_FD_132467 | JGI IMG/M metagenome (GOLD analysis project Ga0180435, IMG submission 132467) | Hypersaline lake sediment archaeal communities from the Salton Sea, California, USA - SS_3_S_1 metaG | ecosystem: Environmental > Aquatic > Non-marine Saline and Alkaline > Hypersaline >... | reverse complement strand
GCTGGGAGCAGTACTACGACGGGGCCGTGCGGACGCGCGTGATGGCAGTGAATCAGGGGCATGAATTGACGTACGCATACTAGGATCGCTCAGAGAAGAGGCGACCCAGTGGGTCGCCTCGAAGAAACACAATTTCGACGGCATAACCGACTACTTGAGAAGGGTCACCGCCTTCGAGAGATCGACGCCGGCCGCACGCAGCCGCACCAGATATGTTCCCGCCGCCACGCGACGGCCCCGGCCGTCGCGACCGCGCCAGGTCGCTTCGTGGGCGCCCGCAGGCATCGGCACGCCGGCCAGCAGGCGGCGCACGCGCGCGCCCGCGGCATCCAGCACATCCATATCCACCAGGGTCGGCCGCTCCAAGTCGTAGCGGATGGTCGTGAGCGGGTTGAAGGGGTTGGGGTGGATCGGCCCGAGGCGGGCGGGGACCGGATGGTCCGGCACGTCCGCCAGGGTCTCGACCACCTCGAACCCGAGATCGTCGAAGGACATGGCCGAGGCCCAATAGCCGTTGTCGTCGCCGCTCTGGTGGAAGCTCTCCTCGGTCAGCAGCAGACGGCAGTCGTACGGCCCTGGGGTCATGACGGTCTCGCCGTAGCAGAGCCGCTCGATCTCGGCATAGACGCCGATGTCGACGGGACCCACGTCGGTATCGTAGGCCGGGTCGCTCGCGCTGCCGGTCACCGTGCTCCATTTGACGGGGCTGTCACAGGCGCCGGGCGTCCGCTGGTGCTCCCACCACAGCACGTGGAAGCTCGAATCGACCGCGAAATCCACCTCGGCCGCACCGTCCGGATCCGTGATGAAGAAATCCAGGACCAGGTAGCCCTCGAAGATGTAGTCGGGATTCTCGTGGTTGGCGAGATAGTCGGCATCGTTGCTGTTGCCCACATTGGGTTGGGTCCGCCACCAGCGTCCGACGAACCCGAGCCTCTCGTTGGTGGCGTCGTCTCCTTCCGCCCCCCAGAGCCCGGTCGGCTTGCCCACCAGCTTGATCTGGTAGGCGAAGTTGGGTTTGAGGTTGGACGCCGACAGGTGCCCGGCGAAGGCGAGGCATTCGCAGGGCGTATAGGTGACCGTGACGATCGCGTCGTCGTAGAGGTAGGCATCCCGGTAGGACTGGGCGTATAGATTCGTGGCGATGTCGCGCCAGCGGTACGGGGCCGGGGGCCAGGTCGTGACGTCGGGAGCCGAGACCAGGGTCTCCGTCCGCGGCGGACAGGGCGCCGAGCCGGCGGCCGTGGCCAGCATGCACAGGATCAGGAAACAAGCGGCGGTGGTCGGTGGTGTCTTCATCTCGCCCTCCTCGTGGCCTCGGGGCCTCGATGGATCGGGGTCTCGGGCGCGGCTGGGTCGTCCGGGCGAGATCGATGAAGATACGATATCATAATCGGCGGCGTCTGTGTGATGTTATTCACGCCCGTCCCCCACACGCGTCCCTGCCCGGGCCGACACGCCGATCATTTCAAACAATTCGTTGTATTTAATTCAGTTAACGAATCTCCCCGAGAGGCCGCCCGCGAGCCGCCCCCCCCCCATCCACCCTGCCGGATGAAGGAGGAAACTCATAATAGGCTTGACTATTGAGACGAATTCATTGAGAATGGGGCATCATCAAATATCGCCCCGTAGATCGCACATTCGCGATCGATGCGCTCGCCCAGTCCGGCGCCCCATGCGTCGGTGACAGGACTCGCCCGGAGTCTCAGGGGGGAGAGCATCCATGGAGCGACCCCATTCGATCCGGAATCCCGATCGCAGATCGCATATCCTCGCCCGACCCACGCGTCATCTCTCGCTCCCCGGTTTGAACGTCCCACGAAACCCATCGTCGTTTGATCCGGATGGTCGTTCGATTCATCCAGTCGACCGCCGTGTCCGGACCTCGGTATACCCGTCAACAGGAGCGACGGACTGAGCCCACGGAGGGGCGGGCCAATCCGTAGTCAAGATTCTCCAGGGGAAGGAGAAGATCCTCGGGACGTGCTCGAGCGCATGACGACTGCGTTCAGTTCGCCGTCGAATACGTTTTCGCACCTGTCGGATTCCAGGAGAAACGAGTGTCTGTAACTCAAGGGGGGGAACTCATGAAACGGCTCATCGCACTCACCGCGGTCATTGGCCTGGTTGGCTTGGGAGTTGGAGCGGCGTATGCTCAAACCCAGTACATGCCAGCCGGCCCTTTCGTCGACTACGTCGATATCGGAGACTATCTCGAACAGGCCACCAGCGGCGATCCTATAGTTGTCAATTCCAGCTCCACAGAAATTTCTCATAACCTGCAGGGTTGGGGCGCCATTCAACCCTTCTGGAGTAATTGGGGCAACTACGGCTCACCCCCCGGTCAGTTCAACCAAACTGGAGAGAACTGTCGTGCCATGGTGCACGTGGTCCAGAATTTGGACTGTACATACACAGGCTCCTATTTACCCCCAACGGGGTATCCCTGCCTGGATCCTTGCTTCACAGAAACAGGTGGAACGGGTGCTTATGGAACCGGGGATCCATGGGCCACGCTGGATATGAACTTCGGCTCACCCGGCGGGACGAAGACCCTGCATGTGCGCCACCTCGACGGAGGCGGGGGTGCGAATGGCGATAACTTTGATGTCTACGTGAATGATATCTACCAAGCCAGTGTCACGACTCAAGGATCACCTGAGACCTGGGAAATGTTCCAGTGGGATGTCTCAGCTTTCAGCGGTACCCAGACTGTGAAGTTTGTCTCAACCAGTTCCGTATCGTCATATACCCCTCAATGGGGGCTGACTTGTATCGACCAAGTCGGCATCACCATTGAGAACACCGACCCGGTCATCGCGCCGGTCGCAGTCGACGACACCACCATCAACTGCAGCGGCACCAAGGTCGTGAACTTCCATTACACGCCCGGTAGCAACCCCGACATCCGTGGATATTCCGTGTGGGTCCAGTGCGATGCGGACCTGACCTTCGGCGCGGGCGACATCAGCTTCTTCACCGTGCCCACCGGCGTCAGCACCCAGACGTTCGTGACCGAGGTCACCGCCGGTTCCCTCTACAAGGTGGACTACGCGATCATGGGCGGATCCGTCGGCATCGACGCGGAGGCCGACCTGTTCTCGGTGACGTTCCACGGCGCGGCGACGGGTACCGGCGTCGTCAGTATCAACAGCGTGGCCTTTGCCGCACTCGACGGGACGCCCATCACGGGTGTCGTCTACTCGGGGACGGATGATATCCTGGTCGACTGCGCACCACCCGACGTCCCGACGATGGATGCGGAGCCGACCCACACCCAGGGCCTCGCCAACACGGTGTCCTGGTCCGACGAGTCGGCCAGCGGGGCGGCGGAGTACTACGTCGAGCGCGCCACCGACGCCGGCTTTACCGCCGGCCTGGCGAACTCAGGCTGGATCGCGGGCACGAGCCACCCGTTCGCCGGCCTGGCAGACGCCCAGATCTACTACTACCGGGTCAAGAGCAGGGATGCGCTGGACAATGAATCGGTCGAATCGGGTTACGTCTTCTCGACCCAGGACGACACCGCGCCCACTTCGAGTGTGGACGCCCTGCCGGCCTACGAGACGAGCCTCTCCTTCGACGTGGCCTATGCGTCCGCCGACGCCACCAGCGGTGTTGACTACGTGAAGCTCTACTACCAGGTGGATGGGGGCGGCTACGTGCAGTTCGGGGCGACCTTCAGCGCCTCCCCGATCAGCTTCACCGCCCCGAGCGACGGCGCCTATGACTTCTACACCGTGGCCACCGACGTCGTGACCAACGAAGAGGGCCTGCCCGCGCCGCCGCCAGACGCCTCCACCATCGTGGACACGACTCCGCCCGATATCCCGGACATGGATGCGGAGCCGGCCTACACCCAGGGCCTCGCCAACACGGTGTCCTGGTCCGACGAGTCGGCCAGCGGAGCGGCGGAGTACTACGTCGAGCGCGCCACCGACGCCGGCTTCACCGCCGGCCTGGCGAACTCAGGCTGGATCGCAGGCACGAGCCACGGGTTCTCGGGTCTGACCGATGGCCAGATCTACTACTACCGGGTCAAGAGCAGGGACGCCCAGGACACCGAGTCGGCCGAGTCGGGTTCCGTCTTCTCGACCCAGGACGACACCGCGCCCACTTCGAGCGTGGACGCTCTGCCGACCTACGAGACGAGCCTCACCTTCGACGTGGCCTATACGGCCGACGACGCCACCAGCGGTGTGGACTACGTGAAGCTCTACTACCAGGTGGACGAGGGCGGCTACGTGCAGTTCGGGACGACCTTCAGCACCTCCCCGATCAGCTTCACCGCCCCGAGCGACGGCGACTACGACTTCTACACCGTGGCCACCGACGTCGTGACCAACGAAGAAGGCCTACCCACGACGCCGCCCGATGCCTCCACCATAGTGGACACGACCGCGCCCGCGACACACGTGGATGCGCTCGGCGCCATCACTGTGACGGCTTCCTTCACTATCACCTACACCCTCGACAGCGAGGCCGTGAGCGGTCTGGGCAGCGTGGACCTTTGGTACCAGCTGGGCACCGGCGGCAGCTACACCAACTACGGTCCATTCAGCGGCACTTCGATCACCTTCGATTCGGGCGGGACCGGCGGCGATGGCACCTACTATTTCTACTCGGTGGGTACGGATCTGGCCGGTAACGTGGAAGCCCCGCCTACCGGCCCGGACCACGACACGTTCACGCTCGTGGACACGGCCGGCCCCAGCGTGACCTCTTTCCTGGTCAACGGCACCGACACATACACGAACAGCACGAGCGTCCAACTCTCCATGACCGTGACCGACGTCGTGGACATGGAGTTCTCCAATGACAACGTCACCTGGTCGGGCTATGTAGCCTACGCCCCGACCTATCCCTGGACCCTGGTCGCTCCCGACGGCACCAAGACCGTCTACGCCCACTTCAGGGATTCCTCGCTGATCGTCACCAACGCGCAGGACGATATCGTCCTCGACACGGCCGCCCCCGGCCCCGTCACGGACCTGACGGCCCTGCGCGGCAACGACAAGGTCACCCTGGGTTGGACGAATCCCGGCGAGGGCGAGACGGAGTGTGCGGTCTGGCGCGCCGTCTGGCATACCGGAGACAACACCACGTCCGCCTATCCCGAGTACGACGACACCAACCCGACCGAGCCGGCCTGGCCCGCCGATAGGGCCGCCGCCCTGGCCAGCGCGGAGTGGGACAGCGTGGACTCGATCGTGCCGCCCCTGGACGCCTACCTGGACGACTCCCTGGATCGCGGCATCTACTACTATGTCGTCTATCCCAGGGACGAAGCCGGCAACTGGGGCGACGGTGCCCAGGTCTCATCCATCAGCTACCTGCTGGGCGACATCGGCGGAGACGGAGCCGTCACCGGCGCCGACATCACGGTCCTGGGATCTGCCTACGGTACGAGCGATGGTCCCGCTCCCTACAACAACGAATGCGACGTCGGACCGACGGACGACTACAGCGGTGCGGGCGTTCCCGATACCGACGATCTCATCGACTTCGACGATCTGATGATCTTCGCGCTCAACTGGGACGAGACGGTGACCAAGACCCTGCCCACCGAGGGCAGCAGGATCGCCGTGTTCTCCTGGGTGAAGATCGACGAGACCACCCGGTCGCTCGTCCTGGCCGAACCCTGCGCGAACCTCAAGGGCCTGAACCTGTCGGCCGACCTGCCGCAGGGCGCCGTCCTGTCGGTCACCGCGGGCGAACTGCTCGGACGGCAGGACAGCTTCCACTTCCTGCAGAACATCCCCGAGCACGGTCTGGACGCGGGCCTGGCCCTCATGGGTCACAACGCCTGCATCACGGGCCAGGGAGAGCTGATCCGCATCAACCTGGCCGCGGGCCACGAGCCCGGCGACATCCTGATCACGGCCCGCAACTCGGCCAACGAGGAACTCGAGTACACCCTCGACGAATCCACGACCGTTCCGGACACGCCGACCAGGTACTCGATTTCGGCCAACTACCCCAACCCCTTCAACCCCATGACGAAGATCGACTTCGCGCTGCCCGAACCGCAGCGTGTCCAGCTTTCGATCTTCACCGTCGACGGTCGCCGGATCGCGACCTTGGCGAACGAGTCCATGCCCGCAGGCCACCACACGGTGACCTGGACGGGACGCGACGATCGGGGTGAACCGGTGGCATCCGGCATCTACTTCTATCGCATCCAGGCCGGCGACTTCTGCCGGACCGAGAAGATGACCCTGTTGAAGTGATGTACGACGCGAGCTCGGGGCCGGCGGCGACGCCGGCCCCGACAGGCACCGAAGGGCCAGACATGAAGAGAACGGGACACCTCGTCATTGTCGCGGCGATCACAGCGATGGTCATCGCGTCGCCCGCCGCCGCCCAGGTCGAACTCCGTTTCACACCCCCCGGCCAGCACATCGCCGTGGACGGAGCCGGCAGCTTGTCGGTGTTGCTGGATGAAACGCTCGATGTCAGGACCATCGAGCTGTGGGTCAGCTACGACGAGACGGTGGTCGAGGGCCTGGGCGGCCAGCCCGGCCAGCTCTTCACCGGGTCCGGCTGTATGCTCTTCCCCATCTTCGAGGAGGACTCGCCCGGTGCGTGGTATGCGGGAGCCGTCACCATGGGCCCGACCTGTTTCGTGACGGGGCCCGGAGAGCTCTACCGCTGGAATTTCGAGGGTCTCGCGGACGGGATCTGCCACGTCCGGGTGGACAGCCTGGTTCTCTACGACCCTCTCGCCGAGATCATCGGGGGTGTCTCACTCTCGGGGACGACGATCCTCGTCGGCGACGTGACGTCGGCAGACACGGTTCCCGGGAAGCGGCTCGGGCTGTCGCTCGCTCCCAACCCCTTCAACCCGCGCACGGTCGTCAGCCTCTGCGGACAACCGGGCGAAATCGTGACCCTTGAGATCTTCGATCTGGGAGGCCGCCGCATTGTGACACCGTGGCACGTGACGCTCAGCGCGCAGCGAACCACGCTCCAGTGGAACGGCATCGATCAACAGGGGCAATCTGTTCCCGGCGGTACCTATCTCTTCAGGGTCAGCGATCGCGGGGGTCAACGTGTGACGCAGAAGGGCATCCTGTTGAAGTGATTCGACATCGCCCCTGCGGGGGCCTGAAAACATAGGAGGCGATCGTGCAACGCTCGACGATATCGGCACCCCTGGTCTTGACCATGCTCCTCGTTGCCATTCTGGCCGGACTCGCGATTGGAGCTCCGGCTGAAAAGAGCACCGTCGTCTCGCTCCATACCTCAGGAGCCGTGACCTCCCCGTCTGTTATCGAATACAGATGGGCCGATATCGGCCAGAACAGCTACGCCCAGACCTATGCCGAGTCGTACTCGTACGACGACGCCGTTGTCACGGTCTCATATGAGACAGGTGAGCCGACATTCACAGGACATCTATCAGCGGCAAACCTCAAACCCAACTTCGCGTACCAGCTCAAGATCATCGGCAAGCCTGAGGCCCTGTTCCCCACGGACGGCGACGACATCGCCAACGAGAACATCGGTTACGCCGGGCGCTGGTGGGAAGTGGCGCCCGGCACGGGTAATCGCACCGATTCTTATTACGAGACATATAAGGACAACCCCGCCTACATCTTCGAAGCCTACCTCCTCTTCGATTTTTTCCTGACTGGCCCCGATGGCAGCGCCGAGTTGGACTTCGCGCTGGATACCAGCTACCACGTGCTGTTCGGGGACTGGCAAGGCAGTGCGGGCGGCTGCAACCAGCCCCTGAAGACGACGATCGTCTCGGGATCGTCGACCGATGACGCCTACGATACGGACATCGTGACGACCGAAGTCGGTGTCTGGCCGCAGATCGAGCGGCTGTGCGTCGGAGAAACGGCCCTGCCCCAGGGCCTCTACAAGTGCCGAGTGCTGCTGACCGAAGAGAGCTTCCACACCTCCGACGGAAACTGGGCGCCGGCGATGATCAACGACGACCTCGAGTTCACCATCGGCACGGGGCTGTTCCCGCCGCCGATGAGCTCCGAACCGACCTTTACGGCGGGTACGGACAACACCGTATCCTGGAACAGCGTGAGCGGGGCCACCGAGTACTACGTCGAATGCTCCACAGTGTCGAACTTCATGCCGGTCTACGCCAACTCCGGCTGGACCGCAGCCCTCTCCTACTTGTTCACGCCGCTGGCCGACGGCCAGATCTACTATTACCGCGTGATGGCACACGATGGAACCAAGACCGACTCCTCCTGGTCCGCCACCGTCTCATCCACACAGGACGCCACCACGCCCGCCTCATCCGTGGGTAGCTTGCCCGCATCCCATACCGGCAGCACCCTGAGCATCCCCTACACGGCGAGCGATGCGACCAGCGGTGTCGATTTCGTCGAGCTCTTCTACCGCGTCGACGGCGGCGCCTACGTGCAGTACGGCGAGGGCTTCACGTCCAGCCCCATCAACTTCACCATACCCGGCGACGGAGACTACGATTTCTACACGGTGGCCACGGATAACGTCGGCTACGAGGAGCTTCCACCCGGGAGCCCCGATGCCTCGAGCCACTTGACCGTCGGCATACCGCCCGACCCGGTGGCCAATCCCGACTACATCGACATCGGCTTCCTCGACTCGGAGACGGGGCATGCGCTCGCGGGCTGGGGGCCCATCGAACCCGATACTCATGGTGGAGGATGGGGCGGCATCGGCAGCGAAACGCCTCCCGGCAAGTGTCGCACGACCTGGTCGCTCGAAGAAGACGATCCGGTGGAACGCTGGGCGACACTCGCCCTGGACTTCGGTCCCGCCAGCGGGACCAAGACACTCTGGATACGCCACCTCGACGGCGGCAGCGAAGATTCGTTTGACGTCTCCGTCGGCGGCACCGTGGTCTCTTCCATCCCGGACAACACATCAACCGAGACCTGGTTCTGGACACCGATCGACGTGACCGGCCACAACGACGTCAAAACGGTCATGTTCGAGGCCACCGGCGACACGGGAACCTACTTCCCCGGGTACGGCCAGTTGGCCATCGACATCATCAGCATCTGCGGAGCCTCGGCTCTCTTCGAGGCCCTGCCCGCGGACGCCGCTCCCATCACGTGCGGTCAGTCGAAGGACGTCGACTTCCACTTCACGCTGGGCTGCGAGTACATCCGGGGCTACAGCCTGCGGGTGCGCGGCAGCGGCGGGCTCTCGTTCGACGCCGGCGACGTGACGGTCCATGATCCGAGCGGCACCGGCAATTTCACCCCCTCGGTCAACCAGAACGCCACTGACGATTGGACGATAAGCTACACGATCGACGAAGGCTCGGTCCCGCCCACCGGCATCCCCTCCGACGTCGACCTGTTCACGATCGAATTCCAGGGCGCGTCGGACGGCACGGGCCAGGTGATCATCGAGAGCGTGACCGTCGACCCCATCCTCCAGGTGCCGCCGCCGGTCCTGGAGAGCGTCGGCGCGACGATCACGGTCGACTGCGCGTCCCCGGCGGGAGGCTTCCAGATCAACGGCGGCGCGACGGCCACCAACGACCTCGACGTCAACCTGGACAGCGCCGTGACCGACGCCACCCCCGTGCAGATGCGGTTCGTCAACGCCCCGGACACCTGGTCCGGGCCCGAGGACGGCTGGGTGGACTACGCGGAGGTGCATTTCTGGACCCTGGCCTCCGGCCCCGACGGCGTCCGCACCGTGAACGCCGAATACCGGGACGCGGTCGGCAACCCCGTGCTTCCGGCCAGCGACACGATCACGTACACGAGCAACGGTCCGGCCGCGGTCACCGCGCTGAACGCAGAGCCGGGCCACCGCGAGATCGTCGTATCCTGGCAGGATCCGCCCGACGTCGACATCGTCAGCCTGGAGATCTGGCGCGGGCTCTGGACCGACGACGACCTGGGCGGCGCCTCGGCCTATCCCGAGTACGGCGGCCTCCCCAACGACGTCGTCCCCACGCGCCCGGTCAGCCGGGCCGGCGCCCTGGCGAGCCCGGAGTGGGAACTGGCCGGGACGGTGCTCCCCGGCGAGGAGACCTTCACGGACACGGACGGCCCGGGCGGCCTGGAACGGGGGATCTACGACTACGAGGTCTTCGCCGAGGACGCCGACACGTTCTACGGTCCCCGGGCCGCCGCCAACGCCCGGGCCACCAGCTACCTGCTGGGCGATCTGGACGGGGACGGCGTCATCACGGTCGGTCCGGACATCACCGCCGGGCTCTCGCTCTGCTACGGCACCGGCGACGGCCTTCCGGGATACGACAACGAATGCGACGTGGGGCCCACCAACGACTATACCGGCACGGGCATCCCGCAGCCGGACGACGCCATCGACTTCAGCGACCTGATGATCTTCGCCCTGAATTTCGACACGGTGTTCACCAAGGCGCCCACGGGCGCCGACGCGTTCGCGCGTTTCGCCTGGACCGAGCTCGAGACCGGCGTCTGGTCGTTGAGCGCGATCGACCTGCGCGCGGACCTGAAGGGCCTGCGCCTCACGGCAGATCTGCCCCCCGGCGCCGTCCTCTCGCTGTCCGCCGGCGAGCTGCTGGCCGGGCAGGCCCGCCCGTTCTTCCTGCGCAACATCGATCGCAACGGCCTGGACGCGGGGTTGGCCCTGTTGGGCGACGGCGCGCGGATCCGGGGGGAAGGCGAGTTGCTGCGCGTGACGCTGGCGGACGGCCACGACCCGGCCGAGGCGGCCGTCGATGCGCGCGACGCGCGCAACACGACCGTTCCGTGCACGGTCGAGGTGTCCGCCGCGATCCCGGCGACGCCCGTCCTGCACCGGGCCTCGCCCAACTACCCGAATCCCTTCAATCCCGCGACCCGGATCGAATTCGAGCTGCCGACGATGGAGACCGTCGAGCTCGCCGTCTACCGGCTGGACGGACGGCGGGTCGCCACGCTGGTGGGCGGGGTCCTGCCGGCCGGCCGCCACGCGGCGACCTGGGACGGTCGCGACGAGCGCGGGGAGGCCGTCGCTTCGGGAACCTACGTCTATCGCCTGAAAGCGGGGGCCTACACGAGAACCTGCAAGATGACGCTTCTGAAATAGACGCCCGGGAGATCTCAAGGGGGCTGTTGTGCGATATCAAGACAAACCGTTGAAGCCGTCGCTGCTGTTGTTGATCTCGGTCCTGTCGCTCGCGGCGGGAGCCATGCCCGGCCATGCCGCCGTGGGGCAGTTGACCGAGATCGGGGGCGTCAGCGCATCGAGCCTGCGCTGGTGGGACGTGGCGTCGAACGTCTACGACACCGCCTACAGCGACACCTATACCTACGGCGACGCCACGGTCACGCTGACCTACGGCACCGGCGGCGATCCCGTCACCCTGGCGGGACATCTCTCCGCCGTGAACCTCAAACCCAACTTCGCCTACCAGATGAAGCTGGAGGGCAAGCCGACGGGCCAGTGGGGGGACGACGGGAACGATGCCGCCAACGAAAGCATCGGCTTCCTCGGCCGCTGGTGGCGGGCGCAACCCAGTCCGGGCCTCAGCTCCGATGCGGACTACCTCGCCCATCACACCGATCCGGCCTACATCTTCGTCGGTTTCCTGCTTTTCGACTTCTTCATCACCGACGCCGCCGGCGACGCCGAGGTCGATTTCGCCATCGACAGCAGCCTGCACGTGCTGGCCACCGACGCCCAGGGCACGCCGGGTCCCTGCGACCACCCCTACAAGTGGTGGACGGTGCAGGGCCTGTCGACCGACCCCGCCTACGCCACCGACGTGGGCCCCACGGACGTGGGCGTATACGGGCAGCATGAATCCGGACGCCCCTGCTACGGCGAGGCGGTCCTCGATACAGGCCCCTTCGCCTGCCGGTTCATCCTGACGGAGGAATCCTTCCACCAGTCGGGCACGGGCAGCGGAGACTGGGCCAGCGTCATGGCCTTCGACGATCTTCGGTTCGACACCTCGGCGGCGCCGACGGTGCCCGATGCCCACGACTACGTGGACATCGGCAACCCCGCCTCGGAGGCGGGACACGCACTCGCCGGCTGGGGTCCCATCGAACCCGACACCCACTCCGGCGGCTGGGGCGGCATCGGCAGCGAATCCCCGCCCGGCAAGTGCCGCACCATCTGGTCGCCGGATGAGGCGGAACCTGTGGAGCCGTGGGCGAGCCTGGAACTGGATTTCGGCGTCTCGGAGACCGAGACCAAGTGCCTGGCGTTCCGCCACCTGGACGGCGGCAGCGACGACGCCTTCGACGTCTCCATCGACGGTGCCCTGGTCCACTCCGTGGTGGCGCCGCCGACCACCGAGACCTGGTACTGGGTGTATCTCGACGCAACCGGCTACACCGGCGTCCACACCGTGACCTTCGAGGCCACCGCGCCGCCGGGCCCCTACTACGATCCGTACGGCCAGGTGGCGATCGACAAGATCTACATCGGCACCCAGGTCACTCCCGTGCCCGTCGACGCCGGCGCCATCGCCTGCGGACAGACCAAGCGGGTCGACGTCCACCTGAACCTCGATTGCGACGACGGGCCGATCCGGGGCTACACGGTCCGGGTCCGCTGTCCCGAGGGCGAGGGCGTGCTGGCCTTCGACGACGGAGACATCACGGTGAACGTGCTGCCGGCGGGATTGCCGACGGAGGACTACGTGTGGCAGGTCTACAGGTCCCCGGGCGCCGCCGCGACCGACGACTGGACCATCGACTACGCGATCCTCGGCGACGCCGCGGTGCCCGACGGCATCCCCGGCGATTCGGACCTGTTCTCCATCGACGTCCACGGCGTGGGGGACGGCGTCGGTCACGTGATCGTCGAGCGTGCGGGCGTCGGGCTGGTGCCCGGCGGTCCGCCGCCGCCCGTCGGCTGCAACGCGACCACGATCGCGGTCGACTGCGTCCCCCCGGCGGCCGTGACGGGCATCGTCGCCGAGCGCGGGCACGACAAGATCAACCTGTCCTGGACCTACCCGGGCGATCCGAACGACATGCTGGAGGTGTGGCGCGGCATGTGGTACGTCGCGCCGCCGGACACGTCGGTCTCCGCCTACCCGGAATACGACGACCACGTGGCGCCGGACGACCTGGAGCCGACCTGGCCCCTCGACCACCCGGACATGGCGTCGAGCGGCGAGTGGTTCCACGTGCGCACGGTGCCGGCGACACAGGACACCATCATCGACTTCCCCAACCCGCCCGACGGTTTGAGGCGCGGCGTCTACCACTACGTGCTGTTCGCCCGCGACGGCGCGGGCAACGCCGGCCCGAGGCCCGACGCCCGGGCCAGATCGACCAGCTACCTGCTCGGCGACCTGCCCAACCTGAACGGCACCCTGCCGGCCGACGGCCGGATCCGGATCAATCCGGAGATCAACCGGCTGGGCCTTTGCTACGGGGAGGGAGACGGAGATCCCGCCTACGATCCGTTCTGCGACATCGGCCCCACCGACGACACGACCGGCGGGGGCATCCCCTTGACCGACGACGTCATCGACTTCGAGGATCTGATGATCTTCGCCACGAACTTCGATCTGGTCGTCACGAAGGACTCCGTAGGTGCGGGCAGCGCGATCGCCAGGTTCGCCTGGGCCGGGACGGGCCCGGACACCTGGTCCCTGGTCCTGCTCGCGCCCTGCCCGGACCTGCAGGGCCTCAATCTCCGACTGGCGATGCCCGCCGGCGCGGTGCAGGCGACCAGCGCGGGAGATCTACTGGCGGCACAGGCCGGACCGTATTTCCTGCGCAACGTCGACCGCAACGGGCTCGACGTCTCTCTGGCCCTGCTGGGCGCGGGCGTGGGCTTCGTCGATTGCGGCGAACTGCTGCGCGTGAGCCTGGACGGGCCCATCAGCTCGAGCGACCTGGAGATCCTGGTCCGCGACACCGACAACGCGGCGCTCGAATTCGTGCTCTTCGACATCACGGACACGCCCGACGCCCCCGGGGACTACCGCCTCTTCGGTAGCCACCCCAACCCCTTCAATCCCGCGACAGCGATCGACTTCGAGTTGCCCGAACCGCAGCGGGCGGAACTGGTGGTCTTCTCCGTGGACGGTCGCCGGGTCGCCACGCTGAAGAACGAGCGGCTGGCGGCGGGGCGGCATACGGTGACCTGGACGGGGCGCGACGACGCGGGCGAGAAGGTGGCCTCGGGGATCTACTTCTACCGCCTGCGGGCCGGCGCCTTCAGCGAGACGCGGAAGATGACCCTCATAAAATGAACGCATGAAATGAATGCGTGAAATGAGCCCTGCGGGACGATTCCGGGAACACGACGACCACATCGACAAACGCGGGGGGCTTTTCGGCCCCCCGCTCGGTGTTCCGAACCCGGTGTATCCAGGTCACCTGTACATGGTCTTGATGGCGCCCCAATTGGCCTCGTCCCTGGGGATGACCTCACTGCCCACCTGGACCTCGTCGAAGCAGACCTGGCCGTAGGTGGCCCAGCTGCCCCAGGCATTGCCCGTGGCGTCGAACTTCACGGTCTTGACACCCACGTACCCGGAAACGACCAGACCGGTCCAGACCCACTGTTCCACCTGGCTGACCTCGTAGACCTCACCGACCTCGGTCCCGTCCACGTAGATCTTGAAGCCGTCATCGGCGAGGCCCTGCAGGTGACGGAAGAACAGCAAGGTTGCGCTGCCGTCACCGAAATCCATGTCGACGGTGGCCCAGGTGTTGTCGCCCGTGGTGTCCCCGCTCGCGTCGGAGTCCCACCAGATGCAGCGACAGTTGTCGATCCCGCCGTAGTTGCCGCCGTGCGTGGCGGGTTCCACCGGGCCCCAATCCTGTGCGTTGCGCGCGTTGACGCCGTCGAAATCATCATTGCCGACGTTCACCCTGTCGGTGGCGTGAACCAGACCGACCGCGAAGACGACGATGGCCAAACTCAATAGGATAGATAACTTCTTCATCACGCTCCCCCTCCGAAAACACATCAGTTGCTAACTCAACCCGATTAGCCAATACAGTTCGATCCTCGAACATGTCCGAGAAGCGACATTCCCTCCTTCCAACTGGTTTTACGGGCGAGATGGATCTATTGGGGCGTGTATACGGAAGCTAGCATAATCATCGTACAAAAGTCAACATGAAATGATAACATGGATTCAAATATGCCGCCACCAACGGGATGCCGTTTCCGGGATGGCGTCGCACGCCGTGTCGCTCCGAGGGACCGGGCGGCCGGAGAGCCCGGCCCCCCGAAACCAGGACCCCGGGCTTGCCAACTCCCGGGGCCCCTTCTCGACCTGTACAGCCTATTTCGTCACTTGATCATCGACACTTTCACAACCTGGACGTAGCCGCCGCCGATTTCCAAGCGCGCGAAATAAACGCCGCTGGCGATTTGCTGGCCAGCGGTGTTCTTGCCGTGCCAGGCGAACGTGTACGCGTCGGCCGTCAACGGTCCGTCCACGAGCGTCGCCACCTTGTGCCCGCGCATGTCGTAGATGGCGAGCCGCGTGCGGGCGCCCGCGTTCAGGATGAAGCTGATCTCCGTCTTCGGGTTGAACGGGTTCGGCGAGACGGACGTGATGCGACCGGGACCCGGGACGCTCCCGGGATCGACCCCGACCGTCGCATAGATGTACGCCGTCGGTTCGCAGGGCGCGCAGCTCTCGACGAGGATGTCGCCGAAGCAGACCTGGCCGTAGATGTCCCACATGCTCCAGGTCGGTTCCGTGGAGACGAACTCCACGATCTGCGGGCCGACATGCGTGACGGCGATGCTGGTCCTGTACCAGATCTCGGTCGTGGCGGCGTCGCCCGCGTACGACCAGACGGGCGCGGCGGGACGGCTCTCGCCGGGTGCGTAGATGTAGACGTCGAAGGCATCGACAGCCAGCCCGTCCAGGTGGTGCATGGTCAGGCACTTGGTCCCGGCGGCGCAGTGGCCGAAGTCCATCTCGATCGTCGCCCAGACGTCGTTGTCCTCGGGTGCGTAGATCGCGCGGCACTGTTCGATGCCGCCGTAGTTGCCGCCCGAGGTCGCCGGTTCGACCGGGCCCCAGCCGGCCATGACGCGTCCGGACTCGGACGACGCATCGCCCACGGTCACGATGTCCATCACCGGCAGATAGTCCTTCACCATGATGGTGTTGAAGCACATCTGGCCGTAGGTGGACCACCCGGACCACTGGGGTTCGGTGGAGACGAATTTGACGGTCTGGATGCCGACGGCCGAGACCAGGACGCTGGAGGTCTTCCAGATCTCGGAGGCCAGCCCGTCGCCCGCATACGTGAAGACCAGCTGCGCCGCGTCGGGATCGCCGGCCGGGTACATGTACACCTCGAAGGCGTCGACGCCGATGCCGTCCAGGTGTTCCATCACCAGGCACTTCTGCCCCGCGCAGCACCCGAAGTCGAAATCGATCGTCGCCCAGTCGTCCCCGTCCTCCGGGGCGTAGATGGGCCGGCAGTTGTCGATGCCCCCGTAGTTGCCCCCGGAGGTCTCGGGCTCGATCGGCCCCCAGCCGGCCATGACGAAGCCCGCCTCGGACGCCGGATCGCCGATATCGACCGAGGCCTTCAGGGGATCGCATTCGTCAAGCCGGATGGTGTCGATGCACATCTGGCCGTACGTGGTCCAGCCGCTCCAGTGAGGCGCCGTCGATACGAATGTCAGGGTCTGCACGCCGGTTCCGTGAGCCAGGATGCTGACCTCGCGCCAGAGCTCGCTGGTCTGGGCATCGCCCGGGTAGCTGTACAGCAGGCACATCTCGTTCGGTCGGCACTGGGGCTGGATGAAGAGATCGAAGGAATCGAGTCCGATGCCCTCGAGATGGCGGACTGTGAGGCACTTGGAGGTGTGCGGATCATCGCCGAAGTCGAGATCGACGGTCGCCCAGTCGTTGTCGTCCTCCAGCGCCCAGACGGGACGGCAGTCGTCGATGCCCCCGTAGTTGCCGCCCGAGGTCGCCGGCTCCACCGGTCCCCAGCCCGCCAGGGCGTGGCCTGCTTCGGAGGAGGGCTTGCCGATGTCCACGAAGTCGAGCTGCGAGCAGTCCGTCGGGCATTCCTCGACCATGAGGATGTCGAAGCACATCTGGCCGTAGGTGGACCAGCCCGACCACTGCGGCTCCGTCGAGACGAACCTGACCGTCCTGACGCCGGTGTAGCACACGTCGAGGACCAGCTGGTACCAGTGTTCCGTCGTGAGATCGTCACCGGCGTAGACGTGGACCAGGTCGTCGTCGATGTAGACCTCGAAGGCATCCCGGCCGTGCCCGTCCAGATGGTGGATGGTGAAGATCTTGCACGCGGTGGGATCGTCGCCGAAATCGAGATCGATCGTCGCCCAGTCGTCGCCGTCCTCCGGCGCATAGATGGGACGACAGTTGTCGATCCCGCCATAATGCCCACCGGAAGTCGCCGGCTCTATGGGCCCCCACCCCGCCATGGCGTGTCCGGACTCGGAGTCCGGATCGCCGATATCCACGTAGTCGACCGTCGCGCAGTCGGCCCTCGCGGAGGCCGTCAAGCACGGCACGAGCATGAAGATGAAGAGAATCGTAAGGATCGGTTTCGCTTTCATTTCCCTCCCCCTCGACAGAGACACCAAATATCCCCGGACAGCAGCCGAAGCGACCGTAACGTCTTGGAACGGCTTCCGCGGGGCGATTAGACCGACATCGCTGTGATGCGGGTCAGATCAGGACAGTGCTGGTTCGAAGAGTGTCAAATCAGGGCGAGATCACGAGCAGTGCCACCAGCTGAATTCTGCCATGGCCTTGTGGCACAAATGATGACTCGGATGAGGATGTCGTATCTCCGGCCGGCAAGGACATGAGACGAACTCGATGAAATCCCCCCTCCCTCCATTAGGGCGGATGTTAAAAAAATCTACCTATATGACAATGCTTGTTCAGTTTGAGTATATACAGATACATGAGCGCATTGCAAGTGAATTTTCCGCTCGAAACGATCGATGGCTCCGGTGATGGCCCGCGGCCGCTTCGGGCGTTCCGTCGGGCGCATCCCGATGGCGACGGAGCTCATCTGGCGCTCATCGCGCCAGGATCACCTTCCGGACCAGCGACCGCCCCCCCGCCGAGACACGGAACAGATAGACGCCGCTCTCGACCGGCCGCCCGGATGAGGTCGCGCCGTCCCACCCCAGGGAGATCCGCCCCGCCGGCCGGGGACCGTCCACGAGCACCGAAACCGTACGCCCCCGTAGATCGTGGACCGTCGCGAGGACGACCTGCGGACGGAACAGCGTCAATTCGACGACGCTCCTGGGATTGCACGGGTTCGGCCTGGGCGACGAGAGTGCGAAATCCGGTCCCGGTCCGGCGGCGGCCAGCCGGGCCGGCCCGTACCAGAGCGATCCGGACCCGACGCGCAGGTCCTCCAGCCAGTATCCGGTCTCGCCCTGTGACGGCGCGGGATCCGTCCAGTCCATCTGCGCCGCGACGGCCAGGGGAGATTCGGTCAGGCGGAGCCGACTCTCGCCGGCACCCTCCCGCCAGACGTGCAGACCCGCGATCCCGTCCGCGTCCGAGACCCGCCAGGACAGCCGCGCGCCGACGCCGACGCGCTCGGCCACGAAGGAATCGAGCACGACGGGCGTGGAGAAATCGGGTTCCAGGTTGCAGATCATGCGCTCGGCCGCGGGATTCAGGGAGGTCTCGATCGCGTCCAGGGCGAACCACCCGTCGCTGGCGCCGCCCCAGCCGTAGTTGATGTGCACCTGGCGCAGGCCGTCGATCTCGCGCCAGCCGTCGCAGACCATGGTGTGGATCGACGAGCTGTAGAGCAGGGGGCGGCCGGCATCCACGTCATCGCGGATGAGCCGGAACCAATCGTCGTCGTCGAAGCGGAAGCGCTGCTGCTCGCGCGCGCCCGAGGCGTACCGGAACCGGTTCATCAGGGCCGAGAGCGCCCGCGAGAGGGAGGCCGACGAGCCGCAGACGCTGAAGTCCATCCGGCAGGCCACGGCCACCTCGTAGCACAGTTCGGCCACGGCCTCCCGACCGGCCGTCGGCGACCCGGCATCGACGACGTCCGTCATGGCCTCCCAATCGTAGGGATCCCCGTATTCGGCGCGGAGGGTGTCGCCGGTCGTCGCGCCGCCGCAGCCGTCGTCGCCCGCCCACCAGTAGGCGCTCCCGCCCTCACCTCGGAGGGGCCAGGCGTGGTGGCGCATGAGCTGGGCGGTCGCCAGGGCCGTGCACCCCACGAAGGTCCGGCCCCCGTCGCCCTCCGGGCACGACGTGTTGTAGGGCCAACCCTGGGACCAGCGCGTCGACATCAGCGGCCCCGCCTCCTCGAAGACGGCCTTCGCGGCCGACGCGCCGCCGAGATAGCGCGCCCAGGCCCGATGCGCCGTCCCCGTGTCCCGGCCGGACTGCACGAGGCACGAGACCCGATCGTAGAGATCGCCCAGGACGAGATCCGCGACGGCCGACCCGTCCGCCGTGCCCCGCTCGCAGCTGACCTTGATCGGTGACAGCTCCCGGCGGACCGGCACGATCACGAAGCCCGACGGCGCCACGTCGCATAGCCACCCCACGCGCAGCCCCCGCCGGTCCAGGGGCGCGACGTCGCGCACGGTCGGCGTCGCATCCCCCGCCCAGGATCCGCGATGGGCGACCATGGTCGCCAGCCAGCCGGCGCAGACCGATGCCGCCTCGTCCCGTGTGACGACGGAGGGCTGCGCCGCCGCACGCGCCGCGCCGAGCGTGCAAAACACGACGGGGACCAACAAAATGAATCGTTTCCAGTAGGACATCGTCCACTCCGGGAGTATCGTTCCCGTCCGCAACCTGAAGCCCGGCAGAGAGTACCGCCCGACCTCCTGCCGGCGGCGGCGTCCGCGCGTGAGACACCTGCACGCGCCGTGCCCCGGCGCCGCGACGGGTCATCCTTGAACACGGTCCTCCGTGAGTGTACGGTCTCGGCGTGGCTCAGACCCGAAACTGGAAGGGATGCCATGTACTGCCACTCCTGCGGAGCGGAATACGTCGATGGTGTGACCGAGTGTGCGGACTGCGGCGTGGCGTTGCGGAACGATCCGCCGCCGCCGCTGCCCCCCATGGAGGATCAGGACCTGGTGCCGGTGCTCGAGACGGGCGACGCGATCCGCACCGCCCTGGTCAAGTCCCTGCTGGAACAGGCGGAGATCCCGTATCTCGCGCGCAACGACCAGCTGCAGGACCTGTTCGGCTTCGGGCGCCTGGTGCCCGTGAATCCCATCAGCGGACCGGTCATCTTCATGGTGCCCGAGACGCTCGCGAACGAGGCCCGCGACCTGCTGGCCCGTCTCGACGAACCTGAGGACGGGACACCCCGGGTGGACGAGCCGTGACCGATCGATTCGTGGCCAGAAGAAGGAGAAGCCTCCCCCCGCGGCGCCGGATATGGCTCCCCTTGATCTTCTTCGTCGCCTGCAGCCTTCTGTTCTTCGGCATCTGGCGGGGGGCCGAGCACGAGGAGTCGGAGCGGCTGCGCCTGGAGACGGAGATCACGGCGCGGCAGATCGCCCTGCGACTCGAGGCCTGGATCGAACTGCGCGTGAGCGTCATCGACAAGCTGGCCGAAACGGACTTCCCGGCCATGTCCGACCTCTCGACGGAATTCGGACCCGTGGCCGCCCACTACATCGACCTCTTCCCCGGCTTCCAGGCCATCAACTTCATCAACGCCGACTGGGTGATCGAGGTCATCCACCCCGAGAACAGCAACCGGCCGGCCCTCGGCCGGGATCTCCACGACCACCCCAACGCCAGCGTCCAGGACGCCATCCGGCGCGCCGTGGCGACCGACCGCATCACGCGCACCTCGGTCATCGACCTGCTCCAGGGCGGCAAGGGGGTGGCGACCTATCGCCCCATCCGCAGCACGGACGGCACGCTGCTCGGCATCGTGAACGGCGTCTTCAGGGTGGACACCCTCGTCGACACCTGCCTGTGGGAGGACGCCCTGCGGGAGCATTTCGTCTTCAACCTGCACGAGGACACGGGGGACGCCGCCTACACCCACGGTCTGGAGAGCCACCAGGAGGACCTGCCCTTCAGGACGACCCGGCCGGTGAAGGTCGCGGACAGTCCCTGGCATCTGGAGATCGCCCCCTCCGCGGACCACCTGGCGCAGGCCCGGACCCGGGCCGACGAGGTCATGTTCATCGCCGCGCTCGTCATGGCCGCCTGGCTGGCCCTGCTGCTGCGCGCCTACCTGCGCCGCCAGGACGCCCTGCGCGAGAGCCAGGAGAAGTACCGCCTTCTCGTGGAGAACCAGGCCGACATGCTGTTCAAGGTGGACGGCTCGGGCCGCTTCCTCTTCGTCAGCCCGTCCTACTGCCGGACCTTCGGCATGTCGGAGGAGGAGCTCCTGGGCGAGGAGTTCCTGCCCATGGTCCACGAGGACGACCGCGAGCCGACGCGTCAGGCCATGGCGAACCTCCGCCTCCCCCCGCACACCGCCTACGTTGAGCAGAGAGCGCTGACCAAGAACGGCTGGCGCTGGCTGTCCTGGTCCGACTCGGCGATCCTGGACGAACAGGGCGAGGTGGTCGAGATCATCGGCGTGGGCCGCGACATCACGCAGCGCAAGGACCTCGAGGAGCAGCTCTTCCATTCGCAGAAGATGCAGGCGATCGGCCATCTCGCCGGGGGCATCGCCCACGACTTCAACAACATCCTGCTGGCCATGATCGGCTACCTGCGCTTCGCCCTGGACAAGCTGGGCGCCGACGATCCCGTCCGCGACGACCTGCTCCAGATCCAGAAGGGGACCCGGCAGGCCCATTCGCTGACCAAGCAGCTGCTGGCCTTCAGCCGGCAGCAGGTCCTGAGGCCCGTGAACATGGACGTGAACGTCGCCGTCGAGGACATGCTCAAGCTGCTGCACCGGGTCATCGGCGAGGACATCGAACTGGCCTTCGACCCCGGCCACGAGATCGGCGTGATCCATGCGGACCCCAGCCAGATCGAGCAGGTGGTGCTCAACCTCTGCATCAACGCCCGGGACGCCATCCGGAGCCAGGGACGCGTCGTCATCCACACCGCCAACGCCGACCTCGGCGAGGCGTTCTGCCGGCTCAACTCCTGGGCCCGCCCGGGCAGCTACGTCACGCTGTCCGTGAAGGACGACGGCGTGGGCATGGACCAGGAGACGCGGGCCCGGATCTTCGATCCGTTCTTCACCACCAAGCAGCTCGGCCACGGCACGGGGTTGGGGTTGGCGTCGGTGTACGGCGTGGTGCACCAGCACGACGGCATGATCCGCGTGGAAAGCGAGCCCGGCACCGGCTCGACCTTCACCGTCTACATTCCCCGCGTGAGGGGCGACGTGGAGGCGCAGCCCGATCCCGAGCCGGCCGAGTTCGCGGGTTCCGACCGGACCCTGCTGGTGGCCGAGGACAACGACATGGTGCGCACCATGACCACGTCCATCCTCAAGAACGCCGGTTACAGGGTCCTGCCCGCCGCCAACGGCGACGAGGGCCTGGAGATCTTCAGGAGACACGCCGACGAGATCGACCTGGCGCTGCTGGACGTGGTGATGCCGGGCATGAGCGGACACGAGCTGCGCGACAGCCTGCACGACATCCGGCCCGACCTGCCCGTGCTCTTCACCAGCGGTTACGACCCCCAGACCGTGGAGACCCACCTGGAAGCCGGCGGCGGCGACGAGCTGCTGTCCAAGCCCTACGAGCCCGAGGAACTGCTGGGACGGCTTCGCGAGATGCTCCGGAACTGAGACGGGGCGGCTCGGCTCAGTCCGCGAGGACCCTCGCGGCCAGCGTGGCGGCGATCTCCCGCAAGCGGGTGTCGTGATCCCGGTTGACCTGCAGGGCCACCGCGACCCCCCGCTCCGCGAAATACGTGATCAGCGTGTGATAGCCCGGGTACCAGCCGCTGTGCCCGTAGGTCGCGCCGTGGGGCGACGGCCGCACGAAGACGCCCAGACCGTAGGCGCCGGCGGCCGGATCGGCCTCGTCCATGACGACGCCGTCGACAAGCTCGTCCACGTAGTCGGCGCCGAAGGCCTCCCCTTCGTAGAGCAGCTTGGCCCAGCGCACCAGGTCGGCGGGCGTGGAGACGATGCCGCCGCCGGTCCACTCCAGCGCCGGGTTGTGGGACATGAGCCCCGGCGCTTCCAGGACGGTGACGCCCAGTCCGAAGGGGTTCTCCGGGTCCGGATGGCCGGCGACGAGGCCGGGCAAGGCGCGACGGTCGGTGGGGTCCGTGTCGTCGAGGCCGAGGGGCTCCAGCAGACGCTCCCGCAGGAGGTCGTCGTAGCGGCGGCCGGTGGCCGACTCGATGGCCAGCCCGACCAGGAAGTAGTGGGTGTCCGTGTAGGCCCAGCCCTCGCCCGGTGCATGGACGGACGGCAGGTCGAAGATGAACGACAGCAGGTACTCGTGCTCGAAGGTGAAGTCGGGATCGTCGCCCCGCACCATGGCGCCCACCTCCTCGACGAAGCGGTCGCAGGTGACGTGGTCGGGCACGCCCGCCTCATGGCGCAGGCAGTGGCGCAGCGTGATGCGGTCGCCGTTGGGCAGGCGGGAGAACCAGGGCCGGTCGCCCAGCCGCTCGGACAGGGGCGCGTCCAGGTCCAGCACGCCCTCGCGAGAGAGCATGAGCGCCAGGGCCGCCACCCAGGTCTTGCCGACGCTGCCGGTGATCATGCGCGCGTCCGGGGGCATGGGCACGCCCGTCGTGACGTCGGCCACGCCGGCGGCGGCCCGTCCCGCCTTGCCGTCGTCCAGGACGTAGGCGGCGGTGGCGCCGGGCAGTCCGTGCGCGGCCACCAGGCTGTCGAGCAGCGCGTCGAAGCGAGCCTCGCGCGCGACGTTCCCGTCGGCTACGCAGCCGACGAGCAGGGCGGACAGCAGAAGCGATGACATCAATACGAAGCGCACGATCGACCTCCCCGGTCCCACATCCACGGCGCCGGCATTGAACATGTCGTCGGGATGACGCTCAAGCGAGGGCGGCGACCGCCTCGGCCTCCGTCTCGTAATGCGGGACCATGTCCCAGAGGCAGACGATCTCCAGCAGCATCCTGATGCGCTCGTTGGCCCCGGATACGGCCAGGTTGCCCTCCGCGTTCTTCAACGAGGTGAAGCAGGCGGCGATGATGCCCACGCCGGAGCTGTTCATCCAGTCAAGACCCGCGAAGTCGAGCACGACATCGACGCGTCCGGCACGCACGTCGTCGCGAACGGTCTCGAGGAACTCGAAGCATTGCGGGGAACCGCGGAGGCTGCCGGCCAGGCGGAAGACCAGCACGCGGGGCGCGTCGTGCTCGATACGTTCGTAACTGATCTTCTTCGGCTTGCTCATGGTCGGCTTCCCTCCCCCGGTGAGATGATGCGAGGGGCCGGAGACTAGCATCCCGGCGACGCCGATTCAACCGTTCGCGGCACGGGCCGCCTCAACGCCCCGCCAGCACCGCCTCCACCCGGTCCATCATCGCGGCCTGGTCGAACGACGACCGCACGCGATTCGCGGCGGCCGCTCCCATGGTGCGGCGCAGCTCCGCGTCGTCGAGCAGGCGCGCGAGGGCGCCGGCGAGGGCGGCCTCGTCGCCCACCGGCACCAGCAGGCCGCTCACGTTGTCGACGACCAGTTCGGGGATGCCGTCGACGGGCGTGCCGATCACCGGCACGCCCAGGGCCATGGCCTCGAGCAGCGTGTTGGGAAAACCCTCCTCGCGACTGGGCAGGACCACGATGTCGGAGGCCGCGAGCAGGGAGGGCACGTCATCGCGGAAGCCGAGCCAGCGCACCGTGCCGTCGTCGAGGCCCAGTTCCGCGCCCAGGGCGCGTAGCCGCTTCGTCTCGCCCGGGGGCCCGTCGCCGGCGATCAGGAAGACGGCGTCGACACGCGCGCCGGCGCGGCGCCAGCGGGCGATGCCCCGCAGGAAGGTTTCCTGGTCCTTGCGCGGCCCGACTTCGCCCACCATGGACATTACGTGCGCGCCGGCCGGCAGGTCCAGGGTCGCGCGCGCCGCATCGGGATCGGCAGCGCGGCGCAGGTCCTCGGCGTCGATGCCGTTGGGGATGACGCTCACCTTACGGCGGTCGAACCAGGGCGCGCCGTCGCAGACCTTCCCCACCAGGGCCCGGCAATTGACGATCAACCGGTCCACCAGGTGCGTGTAGACGAGGCGGAAGTGCCAGTTGTCCTTGATGGGATCGGGGCTGCCGCGGCGGACGACCAGGCGGAAGCCGGCGCGTCCGAGCTGGGACAGGCCCACCAGGCGGATCTCGCGGGCCTGGTTGGCCACGGCCACCCGGATGCGCTCGCGGCGCAGCAGGCGCCCGAGGGTCCAGAGGGTGCGGGGGTCCAGGATGCCGGCCATGGCCACGCCGCGGGCGTCGAGGCCCGCCGCGCGGGCGCGCCGCACGATCTCGCCGCCGGGCTGGCCGACCACGAGCACGCGGTGGCCGCGCGACGCCATGGCGCGGGCCGCGTCCAGGAACCACTTCTCGCCGCCGCCCCAGGCGGGCAGCGACGTGACGAAGGCGATCGAGGTCTTGTCCATGCCGATCATTGAGCCCGATCGCCGGC
>Ga0180435_10001372_pt1 | contig 25478 bp, 25 predicted proteins | sample SS_ome_3_FD_132467 | JGI IMG/M metagenome (GOLD analysis project Ga0180435, IMG submission 132467) | Hypersaline lake sediment archaeal communities from the Salton Sea, California, USA - SS_3_S_1 metaG | ecosystem: Environmental > Aquatic > Non-marine Saline and Alkaline > Hypersaline >... | reverse complement strand
TTGTCGCCGGTGCATGAATGTCCCGATCGTTGTAGGTCAGGTCCCCAGACACGCTGACGTTGGGCAACAGTTGAGACAACGCCAACGGACGGGCTTCCTGTCCAGCATTGCGGTTGGCGCGTGCTGCACGAAGCTGGGGGTCGCTCTGTATCGCCTGTTGATACAGGCTCATCAGGTCAGCCGCATAGAGATTGACCGGCAACACCAAAGCACCAACCAACGCCACTGAATACTTCATTATTGTCATTCCGTTTGCTTCCACTGGTTTGTCGTGACAAGAATCGTTTATTTGTCTTTACTGCTGTGCAACTGCCATGGGAGGCACCAGCAACTGCGGATCAATTCGATGCTCTCGCAGATGCATCCGCCAATCCAGATGAGGTCCGGTGACCCGCCCCGTCGCGCCGATTTCGGCCACTGGCTCGCCTTTCTTCACCTTCTGGCCAACCTCAACCAGAATTCGGCTCAGGTGCAGAAAAGCTGAAGACAGCTTGTGCCCGTGATCAATAATCAGTGTACCACCTGAGAAGAACATATCGGGGTGCGCAAGGGTAATCACGCCATCAGCCGGTGCCACGACAGGAGTCCCTGTTGGGCGGGCAATATCCACACCAAAATGCGGCCGACGGGGCTTCCCGTTCAGTATCCGCTGGCTCCCATAGACACCGGAAATCGGCCCCTCGACCGGCCACATGAAGCCGGTGAGGAAGTCCTCGCGCGCTTCGTTACGGGCACGCGCCTTCTTCAACAACACCACGTCGTCACGAATCCGCTTGAGATCTTCCTTTGAGCGCGGCGTGACCTTACGCTTTGGAAGGCCATCGATCCGCTGAATTTTGTACTCTCGCTTCGCAATTTTCAGGGTGCGGGTTTCCTGCGACCCGTCCGGATACACGACCTTGAGCTTAGAGGTTGCCGGCGCATCCCGCCCGAAACCAACGAGAAAACCACCACTATCACTGACCCGCACCGGCTCGCCATCCTGCCAGACGTGCGCACCCTTGGCGCCACTGCCTACCAGCATCCCCCCTTGAACCAAGTTGCCATCAAGCTTCACCTCGGCAAAGGCGCCTCCATATGCCAACAAAGCGCACGCGGCAAACAGCAGAACCTGCCATGTTGAATTCCAGCGCCACCAACCAGATACTGATTTCATGTCTTCCCCGTCCAACGTTCAAGTACGCTCGGCAGTCTACACCTGGCCCGAGCTAATCCAAATGATCACCCGCCACCGGCGGGAGTTGATCAGCGCCAACCTGATTGCTGTGCTCGGTGCCTTGGCAGCTGTGCCGGTCCCGCTCCTGATCCCGTTGCTGGTCGACGAAGTCCTGCTGAACCAGCCCGGAACTGCCGTGGCCTGGATACAATCGCTGTTCCCGGAGCACTGGCATGGACCAATCCTCTATATCGGCGCCATTTTAGCCCTGACATTAATACTCCGGCTTCTCACGCTGGTTTTTAACGTGTGGCAAACGCGTGAATTCACACTCATTTCCAAGGATGTTATTTATCGCATCCGCAGCGACCTGCTGCTACGCCTGCAACGTTTTTCCATGGCCGAGTACGAAACCCTTGGAAGCAGCACCGTCGCCTCGCACCTGGTAACAGACCTTGACGCGGTAGACGAATTTGTCAGCCAGACCACCAGCAAGTTCATCGTCGCGGTGCTCAGTGTTTTGGGTACTGCCGGGGTGCTGTTGTGGATGCATTGGCAGTTGGCGCTTTTCATCTTGCTGTTAAACCCGCTGGTGATCTACATCACCACGGCGTTCGGTCGAAAGGTCAAACAGCTCAAGCAGCGGGAAAACCGCGCCTACCAGGCTTTTCAGGAAGCCCTGTCCGAAACCCTCGATGCCATCCAGGAAGTCCGGGCCGCCAATCGTGAACGTCACTACATTCGTAACGTCATCGGCACCGCCAGCCACATCCGCGATAACTCGGCCAACTTTACCTGGAAGTCCGATGCCGCCAATCGACTGTCGTTCATGGTTTTCCTGTTTGGCTTCGATATTTTTCGCGCCCTGTCGATGTTCATGGTGCTGTACTCTGACCTGACCATCGGGCAGATGCTCGCGGTTTTCGCCTACCTGTGGTTCATGATGGCCCCGGTGCAGGAGATCCTGCATATCCAGTACGCCTATCATGCAGCCCGCGCCGCCCTGAATCGTATCAACCAGCTTATGGATGTCGGGCTGGAGCCACACTATCCCCACGAGAAAAACCCGTTTACCAGCAAGACGGCCAGCATCCAGGTGCGGGACGTCTGCTTTTCGTACGATGGGGATACCCCGGTGCTGAACAACGTCAACCTCGACGTCGCCGCGGGTGAAAAAATCGCCCTGGTCGGGGCCAGCGGCGGCGGAAAGACCACGCTGGTGCAGATTCTCCTGGGCCTCTACCTTCCCCAACACGGACAGGTCTGCTTCGATGGTATCCCGGTGACGCAGATCGGCCTGGACGTGGTTCGCGACAATGTTGCCACCGTGTTGCAGCACCCAGCACTGTTCAACGATACCGTGCGAAACAATTTGACCCTGGGACGGGATTATCCTGACGAGCAACTCTGGCAGGCTTTGAATGTTGCACAGCTATCCCAAGTGGTGAAGGACCTACCGCAGCAACTCGATACCATGATTGGCAGAGACGGAATACGCCTTTCCGGCGGACAACGCCAGCGCCTCGCGGTGGCCCGCATGGTATTGAGCGACCCGAAAGTGGTCATTCTGGACGAAGCCACTTCGGCACTGGACACCAGCACCGAGCGAGAACTGCATGAGGCACTGCAAACCTTCCTCGCCGGACGGACCACCTTGATCGTGGCGCACCGCCTGAGCGCAGTCCGCCAGGCCGATCGGGCGCTGGTCTTCGAGAACGGGCAGATTGTCGAAGATGGCACGCACGATCAATTAATGCGTAGCGACGGCCTCTACGCCAGGCTATACCGGCGCCAGGAAAAGCCTGGCGTGGCCAGGTAAACATCCATGCCAGTCATCGACAGTGAATTTCGCCCGGCATGGTGGCTTCGCCAAGCGCATTTGCAGACACTCTGGCCCAGCCTGAGTCGCAGGAACGTGGCGCTCTCCACACAACGCGAACGGGTGGAACTCCCGGATGGAGACTTCATTGACCTGGACTGGAGCGGCCCTGCCGCAGCGCCCATCGTGCTGATCCTGCATGGCCTCGAAGGCGGCATCGACTCCCGCTATGCACGCGGCCTTATGCAGCAACTGAACCAAGCCGGATTCCGCGCGTGCCTGATGCATTTTCGTGGCTGCAGCGGCGAACCCAACCGGCTTCCAATCGCCTATCACAGCGGCAAAACGGAAGATCCGGCGATGATCGTCGAGCACTTGATTCAACGACACGAGCAGCCTTTCGGGGCACTGGGTGTCTCGCTTGGCGGAAACGTATTGCTCAAGTGGCTTGGTGAAATGGGAGATGACAGCCCGTTTCAACGTGCAGCCGCTATGTCAGTCCCATTCGTTCTCAACGATGCCGCACGTCGCCTGCGCCATGGCCTCTCACGCATCTATGAGCGGTACTTGATCAGCAGCCTGAAACGCAGTTTTCGCGGCAAGTTTGCACGCATGCCCTGCCCTATAGAGGTGGATGTCGGCAGTCTGAAAACCTTTCATCAGTTCGACGACAAGGTGACTGCCGCACTGCATGGTTTCGATGGAGTCGAAGACTATTATGCGCGCTGCAGCAGCCGCCAGTTCATCCCTTCAATCCGCACGCCAACCCTGATACTGCATGCCCGTGATGACCCCTTCATGTTTGCCGATACCGCTCCGGAAGCACATGAGTTACCGGAACAGGTCTGTCTGGAGCTGACCGATCATGGAGGCCATGTCGGGTTCATCGCCGGAGATTGGCCTGGCAGGTCCGTATACTGGGGCGAGCGCAGGCTCGTACAATGGCTCACCGCCGATGACCAGGCCTCGCGGCGAGCCAAATCAGGAAGCCAGCCGCAACCTCAACGCGGCGGATAACCCCACTGAGGATAAGCATAGGGCTGCGGCGGATATTGTGGTGGCACAAACTGTGGCTGCTGATACGGATAGCCACGACTCTGCCATTGCTCCCAGGGCGCTGTGCCCGCACGCGGTGCGACAGTGGGTGACGGCCGCACCGATGGCGATTGAACAGCGACCGGCGCTTTCGCATCAGGCTCGACCTCGGCATCTATTGACGGCACTTCGGCCAACGGTTTCGGCTCGCTTGGCATGCTTTCTTTGACTTGTTCGGTTTTGCTGACTTGTTCGGTTTTGCTCGTTTCCCCTGGGGAAACCGGAGCCGACTCGTGCATTGCGTTCAACACGTCGTCAGCGGCTTTCGCCAGTTCCGCCGGCACCTCGACCATGGCAGAGGCAGCGGCACTCACGCTTTCCTCAAGTGCCGAAGCGTTGGGCGCCGCCTGCGGGTCTGCGTCGGTAATACTCTCGAGCTCTACCGGCTTGAAAACCGGCTCGCCCATTGGTCCGGCTTCTTTGCCATCATCCTTGCCGGCAGCACTAGCCGTTTTTTTCTTCGCTGGCTTTTCGACAGCCACCTCATTGACCGTTTCAGCAACATCATTGCCCACAGGCAGCCAGTCCGATGGCAGCAGCGAGCCTACTACACCAAGCAGTCCCACGATTGCCAGGCCACTGGCCAAGATCGCATTGGTTTCCGTATTGTCAACAGCGCCCATAGCAGCCTCTCGAATGATCTACACGACAAGGGGGCGAAATTGTACCGAAAAACGGGCAAAAATCCCTCGTTTCGATAGGGGCACCCGAAGCTGTAGAAGGAATGTCTACCCGTGGGCAGCCGAAGAAAGATCCCAAAGTGGCAGGAAAACACCCAGTGCCAACACCGCAACCATGATTCCGATGATCACGATCACAAAGGGCTCTATGGCATCAGCCAACCTTTTCATTTCGAACTCAACCTCGGCCTGGTAGTGCTCCGCGGTTTCGTCCAGAAGGTGATCCAGCGCACCCGACTCCTCACCTACCGATAACATCTGTAACACCAGGGGAGTGAACATACCGGTCGACTGCGCGGTACGGGCGATACTCTCGCCCTTCTCGATACCCTGGCGCATGTTGGATATGCGCTCACTGACATAAGCATTGTCTACCACGCCAGCCACGACGTTGAGCGCCTGCACCAAGGGCACCCCGGATTTGAGTGCCAGACTCAATGACTGCGCAAACCTTCCCAACACGGACTTGTGGAGGATCTTTCCCACCAGGGGCAGAGACAACAGCCACTTGGACCACAGATACTCGCCGCGCTGGGTTTTCGTCCATTGATGTGCCCCAAAAAACAAGGCGACCACCGCTATCAGGATCAACTGCCAATACTCGACAAAAAAGTCCGACGTCCCGACAAGAATGCGGGTCATCAAGGGCAATTCGGCATCGTAACGGGCAAATGCATCGGCGAAGGCCGGAACCACCCAGATGTTGATTACAGCCATCGCCACGGCGATGGCACCGATCACGATCATGGGATAGCGCAGCGCACTCTTAATTTTTTCGCGGGTACTTTTTTCCACCTCCAGGTAGTCCGCCAGGTGGCCGAAGGCCTCATCCAGGCGACCTGTGCTCTCACCGATTCGAACCAGCGCAACAAACAGCGGGGAAAAAATCGCGCGATGCTGGGCCAGTGCAACGTTCAGCTCACGACCACCCTCTAACTGTTGATGGACATCTTCGAGCGCAGATCGCAATGATGGATTTCTGCTACTGTCCGCCAGGCCTCTAAGCGAACGCAAAATAGGCACACCGGCCTTGAGCAGGGTCCGCAGCTGGCGACTGAGCATCACGATCTCTTCGAGACTGACCTTGGGTTGAAAGTATTTCTTCAGCCCTACCCCGACGTCGGCGGTCTCCTCGGATCGTGACTGAATCTGCAGTGGCGTCACGCCACTGCGCGTCAACTGGTCTGCAACCAGTTCCGCACTTTCAGCATCGATGATCCCGTTGATCCGATCGCCGGACTGGTCACGACCTATGTACTCAAACGCCGGCATCGTCGGTCTATTCGCCTGTAATTCGCATGGCTTCCTGCAACGAGGTGCTGCCTTCTGCTGCCAGTGCCAGAGCACTCTCGGTCAGAGATACGAATCCCGGGGCACCTCGCGCCACCTGCGCAAACCCGTCGATATCCTCGTTGCGTAATGCACTCAGCAGCTCGCCGTGCAGTTCAAGCAGTTCGTACACGCCGACCCGCCCCTTGTACCCTGTGTGGCTGCAACTTGGGCACCCTTCCCCTTCAACAAATGCCGCGTGCGCCATTTCCGGCGCATTTTCGTTCAGCCAGGTCAACTCATGCTCGTCAGGCTGATACGGCTGTGCACAGTTTGAGCACACCCTTCGTACCAGCCGCTGCGCCAACACCCCCTGAAGCGCGGTAGCCATCAGGTACCCCGGTGCCCCCATGTCGAGGAGGCGGCTCACCGTGTCGATCGCGCTGTTGGTATGCAGGGTCGAAAGTACGAAATGACCGGTAATCGCGGCGCGCAAACCGATCTGGGCTGTTTCCAGGTCACGCATCTCGCCAACCAGTATCACGTCCGGGTCCTGTCGCAGCGCTGTCCGCAGCACCCGCGCAAAGGTCAACCCGATCTGTTCGTGGACCTGGACCTGGTTGACACGATCCAGCCGGTATTCAACCGGATCTTCCACCGTGATGATCTTGGATTCGGGCCTGTTCAGTTCGCTCAGTGCCGCATATAGCGTGGTGGTTTTACCGCTACCGGTTGGCCCGGTAACCAGAAGCATGCCGTGAGGATGGCCTACTATCTGCCTGACCCGGAGGCGCAATGCCTCGGGCATCCCCAGCTGTTTTAGGCTCAGGATACCGCCACTCTGGTCGAGCAGGCGCATGACGACTGCTTCGCCTGTAGCCAGCGGCAGCGTCGACAGGCGCACATCCACCTGGTGTTGTTTTACCTTGAACTGAAAACGACCATCCTGCGGCAGCCGTTTCTCAGAGATATCCAGGTTTGCCAACAGCTTCAGGCGCTGCACCAGGGCCGAGGCGATGCGTACCTCGTTCATCACCTGCTCCCGCAGCACGCCATCCACGCGCATGCGGATGCGCAACACGGACTCTTCCGGCTCAATGTGAATATCCGAGGCATGCTGGCTCAACGCGTCCTCAAACAACTTGTGCAGAAGTCGAATGACCGGCGCATCTTCGGCACCACTCGACTGCAGGATTTCACCCAGATCGACATCACCCTGGCGCAACTCTTCATGCAGGTCAGCCGCAAGATCGTTTAGTTCATCATCATCCCGGTAAACCAGATCTATGGCACGGATCAACTCGCTCTCGCTGACCACCGCCTGGCGCACACGCTTTTTGAGCATCCGGCTGACTTCGTCGTAGGCGAACAGGTCCGTTGGATCACTCATCGCCAACAGCACATCGCGTTCGCGCTCTTCGAGCAACAACACCCGATAGCGACGCGCAATCGTCTCGGGTAGACGCTTGGCGATTGTCTGTGTGGGCAGATTCTGGGAGATATCGAGCAATGGGATCTGCAATTGCTGCGAGAGCAGCTCCAGCAAGTCCTTTTCAGTCACCAGCCCCATGTTTACCAACGTATGGCCGAGTTTTCGTCCGGTCTGCTTTTGCTCAGCCAACGCGGCCATCAACTGTTCTTCGGTGATGGCCTGGGCACTGACCAGCAGGTCACCAATCCGGATTTTTTTGCGTGGCCCACCGTCCATTATCTTGCCTCACCTGCTGTGTTCTGCGACATCACTCCTGGCGATTGCTCCAGACGACTTCGGATATAGCTTTGCGTCTGCGGGTCCAGGCCACCCAATCGGGCTGCCTGCCGATAGGCATGCCAGGCCAATTCGGGCTTGAGGCCATCGGTGCTGAGCGCCAGGCCCAGCCAGTCGCGGCCGGTCGCCTTTGGATGAATTACCAGGCGTTGATAAATCTCGGTTGCTTGCTCAAGTCGGCCATCTGCAAAATGGCTGGCAGCCAGCAGGCGCAAGGCGTCGGTGCTTGCGGGCTGATCCTGCAAGATCGCTTGCAGCCGAAGTACCGCCTTCTGCTTTTCCCCCTTCTGCATTAACAGGCGTGCAGCGATGAGATCCAGCTTGCCGTTGTATCCACTCTGGCGATGAGCCACATCGATTTGTTTGAGAGCCTCTTCCGCTCTCCCTCCGCGCACCAATAGACCAACCAGCAGCTCATGGGCTACTCTCTCTCTTGGACTGGCAGCCAGGGATTTGCGTAGCAATTGTTCCGCCTGGCTGAGTTCGCCTTGATCAATTAGACGCTTTGCGCGAGCAGTCAAGGGCTCGGTTTTCTGGGCCTTGATCATTTTTGAGCGGACTTTGGCCACACTCGCAGATTTTCTGACCGAGGGATTATCAGCGGGCAGCGGGACTGCTGGAGACTTTCTCTTCGCTGGTTTGCGTGAAGATTCCGCCAGCTGCGGATCTTCGGTGATCTTTAGCGGCACGTAGGTGGCCGCGATACCCTTTTTGTCTGCAGCGGCTAAAACCGGTTGTGACTCCGCCGGCTTCTCGAACATCGTTCTCTTCGGTATCTCTTCTGCAATGCCCGGTTCTGCAACTTTGTCTATCGGACTGCTCGACTGTTGCACCTGCGGTGCAACAGTCGGGAGAGTCTCCTGATTGACAGGGAGCGGAGTCTTGACCTGGATTGGACCTTCCGCGGATGGCAAATCCGGCTGGAAATACCAGCTTCCAATCCACACTGATACCGCACCAGCTACCAGTGTCCAGGCAACCAATCGCGGCCAATCACGCCCCGGGTTATCGACAGGAGCTTCCTCCGGCTGGCCCTGAACCTCGGGCGCAAGCTTGAGCTCAAGCGTTTCCACGCCTCCCTCGCGGGAATCGAGATCACGCAGCACCTGGTTCAACAGACTCATCAGACCAGTCCTGCTGTCCAAACAACACCGGCGACTGTTCCTGCCGTCGCCAACGCCCTCACCCAGCGCGGCAGGCTCAATACGAACCCCGTTTGCGGAATCGTGCTTTCGGTATCCTCAATTGCCCGCTGAACATGTCGCTTGGTTAGCTGTGCGCGGCCTTCCCCGAAAGCGGCCAATAAGGTTTTGTGTGCCAGGATATTCAGCAGACGGGGAATCCCACCGCTGGCTTGATGCAACTGGGTTGCCAGGGGCAGACTGAACAACGCCGGCCCCTGGTAACCTGCCACGGCCATCCGATGCGCGAGGTACCCGGCGACAACGTCAGTCTGCATCGGTTTCAGGCGATGGCTGAAAGTAATACGTTGAGCCAACTGGCGCAGGCCCTTCTCGGCTAAGCGTTCGTCCAATTCCGGCTGCCCGAACAAAACCACCTGTACGAGCTTGGATTTTTCCGTTTCGAGGTTGGTCAGCAGGCGCACAGTCTCCAGGCTTTCATGGGAAAGTGCCTGCGCCTCATCCACGACGAGCACGACCTTGTGCCCGGTGTGCTTGTATTCAACCAACATGCCGTTCAGCTTTTCCAGCGAGAGTGCCGGAGACTGGTCCGGGCCTGACTCCGCACCCAGTTCCTTGATGATCGAAACCAGCAGCCCCGCCGGAGTCACGGTAGGGTTCGGAACATAGGCCGTGGCGAACGTCTGTTCATTCGCCAGTTCATTCAGAAGCTTGCGACAAACAAGGGTTTTTCCTGTGCCGACCTCGCCGCTGACCTTGATAAAGCCCTCCCCCATCTGCAAGGCGACTAGCAGGGTGTTCAACGCCTCCTGGTGATCAGAGTTCGCATAGAAGAATTCCGTGTCCGGCGTTAAGCCAAAAGGCAATTCGCGCAGACCAAAGAAATTCTCATACATCACAGTTCACCTTCAGCACGTGTTCCGAACACGCTCGGGCTGCCACCGTAGTGAAACCCGCGATCGAGTGACTCGAAACGACGCGCAGAGTCAGAGAGACCCTGGCCCCAAGCGTTTGGCCCATCGATCACGAGAGGCTTGAGCAAAATCACCAGTTCGCTCTTGTGGGATGCCTGGCGGGTGTGTCGGAATGCCGAGCCCAGGAAGGGCAGATCACCCAACCCCGGAGGCGAAGCCGTACTTTCAGTGGTGCTTTCCTGCATCAAGCCACCGATCACCACGATCTGGCCGCTGCGCGCATAAACAATGCTATCCGACTCGCGTACACGCGAGCGCGCCAAGGGAAGGGTCTGGCTCTTGTCATCAATGGTAAAGGTCTTCGATTGATCGATAACCTCGCTGACTGAAGGATGAATATGCAGAGTCACGCCGCCGTTCTGATCGATCTGCGGCGTAACGTCCAGCGCGATACCGGAGAAAAATGGGGTCAGGGTCACGTCTGGCGTGGAACTGGTCGTATTTCCGGTGACGGTCGTAGTCGATACGTCGGTCACAAAAAACTCGTCCTGGCCAACTTTGATAACAGCCTTTTGATTGTTGACGGTCGCTACACGCGGACTGGAGAGCACCTGCACGTTACCCTGGGACTGCAACAGCTCAATGAATGCGGAAAAACTGCCGGTTGAGACAGCAAGGGAAAAGACGCCACCAAATGCCTGGGCTGTCAACGCGTCGATCGGGCTGTAATTGGCCGGATCCATGTTGCCGCTGTTGCCGGCAATTCCTGTGGTCGACGAATTACCGTTCAACGCGCTACCGCCACCGGTCTGCCCAAGCGTCAAGGTACGGCCGTTCCCCAGCGACGCCAACTTGCCCCAATTGATTCCGGACTGGAATCCATCGTTCAATTCAACCTCGAGAATCTTGGCCTCGAGAATCACCTGGCGTTGCAGGGTCGCCTGGATGGAACGCAGGTAACCTTCGACCTCGCGCAACTCTGGCGGCATGGCACGCACGACCACAATGCCTGATTGTGGTGAAACGACAACCGAACGGCCCTCCCCTTTGCCAACCAGGATTTGCAGACCCGCCCTGAGTTCGCTCCAGAAATCCGCCTGACTTTCCGTCACAACCTTGGAAGAAGGCAAGGTTTCAGATGAACTGCTACTGCTGGTGTCATCTCCGCTGCTGGACTGATCGGAGGACTGCACCATCTGCCCTGAGCTGACACGCATCTCGGAATTACCACTACGCTTCACATTGAGGTAATTGACCTGGTATATCCGCGACTGCAAGCGTGCCGGCATGACCGTAAAGCCACCCGGCGTATGCTGATACTCGTAGCCGTACACCTCGCGCATGATCGACATGACCTCCGGGATCGTGACGTTTTTCAGGCTCAACGAAAGGGCGCCTTCGACCTGTGGGTGTACCACCATGTTGTAGGCTGTGCCATCCACGAGGCTCATGAAGAATTCCTTTGCCGGTGCCTCCACCACGTTGACGTCAAAACGCTTTTCCTGGGTTCCGGTTACGGCGCCCAATTGGATTTGCATGGGAGGCATCAGGGCGGCGCTGATCTCGGGCGGGGGCTCGATACGACGCTTCTGACTTGCCTGTTCGCTCTCCGCCATCACCTGGCGAATCTTGTTCATCGCCGTTCCGTCTTTGGGTGGCTGCGTCTGGCAGGCTCCCAAGGCCAGGCTTGCGACCAACAACCAGAAAAAGGCCTTCATCGCTTGTTCTCCCCAGATGCTTTCTTAATGCCAGAATCCGCCAGCCTCAGAACCAGTGGTTCACCATCCCCTTGGAGCCTTACGCCACCCCGCCCTATCGCTTGCACGCGATAGCCTGCCAGTTGGTCGCCAACATGCACCCGTCGTCCGTCGATCAGTGCGCTGTATTGCGATCCGATGGAGAAAACCGCCTGCAGTTTCGGCGCCGCTACGCGTGATTGATCTGGTCCCGCTGCCGGCACCACGATCGAGAAGCCAGCCGGCCGGGTTGGATCGACCAAGCTGTCGTTCACCGCGCCCGCAGGCGATGCAAACAACAACGCAAACAAAATCGAAACGAGCTTAGACACCGATCCAGTCCTCCGACAAGCTCAAGGTATGCAGTTCCAGGCGTACACGACTGCTTGGGTAATCGATGACCTGGAAGTCCACGCGATCCCAGTAGAATTTTTCGCGCAGAGATTCCAACGAATCGAGATACGCCAGGGTAGCCAGGTAGTTCCCGCTGAACTCGACCACGAAACCGTGCACGAAAACCGGGAAGGTGGTGCTTTGCTTCTTCGGCGCATCATGCCCTTCAGCCTGCGTCGGCGCGTTCAACAGTTGTGGCCGCTGCGTCTGAAGACTCAGCAGCTCCAGCCCCTTCTGCTCGCCGAGCACGCGTTCCAGCAACACCGCCATCTGTTGCGGTGCAACCAACTCGTCGGCCAATAACGCCAATTCATTTTTTCTCGTCTCAATACGCCGACGGATTCGATCATTGCGCTGGCGTACCGGCGTGTTCGGATCATTCCGCAGGCCTTGCGAGACTTCGGCCACTTGCGTGGCCACCTGTGCAAGGTTCTGTTGCTGTGCGGTAATCCTGGCCTGCGCCTGCTGCAGTTGGGCATATTGCCCGCCGATGAGCAGCGTATCGGCAATCTGATAAAGAACCGCCAACAACGCCAATAACAACATGAGGCGTTCACGAACGCTCAGACCATCGAATTTTTCACGCAGAAAGGACAGCTCAACCATCGCCGGTATCCTCTGCGCCACGATGCAATTCAAAGCTGATCGTATCTCCGCCTCTGTCATCGACACGGCTGAAGCTCACCCGACCAAAGGTGCGGCCTTCAAACGCCGGTTCCATCCCCAGGCGCTGCAGAAACTTCGGCACCAAGATCGCTTCCAGCGCCTGACCACGCAGGGTGAATTCTTCGCCGTTCGCACTGACCTGGATATCTGTCAGCCATAGCCCGTCCATGGGATGTTTTGCCAATCCACGAAACACCGAGGCAAAGCCATTCTTGCCGTCTTCCTGTGCCTGCCTGATCCGGCGGATCGCTTGGGAGATTTCCTTGTCTGTCACCTGCAGACGTAACGTTTCAGCAACCAAAAAGCTGTCCGGCTCGGATGGCGGCAGTTGCGTCTTCAGCTTCGCAAGTTGTGCCTGATAGCCCTGAATCTGCTTCTCGAACACCGAGAGCTCGGCCATCCGGTCATTGATCTGCATTTGCAAGTAGAAATAGGTAGCTGAAATCAAAAGCAGCCCCAACACACTCACCCAGGCAAAAACTGACAGTTGCAACGGCGTGTCGATATCGCGCGTATGTCGTTCCTGGTAAAGATTGATGCGCTGAACAGGCGCCTTCAGGCTACGCATGGCATCTCCCTGATAGCAGCGCCTATCGCCATCAGGGCCTGGCGGAAAGTCTTATCGTCAACGCTGTCTCTTCCCTGGATCTCGCTCATCCGAAGAGCCTCGACCGGTACCGTCAGGTAGGCCGTTGCGGAGTGGATGAAAGAACTTTCAGCTTTTTCCGACGCAGACAACACCATTAGCTGGTCGACACTCCCGGAGGCAAATTGGCTTTCGAAGTAGTCCAGGGAACGCTGCACTTCCAGTGCCAGGCCTTCCATTTGCGCCAACTGCTCGGTTGCATCGAGATCCAGCAGGTTGGCCGCCAGCGGAATTTGCCGGGTAATGTAGACCTCATCATCACTGCTGATTTCGATCAAAGCCTGGCGAGGCTCCAGGCAAAGGTATGCATGCACACGGCCTTCGGTTCCGGTGTGCCTGACCAGGTCACGCAAAGCCAGCTCAGGAACATCGATTGCGCGCAGATCGACCCCGTTCTTGGTCAGGCAGTTAGCGAGTTCCTCTACCCTTTCGCGGGGAGCTGCAACCACGTAAGCCAGGTCAGGCGCACCAGGGCGTTGACTTTTGGGCAATGAAAAACTGTCGATCAGCGCATCTGTGACCGGGAAATCCACCATGTCCTTGATGCGCCAGCGAAAAGCATCCCGCTGCTCGGATGCGGGCAGATCGGGTTGTTCGACCTGTATGAGCGCGTAGCTTTGCGGTGCCATGACCGCCGTCAACGGCGCGCGGCCCACCTGCAATCGCTTCAAAACCGCAGGAATCCGCTCCAGTGGTGAATCCCCGAAATCCAGGGCAAACCAGCACACACGCTCTACACCCACTCCCCCATCGGGCAGCGCGCGCAGCAAGGCACCAGCCACTCCACCCGAGTGGATAGATAAACCAGCATAGAGCTGCTGATCACGTTTTCCGGGCAACCACCGGAACACATCTCCTCCGAATCATCCGTTTTCCTCGGAAGATGTAGCGGCCGCTTAAACTCTCACTTAAGGAAAATATTTCACCTTGGCGAACACGTGTAATTCACACTATTTCAAACGCTTGCATAAACTCGCCCCCCGAGAACGGCAGGAGGCGGGCATTCTCAGGAAGTATCGTCTTTACCACTGAAACGTGATGATCCAAAACGCAATACCAGTACGGAGAAACACAACAACAGGATTGAACCTGTGATGGTGACCATCTCCATGTTGCTCATGGTTTTTGAATCAATTGCCAACAGGCGGGTAAGAGCGGTCACCGCAATATAGATCAGGTACCGGACAGGCAGACGCTTGGTTTTGAAGTAGATGCCAACCATGGCACCCAGTTCCAGGTAGATAAACAGCAGCAGGATGTCTTTTATCCCTGGCCCACCGTGCTCGATGATTTTGAAAACCTCCGCCCAGGAGGCCCATATAACGGCCACCCCAATGACCATCAGGCCAACCAGGTGGAAGCCTTCCACCAACACGTCGCCCCATTTTTCAATGCGCTTGAACATAGCCCCCCCTGGTGTCAACGCCACGCGATAGCCCTCGATACAGGCTTCGCTGTGCCCCCTGTTTTGTCTGGTTTTTGAGAGCTGCTTGCCATGATAGTCTTCAGAATTTGTAAATGATACCCAATAGACGACCATGCCTTACTTCATCTACTACGTGACCACCAACCCCGCCAACAACACCAAATCGTTGGAATTCATCGACACCCGCGAGAAATACAAGGAAGCGCGCGCACTGGCCCGCGAGAAACGTTCCGAGATGGAACCCAGCACCACACGCGAGTGCCGCATGATCTTCGCCAAGAATGATGTGGAAGCGGAAAAACTGCTCAGCGCGCCACGTGAGGAACGCGTGATCGGAGAGGACTGATCTCCTAATCGGCCAGGGCCAAACGCACCCTCAGGCCAATCTCGGTCGAATAGCCCTTGGTCGCATAATCGATACGCCCCTGACTGTCGATGATGAAAATCGAAGGCAGGCCATACACGTCCCAATGTCTGGCCAAGTCACCGGACTCATCCATCAAGACAGGCATTTGCAGATCGTTCTTCTGCAGGTAAGTCCGTACCTCTTCAGCATCTCCCGAGGTGGATGCAACCGCGAGCACGGCATGGTCCTCGGCAATATCGGCAATGCTGCTGCTTGCGAATCGGCAAATCGGACACCATTCCGCCCAGAAATACACCAGAACCGGCTTGCCCCTGTAACTTGCCAGCGACATCGGTTCGCCATTCAGACCCGCACCGGCCAATGATGGGGCCTCTCCGCTGGGCAGGTTACGTGCTTGCCACCATTGCACCGCCAGCACAACCAATACCACGATGGCCAGATCGCGCAGCCAGCGCAAAACGTTTTTTCGCGAAGCCATGGAAGCAGATCAACGCTGCGCCAGTTGATCGCCGGCACGATTGCGATTGTAGAAGGTGATTACCCTCTCCACGTATTTCTGCGTTTCCGGGTACGGAGGGACCTTGTTCCCGTAGCGGATCACCGCGTTTTCGCCGGCATTGTAGCCCGCCAGGGCCAAGCGCAAATCATGATCGAACATCTCCAATAACTGGCGCAGATAGCGGGTGCCGCCATCGAGGTTCTGACGCGCATCGTAGGCATCGCCAACACCCAGACGCTTGGCCGTCGCTGGCATTAACTGCATCAGGCCTATTGCTCCCTTTGAGGAAACGGCATCAGAACGGTAAGCGGACTCTGCCCTGACCACCGCGTGCACCAGTTCTGGCGGTATCCTGCTGCGATGCGCCGCAGCCTCGATCAGCGGTGCCAACTTTGTCCGCCGTTGGCGCATCTTCGCCAGGGTATCAGCCGACGAAGCATTCGCACTGCCACCGAAATTGAAGCGTTTTAGAAGACGGTACCCACCTTTCATGGGCGTATCGGTCAGGTAGATCCGCCCCTGTGCATCACGGTACTTATAGATATCAGCCGCTGCAGGCTGCAGCCAGATCATGGCCGCACAGGCAAGTGAGATTGTCGAAAAGAGAAAACGCATGGCTTCAGTTTAACAATTAAGCGGTAAAAACCTATGGAACCTTGTTAACGATGAGCATAAGCAGCTGTTTTTTTGTGAACAGACCATCAGTTTATTCATCAATTGCCTGGCTATCGGCTGTTGCGACTATACCTTGACCCAAACCAGAATTTTGTTGTCAGCGGGCATATCAACGGTTTCTTCGAGACGCATGCCCGCCTGCTGGGCCAACCCTTGCAGCCATCCTTTGTCCCTCACGCCCATGTTGGGATTCTGTGCTTTTAACCATTGATCGAAGCGTTCGTTGCTTGGGGCTGTATAGCGGCCATCGATATTGAAGGGCCCGTACAAAAGAAATCGTCCATCAGGCGGCAGCAGGTCACCGACACCCGCAAACAAAGCCATCACATCCGGCTCTCCCATGATGTGCGCGGTGTTCGCGCTGAACACCACGTCGAACAGCTCATCCGGCCAGCTATCGTGGCTGACATCCAATGTCAGGGGCCGTCGCGCATTTTGCGCGGGCATGGCCTCCAACCAGGCCTGGATACCGGGATGGTTCTCGCGCCGGTCGCTGGTCTGCCAGGTTAGCCCTGGAAATTCTGGCGCAAAATAGACCGCGTGTTGGCCGGTTCCACTACCGATCTCCAGCAAACGGCCGCTAGCCGGCAAGAAGCGCTGCAGCACTGCGAGTATCGGCTCGCGGTTCTGCTCGCAGGATTCGCTGTAGGGGCGCTCCATCAGCTAAAGCTCAACGTCCGCAGCACTTCTTGTACTTTTTGCCGCTACCACAAGGACAAGGATCGTTGCGGCCGACTTTCGGGCCTTCGTTACGCTGGGTCACTGGCCGCGGCAACTGCCCGTCCACGTAGTACCAGCGGCCGTCGTGGCGACGGAAACGGCTGCGCTCCTGGTGCACCTTGTGCTCGCCGGCTTCATTGAAGTGCGCAACGAATTCGACGAAACCCTCATCGTCATTTTCTCCGCCGGCCTCGGTGTCGCGAATCTCCAGGTTCAACCACTCAGACTGGCTCGCCCAGCGTGCGGTTGCATCGCGGTCCCAGTCAGAACGATGGTTGGGGTGCAGCGTATCGCCAAGATAGTCGATTGCACCAACCACATAGGCACTGTAACGCGAACGCATCAAGGCCTCTGCCGTAGGTGCTGATTGCGTACCCTCGATGTAAGGACCGCAACATTCTTCGTAGGATCTACCGGAACCGCAATGGCAATCTTGCATGGAACTCTACCTGCTCAACAATCTAAAGAGGCGATTCTACGCCAAGAGGCGATATCGGGCAGCGTGCTGTCTTTGGGGCATTCAGGAAAGCCTATCCTGCGGATTCCAACCCTGGAGCGGCCGATCGGCATTGGGGTCGGCATCCACCTGGCAGCCCGGCGCCGTGGTCGCAGGCACAGCCACTTCCCTGCCGGCAATCAGGTCACGCAGGGCGTTGTCGAGCAGTCTGCGCGTGGGAAAGTCTCGTGTATATCCAATGCCAAACTGATCGTCCATCGCACCCCGGTAGCGCAGGCGCTGCTGCGCATCCAATACAAACACGTCACCGGTACTTTCCACACCCAGTCTTTGTGCAAGCTTTTCACTTCCCTCTGTGATGAATGCCGCCGGCCCATCAAAGCCGCCCGCGTCTCGCGCCAGCGAAGTTAGCCCAGTCATATCGTCGAGATACACCACGATGAAATTGAAGCCCTGACGCTGATAGGTGCGTGCCATATCCGCTTGGCGTGGACCGTAGGCACGTGAGACAGGACAGTCGGTATCACGCACCAAAATCACGGTCCCGCGGTTCCCGGCAATTGCGTGCAGGCTGGCGAAACCACCAAACAAGCGGCCCAGGCGGATGTCATCGACGGTTTTTCCGATCCCATGGGCTTCAGGATCCAGTAGAACCGGGCCCAGCCATTTGGTGGAGGCACGATCATCTGAGGGCTCAACGGCAAACACGGGCAACGCGGTAAGGGCCAGAATAATCCCAGCGAAGAAACCTGACTTTTTCATGCTGCCCTCCCCGATTCTCACTCTTGGTTGTGACCTTACGAGTGGCGGCTTTCTTTCATCGCGCTACAGGCCAAGCTCCTTCCACAGCTTGTCGATGCGCTTCACCGAAACCGGGTAAAGGGTCTTCACTTCCTGGGCGAACAGCGAGATGCGTAGCTCTTCCAACTGCCAGCGGATCTGTTGCAGACGGACATCCACCAGGCCCTTCTCCCTGGCCGCCTTGTCGCGGAGGCGCCAGCGTTCAAGTAGGCCAGCCATCTCACGCATGCCCTGCTGGTCGCGTGTCTGGCTGCCGCTGGCCAGTTTATCCAGGCGCTTTTCAATGGCACGCAGGTAGCGCGGATACTCGTTCAACTGGGCAGCAGGCACTTCTTCCAAAAAGCCCTGGTAGACCAGTTCGTCAAGTTGCTGCTGCATGTCCTGAACAGAAGACAGCAAATTCAGGTTGTTCAGCCCTGCAAGCTGCTTGCGTATGCGTTGGTAACTGGCCAGCAATTCGCCGACACGCGATACCGTCTCGCTGTAAATCGCGTGCAGCTTTTCCCTGCCTGCATCGAAACACTGTTGAAAAGCATTGCGATCCCTTACCTGATTCGGTTCCTGGGTAAAAGCCAGATCGAAAGACAAGGCAACCAGCTGGTCTTCCAGGGACTCGCCAGCACGTTTGTCTTTGCTCACACCCGTGGGTGGCGGCACCCTGGCGTAGGCCAGACGCATGGCAGCCAAATTGGAAATGCGCTTGCGCATATCCTTCACCGTGGGCGCCATGCGTAACATCAACAACCGGCGCAGTCCGGCACGCTGTGCCACTGCGGCACGCGCCTCTGAATCCAGGCAGCGGATCGCCACACTGTCGCCTTCATCCACCAGCGCCGGGTAGGCACGCAGGTTCAGCCCGCCACTTTGCGTCTCTACCATCACCGGCAATGTGTCGAAGGTCCAGTCTTTCAGGCCATCCTGTTCGATGGCATGGGTTACCACTCCACTCGTTTGAGTGACAACCGCCCGGTCAGCGTAGTCATGCTGCAACTGCAGCAGATCCCGCGAATGCGCCAAGGTCTCCATGCCGTCGGCACTCGTCAGACGAATGCGCATGCGCAGGAAGGGGTCAAGCTGATCACGCTGCCAGGCATCCTCTGGGATATGTGTGCCGTTAGTTTGTTTGAGCGCTGTCGCAAGCGTCTGGTGCAGGGGTTGTTCGCTGGACTGCATGACCTGCAACGCGCGTCTGGCGAAATCCGGCACCGGCACAAACTGGCGACGTAGCGCCTTCGGCAGCCCCTTGATCATGGCGACCACCTTCTCTTCGATCAGCCCGGGTACCAGCCAATCCACGTGACCTTCGGAAACCTGGTTCAGCAGTGGAAGCGGCACATGCAGTGTCACCCCGTCGGCTTCGCTGCCGGGCTCAAAATGATAGCTTAATGGCAGGTGTGCACCACCGAGTTCGAGGTGATCGGGAAACTGGGCCTGGTCGATTCCTTCGGCATGCAGGCGAATGTCCTCCTCGCGCATGTGCAGCAGCTTGTTTTTCTGTCCCTGCTTACGCAGCCATTTTTCCAACTGTGCTGTGCTGTAGGTTCCATCTGGAATGCGTTTGTCATAGTAGGCATAGATAGCCTCTTCATCCACCAGAATGTCGCGCCGACGCGCCTTCGCCTCCTGTTCGTGTAGCGATGTGATCAGCTCCTGGTTGTGTCGCCAGAATGGCGCCCGTGTATGCAGCTCGCCCTCGACCAGGCCAAAGCGGATAAAGATCTCGCGCGAGGTTTTCGGATCGATCGGCCCATAGTTGACGCGGCGTCGCGGCACGATAGGCAGGCCATAAAGAGTGACCTTTTCATAAGCACCGACCTGCCCTCGCTTGGCCTGCCAATGCGGTTCTGAGTAATGATGCTTGACCAGGTGACCGGAGAGCTTCTCAATCCACTCCGGCTGCACCTGCGCCACCATGCGCCCATACAGCTTGCTGGTTTCGACCAGTTCGGCCGCCACCAACCACTTGGGCTGGGCAGAGAACTGCCCGGAGCCGGGGAAGATATGGAAGCGGGTGTTGCGCGCGCCCAGGTAGTCGCGCTCCCTGCCCTGGGTACGCATGCCCACGTGACTAAGCAGGCCCGACAATATTGCCTCATGCACCGCTTCATACGCAGCCGGCTTTTCGTTGTCACGGTAGCGCAGCTCGTGCATCTGCTCTTTGAGTTGCACGTGGATGTCATGCCATTCGCGTACTCGCGTCGGGGAGAGAAAATGTTCGCGGCACAGGCGTTCGAACTTGCGACGAGTCAGATGATGACGCTTCTCTTGCAGGAACTCCCACAGCTTGAGCATGGCGAGAAAATCCGAACGCTCATCGGCAAAAAGCGCATGTGCCTCGTCGGCCTGCTTTTGCTTGTCGAACGGGCGTTCGCGAGGGTCCTGTACTGACAGCGCCGCGCCGATGACCAGCAGTTCACGCAGACAACCAGTGTGCGCGGCCTCCAGCAACATGCGCCCGACACGCGGGTCGATCGGCAGACGCGCCAGCTTGCGCCCAAGCTTGGTGACCTTGTTCAGGCCATCTACCGCCCCGAGTTCGTGTAACACCCGGTAGCCGTCCCTGATCAGCCGGTTGTCCGGCGGATCGACAAAGGGAAAGGCCTCGATGTCGCCAAAGCCCATCACCATCATCTGCAGGATCACCGCCGCCAGGTTGGTACGCTGGATCTCGGGCTCGGTGAATTCGCTGCGCGCGTCGAAATCTTCCTCGCTATACAGACGAATACATACGCCCTCGGCGACACGCCCGCAGCGACCCGTTCGCTGCTTGGCACTCGCTTGCGAGATCGCCTCGACCGGCAGACGCTGGATTTTGGAACGCGCGCTGTAGCGGCTGATGCGGGCAAAACCGGTATCGATCACGTAGCGGATACCGGGTACTGTCAGCGAGGTTTCGGCCACGTTGGTCGCCAGCACGATGTGCCGCTTGCCGGTGGCCTTGAAGATCTTTGCCTGCTCAGCCGGGCTCTGACGTGCATACAACGGCAGCACCTCGGTACTGCGCATCTTGTGTTTTCGCAGGGTCTCGGCAGCCTCGCGGATCTCACGCTCGCCGGAGAAGAAGATCAGGATGTCGCCACGGTCGATATTCGACAGTTCGTCGACCGCATCGACGATGCCCTGCTGCAGATCGATGCCGCCACTGTCCTCGTCCTCCGGCGGCGGAATGTAACGCACCTCTACCGGATAGGTACGGCCCGATACCTCGATCACCGGGGCATCATCAAAGTGTTTCGAGAAACGCTGCGGATCGATGGTGGCCGAGGTGATGATCAGCTTCAGATCCGGACGCTTTGGTAGCAATTGCTTCAGATAGCCCAGCAGGAAATCGATGTTGAGGCTGCGCTCGTGGGCTTCGTCAATGATCAGGGTGTCATATTCATTCAGGTAGCGGTCGCGCTGGATCTCCGCCAGCAGCATACCGTCGGTCATCAACTTGATATGGGTGTTGTCACCCACACGATCCGCAAAGCGCACCTTGTAGCCCACACTCTGACCGACCTCCTGACACAGTTCAGAAGCAATGCGGCTGGCCAGGCTGCGCGCCGCAATTCGACGTGGCTGAGTGTGACCGATACGACCAAACACGCCCAAGCCAAGGGAGAGACAGATCTTGGGGAGCTGCGTGGATTTGCCAGAGCCCGTCTCACCGCACAGCACGATGACCTGGTTGTCGGCTATCGCCCGGCGCACCTCGTCCAGGCGTTCGCAGATCGGCAGGGCCGGGGGAAACGCTGGCTCCGGCAAGGCCACACGCCTTTGCTCCGCCAGTTGCCGTGACTTTGCCAAACGCTTCTCAAAACGCTCACGCAGTTCACCTTCCTCGGGCGAACGCGCACAGGCAGCTGCCATGCGACGCAGGGCATGACGATCTCGGATCAGGCAATCTTGGAAATTTTCAAACAAGGAAACAGGGAGGTGCTGAAAAGGCTGTGCATTCTACCGCAAGCGGCTTCCGAAACCGCGGTGCAGAGCCGGGTTATCTCAGCGGTGCCCCAGCGCGCCACCGGCTGGGAGTTCACTCGGGCAATATTCGCCTCGGGTAGCCATGCTGTACCAACCACCTGCCGCAGCGGGATCCGGCTCGGTGCCGATACCCAGCTCGTACATCAAGGACAGTTCGATCTGCGCCTCGGGCAGCCCGGCCTCGGCAGCATCCTTGTACCAGCGGAATGCCTGCTGATCGTCGCGGACCACTCCCTGGCCGGTTCGATAGGCAAAAGCTAGGTACAGCATCGCTTTCTGGTCACCCTGCGCTGTCAGCGGTTGCCACAGGAGAACCGCTTCGGCTCGTTTGCCCTGGTGCCAGAGTTCAACCCCCTGCTGCGCAGAACCCGCATTCCCCAGATGGCTTGCCAGGGACAACAGGATTATCAGCGTAAAAGAAATGTGAGGCAGATATCGCATAAGAGCTAAAGTCTGAGCGTACTGATCTGCAGCATAGTCGATTCCGGTTTACTGCGTTATTCCTCAAGCAGTCGGTTCAATTCTGCCCACACTGCTACCAGCGCTGCTTCACCAGGCTGCGCTCCCATCTGCACACCCAGCAGGTAGAGTCTTTCCGGCAACATCTGCAGGGTCTGCCCTAGCGCCAGGGCCTCGGCTACGCCCAGCGAATGCGTGGAGGCCGGCAACTCGATCTTGGCCAAGTCATCCTGGCCTAACAACTTGACTGTACCTGGCGGCAAACCGGCATCCAGGGCATCGATCAAAACCGCCACATCGAAGCCTTGCATGTACTCGAGCAATCCAGGGCCGGGGCGGTCGGCCTTTTCGAACGCCACTTCGTACTCTGGCAATAACAAAGGCCTTTTTCTCAGGGCATCCAGCACCTGCCAGCCGAGGGTGTCATCACCAAATGGCGAACCGATACCGATCAGCGCCACACGGGGTTTAGGTTCGTTGGCCGCCAAGGCTGGCCTCATGTACGACGCAGCCTAAGCCGCAGAAAGTGCGTCGCGCATGAAATACACGGGTCATAGTTACGAATGACCGTCTCGGCATGCAGACGAAGCGCATCCTCTTCGTTGTCTAGGCCGAAGTTCTGCAATGACAGCGCGATATCCTGCTCGATCCTTGCCTGGTTCTGGCTGGTCGGCGGCACAATACGCGCGCTGCTGACATGCCCCGATTCATCGACTTCGTAGCGATGCCAGAGGGTGCCGCGTGGTGCCTCGGAGGCACCAAAAGCCACACCGGGTTTCGGCTGCCAGTCTACCCAGGGACGATCCGGAACCTGGTAACCTTCCAGCAACTGCCAGGCCTGCAGCACCACCATGTGAATTTCCACGGCGCGCGCCAACAGGCTGTGGAACATGTTGCTGCTGGGAAACCTCACGCCCGTGGCCTGCAGCAAGGCAGCCGTCTCTGTTGGTAGCCGATCGAGGTTGATGTTCAAGCGCGCCAACGGACCGACCAGGTAGGGCTGGCCATCAAGTTCTGCATGCAACGCGGTGGAATGGGGCATGTGGATTTCGCGAATATGCTCGTCCCACTGCGAGACGTCGATATCCAGCCCACTGTCGGAATACATGTTGCCCGAATAGATACCGTACTCGTCCGGGTGACGCAGCCCCGCGCTGACAAACTCTTGCTGATCGTCTGGCATCACCAGGGACCCCGCCCAGGCAACCAGGCTCTCGGCCTCCGGCAAGGCGGCTTCAAGCCGTTCGCGCATCGCCTGCACTTCAGCCAGCGAGGGCGCATGATAGAATCCCCCGACCCGAAGCCCAACCGGGTGTACCGAGCGCGCCCCGAACAGGGCGATGAGGTCGTTGCCCAGTGTCTGCAGCATCAAGCCGCGACGCACCTCGTCAGGGTACTTTTCCGCCATCTCGATGGCATTGCTGAAGCCCAGGAAGTCCGGGGCAGCCAACAGGTGGATGTGCAGCGCATGGCTCTGCAGCCACTCGCCGCAATACATGACGCGACGCATATCGCGCACCCAGTGCCCGGGATCGACATCGAACAGCCGTTCGAAGGCCTGTGCCGCACTCATCTGGTAGGCGACCGGGCAGATACCGCAGATGCGCGCCACCATGTCGATCACATCGTCGCAGGTATGGGTCTCGACAAATTTCTCGAAGAAACGCGGTGGCTCGAAGATCCGCAGCTTGACGTTGGTGATCTGACCCCGCTCGATGTCCAGCTCCAACGCGCCTTCGCCTTCGACGCGCGCCAATACCGGCACCTCGATGCGGATGTCTCGCTGCTCGCTCATCGCTTACCTCCGAATCGCTCGCCAGCCGCTTTGAAAACCGGTGCCCCGTTGCTGATGAAATGAAAACGCCTCGCCAAATCCGCTGGCAAGAGGCCGAATCCTTCGAAACGCCGCCCGAGAGACACATCGTTCACCAGCTCGGAAGGTCCGTAACAGGCATAGCAGGCGCGCCCTACGCTTGGACACAGTGCACCACAACCGGCGCGGGTGACTGGACCCATACAGCTTGCTCCCTGTGTTACCAGGGTGCAGACCTTGCCCAGGCGTTTGCACTCCATGCACAGCGGGCGGCTTTCCTCGCGTGGACTGACGCCAAACAACAGATCACGCAGCGCGCCCAGTACCTGTCGCGAATTGACCGGGCAACCCCACAGGGCCAGATCGACCTTGACGTGATCGGCAATCGCGGTGGCGCTATCCAGCGAATCGAGATGCTCTGGGCTGGCGTAGATGGCGCTCGCCCAGGAATTGGCGTCAGCCATATTGCGCAGGGCCTGCAGGCCGCCAGAGGTCGCGCAGGCACCAATGCTGATCAGATAGCTGCTGTTGCTGCGAATGCGCTGGATACGCTCAAGGTCGTGCGAAGTGCTGATGCTGCCTTCGACCAGCGCCACGTCCACCGGCTGATCCTCGTCCATCGGGCCGGCCTCGACGAAATGCACGATATCCACCAGCTTCGGCAATTCAAGCAGGGTCTCGCCCAGGTTGAGAAAGGCCAGCTGGCAACCGTCACAGGAACTGAACTTGTGAACCGCGATTTTCGGTTTATCGCCCATACTCAAAATCCCTTGCGGAAGAACCATTCCGCAATCCGGTCATAGCGGAACACGGGGCCGTCACGGCACACGAACAGCGGACCGACCTGGCAGTGTCCACACAGGCCGTTGGCGCACTGCATGTTGCGCTCCATGCTCACCCACAGGTTAATGGCCTCGAAACTCCGAGACAGCAAGGCCACCACCGAGAAATGCATCATCACCTCGGGACCACACAACATGGCGATGGCATTGTCCGCCCGGATATCCACCC
>Ga0180435_10001371_pt1 | contig 25481 bp, 25 predicted proteins | sample SS_ome_3_FD_132467 | JGI IMG/M metagenome (GOLD analysis project Ga0180435, IMG submission 132467) | Hypersaline lake sediment archaeal communities from the Salton Sea, California, USA - SS_3_S_1 metaG | ecosystem: Environmental > Aquatic > Non-marine Saline and Alkaline > Hypersaline >... | reverse complement strand
GGAAATTGCCCTGCAAACAACCCTCGACTACCTTCCTAATGCCCCGAAATTAAAGCAAGTTTTATTTGTTTTGTTCTCGCAAGCAGACCGTGCGGTTTATACACGCACCCTGGAACAGGTGGTGAGCGGATCCATGTGAGCCTCACAGCTGCCTGGTTGAAGTGGATTCATTGTTTTTTTATTGACAAAAGCTGTCTCGGTGAATAGCTTCCTAACATTCTTATTGAATAGGTTATTAATCAGCTAGGAGGATACCATGTTAGAAGTTACCGATGCAGCAACTGAGCAGATAACGGAGTATTTCAAGGGGAAGGAAGTAACTCCCATCCGGATATTCCTGAATGAAGGCGGATGAGGCGGTCCCGGACTTGCAATGGCTTTGGATGAGCCAAAAGACACGGATGAAGTTTTTGAGGTTGATGGTTTTAAATACCTTGTAAATAAAGAATTCATGGACAAGGCCAAACCGATCAAGGTCGATTTTGCCATGTATGGTTTCAAACTCGATTGTGGTATCGACTTTGGCGCGGCTTGTGGCAGTTGCAGCACCGAAGGCAGTTGCTGTTCCACCTAATTATCTTCCGTCATATAAAGGGCAACATGTAGGGTGTTGCCCTTTTTTAATGTCCAAGCTAAAGGGTTCAAGGTTTCGAGCGATAGCCTATTAAGCGTTTAGGCTAGTAGCCTATCCGAACAGTCTTCAGCCTAACGGCCTGATCCTTATTGGATTCTCGCCCCCTTAGGCCTTCGGCGTTTTTCGAAGGCGATTGAGGTAGCTTATGTCAGCAATCGAATACGGTATTCATGAATCTGTTGTTCTCATCACCCTGAAAAGTGGAGAAAATCGTTTTAATCCCGACTTTCTGCAGGCCTTCCTAAAAACGCTGGATCGAATCGAGCGAAAAACCGATGCCAGAACCCTTGTGGTGACATCCGAACATGAAAAAATCTTTTCCAATGGCATTGATTTGGAATGGCTTGTGCCGGTTTTACAGCAGGGGGATATCAAGACCGCCAAGGCCTTTTTCTACTTACTGAACGATCTTTTCAAAAGAGTTCTCACGTATCCCATGAATACCGTCGCTGCTATCAATGGGCATGCCTTTGCAGGCGGCGCCATCTTCTGTTGTGCCTTTGATTTCAGATTCATGCGCTCGGATAGAGGCTTTTTCTGCTTCCCGGAAGTTGATCTGGGAATCCCTTTTCTACCGGGCATGAATGCCATCCTGAAAAAAGCAATCCCCAGGTACAAACTGGAAGAGATGCAATTCACCGGCAGCCGTCTGACCGCCTACGAATGTCAAGAGCACCATATCATTACCAAAGCCTGTCAGCTCAACGCGTTGATGCATGATGTCATGGAATTTGCCAAATCCCTGAACAAGAAGCGCGCCATCATGAAGGAGCTGAAGGGTCGCCTTAATCAGGAAATCGTTCAAATTATTGAAAACGAGGACCCGGCCTACATTGAATCGGGCAATTTTAATATCAAATAATAGATATCCATGTACAGATGGACTCTCACCTGTTTTACCCTCTAAGGATCTGTACTTTAAACAGTTATCAAACTTTTGGCAGCGTTTAATGTGTTGTACCGTGACTTGAGGGTCTAATTCTACATGCTGAGTTAATTTTGAGGTAGGCCCGAAAATTTATTGTTGCAGCGGAAGTTTATTGCGGATGGCGTACTCCAATGTAAGCCGATCCTTTGAATCCTCGGCTACCCGTAACGATGCCGGTGTGAGCGCGATTTTAACCGTCATGCTACCGGATTCTTTCAGGGTGTCCAGGGCTACTTTCTCCGTGTATATGGTGGATAACAGCTCCAGGATCTTTCTACCGCCCATCACTTTAATGCGATCCGGCTTTAAGGTCACATCTGTTAAAAGAAGCCCCGGGGGTAGTTTTCCGGTCCAATCCACTTGAAGTGGCAGTTCCTTGACAATGGGAACATCCAGGATGACATCCACAACCGAGGGATCGACTTTGCGCAATATGATACCTGGCGGCAGGCTGATATTTTCAGATGTGAGGGTATATTCGTTCAACCCGACCACGGCCTTGCTCAAATCAATGCGAACCTTAACCTGTTCCGGCCGAATGGACTTGATCAAGGTGCCGCCACCGCTTAAATCCAAATTAATACTATTAAGGGAAGATCCGATCAATTCCATATTGGGATCCCGGTTCATATACTCGATGGGAACTTCCATGGTTGTCAAGGTCTCTTGCCCCCTGGAAAAACTAAACCACGTGCCGGCGACAAACAAAAATATCGCCATGGCTGCCAAGGCTAAACTCAGCTTTTCCCTTTCCCGCAACCCTTTGTAATCGCTGGACATACCCTTATCGGTTCGCAATAACTTTTCCAGGGCCAGATTGTTATCTATTTCTTTGACCTGATCGCCTTTGACCCCCACCACATGGCCCGTCTCTTCGGAAACCAAAATGACAAGTGCATCTGATTTCTCGGCCAGGCCCAGAGCTGCCCGATGGCGGGTGCCATAGGCAGAAGGCAGATCGCTGCGTCTGGAAAGGGGCAGAATAGCTCCGACCTCCGTAATCGTGTCCCCTTGCACGATGGCAGCCCCGTCATGCACCGGGTTATCCGGCCAAAAAATGCTCAAAATCATTTCTTTGGTCAGAATGCCATGCCAGGGGACCCCGCTCTGAATAAGCTCTTGCAGGTCATCTTTGCCGGGTATGACCAGTAAAGCACCAATTCGACGCTGGGCCAGTTCATAGACACCGCTGGTTATTATTTGTACCGGTGTTTCGGCAATCTTATGCGAAAAACCCCATAAAATCGCACCGATATTCTTGGCCTGGAGTACGTTGCGGATTTCGTTTCTAAATACAATGATGATGATGATGGCAGCAAATGCGATGATACCTTGCATGGCCCAGCTGGTGACGATCAATCCCATGTAGCCGGCGATACGCTGAAAAATCCAAAGGAAACCGATGCCGACGATTACGCGAAACACATTGGTGCCCCGGAATAGTACATAAAATCGAAACAGGAAATAGCTTACCACCAGGATATCGAGAATATCCTGCCAGCGAATATTGGTGAAAAAAGAAGCCAGCATGTTTATACCAATCAATCTGTAACGCTAAATCTCAATGTTTGAATGGTTTCCTTATTCTTATCCAGAATCTCCACACGCCAGGGGCCCTTGTCCGCCTCCCGGAGTTGAATACTGCTAAAGGTACTCCATTTGGGTATTTTAAGGGTCAGGCGTTTACTGGTTACCAGTCGATCATTTCGATACCAGTTGTGGTAAATCATGGTTTTACTGGGAACGAGATCAAAGGCGGTAAAACAATATATCTTTCCGATGTCCAGCGAAAATGCGACCGACTGATTAACCGGCTCATACTCCTTAATCCCCTCACACATGGTGGCTTTTTCCAGAGACAGGGTATTCAGGTTGATGGATACCACCGAGGATGCATTCTCTTGCGCAATTGCAAGCTGACACAGCGTCAACAAGCTCCAAAAAGAAATTCCCAATAGGATAATTTGTTTAAATTTCATTTTGTTCCTCTATATAGGCATAGACACCCGCCACGCAATCATGGATAAGCTGGGCCGCTTCCCGATAGAGATTCAGATCGCCACCAATGGGATCGGGTATTTCGGTGGGCGCACCTGAACCGTCAAATGACGTTGCTGAACCAGCGAACGTACTTATCAGAAAGCTCTTCGAACGGGCTTTCCGTCTATGGCTTCGAATAATCTTGAGATGGTACTGTTCCATAACGAGTATGAGGTTTGCCTCAGAAATCATCTGTCTGGATAATAATCGAGCCCGATGCGAAGTTATGTCAACACCATATTCCTGCATGACACGGATAGCATCATCGGTGGCCCAATTGCCATGTAAGGCATCGGTACCCGCTGACGCGATGGCCACCTGTGCCTGAAAATTCTCGGGAAGTTTATGTCTGAGCAGGCCTTCAGCCATGGGGCTGCGGCAGATATTACCCGTACAAACAACCAAGATGCTGAATGATTTCATTGACTCCCAATTATTTGGACAAAAGGATTTTAGGATCCAGGGTTCAATGGAATGACAACCGAAAAGCAGCCTTCAGCAGCGGTGGCTTATACCTGATTGCTGACCGGGTCTCCTCTCTCCCGTCTTCTGACTGGGTGCTCGACACGCGAACGTCGCAAGCTGTAACCCGTGCCCCCCCGAATCCTTGAACCCTTAAATCATGCATTCTTTGACAGATAATCCGTTCATATAGCATTCGCGCCGAAACATACTAAACGGACGCAGAATTCGGATGAACCCAAATCTTTTTACCGTTTTTATAGTATGTTTTCTTTACCTTGCCGTCAAGGATGCTTATTGACTTATAGTAAATATTATCGGATAATACACCAGTTAAATCTTCTCGTTGAAACAAAAATGAGAATTGTCCATGAACATCCCTTACGTACCTCATCCAAGCCCAATAGTAGGCCGGAAATCAATTGAAGAGGTCATATATGGAGAACACCGAAGGCTACCCGCATGAAAGTGATATCGTATTACATCTGATAAAAAAAATTTTGGAAATGACCACTGCCGAACGGCTGGATCTGCTCGAAAAATTAGAAGAGCTGCCCGTAAAAAATTTAAGTTTGGGTGAGCGCGACGGCGTCCGACGACTGTATGATCAGACCATAAACTTTTCTACCCAGGATCGCCAATATACGGCTGTTTGCAAGGACATCAGCAATGGTGGCGTCTTTATTCAGACCCAAGACGTTTTCCGTCTGGGACAGCTGGTATCCCTGGATATCCCTTTCAGTTCCAGGAATGAATCCATTAAAATCCCAGCCGAAATTGTTCGTGTTGACAAGAAAGGAATCGGACTCAAATTTCTAAAAAAAGAAAACGTTACCTACATTTAATCCCCCTGCATACAAATACGAAATGTCACCTTAAGCGAATCTGTGTTCTTATGGTCAGCTCAAACACCCCCATACCTGCCGCCGAAATCCAACATCGTTGCATCCGGCTGCAACAGGCGATGCAAGCAAATGGTATCGACGCCGGGCTCATTATCCAACCTGTCGACCTACTGTATTTCTCGGGTACGGCCCAAAACGGCGTTCTGTGCATGCCGTCACATGGTGATCCCATACTATTTGTTAAGCGTTATTTTCCGAGGGCTCGAAAAGAATCGCCCTTAGACCGGGTTTTTGCCATTATGCCATCCGAGGCATCTGCTGCCAGTCAGGCCGCGATGACGATCCAGCAAGAACTGCTGGCGTCAATCCGGCCCGGTATGTGTGCCCATGATATTGATCACCAATCCGTGGCAACAGCCAGGGCTCTCGGTTTTAAAGACAGCTATCTGGGTGTATGCGGGCATCAGCTTTCCTTTGTCGGACACGGAGATCGGAACAAACAATGAATCATCATCCATCATTTGAACAAGGCCCGATTCGGCCGCCCAATGAAGCCCGCAGCCTATTGCTGCGCTTTACCCGCAATTGCCCCTGGAATCAGTGTGCGTTTTGCCCGGTTTACAAAAACAGAAAATTCTCCCTGAGAACCGTGGACGAAATCAAACAGGATATTCTGGCGGCCCGGCAGATTGCCGATGACATCCAGTCGCTGTCACAGGAATTGGGCTATGATGGCACGGTCAATGATGCCGTGGCCAGCGCCATTTTGAACGATGCGCAAACCAATCATAACTATCACAGTATGGCCACCTGGCTTTATTATGACACCCGTGCCTGTTTTCTCCAGGACGCTGACAATTTGGTCATGACAACCAAGGACCTGGTTGAAACGCTCACATTTCTGAGAGAAACTTTCCCTGAAATTAACCGGGTGACCACCTATTCGCGTTCCCGCACCATTATTCGCAAATCGGTGGCCTCGCTAACCAAGATCCGCCGGGCCGGCCTGGATCGTGTTCACATCGGATTGGAAAGCGGCTACGATCCGTTGCTCAAACTGATGAAAAAGGGAGTAAGCGCTGCCCAGCAAATTGATGCCGGCCAACGCATCATGGCAGCTGGCATGGAACTTTCCGAGTATATCATGCCCGGTCTGGGCGGTCAGGAAATGTGGTACCAACATGCTGTGGAAACGGCTCAGGTGGTCAATCAGATCAATCCCCACTTCATCAGACTACGAAGCCTGCGGGTCCCCGAACGCATCCCCCTTTACCAGAAATTGCAAGATGGCACCTTCACCCTGCAAACGGATGATATGTTGGCAGAGGAAATTCGCGTATTTATAAACACCTTGGATAACATCCAGAGCACCGTCAGCAGTGATCACATTATGAATTTGCTGGAAGAAGTATCCGGCAAATTACCGGATGACAAAGCAGCCATGCTCGATGTCATTGCGGCCTACCAGAAGCTTTCTGACCAAGATCGTCTGATTTATCGGACCGGTCGCCGGGGCGGAGCCTACCGCTCTATTTCAGATCTGAAAAACGACCCCGCCACCTACTATAAGATCCAGAATTTGATCGCCGATGTCCGTGAGAAAGAAGGCAAGAGCGGCGTGGAGGCACTGATCACACAATTGGCGGATCGGTATATTTGAATGAGAGGGTAGGAGGGTTGAAGGGTCGGAGAGTCAGCTCCAAGCCTGTAACAATGAGCGCCTAATAGTCTTCAGCCTAAACCCCTAAAAGGCTAATTGAAACATTGAACATCGAACAATCAACACCCAACATCGAAATTTGAACCAAAAACCTGAATCAATGGAACAGATTGCAGCTGACAGCTTTTGCCTTAGCGCTGATGTCGTTAGCTCGGTGTCGGCTGCACCCATCGGTTCTTGGCGCCATCGTAGAACCATTTATCCGGGAACCCACTGCGTTTGAGGAAACTTGGTTCTTCAGCCCAGGCCATCAAGGATTCGTACGCCAGGTAGATTTTGCGGAAATCGGCGTCATCGCCGCCCAGATCAGGGTGGGTTGCCCGGGCTTGACGCCGATAGGCTGATTTGATGACTTGTTTGAGTTCCGGTGACGCCAAGGCAGCCCGGTCCAGCTTCAAATGTAACAGCGCCTTGGTGTTTCCCTTTAGGGCAGGTATTCTGATGACATCCGGCTGGATCGACTGCCTGGTGGTTTGCTGCTTGGATGCTTTCCCCAAAACGTGCCGCGAAGCAAGATATTCGCGATTGGTTCGTTTCATCTCTCCCCACCAGGCATTTCCCAAAAGATTGCATAAATCGGAAAAATCTTGAACCGGTTTTCGATCAGACGACCGTTTGAACAGGAAACTGAATATCTTTTTGGAATCCAAGGGCAATACATCCAATACGAGGAGCTGGTCCGTGAAGTAAAAAGTTGCATAACGTGTGTTTAAGGCTTTTAAAAGGCCTGTTCGAATGTTTAACTGATGGTGGAGCTTTTGGCGGCATGCGACCGAACAATATTTTCGTGACCCCATATTCTGCCGTTGGCCGCATGAAAGGCATCCGTCTCGTCTATCGACAGTGCTTGTTGGCAGCTTGGGGTGCTTGGGGTGCTTCATCCGCTCTTGTGGCCCTTAAAAAAAACAATTTGATAAATGACAGTATTTTATTTATATATCTCAAACAAAATCGTCGTGAGCTCAAGATCATATGTACTGAAATTATAGAGGATTGTTTACATGGAGATCATCGAAACCAAGACCATACATACCTTTTACGCCAATGCCAATGATGATGTAAAAATCACGTGTCCCCAATGCGGTTCGACCAAAAGTTTTAAAGCCGATCAATACGTGACAGCCAAACGCGGCATCAAAGCCCGGTGTACCTGTGGCCATGTATTTCGCTGTATTATCGAATTTCGCAAGTCTTACCGCAAAGCCGTTGATTTTGCTGGCGATTACCGCAACAAAAAAACAGGCGAGTCCGGCAGAATGACCGTCGAAAACATATCGCTGGGTGGCATCGGGTTCATCAATCTCACGCCTGGCAATCTTATCATGAAAAATGATATCCTGGAAGTTTCATTTCATCTGGATGACAACAGCCGAACCTTTGTACAACGCGAAGCCAAAGTGATCGCCTCAGAGGAGGATTCAATTCGTGCTGTGTTTGCCAGGTCCCAAATGTATGACAAAGATCTGGGTTTCTACCTAATGCCCTGAACCGCGACTTATCCTGAAAACGTTCCATTAAAACGTGGGAGGCTCCGTCATATGGCCGAAGTTATAAAAAAATACATTTTGTACGCAATCCTGATCGGCTTTGTCTATGCGTTGCTGGCCTACCATTATATCTATACAGGTGGCGAAGGCGTATACATTTTGGATTCTATCCAGGTTTTAAAAAAGGAGAAACTGAATCTCCGCTACACCTTTTTCAGCATAACCAGCAAAAAGCCTGAAAATATTCTAAAAATTGATGTGCTCCGCGATGCAGGCATCGGCGACATCCTCGTGGATTTTAATCTCCTGTCAGAGGCGCAGAGAGATGACATAGAGAATCAATACTATTCCGAAGAAGAAGAGTGAAAAGACCAGGCAAGCTTATGTAAAGCTGGCCCGCATTCATATCAGCTTGCACCGGCGGAGCTTTGGAAACGTTTATTAACCAACCCGGGAGACCAACATGGCCAAACCAAACAACGCCAAACCCATCGCCCCCTCCAGCAAACAGCGCATCGGGGATTCCTTTGTTGACAGCAAGCTTATCACCAAAGAGCAATTACGCCAGGCGCTTACCAAGCAATCCCAAACCGGTGGCCAATTGGGATCGATCCTATTGGAGTTGGGCTATATCACCATTGAAGATTTACTGGCATTTTTAACCCGGCAAAGCGGTGTCAAGGCCATCAATTTGTATGAATTAGATGTACCCAAATCAATCCTTGATTTGGTGTCGCGGGAAAAAATATTCAATGACAAAATCCTCCCCGTGTCCGTTGATCAAAGTACCTTGACCCTGGCCATGGTTAATCCCAATGATTTTGAAATCATCAGTGAACTTGGGTTTTCTTTGGGCAAAAAAATCAAGCCGGTGATGATTCCTTCTTTTATGATGGAAGCCGCTCGCAAAATCTTGTTAACCGATCCGGCCAAGGGATTGCAAGGCAAGATAATCCAAAAAATGGTCGAAAACGCTTGGGAAAAAATGAGTAAAGCCCCGCCCCTAATTACCCTGTTGCAATATCTGGCCAAATCGGATGCCAGCGATATGCTGTTGACGCCGGGTGCACCACCCTGCATAAAAATCAGCAATGAAGTCAAGCGTCTCAACATGGCGCCACTCACACCGGATGATTGTGAGAAATATGCCCGTGATTTCCTGACGGAGAAGGACTGGCGTGAGTTTGTCGGCAGCAATGACATGGGATTTGCGGTTACCTATCCCAGCGTCGGCCGTTTCCGATGCAACCTTTTCAGGCAGCGCGGAACAATTGCCATTGCCGTGCGAAATCTACCGGAGACAATCCCCTCTTTTGCGCATCTCAATTTACCCAGCTGGCTGAGGGAGTTCTGCCTCAGGCCCCAGGGCCTTATCCTGATCGGTGGACCGGCGGGCCATGGAAAATCCACCACCCTATGCGCCATGGTGGACGTCATCAATACCAACCGGCGCTGCAACATCGTCACGCTTGAGGACCCTGTCGAGTACTTGCATCAACACAAAATGAGCAACATCAACCAGCGCCAGGTGGGTCGCGATACCCAGTCTTTCAGCGAGGGCCTGCGCAATGTTTTTCGTCAGGCACCCGATGTCATCGTCATTGGCGAAATGCGCGATAAGGAAAGCTACGAAATCGCCATCAAGGCAGCCTCTACCGGCCATTTGGTTTTAAGCACCATCCATGCCCACAGTTCGACATCGGTTATCGAAACGGTGATCAATACCTTTGAACCGCATGAGCAGAACCTGATACGGCAGATGCTGGCTGACTGCCTTCTGTTGTGTATTGCCCAGCGATTGGTACCGGCTAAAAAAGGCGCGCGCCGGGTTCTGGCTTTAGAAAAACTGGTCAATAGCCATCGCATCAAGAAGCGTATCCGCGAAGAAAAAACCCATCATATCCGGTCACAGATGCAGGCCGGAACTGAAGACTACCTGTCCATGGATGTATCCCTGGCCACTTTGTGCCGGAAGGACTTAATCCGGATTGAAGACGGTGCCTTATATGTTGAAGATGAAGGTTTTTACCGCGAACTCATTTCAGGTGTGCGCTAAAACAAAATGGATTTGTCAGTCTACCTGCAGCCCACCGAGATCATTGACAGCCGGCATCCACGGGTCAGCACCTTTGCGCAAACTGTAAGCGCCAAAACCGGCTCAAGCCCCACGGAAAAAGCCATTGCCATCTATTACGCCGTTAGGGACGGTATTCGCTACGATCCCTATGTCCCTTTTTATTTGAACAAACATTACCGGGCTAGCCGTGTACTCAAGCAAAAACGGGGCTACTGTGTCACCAAGGCCTCGCTTCTATGTGCCCTGGGCCGTTCCCTGGAAATACCCTCGCGGGTTGGTTTTGCCACGGTTCGCAATCATCTGGCAACCCGTGAGCTTTTGGATTACATCGGCTCTGATTTATTTGTATACCATGGCTATACGGAATTTTTTCTGGAGAACAAATGGGTAAAAGCCACACCAGCCTTTAACCAAGAGCTTTGCCGTCGCCATCGGGTTGCACCTTTGGAATTCAATGGTCGCGAAGACTCCGTTTTTCAGGCCTACAACCAGGATAAGCGTAAATTCATGGAATATGTGGCCGATCATGGCACCTACGCCGATATTCCAGTTGATACGATCGTGAGCGCGTGGGAAGCTGCCTATGGGTGTGAACGCGTACAAGGCTGGATTCGTCAAATGGAAGCAAATACAAACGGCAGGAATTTTGATTCGGAGACTATCGCCAGCACATAGCCTTTTAGTGGTTTAGGCTGTTAGGCAGTAGACCCTAAACAGCCTACCAGCCTAATCGTATTCAGTCTAACAGCCAACTGTCTGTTACTCGGACCCTTGAGTCCTCGAACCCTCGCTGTGCATATAACTCCCACTCACCAGTCGCGCCACGGTTATGTCATCCAGACGCTCGAACATGGCCTTACTGGCTTCAATCCAAACCCAACGAGACAGGCAATCACCGGCCTGGTTACACACCCCGCAAAGCTTGTCCTCATTTTCAGCACAATCCGTGATCGCCGTGGTTTTTTCAAGGGTGCGCACAATGTCCCCAACTGTAATGTCAGCCGGGTCCTTTTTAAGCATATGACCGCCATAGGCACCGCGTTGACTTTTGATAAGTCCGGCTTCGCGCAGTCTGCGGGTCAAATGCTCCAGGTATTTTAATGATATATTTTGACGTTTGGAGATGTCACTCAACGGAACCGGTTTACGTTTGGCATTGACTGCCAAATCTAGAATCAAACGTGTTCCATATCTACTTTTCGTCGTCAGTCTCATTATTCACCGTCGTTTCTAAGGTTTCAGGAATATGTACCATCCCTGATTGGGCCGGCTTGGATTTAGGGAGGCAAATATGAAACTTGGTGCCCTTCTTAAGTTCAGACTCGACGGTAATGGTACCACCATGCTGGCGGATTACCCGATTGGCGATGAACAAACCCAAGCCAGTGCCCTGTGATCCTTTGGAGGTAAAAAACAGGGTGAACATTTTCTCCTTGGTTTCCTGATCCATCCCCATGCCGTTATCCGTGATGATAAAACAGATCCGGTCATCTGAAAGCTCAAAGGCATCAAATGTGACGATATGTCCTTTTTTGCTACGATCGTAAGTGCACGCATCGATGGCATTTTCCACGAAATTGACCAATGCAGCTTGCATCCAGGTTGGGTCGACGTCGATAATCCCCAGTGTCGGAGAAATGTTAGCTTCCAGCTTGACCCCATTTTTATCCGCGATGGCCATGGCGTCACTCACAACCTTGTCCGCCATTTCAACAATGTTGGTGGACTCATAGCGCAACTCTCTGGACTTGGCGTAATAAAGGATCTCCAGCACCATCTTACGGATGCGACCGGTCATTTGTTTGACCTGCTCAAAAGCCTTTTGGGTGCGTTCCTTATCGTTTTTGGCCATTCCGGTTTCAAGTTGATAGATGCCACCATCCAAAGCTGTCAGCATCCCTTTGACCCCATGTGACATGGAGCCGATCATGAGACCCAGCGATGTTAAATGGTCCTGAAGCTGTCGAATCTCGGTAATGTTGGTGGACATTTCCATGACCTGGGTGATCTCGCCGTCGCCATTGCGAATAGGGGCTGTCCAAGTGAGGACATTGTATTGTTTCCCTGATTTGGAAGTAACCACCTCTTCGGTTGAATGTGAATAGCCATCTGCAAAGGTGTCAGCCACCGGACAGGCCTGGCAAACCGTACCCCGATGCTTATAAACGGAATAGCAATGTGATCCGATCTCATCGCCAAAATCGCGCTTGAACATTTTATTGGTAGCCGTAAGCCGAAACTGATTGTCCTGTACGGAGATATAGCAGGGCACCTCATCAAAGAGTTGTTGATACAAGTTTTGTGTTTGTCGCAGTTTTTGCAGCTTACGCTCGGTAGCCGCCAGACGGTGATTGAGGGATATCCAAGACCGGGCCTGATAAAGGGCCATATCCAGGGCGGTACTTTTAACTGGTTTAAGCAGGTAATGAACGGCCGCATGCTTTATTTCCGCCATGGTCAGATCGAAATGATCCGGCGGAGTCATGATGATAATCTGCACCTGGGGGTGGGTTGACTTGATACCTGTCAGCAAAGAAATCATGTCCGTGTCAGGCAGGCCTGGGTCTGCCAGAACGAGCTTTGCCCCGACATTGTCAAATAACATCAGCGCTTCCTCACTGCTGGCGGCCACATGGCTTTCCATGCGCTTCCGTTCCAGATAGACACACAGCGCCTTGGCATGGCTGACATCTTTGTCAATTATGATGATATCTTCAGACATTCAGTGTTTCTTTGACGATCTTTAGCAGTTCATCGCGATCAAATGGTTTGGAAAGGAATGCCACGGCTTTGCCCACAGCATGATCCCCTCCCGAAAGGCCGCTGATAACGATCACAGGAATATTTTTCAGTGATTTCTCCTGGGACATTTTGCGATAGAATCGCGGGCCCCACTCCTCGGGCATCTCGAGATCGAGCGTAATTAAATCCGGTATCTCCTTTTTGGCAATTTCTAAACCTTCCTGGACATCGTGTGCTGCAATGGTGGTATAACCATTATCTTCAAACAAGGTGGTCAGGTAATCAATGATATTCGGATCGTCGTCGACAATCAGTATTTTTTTCATTCATCCCTCTCTTTTTTACCTATCGATTTATACTAATAACCGGACACCCAGCCCGTACAATTACTTGCTCGATATTGCTTCCCAAGCGCGTATCTTCTCCGGAAGTCTTCTGCGTATGATGTGCCATTACAATCAGGTCAGCATGATTTTCGCGGGCATACTTGACGACTTCTATATAGGGGATCCCTTCCCATACTTCGAAGTTGTAGTCCCCGATACCGTCCATGTCAGGCAGGTAGCGTCCGCGTATGCGTCTGAGGGATTCCCGAATCTTGGTTTCGATTTCATCCTGGGTTAAGATCCTGCCCGTATGAACACTGCCGATATCAAGGGCATGGAAAATATGTAATTCGCACGCCAGGGTTTTGGCCAATTTGATGGCAAACTTGAAAGCCGCATCGGAGGCCTTGGAAAAATCGGTGCCGAAGACAATATTGGACATCCCGCCCCAGAAGGATGCTGCCGGCCGGTTGACCACCAGGACAGGGCAAGGCGCGGCTTTGGCCACCCGTTGCAGCGTTGATCCCACCAAACTCTTTTTATAGACGGAATCTTCGTTCTCACCGGTACTTCCGCCCATAACGATCAGGTCCGGTTTCAACTCACGGGCTGCCCGCAAAATTTCCCGATGTGGAAATCCGATGGCCACCTTGATTTCGGTCTTTTGGGCGGTTTCAAGCTGCTTGGTGTAGTGCGTCTTGATCTCCTCTTCCACCCAGGCGACATACTCATCATCCAGGACCACCTCTTCCTTGGTCTTGACGTCCAACACCACCTGGCTGTAACCCCGGGTCGGCACACCCAAAACATGGAAAATGAATAGCTGGGCATCGTAGGCCTGGGCCATATTAAAGGCCACCCGTGCGGCATGGTCAGTGGCCTCTGTGGCGGATGTGGCAAATAGTATTTTTTTAAACATAGGTCACCTCATTGGCGGGTTGCCGAGAAAATCCAACACCCTATTCTTGTGGTTTTAAATGCTCTGGAATTTCGACCATGCTAATCACCAAGGGCTTGAGAAAGGACCATTCAATCCCGATTTTATATTCTTCCTCCAGGTCGCGGATGGCATCCCAGCAGTTGTGGCAGGGCGCCACTACCAAGTCGGCCCCGGCATTTAATATTTGATCGCGTTTGGTTATCAGTGCTTGATTTCGCTGGGGCCGATAAATCCCGATGCCGTTGAATCCACCGCCACCGCCACAGCAATAATTATGCTCCCTGTTGGGTGTCATATCTTTAAAATATCCGGGCTCAACGATGTGGCTCATGATTTCGCGTGTGATTTCCTTGAGGCCATGGTTCCGTATGTAGTTACAGGAATCCTGCAGCGTTACCGCTCTTTTTAATCGTTTGCTCGGATCAATTTTAAGCTTGCCCTCTCGAAGCGCCTCGGCCAGCCATTCAACATAATGGATGGAAGGCACCGGCGTCTCTCCGGATTCCCGGCCGGCCCAGTAGGGGCCTTCTATAACGGTTGCCCGGTGGGCATGGCCACATTCTGTGCCGACCATGCGTTTGGGACGCAGTCTTTCCATAGCCGCATACACGCTTTCCACCTGCATCTTACAAGCAGCCCAATCTCCGGCAAACATGGCCAGGCTGGTCTGTTCCCAACCTTTGCTGGGAACGGTCCAATTTTCGCCGGCCAGATGAAATAGGATGGCCGCTTCCGCTAGATCTTCAGGGTAATGTTTAACCTCTCGGGCATTGACGGTATACATGATGTCGGCATCTTCTTTGTCCACCGGGACTTCGAGACCGGGATAATCTTCTTCATACTCCTCCACCATCCATTCAAAGGTCTCCACGAAATCTTCATCGGTGACATCCATCTGGGCCCGATACACCCGGTGCATGCCGGCCCCGATTTTTAATTCCCAGGGCACAAATCCCTGCTGATAGAGAAGGCCCCGCAGGTATCCGAACATGATGCCCATATCGATGCCGTGCGGGCAGTACATACCGCAACGATTGCAGCAGGTACATTTGGACCAGGCCGTTTCCATAGCCATGTGCATAAACTCATTGTCAACCTTGCCCTGGCGTTTGACGATCTCGCCAAGCGTAGATTGTATTTTATATGCCGGCACCTGATGGGGATCACGGTTGTTGATTAGGTAGAGAAAGCAGCTATCCGCGCACATACCGCAATGGGCACAAATCTCCAGCCAGGTCTTAAGTCGGGATTTAAGCGTATTCTGGATGGTTTTCCAGAGTAAATCGACATCGACATCCAGCGACTTCATCTCTTCATAATATTGTTTGCCGCCGGTATCTCCCAGAAGCGCCTTGAGTTCTTCTTCTGTTTCCACCGGTTTTCTATTGCAGAATTTTCCTTCAGGCATGCTGCATCTCTCCTTAGGTGTTAGGGTTTGTTGCCCGGTTAAAGATAGCTTTTCCAAAAATTTTGGAACGATTCCGCTTCTATCAATTTACTTACCAGGCCATGCCTTTTCCTTTCATGCCACCCCGTTTGATGGCATAGTCCGTCCCCAGCTGCGCTCTGGACGCAAAAAACAGAACGATATGAGAAAGTTTTGTAAATGGAATTGCTATCAGCAAGACTTCACCACACAGAATGTGCAACATCAGCCAGAATGAATAATTGCCGACTTCATAGCGTGCCATTAGCCCCGTAATGAAAGGTGCTACGGAAATTAGTAGAATAAAATAATCATAGGAGGTTGTCAGAATCCGTACCTCCGGCAAAGCAACGCGCCGGAGGGCTAACAAGAGTGCGCTAACCACAACGGCCCAGGTAAGGATATCGGCCAGTAGCGGATTAAGCGTTACCAAGGAAAAACCGATTTTTTCCGCCAAGAATAAGTTATGGGCCAATAAAAATAACGGTACCAAAACAGCTCCCAGATGAAAGCCGAAAAAAATAACGGTCATAAAGGGTTGTTTGCGCCAGCCATAAGTCCCGAATGGAATCAGCCATTTGATGATCGACACCAGAGCCCCTTTGAGTCCCTGGGCCGGATAGGCCCGGTAGGCCACGCGATCCATCTGCCAGTTTAATCCCCTGAAATAGAGAACAAAGCGGACGAGCATACCGATTAAACAGATGCCCAAAGACAACCAGAACATCGGGCCGGTTAGAAAATCGTACATTGATGCCTCCAACAACTTTAAGGGTTCGACGGGTCAGGGTTCACGGGTTCGAGCGTACGTGCAATAAGCTGTAAGCTTTGAGCCGCTTACTGTTAAAAGCTTGAAGCACCCCAACGAACCCAATAAACACGATAAACCCAATAAACTAAAATGTGCGTTTCTTCTCATCCCTGCCGCTCAGAAAAAGCCAAAATAGGAGCATCCCCACCAGAATGCCGCCCATGAGGATATACGTCATGCTTTTTGAGTGCAGTAGAAAATCGTGCATCGTATAAAAGATGTGTTCCATTGTTCCTCTCTAAACGAATATCGCACCGCGGTCTTACTTGTGTTGATAGTCCGGATGCTCATACAAAATCGGCATGTGCGTGCAGACAAACCGATAAACAACGACACCCACCGTGACGATAAAGACCGAGATGCCAATTTCCATCCAGCTCGGGAAATAGCGATCGGCCGAAGGCAGGTGCCAATTGAACGCAACCAACGATATGTTAAACCGATTCAAGACAAGCCCCAGAACGGTTATAACCGCAGCCCAGCGGATCAAACCCAGGTTCTGCTCACGGGCTGCGATCGCGTACAAGAAAGCCGGTAATGCCACAAACCCAATCAGTTCCACCAAAAACCACAGGCCCCATCCGGTTGCCAGATGATGCCAATTATTGTCGATGGCGATGCCCAACAATTTGACCCCCACGTACCCCATCATGACGAAGGCCGCGGCCTTGCCGAAACCCAGGACAACTCCCTGACTCTCCTTAATATGGGTTTCGTCCATTTTCCCGTGTAAATACCGATGCGCCAAGGAACCCTCGAAAATCACCATGGATAGCCCGGCAAACACACTGGACACGAAAAAGAAAACCGGCAGATAACTTGAATACCACAACGGATGGAGCTTGGAGGGCGCAATCATAAACAAAGCCCCCAGGGAGGACTGGTGCAGTGTGGATAGTACGACGCCAAAGATGGTTAAAACCAGTGTCAAGCGAACCACAATGTTGCGGATACGTTTCAACCCCAGCCATTCCAAGGCCGCCGGACTGTATTCAATAAACAAAACAGTCAAATAGAGGAAAACACATAGGCCCACTTCATAGAGCAACGAAGTGGTACCGGGTGACACGAAAATCGGATAGGGAAGACGCCAGGGCCGGCCCACATCATAGTGCAGGGCTAAAACCACCAGGGCGTAGCCCAAAAAGGCCGTCAGTATCGCCGGGCGCACAGCTGAGTGAAATCGCTTCAACCCAAAAATATAGCAGGCGGCCGAGGTGACATACCCACCGGCGGCCAAAGCCACGCCGCACAACAGATCAAATCCGATCCAGATCCCCCAAGGGTTGTTATCATCCAGATTGGTAACAGCCCCTAATCCACCGGTAAACCGCAGAACGGTGATAATAAGGCCGACCAGAATAATGAAGCCGGCGACTAGATTAAAAGGTGTCACCATCGATTTATTTTCATGTGCCCTAGCGTGTGGCATCTATTTATCCTCCTCTGTTGTTGCGGATCCCGCCTCTTGATGGTCCTTACTTTCTTCGATTGCTTGCTTGGCGGCCTCATCTAAGGCCCTTTTTACTTCCAGGTTGATGGCGGCTTCTTTTTCCTTGGTCATGGCAGCTTTCATCTCCGCCAGTTTGACCTTCATTTCTTCGTTGGCATCGGCCAACGTTCGGGCGACAGCATCGATTCGTTCCGCATCCGCAATTTTATCCTTGCGTCTCGAAATGGCATAAATCCCGGTAAGCAGAACCGGCCATAGTGCCACCACCACGGGAACCGCTGCCAAGGGACCGGCCGTGTAGCTGGAAGCAGCCTGAACACCGAGATCTTCACGCATGCCAATTTGAGTAAATGGCAGCCCGGAGATGTAAAGCCAGCTGGTGCCGCCCATCTCATGTTCGCCATATACATGGTCGATGTACATATCAGGATACTTGCTGATCCGCTGTCGCGCCAACTTGATCATCTGATCCCGGGTACCGAATGACAGCGCCTCCTTGGGGCAGTCGGCGACACAACCGGGAAGCTCGCCTTTCTCGATCAACGGTTGACACATGGTGCATTTAACAATCCGCGGCTCTAATGCCCTGTCATATTCGTATGCGGGGATATTGAACGGACATGCAATCATACAATAGCGGCAACCCACACACAGGGACTCATCGTAAACAACCGCCCCGCTTTCGACTTTTCGCAGTGCCCGAACAAAGCAGGCCGAGGCACAGGCCGGCTCCAGACAGTGGTTGCACTGGGTTTTGGCGAAATACGGCTGCGTGCTGCCATTTTTCCAAAACTGATTGACAACGGTGAAGACCTCCGCATCGGTACGACGAGGTGCGCTTAAAACGGTTAAATCGTCAAAGGGTTTCTCTGGCGCCGGTAGTTCATTGACCTGGTTGCAGGCTTGCTCACATTTGCGGCACCCGATACAGCGAGTGGTATCGTGCAGGATGCCAAATGCATCGGGATGGCCGTTAAACTGTTTGTTCGAAGCCGCTTGGGCTGTTTTTGCAGTGGTCACGCCCACCCCGGCGGCACTCAACCAGCCCAGGAATTGTCTTCTAGATATACCCATATTTTCACCTCAAGCATTTTCTGACCGATTTCCACGATATACTTAGTACTTAGAAACTTTTTGTTTTATTTGGATGTAACTTTTTTTCTTTAGGCTGTAGCTTTTTAGGCTGAAGATCTTTAGCTGTTAATAGCCTACAGCCTATAGCCTAACAGCCTACAGTCTCTAGGTCATCCCCCCTTGGGCTTATGGCATTTATTGCAATCCGTTGCAGCAGGCTCTTTTATTTCCATGTACTGATGACATTTTATACACTGCCCGTGATATGCCCCCAACAATCCGGGCCGGCCATCCTGTAAGTTCTTAAATGCTTCGCCGTGACAGGAAGCACATTTGGGTGGTTTTAACGATGCCGGACTATTGTGATGACATCCCATACACAAGGTTGTGGGTTGATCATGAAAATGACCGGCCATACGATTTTCGGCGATGCGCGCTTCGATACTCCGGATAATTTGACGATGCGGAAAATTCGCACCTTCATACGCCTTGGAGAGAATATCAATGAGAACTTTTTCCGGTATTTGCTCGTCTGGTATGGATGAATTGTCATTGCTGTTTTCTTGAAAAGCTTTGGCTGCCAGTTCTGCTTTGGCGGCTGCATCCATGGGCCACGGCCCGAGTTCAGAACGATCGATGCGGTGACACAAGCGACAATTTTCCTCAGCAAACGGTTTGATCGGCATGCTGGCATGACAACCGGCACAGTTTTTATCTTTTTGAGCCGCTCTATGGCAACCGATGCAACTCTGTGTGGCGTCACCTGAATGCATGGCCAGGGCCAGTTGCACTTTGCCACCATCCGGGAGGCCGGTTTCCGTATGGCACTCACCACATTTTTTCAAGGTTTCATGATGACAGGAACGGCAGGTCTGGTTGGCGGACTCGTGCACGCCGTGTTTAAATGGAACCGGGTTCATCTGTTTGGCCGCCAAGTCAGCGTCTGCCATGGTACCTGTCATCCAACTGGCTAATAGGGCATACTCGGGTTGATTGCGCTTCATGCGCGGAACAGACGTAAGCACTTCGATAGCTTGCTGGGCTTCAGCACTGTGGCACCCGGCACAATCCACCGGACCAGCCTTTTTCTGGCGACTACCCAGGCTCTGATGACAATTCACGCAGGCATCATGAGATGCTGTGCGCAGGGATTCACCTGTTTCTGTCTTGATCTCTCTATGGCAATAACGACAGCTCCCCTCTTCACCCTTGGCATAGACCGTTTTTTGTCGGGCTTTGTCGTAAACATGATGGCAGACACTGCAGTTCGCCGTGTCTTTTCTGGATTGGGGTTGAATCTGTTGCGAGGATTCGTGCCGATAATGGAGTGATTTGTCGAAGGGAATCGGCAGCCAGGAACTCATAACATCGGATTCTGTCTTATGACAGGAACGACAATCCCCGGTTACGGGTCCGGCGGCTTTACCTTCGGCCTCGGTCTTCTCATGACAAGCGATACAGTTTGTATGATAGATAGCCATATCCGCCTCAGGTCCACCATCTGCGAGGCGCATATATTTGAAAACATACTGCTGGTCTTTTTCCAAATGACAGGTGCTACAAATATTATCCTTGGGAACAAGCTCGGTGTGGGCATCATGCAGGAACTGCACTGCGGGCATTGTCTCACCCCCGGATAGCGATGGCAGGTCAATCATCAAGATATCCGGCCGGTGGGCATCAGGGTCTGTTTTGCTGTAAACATTCGCAATTACAAAAAACACACCCATCAGAAATATTACTGGAACGATGCCTTGGCGCCATCGACTGGGTCGTCTGTTTGCCATATTACCTTCCTTTGGTTAATTTGAATTCTGCATTACGATTTACTTTTGAAGTAATGCCCCGCCAACGGTATATCGGGGAAGCGTATCGCTGTATAGCCACAATGCCTTTCGCCTGAGGGCGAAAGGCTCGCGTTTGATAAAAACGCGAAGCGATTCTATTTCCTATCGTTATGATAGGACTTATTCCTACCAATTCTATAGGATTTGTCAAGTTAAAATGTTTTCATGCCCAACAATATGGTCCTAACTACATCGATTTATATGGAAAAGCTGATCACCGGGCCTGGCTTTCAATACCTGTTTTGACCCCCCTAAGCAGGCAAACCAACACCGCGTATTGGCGCCAAAACATCCGGTCCACCACCTATAATATTTTGTCATATAACCTATTAGTATTATTAGGTTGACCAATCATGGCTTTTTCTTTAGAAAATCGAACCGGTCTGCAGGTGAACAGCCATCAAAGAAAAGAAAGGAAATCAGGATGCAGTTCGCAGAATTGCTTGATTCCCAGGAGGTACAAGAGGTCCATGCGGCCTCATTGGAAATTCTGGAGCAGGTGGGTGTCCGGGTTCAAAATGAAAAGGCCCGTCAAATTTTCAGCCGGCACAACTGCCAGGTGGACAGCAACAGCCATATTGTCAAGTTTCCACCCCAGGTGGTGGCGGAATACCGGCAGGCATTTTCCCCCACCTTCACCTTTAAAGGTCGTAACCCTGATTTTGATCGCACCATACCGGCGGATCGTCCCGTTATCGTGACGGCATCGTCAGCTCCCAACATCCTGGATCCGCTTAGTGATCAAGAAAGACGGGCCACCTCCCATGACATGGCCAATATCGCGTATCTCATAAATGAACTCTCCGGGTACGACGTCTTTTCCATTTCAACCCTGGCCGATGATGCCCCGCAAGGTCAGTTCAGCCTATCGCGATTTTATCCGGCTTTGAAAAATTGCACCAAGCCGGTTCGGGGCAACACCCCCAATATGAAGGATCTGTTGGATGTGCTCGAACTTGGAGCCATAATAGCGGGCGGAAAAGAGGCCTATGCCGACCGTCCCTTGATTACCCACCACTGTTGCCCGGTCATTTCACCCTTGACCATGGATGTGGATTCCACAGAAAGCCTGATGTATCTCGTGGAACACAACCTGCCGGTCTATGGCACCATCGTGCCCAATGCCGGTTTAACCGCGCCCATGTCGCTCATCGGTAGCCTGGCTTTGGGAAATGCCGAATTCCTGGCCCTGGGTGTTTTGATGCAGATGATTCGCCCCGGCGCCCCCCTGATCTACGCCACCTTGTCCACCGTGGCTGATTTACGCACCGGCAGTTACACCCCGGGGGCCGTTGAAACCGGTTTGATGCACATGGCTCATTGCCAGATGGCCCGGTTTTACGGGGTACCATCCGGTGGTTATATCGGATTGACCAACGCCCATCTCAATGATGCCCAATCAGGTTATGAGACCGGTATCGGTACAACCGGGGCGGTGTTGGCCGGGTCCGACATGCTGAACATGGGTGGTTTACTCGACAGTCTCATGGCATTTGATTTTGCCAAAGCAGTCATCGACAATGAAATCGGATTGATGTTGAAACGCTTTGGTGACTTCCCGCGCGTCAATCAGGACCACCTGGCCCTGGATGTGATTAAGCAGGTTGGCGCGGGTGGTTCCTACATGGAAACAGCCCATACTATGGCACACATGCGGGATACAGCTTTGCTGACACGCATTGCCAACCGTGATATGCGCACAACTTGGGAAGACGCCGGCCGCCCGGACATACATGCTCACGCTCTAAAACAGGTTAATGCCATATTAGGGCGTAAGAATCCGAATGCGCTTTCGGATAAAATCGACACCCGCATCCGTGATCGGTTTCCCGGTTTGGTACCTGGGATAGCCCGCTGGCCGGTAAAACCATCATAACGACGCTTGGTAACCCCAAACCAATTGAGAAGGAAATTCACGTGGCAATCAGAGGCTCCCAACCCGGATTCAGCCAAACCGCCGGCATCGGCTTGAACATGTACGAGGAATCAAAGGAGCATGAAATGATGAAAAAGCGCTCGAAAATTGTGATTGTTGGCGGTGGCATTGTTGGTTGCTGCACGGCTTATCATTTAGCCAAAGGCGGTGAAACGGATGTCGTTCTCGTTGAAAAACATGATCTGACCAGTGGCAGTACCTGTCAAGCTGCCGGGATGGTCACACAGTTTCACACAAACCTGACGATGATGCGCATGCGGCAATACAGTGTGGAATTGTACAAGGGGTTTTATGCCGAGGACGGTGAAGAATCCGGCTGGAACCATACGGGTAGTATTCGCATGGCTTCAAGCCCCGACCAGCTGATGAGCTTGAAACAAGCGGTGAGTAAGGCGCGTGGTATTGGTCTGGACATCGAATTACTGTCCCCGGAAGAAACCCAGAAGCGCTATCCGGAAATCAGCCTGGATGAGGTAACCGGCAGCATTTACCTGCCAATGGATGGCTGGGTTGATCCACATGCAGTCACCACTTACATGGCGAAGAAGGCCAGGGAAATGGGCGTAACATTTTACACCAATACACGGGTTCAGGACATTGAACTGACGGATCTCGGTGCGGTGCAAGCGGTTGTAACCAGCAGGGGCCGCATCGAATGTGAGATCATGCTTAACGCTGCCGGCATGTGGGCCGGGCGTGTCGCCGAGATGGCCGGTTCCTTTTTGCCTATCGTACCCGTGCAGCACCAGCACATGACGACGATCGCGATGGAAAACAGGAAGTTTAGCCCGGATACACCGGTGTTGCGGGATCCGGACAACCTGATCTATATTCGTGAGGAAGTCGGCGGGGTTCTCATTGGTGGATTTGAATTAAATCCGGAAACGTGGCACGAAGACGGTGTTCCCTGGGAGCATAATGCTGAACCGATCAGTTCAAGATGGGATCTATACGCACCGATAATGGAAGGCGCCATGAAACGCGTTCCGATCTTGCAGCAGGCCGATGCACAAGACCTGGTGAACCATCCGGACGGATTCACACCGGACGCGATTCCGTGTGTCGGACCTTGTCCCGATGTCCCGGGATTGTGGGCTGCTGCAGGCATGAGTATTAATGGTTTCGCGACCGGTGGCGGTATGGGCAAGGAGCTGGCGGACTGGATTATACATGGATTGCCGAACCTGGATATGACCGCGTATGATGTGCGACGATTTGGCGATCACTACAAAAACAAGGAATACGTTGCAGCCCGTTGTTGTGAGAATTATAAGTACTACTACTACTTGAAGTTCCCACTGGATGATTACACCTGGGGACGCCCATTGCGGACCAGTCCGCTGTATGAACGCCTGAAAAAGGATGGCGCTGTTTTCGGTGAGAAAAACGGTATGGAGCGCGTGAACTACTTCCGGGCCGATAAACAGTGGAAGATGGAAGGTGAAGCCCAGCGGGAAGACTTCAAATGGGATCGCCCGAATTACTTTGATCAATCCGCTGAAGAACACAAAGCGTGTCGCCAACGAGTCGGTCTGCTGGATATGAGCAGTTTCGGTAAAATTGATGTCAGCGGTTCCGGCGCCATGGCACTCCTGCAAAAAGTGGCCGCCAACGATATTGACAGGCCCGTCGGCGCGCTCACCTATACGCAGTTCTGCGATAAGCGCGGCGGCATACAAAGCGATTTGACAATATCCCGTTTGGGTGAAGCCGCGTTTCGGTTGATTACCGGGACCGGCAGCACGTCCTATGATCTGGGCTGGCTGAAAACCAATTGCATCCACGCTGATTCGGTCGCGATAAAAGATGTTTCGGCTGATTACGCTTGTATCTGCCTGTGGGGACCAAAATCCCGTGATACCTTGGCAAAAGTAACCGACGCTGATTTGTCCAATGAGGGGTTTCCCTATATGACCACACAAACCATTTCGGTTAACGGGATTGGCGTTCAGGCCAACCGGATCAGTTATGCTGGTGAGCTTGGCTGGGAAGTTTACCCGGCCGCGGCAGATTCGGTTAGCGTTTGGGATGCTTTGCTGGCTGCAGGTGAAGAATTCGGTATTATGCCGGTCGGCTATCGCGCGATTGATTCCTTGCGGCTGGAGAAAGGCTTCCTGGCCTGGGGTGGAGACATTTCACCGGATGAAAATCCGCTGGAAGCCGGACTGGGATTTGCCGTCAGGCTGGAGAAGGGTGATTTTATCGGTCGCGATGCCATTCAAAAATACAAAGAAGAAGGCATCAAGCAGGTCATCTGTTCGGTGTTGATTGAAAAAGACGCCTGTATTCTGTACGGTGGCGAAGCGGTTTATCACAATGGCCTTTCGGTTACACGTCTGAGAAGCGGGGGATATGGCCACACCATCGGGAAGAATATTGGCTTTGCCTACCTGCCACCGGCCTTGGCCCAACCGGGAACACAGGTTGAAATTGACAGCTTCTGCGAGAAAGTCCCGGCCGTGGTCGGTCCCTTGTGCAATTACGATTCAAAAGGCGAAAAAGTCCGGGCCTAGCCCCAGAAATAATTTAGTTTTACAAGCCCACCAGCATAAACGCTGGTGGGCTTTTTTTATTATGATGAAATCATGACCATTTCTATGGATCCCCACCGGTAAACCCGTGGTCCCATTGAAATATCCGTCTTCGCCTTCGGCTTCCGTCTTTGCTCTGCAAGCTACGCCGAGACAAGACGCCGCGATTATCCGCCTTGTCTTTGGGGTGACATCGCGCCCT
>Ga0180435_10001370_pt1 | contig 25491 bp, 19 predicted proteins | sample SS_ome_3_FD_132467 | JGI IMG/M metagenome (GOLD analysis project Ga0180435, IMG submission 132467) | Hypersaline lake sediment archaeal communities from the Salton Sea, California, USA - SS_3_S_1 metaG | ecosystem: Environmental > Aquatic > Non-marine Saline and Alkaline > Hypersaline >... | reverse complement strand
TATAAGATACCTTTCGAATTGTCTGTCATGTTGAAAAAATAACATGCAAAGATCATAATAATTATGACCCGCCTGCATGTCTTCAACCATTTTTTTTATTCCGCAACACTGAGATGAACAGGAGAAATACACCGCTGTGAATTGTACTTCCTTCCTGTCGACCTTCGATCACGAAAGTGCCATACATTCCAGGCAGGCCATCGGCACGAGAAACACCGTGTTATCCGGACCGGATCGGATCTGCATCACTTATCCCGACTGCCCTGTCCAAGGCTGACAGATACCCCACCGATCACACTGATCCCCGGCATGGGGTATCCATTCACAACCTGGTAATCCTGGTTCAGCAGGTTTTTTCCAGCCACGAAAATTTCCAGTCCAGGCCGCAGATCATACATTGCTTTTGCATCCACGATACCATATGACTCAGAGATGCTGCTCGCAGGATCACCAGCACTGATGCTGGTAAAGAGTCCACTGACCACCTTGATATTGGCCGCCACCCCAAATTTCCCCATTTCGGCAATGGCTCCTGCGTATACCTGGTGTGCGGGCGCATAATAGAGTTGCTGATCTGTATTCAGATAGCTGTAGTTCAGATCAAATTGCAGGTTGTCGAGGGGTCGAAAAGAAGATTCAACTTCTATCCCCCAATTCCTGAATTCACCGGAATTGGTGCGTACCATGAATGGCGGCGGAGTAGCATTTGGTTCCTGAACAATCAGGTTGGATCCTTCGATCACATAACCCGAGATGTCCAGCATCCCAATCCGTCCGATCCGTTGGGACAATCCGATTTCATAGTTCCACAATCGTTCGGGGCCAAGATCCGGATTGGGCGCAAACAGGAACATCTCCATCATGGTAGGACTTCTGAATCCCTTCGATGCCAGTGCTTTCAGTGTTGTCCCATATACCGGCTTCACTGTAAGTCCAAATTGCGGCACCCATTCGCCTCCGAAGCGGGAATGATTTTCATACCTGGCACCGGCAGAAAAGCTGAGGATACTGAACAGGTCCTGTTCAACCAGCAGATAACCGGCAGACTCATTCACGGTAATGAAAGTATCGGCAAAAAATCCAAAGGAGCCCTTGCCCCCGTAATTCTTCACATCGGCACCTGCGGTGACTGTCCCTCCTCGCCACGACTCAATGGACTGGAAGAGGTTGATGCCCATGTTTACATCCTCAGATAACCATCCGTCGGAAAATGCGTGATCACCAGAATTATGGAAAGCATATAGCCCACCCTGGGTGGACCCATAATTGTTTTTCACGGATACCGTGGCCATCCGGCGCGTAATATCCCCCAGGAAAGCAACCGAGCTGACATCAACGGAGCTCCCCGGATCCTCGAAGGAATAGCCGGCCCAGGTAAACCCCGCCTTTGCTGACCAATTGCGGTTAAACTCAACGCCGGCAAAGGCATGCAGGCTTGTAATGCTGAATGCTGATGTATCCCTGTGCCCGTCTGTCTGGTTGTGATTCAAACTTACACCGGCATAAAAGTTCTTCCCGGCATACCCGGTTGAAAGTCCGGTTTTCAATGTGTTAAACGATCCGTATGATGCATGTCCGCTGACGCGCAAACCTTTCTCTTCCTGCTTCCTCGTAATGACATTGATCACACCTCCCATGGCATTTGATCCGTACAACAGGGATGCGGGACCCCTGACCACTTCAACGCGCTCGACGTTGGATGTCATGTGAAAATTAGGCAGCGGATGTCCAAACACGCCCATATACTGGGGTTGTCCATCCACCAGCATCATTACCCTGGCATTCGGGTTCCCTCCAACTCCGCGAATGGTGATCTGACCCGAAGTGCCATTCCCCAGTGCATAGCCCGCCACGCCGATCTCGCTGACAAACAGGCTGGGAGTGATTTTTGCAACCACGGGAAGAATATTTGTCTCTTCCTGGCTCCTTATCTCGTCATGGCTGATCAAGGTTATGGAAACCGGGGCACTGGTGCGCGCCACTTCTACCCGGTTGCCCGATATCACAACCTCTTCGATATCAATTGTATCGGGTGATGCAGCAACGATGTTGCTGCTTGTAAATATTGCAATTGCCAGGGTGGTCAACAGTGTGTGACAACATGTTTTCTTCATGATTCGGAATTTATGGTTTGTGCTTAGCAGAATTTTATGTTATTATCCAGCTTATCTCCTCGCCGGTGCCCGTGGAAATCAGTCATCGGTACCGCTGGAAATCAGTCATCGGTACCGCTCATTACCAGCTCAACATTCTTGATCCCCTTCAGTCCCTTGTATTTGCTGGCCAGCTTGATCAGCTTGTGTGCCTTGCCCCGCACCGTGATTACTTCCAGGCAATTGTGTTCGTCCAGGTGGATGTGCTGACCTGAAAGAATCAGGCAGTTGTAGTTATGCTGAATGGCATTGACCTCCTTGTGCAATTCCATCTTGCTGTGGTCATATACCACCACGACTGCACCGGCAACCTGCTCGTCGCCGCTCCATTTCTGCTCTACAATGTTCTTTTTGACCAGGTAGCTGATGGCCCTGGAACGGTTGGGAAAGTTTTCACGCTCCACCATCTGATCGAGCGCTGTCAGTTCCCCCTGCTCCAGGCTGACACCAAATCTTTTTAACGACATCGTGTTACGTTTATTTTTTTCGTGCTACGAATGTAGCAGAAATATCCGAAAAGTCAAAAGACAGATGGACCATGATACGATTCATGCGTCCAGTTGCAAACAGGGCAGTCGGGTTTTCCCTGAAAAAAAACTGCCCGGACATTTGCATTATGCCGGGCAGCAGACAGCGATCTGAGCTGAAAGATGATCTCCAGGAGTCAGCGATGGCAGCTACTTCGTGTATTAAAAGCTAATTTGCTTCATATTAACTACCTTGTTTATTATCAATTACTTTGATTATTGACAGCTACTTTGATTATTGACAGCTACTTTGATTATTGACAGCTACTTAGATTATTGACAGCTACTCTTCGATTGCAGCATCCATCATTTCGACGGGTTCCTCCGCGGACATGTTTTCATGGGGTGTTTTTACACGGGGTGGTTCATCCTTGTCTGTTTTAACCAGCACCAGCTCATCGAGCAGGTAACCGGCACCGGCAAACCTGTCGATAACAAAGAGCACATAACGGATATCCACAGCGATGTTGCGACACATTTCCGGGTCATACATTTCGTCACTCATGGTGCCATGCCAGTTCCGGTCAAAATTGATCCCGATCAGTCTGCCATTGGCATCGATAACAGGACTGCCGGAATTTCCGCCGGATGTATGGTTGGAGGCAGTGAAACAGACCGGCATGGTACCGCTGACTCCATAAGGCCCGAAATCTTTCGCATTGTATAGTTCTTTCAGTCTGTCAGGAATCACATAATCAGGCTGGTCAAGTTTGCTCTTTTCAATCACACCGCTTAAAGTGGTATGGTGCTGATATTTCACTGCATCTTCGGGTTGGTAGCCATCGACCTCCCCGTAAGTGAGGCGCATTGTGAAGTTGGCATCAGGATAATGCCTGACCCCGGGCTGCATCTCAAAACGGGCCTGTACCCAGCGCTTATACAGATCATTCAGGTTTTCCCTGAAAACCATCAGCTGGGGTCTGACTTCCGCACCAAAGATCAGGCGAAACTGGTCCAGCGCCTCCACGAAGGGATCTTTCCCCAGTTTTTTCATCGCCTTATCCGGCTTTTTCTCATAGAGTTTTAAAAATTCCGCCACGGACTCCGGGGAGCGAAAGATGGTTTCCTCATAGACCATCTCCGCGTATGCTTCAAAATCACCTTTGTATTTCCCTTCCACGATCTCAAAGAATGCCGGGTAATATGCTTCGGTGCTCTTCTCATAATAATTACTCATCATTGTCCCGAACATCTCCCTGTCGATGGGCAGGTGGAAATCCTTATAATACCCATCTACCCGGGTCAGGATCAGCTCGGCTGAAACTGAATCATTTACCGCCCCCTGGATGCCCGAAGCGATACGCATCAACTCAACTGCGAAGACAGCTTCTCCCATCAGGTCGTTGATCACCTCCAGTTCTTCCGTTGCTGCATAGATTTCCTCAAACCCCTGGAGCAAGGTCCCGTATTTTTCCATGCGCTCAGCGGACACGTTCACCCAGTCGTTAAATTCTTTTTCAAATGCGATCTTTTTTTCCACGGCATTCAGTCGCTCCAGTCCCTTGATGGCACCCTGCCATTTCTTCCATGCATTGCTGACTCCGCGGTACTTGGATGCGTACTGGATACGCACTTCATCGGACTGTTTCATGTACTTGTCCATGATCTCCATTCTTTGTGTTCTCAGATCAACACGCATGGGCATGCTGGTCCCGGCAAGGAACTGAAGGGCACGGGAATAAAGGAATTGCTGGGTGGACCCGGGATATCCGAGTATCATTGTAAAATCGCCTTTCTCCACCCCGTCCAGGGATATCTCAAAAAACTTCCGGGGGGTATAGGGAACATTGTCGGCGCTGTATGCCGCCGGTGCATTGTCTTTATCTGCGTACACCCTGAACAATGTAAAGTCCCCGGTATGCCTGGGCCACATCCAGTTGTCATTGTCCTCCCCGAAATTACCAATGGAGCTTGGGGGTGCACCCACAAGCCGCACATCGTTGTATCGTTCGTACACAAACAGGAAGAACTGGTTGCCATAGAACATGGGGCTGACGCGGGATTCATATTTACCATTCTCTTTTGCCTCCCCTGTGATGGCACCTATATTGGAAGCCATAATCACATTTTTCTCATTTTCAGAAGCAGCCGCCCGGGTCCCTTCCAGCACGCGTTCCGTGACATCTTCCATGTACCGGAGGAACTGTACTGACAATCCCCTGTTCGGGAGCTCTTCTTCCCTGCTCATGGCCCAGAATCCATCCGTGAGGTAATCATTCTCCACGGAAGAGTGCCGCTGTATATTCCCATACCCGCAGTGGTGGTTGGTGAGCAGCAGTCCGTCGGGAGAGATCATCTCACCCGTACAACCACCGCCAAAGATGACCACTGCATCTTTCAGGCATGCCTCGTTGACACTGTAAATATCCTCTGCTGTGAGCCGAAATCCCTTCGACTGCATGTCCTCTATGGTATATCCCTCCAACATGGAGAGCAGCCACATTCCCTCATCTGCCTTTGCTGTGAACGATAGGGTTACAATCAGTATTCCTAAAAAGTAATGTTTCATTTGTTGTGTGATATTATGTTAAAAATATTTCCAATTCCCGATAGAGCCTGTGCACAGGCAATCCCATTACATTGAAATAACTGCCCCTGATCTCCTCCACGCCTATGTACCCGATCCATTCCTGTATCCCGTATGCGCCGGCTTTGTCAAAAGGTTGATAGTGCTGAATATAATAATTTATCTCCTCTTCTGAAAGTGAGCCAAACCTGACTTCGGTTGCTGCGACAAAAGCAGTGCGTTTTGCTGCCGACCTGAGACAGACCCCGGTATAGACATAATGGCTGTTTCCGGAGATCATCCGCAGTGTGGTCCTGGCATCTTCAGCATCGACCGGCTTTTCGAGTACCTGTGTTCCCTGGCAGACGACCGTGTCGGCTGTGATCAGGATATCGTATGGACCCAACACCCCGGGATAGGCTTCAGATTTTTTCAACGCGAGATAGGCGGGAATTTCTTTTCCTGACAATGTATCCGGATAAGATTCCTCCACATCCATATCCGCAACCAGCTGAAAGGTAAATCCTGCAGATCCAAGCAGTTCCTGTCTTCTCGGTGATCCTGATGCCAGGATAAGTGAATATTTCCTGATCCTCTCCAGTAACATTTATATCCAGAACTTTATAAGATAATATACCACGGCTGAATACATGACGCCAAACAGCATGATCATTTTGATCAGTACGCTGGCCCTGTGGTAATCAGCCTTATCCCTGGCGATAAGGATCAAGGTAAGTAAAATAATAAAAGGTATGACCAGGAATGCTGCAAAATAGGTCAGCGAGATATAATCGGTCTGCGCTGCGGAAAACATGATGAATTTCACCAGGATAAAGACCAGGAGGAACACGGTTCCTGTGATCAGAACTGTCAGGATCGCCTTGGTAAGCGGGATACCTGCAGCGATGGGCAGTGTTTTCATCCCATATGCTGCATCCCCTTCAAAATCTTCTGTATCCTTTATGATTTCCCTGATCAGCGTGGTAAGAAAAGCAAAGATACTGAATCCGGCCACCCAGATAAAAATATAGTTGAAGCTGCTGTTGTACTGCAGCATGATGGTGCCGTACTCCTTGTTCAGCATGGGGATTTCGAAAAGAACCACGATGAGGGGAACCATGGCTGTGAGAAAAGCCACTGTGAGGTTGCCCACCAGGAACTGCCGTTTATAGTTGGTGGAATAGAACCAGAGCAGGCCGGCGGTAAGGAAAAAAATGAAGCTCATGGAAACAACACCGATATGAATGCTCAGGTAGATCCCGATCCCCACCCCTATCAGATTAAAGATGGTATGCATGGTCATCGCCGTTCTCCTGTTCACTGAAATCCCCACCACCACTTTCTCGGGCTTATTGATCCTGTCCGTGCGGGTATCAAAATAATCGTTGATGATATAGCCTGCAGCGGCGATAAAAAGGGTGGCCATAACAAGCAGGAAAAAATGCAGGTTACTGAACTGAAGCGAAAAACTTGCTGTTGGCAGCAGGGGTTCCATGATCAGGTAGCGCATTGCATACTGCGTGAATGCAATGATCAGCAGGTTCGGCAACCGTATGAGGTCAATGATTTTCTTCATCACTTCGTTTTACCAGGTAAATGCTTCCCCGTCCATCCATCTTCCATGCAACCTGAGCACTTGCTCAATGATGTCGCGCACACATCCTTCCCCGCCGCGGATATGGGAGATATATACTGAAAGGGATTTGATCTCCTCGACCGCGTCTGCAGGACAGCATGCCACACCGCAGGCATGCATCACCTCGAAGTCGGGCAGGTCATCTCCCATATAGAGAATCTCACCGGGCTGCAGTCCGTACTTATTCCTGAATGCATTAAAATCCTTCATTTTATCGGAGGCGCCCAGGTAGATATCCTCAATGCCCAGGTTTGCAAACCGGTGCCCCACCATTTCGGACCTTCCCCCGGTGATGATTGCAATGGGATAGCCTCGCTTCACGGCATACTGAAGGGCATAGCCGTCCTTTGTATTCATCGTGCGCAATAATTCGCCTTCCGGGGAAAGGTAGACCTTCGGGCTGCTCAGCACACCATCCACATCGAATGCAAATGCCCGGATCTTCTCCAGGTCTTCCTTAAAATTCTGTTTACTCATTCGTCTTAATTCTGTAACGCATAATACTTTCTGTCAGCAACCTGTAGATTTCCTGTTCCTCCGGCAGGTTGCCCAGTGCCTCCATGTGTTTTTCAATCGTAGTGAGGTCATTCCGCACAGCCGGGCCTGTCTGGGCCTCCAATGGTGATTTGTCCCGGAGCTTTCGTGTTGTTTCCTCTAAGAGCGGCAGCAGGAGGTCGAATGAAAGTCCGCTCTGCTGCATAAGCCGTTCGGCAATTGCCGAAAGGTGGTTGCTGAAATTGCAGGCAAATACTGCGGATACATGGAGCTGTCTGCGCTGTTGTGAATTGACCTGGTGCACTACCCGGGATATTTTTCCGGCCAGTTGTTCCAGGCGCAATGCAACTTTTTCCGAGGAGCCCTCCACGAGGAACGGGATACGATCGTATGTCATTTCAACGCCCCTTGTAAAAGTCTGCAACGGGTACAGCACCCCGGTTGTATTTTTGTCAGCAGACAGCACCCCGATACCTGTACTTCCCGAAGTATGGACCACGGGAGGTCCTTTTCCTGAATACGCTTCCTGCACTTCGGGAAGTGCATCGTCGCTCACGCACAGGAGGTACATATCCGGTTGCTCCCGTACATTTTCCGGATTATCGAGGGGTGTGGCGGAAACATCTTTTGACAGCTCGGCTGCACGCGGCATGGAGCGTGAGATGATATGCGTGATGTCCATACCGGAGCGGTGCATTGCTCGGGCGAGATGCCAGGCAATGTTTCCTGTACCTGCGATGGCCACCTTTTGTATTTCTTCCGGATCCTGCACGCCCAAAGGTAATTTATCATGCAGAAAAAACAAAGCGTTTGGCACACCTGGCCGGGAAATGTCAGCGAACCAGTTATTCTGCCATGCAGACACCAGGAATATAGGCCGGCAGCAGAATAAGATCCGGTCAGTTAAGGGCAAGCGCAACAGTTACAGGCAAACGCAGCAGTTACAGGCAAACGCAGCAGTTACAGGCAAACGCAGCAGATACAGGCAAACGCAACAGTTACAGGCAAACGCAGCAGTTACAGGCAAGCGCAACAGTTACAGGCAAACGCAGCAGCAACAGTTACAGGCAAACGCAGCAGCAACAGTCCAGTCCCCTCAGAAAAACGGGACCGGGCCGGGGTCACTGAATTCTCTAAACGTATCGAAAGATCCCCAGGTCTTTCAGCTCGCTGCTGGTAATATAGTCTGCTTTCTGGGCATTCTCTGATTTACCGCGTTTGATGAATATCTCGGCGGAGGTTTCAAAGGCATCATTCTTTGCGCTGTCGTGGAGCAACAGGTATCCCATGATGATGTTTCCAGCCATTTCCACGAGCCGCCTGGCATGGAAATCGAGAAATTCATTGTCTTCCTGGTCGATCACCCACCTGGACACCTTTTCGTATTCATTGGTCATACCAACCAGGTACTTTTTCAGGTACTCCAGTTCGGGTGTCACCTTCACCTCTTCAAATTCCCTGATCCTGTTCAGGAATCCGCCTGCAGTGACCCCGCGAACAGCGGCAACTACCTGCAGTTGGGAGGTCCCTTCGTAGATAGTGGTGATCCGGGCATCCCTGTAGATCCGTTCAATCGGGAAATCTTTCATAAACCCTGCGCCGCCGTGGATCTGCAGACTGTCGTAGGCAATCTGGTTGCTGTATTCACTGGACACCAGTTTCAGCAGCGGGGTGAAGATATCGGCCAGTCGCTGGTACCGCTTGGCTTCCTGGCGCTCGTCCTTGTCAAGCTGCCGGGTTTCTGATGCAAACTGGTAGTTCTTATAGATATCCACATAACGGGCCGTTTCATAGAGCAGGGTTCGGATCGCCTGTGTGCGCACCTTCATGCTGGTGAGCATTTCATATACTCCCGGGAACTGGATGATTGCCTTACCGAACTGAACGCGCTCATTTGCATATTTAAGGGCTTCCCGGTAGGCAGCTTCTGCGAGTCCCACAGACTGGGCACCAATACCGAGACGCGCGGAGTTCATCAGGGCCATCACATATTTGATCAGACCAAGTTTCCTGTCGCCCACCAGTTTGGCTGGTGCATTGGTAAAGACCATTTCGCAAGTGGGAGATCCCTTGATTCCCAGTTTGTTCTCGATCCTGCGGATCTTTACAGCTGCATCCTTGCGGTCATAAACGAACAGCGACAATCCGCGTCCGTCGGAGGTGCCGGCTTCTGAGCGGGCGAGTACCAGTGCAATGTCTGCATCCCCATTGGTAATAAACCGCTTAACCCCGTTGAGATAATAGAGGTCTTTTTCGGGATCGTAATCGGCACTGATCTGACCTTTCAGCTGCACCGCCTGCAGGTCTGAGCCTGCATCGGGTTCGGTGAGAACCATTGCAGCAGTGGCTCCCTTGTTGAACCTGGGGAGAAATTCCTGCCTGATCTCTTCGCTGGCAAATTCATGGATGGTCTCGGCGCAGTCCTGGAGTCCCCAGATATTTGCAAAACCGGCATCGGCCCTGGAAACGATTTCAGCCGCCATCACGTAGGGAACGATAGGAAAGTTCAGTCCGCCATATTTGCGTGGCAACGACATCCCGATCAGTCCTGCTTTGGTCAGCACATCGTGGTTTTCCTGGGTTCCCCTTGCATATTTCACTTCATTGTTCTCCAGTCGGGGTCCTTCTTTGTCCACGGATTCTGCATTGGGCTCTATAACTTCACCGCTGATCTCCCCTACTATTTCCAGTATCTTGTCATAGCTGTCGATTGCGTCTTCAAAGTCAATAGGAGCAAAATCAAACGCTTTGGATTCTTCGTAGTTGTTTTCCTTCAGGGCTACGATCTTTTCCATCAGCGGATGGTTCAGATGAAACCTGAGGTCCTCGTTATCGGTATAAAAATTTTCCATGATCTTTCCGTTTAAGTTTTGTTCCTACTTGGAATTCTTTTTATAATACTTGATGAGCTTGGGCACCACCTCTGAGAAGTCTCCCGTGATGACATAGTCAGCAATGGAATTGATCGGTGCATTTGGATCAGTATTAATGGAGATGATCATAGAAGATTCCATCATTCCTGCCCTGTGCTGGATCTGTCCGGAAATACCACAAGCGATGTAAAGCTTTGGCCGGACGGTGACGCCAGTTTGCCCAATCTGCCTGTCATGGTCGATATACCCTGCATCCACGGCGGCACGGGTGCCTCCCACTTCAGCCCCCAGCACATCGGCCAGTTTGAACAGCAGCTCAAAATTATCCCTTGAACCAACCCCATAGCCACCGGCAATGATGATTTGTGCGCCCTTGATGTTTACTTTTTTATCCTCCACCTGCCGGTCGATGATTTCGACTACGAAATCATCCTTTCCGACGATTTCCTCCACGTTCCAGTTTTTGGTCTTCCCTTTCAGCGGCGTATCCAGTTCCTCACGTTTCATCACACCTTCGCGAACTGTGGCCAGTTGCGGACGCGTATCGGGATTGATAATGGTGGCAACGATGTTTCCGCCGAAGGCCGGCCTGATCTGGTAAAGCAGGTTCTCGTATTTCGTATCGGTCTTTTTTTCATAATGTTCACCGATCTCCAGGCTGGTGCAGTCTGCTGTAAGACCTGATTTCAGCTTGGAAGCAACCCTGGGTGCCAGGTCACGCCCCACGGTTGTGGCACCGAACAGCCCGATCTGCGGTTGTTCCGCGTCCATGATCCTGCAGACAATACTGGTATGCGGAAGGGTCTGGTAAAACCCCAGTCTTTTGTCCTCGGCCTTATGTACCACCTGCGCCCCATGGGCATACAGTTGTTTTTCCAGCCCTTTGAGGTCATTACCGATCAGTATTCCCTCAACCTGTACCTTCAGTTGATTTGCAAGGCTGCGTGCCTTGGTAACCAGTTCAAGACTAACTTCAGCAACGGAATTTCCGTTGGTTTCGCAATAAACGATAATATTATTCACGACGGTGGGTTTTTGGATGCGATCAACCGATGGTATGGTTCTCGATCAGTTCAACAATCAAATCTTCAATCTCTTTGTCATCCGCGCTGATGACCTTGGCTTCCTTGGCCTTGAAAACCACATTCTCGATCTTCTTTACCTTTGTGGGAGAGCCGGATAGGCCAAGTGCCTCAATTTCGGCGCCGATGTCATCCACACCCATCTCCCTTATTTTCAAATACGGCCGGTCCTGGAACATCCTGGTATAATCCTCGCTTGCATCCTGCAGTTCGGTGAGCGTACGTGCATGCTTGTATTTCATAACATTCTTCGCGATCCGCGGTCTGCAGTCCGGGGCAGAGCTGTGCACAGTCAGCAAAACAGGGAAGGGAGTCTTCACGATCTCAAATCCATTGTCGAGCCTGCGCCGGATGGTCATTGACTTCGCATCTATTTTTTCAATTTTCTCTACGTAGGTTACCTGCGGGATGTTCAGTTTCTCGGCCACCTGGGGTCCCACCTGCGCAGTGTCCCCATCAATCGCCTGCCGGCCGGCAACCACAATGTCATATTCCATCTTGCCTATTGCCGTAGCAATGGCATAGGAAGTGGCGAGTGTATCCGAACCTGCAAATTTCCGGTCGGTCAGCAACACGCCATCGTCTGCTCCCCTGTAAAATCCTTCACGGATGATCTCAGCTGCCCTTCCCGGTCCCATGGTCAGCAGCGACACCTCGGAACCCGGCACCATATCCTTGATGGAGAGTGCCTGTTCCAGCGCATTGAGGTCTTCGGGATTGAAAATGGCCTCAAGTGCGGCCCGGTTTACGGTTCCATCTGCCTTCATGGCGTCTTTCCCAACATTGCGTGTATCGGGAACCTGTTTTGCTAATACAATGATTTTTAGAGATTTCATCAATTGAGTTTGGTTATCGATCGTTGTACATGGTGGGCAAAATTAATAGTTTTTCCTTATTGAGCAAGATGCTTAAACTGTTTTGTTCGAAAAAAAAACCCCTTCAATGAAGGGGTTCAGTAACTATATTACAAGATCGGTCGAATTTAAGCCTGGGCTGCCGGTCCTCCAAAATTCATCGGCATCGCCGGTGAGCCACCTGGTTCAGGTTCCTTGATCTTTCCATGTACAGATTCAAATTTCGACACATTGTCCTTCAGTGCATGCAGCAGACGCTTGGCGTGCTCTGGTGTCAGGATGATCCTGGATTTTACTTCTGCTTTTGGAAGTCCGGGCATGACCCTTACAAAATCCAGTACAAATTCGGAAGTTGAATGTGTGATGACAGCCAGGTTGGCATAGGTTCCCTGTGCCACATCCTCCTTCAATTCGATATTGATCTGGTTTTTCTTTTTATTTTCTTCCATAGTTCAGAAATTTATTCTTCCATTTTCTCAGATGGCTCCTCAACTTCCTCATGTTCACCTGATGCGGTGAGCCGCTCATATTCCTCCTTGGATCCCACCACCAGGTTGTTGTATTTGCGGATACCGGTTCCTGCGGGGATCAGGTGACCTACGATCACATTTTCCTTCAGGCCTTCGAGGTCATCAACCCGGCCAAAGATCGCTGCTTCGTTCAGCACTTTCGTGGTTTCCTGGAAGGAAGCTGCCGAGATAAAGCTGTTGGTCTGCAGCGCTGCTTTCGTGATTCCCTGCAGCTCCTGTGCCGAAGTAGCGGGAACTGCATCCCTTGCCTCGATCAGCTTCATGTCCTTCCGCTTCAGGATGGAATTCTCATCTCTGAGTTTCCGGGCAGTGATGATTTGTCCGGGCCGCGAGGTAACTGAATCGCCAATATCCACGATCACTTTCTTTCCAAAGATCCAGTCGTTCTCATACATGAAGTCAAGTTTATCGACCACCTGCTTTTCCAGGAATTTGGTATCCCCCGGATCGACGATCTCGACCTTCCGCATCATCTGTCGTACGATGATCTCGAAATGTTTGTCATTTATCTTCACACCCTGCATGCGGTATACTTCCTGGACTTCGTTCACGATATATTCCTGGACTTTTGTTGGTCCCTTGATCGCGAGGATATCCGAGGGAGTGATGGCTCCGTCTGACAACGGGATCCCTGCACGCACATAGTCATTTTCCTGCACCAGGATCTGTTTTGAGAGCGGCACCAGGTACTTCTTCACTTCACCTGCCTTGGAAGTAATGATGATCTCGCGGTTCCCCCGCTTGATCTTTCCGAAAGCCACTTCACCGTCGATCTCGGAAACCACCGCCGGGTTGGAGGGGTTCCTTGCCTCGAACAGTTCCGTAACCCTTGGGAGACCACCGGTGATGTCACCTGATTTACCAACGGCCCTGGGGATTTTCACGAGTACCTGTCCTGCATTCACCTTATCACCTTCGCTCACTGCAATATGCGATCCGACGGGAAGGTTGTAGGTCTTTTCGGTTCCTTTGCTGTCGCTGATCATGACGATCGGGTTCTTTGTCCGGTCGCGTGATTCGACAATCACCTTCTCCTTGAAGCCGGTCTGTTCATCAGATTCTTCGCGGTAGGTAACACCTTCGATCACATTTTCGAACTTCACTTTCCCGTCGACCTCACTGATGATCAAAGCATTGTATGGATCCCACTGACAGATCAGGTCTCCTTTTTTCACTTCCTTTCCTTCCCTTGTGAAAAGTGTTGAACCATAGGGAATGTTATGTGTTGTCAGTGAAATACCTGTATTTTTATCCACGATCCGCAGTTCTGCGAGCCTGCCGATCACCACATCCACCTTGCTTCCGGTATCGGCATCTTTCCGTTCCACCGTTCTCAGTTCATCGATCTCGATGAGTCCATCGTATTTTGCGATGACACTGGATTCGGCGGTAATATTCGAAGCGGTACCACCCACGTGGAATGTACGCAGTGTAAGCTGTGTACCCGGTTCTCCGATGGACTGTGCAGCGATCACGCCGACAGCTTCTCCGATCTGCACCATTTTACCGGTTGACAGGTTTCGTCCGTAACATTTACTGCAGACACCTCTTGCGGATTCGCAGGTAAGTACTGACCGGATCTCGATCTGGTCGATGGGAGATTCTTCGATAACCGCAGCGATATCTTCCGTGATTTCCTCACCCGATTCAATAACCAGGTCTCCAGTCAGCGGATGATACACATCATGCACAGTTGTACGTCCGAGTACCCGTTCGTAGAGTGTCTCCACCACCTCTTCATTCTTTTTGATCGCTGTTGCCACAAGTCCGCGCAATGTTCCACAGTCAAACTCATTGATGATCACATCCTGTGAAACGTCTACGAGCCGGCGGGTCAGGTATCCTGCGTCCGCTGTCTTCAGCGCTGTATCGGCAAGACCCTTTCGTGCACCGTGTGTTGAGATAAAGTACTCGAGTACGGAAAGTCCCTCTTTGAAGTTGGAGAGAATCGGGTTTTCGATGATTTCTGATCCGGATGAGCCTGATTTCTGCGGTTTGGCCATCAGTCCCCTCATACCGGAGAGCTGACGGATCTGTTCCTTGGAACCCCGCGCACCTGAGTCGAGCATCATATACACCGGGTTGAATCCCTGGTTATCGGTACTCAGTTGTTTCATCAGTGTCTGGGTCAGTTTTGCATTGGTATGTGTCCACACATCAATGATCTGGTTGTATCTTTCATTATTGGTGATCACACCCATATTGTAGGATTCCAGCACCTCGTCCACCTGCTCATAGCCTTCCTTCACAAAGATTTCCTTTTCATCCGGAACGATCACATCATCGAGGTTAAAAGAAAGTCCCCCGCGGAATGCCATACCGAAACCAAGGCTCTTGATATCGTCAAGAAACTGCGCTGTTGCAGCTGTTCCTGACGCTTTCAACACACGACCGATAATGTCGCGCAGTGATTTTTTCGTGAGCAATTCATTGATAAAACCAATTTGAGGCGGCACAAATTCATTAAAAATGACACGTCCCACGGTTGTTTCCATGAGCTCAGTCTCGCCATTTTCAGTTCCAGGTTTCGGGATCCGCACTTTGATAATCGCATGCAGGTCCACCTTGTTCTCATTGTAAGCGATGGTCACCTCTTCGGCCGAATAGAATGTGAGTCCTTCGCCCCTCACCTTGTGTTCCTCGGCAGACTTCCTGGCCTTGGTGATGTAATACAATCCAAGCACCATGTCCTGCGAAGGAACGGTGATCGGCGCTCCGTTGGCCGGGTTCAGGATATTGTGTGAAGCCAGCATCAGGATTTGTGCTTCCAGAACTGCGGCATTTCCGAGTGGAAGGTGCACCGCCATCTGGTCACCATCGAAGTCTGCGTTAAACGCAGTACACACGAGCGGGTGCAACTGGATGGCCTTGCCTTCGATCAGTTTTGGCTGGAATGCCTGGATACCCAGCCTGTGCAGGGTCGGGGCACGGTTCAGTAATACCGGGTGACCTTTCAGTACATTTTCCAGGATATCCCACACGACCGGGTCCTTGCGGTCCACGATCTTCTTGGCTGATTTGACGGTCTTCACGATCCCGCGCTCAATCAGTTTCCTGATCACGAACGGTTTGTATAATTCGGCGGCCATGTCCTTTGGCAGTCCGCATTCATGCAATTGCAATTCGGGGCCTACCACGATCACGGAACGTGCGGAGTAGTCGACACGTTTACCGAGCAGGTTCTGGCGAAACCTTCCCTGCTTACCTTTCAGGCTGTCTGACAGCGATTTCAACGGACGGTTGGCATCTGTCTTCACAGCATTGGACTTCCTTGAATTATCGAACAGGCTGTCCACAGCTTCCTGGAGCATCCGTTTCTCGTTCCGGAGGATTACTTCCGGGGCTTTGATCTCGATGAGTCGTTTCAGCCGGTTGTTCCTGATGATCACCCTCCTGTAGAGGTCATTCAGGTCGGAAGTGGCAAAACGCCCGCCATCCAGCGGTACCAGCGGTCTCAATTCGGGTGGAATCACGGGAACGACCTTCACGATCATCCATTCCGGTTTGTTCACATTTACGGAAGCCCTGAAAGCCTCCACCACCTGAAGGCGTTTCAATGCTTCGTTCTTTCGCTGTTGGGAAGTTTCTGTATTTGCCTTGTGGCGTAATGAATATGACAGTTCATCCAGCTTCAGTCTTCCCAGGAGCATATGCAGGGCTTCTGCACCCATTCCGGCAATGAATTTATCCGGATCGGTATCCTCCAGCATCTGGTTTTCCTTTGGAAGGGTATTCAGAATATCGAGGTATTCATCTTCCGTGAGAAAATCCAGGTAATTGATCCCGTCGGCCTCTTTCACACCGGGATTGATCACAACGTACCTTTCGTAATAGATAATTGAATCGAGCTTCTTGGTAGGTAGTCCCAGCAGGTAGCCGATCTTGTTCGGCAGCGAGCGGAAATACCAGATATGTGCCACAGGTACCACGAGTGATATGTGTCCCATCCTTTCACGGCGCACCTTTTTCTCGGTCACCTCTACACCACAACGGTCACATACGATTCCCTTGTACCTGATCCTTTTATATTTACCACAATGGCATTCGTAGTCTTTTACGGGGCCAAAGATCCGTTCACAGAATAGTCCGTCGCGTTCAGGCTTGTAGGTCCTGTAGTTGATGGTTTCCGGTTTCAGGACCTCACCGCTGGATCTTTCGAGGATCTCTTCGGGTGATGCGAGGCCAATGGTGATCTTGGTAAAAGAACTGCTTCTTGCCTTTGTATCTTTCCTGAATGACATATGTTAATTATTAAATTATTACAAATAAAAACGGTTATGCAGTCCCGTTGAACTGCTGGCAGGATGCTGTCAGACCAGGTTCACACTCAACCCGAGTCCACGTAATTCGTGGAGCAGCACATTGAGTGATTCCGGTATACCGGGCATTGGCATGGGTTCACCTTTAACGATCGCCTCGTATGCCTTGGCCCTTCCGATCACGTCATCCGATTTCACAGTAAGGATTTCCTGCAGGATATTGGCAGCACCGAATGCTTCCAGCGCCCACACTTCCATCTCACCAAACCGCTGTCCACCAAACTGCGCCTTACCGCCGAGTGGTTGCTGTGTGATGAGCGAATAGGGTCCGATGGAGCGTGCGTGCATCTTATCCTCCACCATGTGTCCCAGTTTCAGCATGTAGATGATCCCTACGGTTGCCGGCTGGTCAAAAGGTTCACCTGTTCCGCCATCAATCAGGTTGGTCTTGCCGAAGCGCGGCACTCCTGCCTTGTCGGTAAGATCGGTGATTTCATCGATGGTCGCACCATCGAAGATCGGTGTGGCGAACTTCATACCGAGACGCTTGCCGGCCCATCCGAGTACCGTTTCATAGATCTGTCCCAGGTTCATCCTGGAGGGCACACCCAACGGGTTCAGCACGATATCGACCGGGGTACCATCCTCGAGGAACGGCATGTCTTCCTGGCGAACGATCTTGGCCACAATACCCTTGTTTCCATGACGACCGGCCATTTTATCACCCACGGTGATCTTGCGTTTTTTGGCCACGTACACCTTGGCGAGCTGCACAATTCCGGTAGGCAGTTCATCACCGCTGGTGACACTGTGCTTTTTACGCTTATAGAGCCCGTCGATCTCCTTGAACTTGATCATATAGTTATGAAGCAAGGTCCGGATGAGATCATTCTTATGCTTATCGGTGGTCCATTTATTTGGATTCACTGCTGCATAATCCACCTCCTGGAGCTGTTTCATGGTAAACTTCGTTCCCTTCGCAATAATATCTGCATTCAGGTAGTCCTTCACGCCCTGTGAAGTTTTACCATTGACAAGGGTAAAGAGTTTTTCGATGAGCAGCGCCTTGAGTTCTTCGATATTTTTATTGTATTCCTCGTCGATCTTATCCTGGATCTGCTTGGTGGCAGGTTTCGACTTCCTGTCTTTCACGTTCCGTGAGAACAGTTTCTTGTCGATCACCACGCCGTAGAGCGACGGTCCGGCTTTCAGTGAAGCATCCTTCACGTCGCCTGCCTTATCGCCAAAGATGGCGCGCAGCAGTTTCTCTTCCGGAGAAGGATCTGATTCTCCTTTCGGAGTAATTTTACCGATCAGGATATCACCGGGTCCGATCTCGGCACCGATCCTGATCAGGCCGTTCTCGTCCAGGTTCTTGGTGGCTTCCTCGCTTACGTTCGGAATATCGGAAGTAAGTTCTTCCAGCCCGCGCTTGGTATCCCGCACTTCGAGCAGGTATTCATCCACATGCACGGAGGTAAAGACATCTTCGCGCACGAGTCTTTCAGAAACCACGATGGCATCCTCGAAGTTGTATCCTTTCCAGGGCATAAAAGCCACCATCAGGTTTCTTCCGAGTGCAACTTCTCCATTTTCCGTGGCATATCCCTGCGTAAGGGTCTGCCCCTTATTCACCTTTTCACCCTTTTTCACGATCGGAGTAAGGTTCACGCAGGTATTCTGATTGGTTTTGCGGAATTTCGGCAGTTTATAGCGCTTGATATTGTCTTCGAAACTGACAAATTCCTGTTCTTCGGTCCGTTCATACCTGATCACAATTTCATTGGCATCCACGAATTCGATCACGCCGTCGCCTTCTGCATTGATCTGGAGGCGGGAGTCGGTAACCACACCTTCCTCAACACCTGTTCCCACGATGGGGGCTTCAGGTTTGAGCAGTGGAACTGCCTGGCGCATCATGTTGGATCCCATCAGTGCCCTGTTGGCATCGTCGTGTTCCAGGAACGGGATCAGTGAAGCAGCGATGGAGGCAATCTGGTTCGGTGCAACGTCCATCAGGTGTACCTCGTCATTTTCTGACAGCGGGTAATCGGCTTCATACCTGGCCTTCACCTTCGGATTCCTGAATGATCCGTCCTCGAGCAGCGGCGCATTGGCCTGGGCGATAATCTTCCCTTCTTCCTCCTCTGCACTCAGGTACACCACTCCCTTGTTGGAGAGTTCGACCTTCCCTGCTTCAGCGTGACGGTATGGTGTTTCGATAAATCCGAGTTTACTGATCTTTGCATAGACACACAGTGATGAGATCAGCCCGATGTTCGGACCTTCCGGGGTCTCGATCGGGCAGAGTCTGCCGTAATGTGTATAATGCACGTCGCGCACCTCGAATCCGGCGCGTTCCCTTGAAAGACCACCTGGTCCGAGTGCAGACATACGGCGTTTGTGCGTCATTTCTGCAAGCGGGTTGGTCTGGTCCATAAACTGTGACAACTGGTTGGTTCCGAAGAACGAGTTGATCACCGAAGACAGGGTCTTGGAGTTGATCAGGTCGGTAGGTGTAAACACCTCATTATCGCGAACATTCATACGTTCGCGAATGGTTCTTGCCATCCGGGCGAGACCGACGCTGAACTGGTTCATCAGCTGTTCACCCACGGTACGGACCCTCCGGTTACTCAGGTGGTCGATATCATCCACATCGGTTTTGGAGTTGATCAGTTCGATGAGGTATTTGATGATCTGGATAATGTCCTCTTTTGAGAGCACACGGTTATCCATGTCAGCATTGAGATTCAGTTTCCTGTTCAGGCGGTAGCGTCCCACCTCACCCAGGTCATACCGCTTGTCGGAGAAGAACAGCTTGTCGATGACATCCCTTGCGGTAGTCTCGTCGGGCGGTTCTGCGTTCCTGAGCTGGCGGTAGATATGGAGTACTGCTTCCTTTTCCGAGTTACACGGGTCTTTCTGCAGTGTATTGTAGATGATTGCAAAATCAGTGATATTGGCCTCCTCCTTGTGGAGCAGGATGGTTTTGCTGCCTGATTCGACGATCTGGTCGATATGTTCATTTTCCAGGACTGTTTCCCTGTCGATGATCACTTCATTCCTTTCGATGGAAACCACTTCCCCGGTATCCTCATCCACGAAATCCTCGATCCAGCTTTTCAGCACACGGGCAGCCAGTTTTCGTCCGACCACCTTTTTCAGCGCAGTCTTTGAGACTTTCAGCTCATCGGCGAGACCAAAAATCTCCAGGATATCCTTATCACTTTCATAACCGATGGCCCTGAGGAGGGTTGTCACCGGTAATTTCTTTTTCCTGTCGATATATGCATACATGACACTGTTGATGTCTGTTGCAAATTCGATCCATGACCCTTTAAAAGGGATGATCCTTGCGGAATACAGCTTGGTACCGTTGGCGTGCAGGCTTTGTCCGAAGAACACTCCGGGCGACCTGTGCAGCTGGGAAACCACCACGCGTTCCGCACCGTTGATAATAAAAGCTCCCCTGTCGGTCATATAGGGCACCGTACCCAGGTACACATCCTGGATCACTGTATCGAAATCCTCATGTTCGGGATCTGTGCAATACAGTTTCAGTTTTGCTTTCAGGGGCACGCTGTAGGTCAGTCCCCGTTCGATACACTCATCTATGGAATAGCGGGCCGGGTCGATGGAATAGTCCAAAAACTCCAGCACAAAGTTATTCCTGGTATCGGTGATCGGGAAATTTTCCTGAAAGACGTTGTAGAGTCCTTCATTCTTTCTGTTTTCGGGTGTTGTTTCCAGTTGGAAAAACTCCTGAAAAGACTTTAATTGTACTTCCAGAAAATCCGGATATTCCAGTTGATTTTTAATGGAAGCAAAACTTACACGTTTACTGTTTTGTGTTAATGACATCGCGATATATTCCAAATTTAACCTCTTATTAATAATATGCATAAAGGTTTAGACCCCATCTTCTCTCAAGATGGGGTACTAAACCTATAGTGGAAATGCGAGTGCCTTATTTGAGTTCAACCTCTGCTCCAGCTTCTTCAAGTTGATTTTTGATTGATTCAGCTTCTTCTTTGCTCACACCTTCTTTCACAGGTGATGGCGCAGAATCAACTACAGCTTTTGCTTCTTTCAGTCCAAGACCGGTAAGGTCTTTCACCAGTTTCACAATTTGAAGCTTGGCTCCACCCGGTGCTTTCAGAACCACGTCGAATTCGGTCTTCTCTTCGGCAGCAGCTTCACCGGCTCCTGCAGCGGGACCAGCAACAGCTACTGCAGCAGCAGCCGGCTCAATTCCGTGTTCTTCTTTAAGAATATCGAGTAACTCGTTAACTTCCTTAACAGTTAATTCTACTAACTGATCTGCGATTGCTTTTACGTCAGCCATTTTTATTGTTTTTTGTAAATGTTATTAAACTGATTCTTTTTCTGATAATGTCTTAAGGGCTCCGGCCATTTTACTTCCACTGCTTGCAAGCGCGGATGCCAGGCTAGTGGCAGGCGATGTAATCAGTGTGAGCAGGTCGGCAAGGAGTTCTTCCTTAGATTTAATAGTGGAGAGTCTATCCAGTTGATTGTCGCCGATGTATATTGATTCCTCAACAAAGGCTGCTTTCAGGATAGGCCTGTCCATGGATTTTCTGAATTCCTTGATCAGTTTTGCAGGCGCATTGCCTGTATCACTGAACATGATTGATGTTGCGTCTTTCAACACAGCATGGAATTCATCAAACGCGCCACCGGACTTCTCCATTGCTTTCTGGAGTAATGTATTCTTGACCACCAGGAGTCTGATCTGGTTTTCGAAGCACTTCCTTCTCAGTTTCGATGTTTGCTCAGCATTCAGCTCAGAAATATCGGCGAGATAGAAGTGTTTGGCCTCGTTCAGGTCATTCACCAGGTTGTCAATGATTACATTTTTATCTTCTCTTCTCATTCTCTAGAGATTCTTTAGCGATTAATTTTTCTCTTCGATAGCTTTAGGATCCAGTCTTATTCCGGGACTCATGGTACTGGAAAGATACAGGCTCCTGATATAGGTTCCCTTGGCAGCTGCAGGTTTCAGTTTGATAATGTTCTGGACAAATTCCTTCACATTTTCAATGATCTGCGGCTCCCCGAAGGAAACTTTCCCAACAGAGGTATGAATGATACCGTATTTATCTACTTTGAAATCGATTTTGCCCTTCTTCACTTCTTCAACAGCTTTACCGACTTCCATGGTAACGGTCCCGCTTTTAGGATTCGGCATCAGACCCCTTGGTCCGAGCACCCTGCCCAGCTTACCGAGTTTTGCCATTACGGGAGGCATGGTAATGATTACGTCTACGTCGGTCCAACCTTTTTCGATTTTCTCGATGTAATCATCCAGTCCTACGTAATCGGCGCCGGCAGCTTTGGCTTCTTCCTCTTTGTCAGGAGTACACAGTGCCAGAACGGTTTTTTCCTTTCCGGTTCCATGTGGAAGCGTAATAACACCACGCACCATCTGGTTGGCTTTCCTGGGGTCCACCCCAAGTCTTACATCCAGGTCGAGGGAGGCATCAAATTTGGCATTGGAAATTTCCTTTACCAGTTGTGCTGCTTCCTTGAGTGTATATAGCTTGTCCTTGTCTAACTTCTCTAAAGCTAACTTCCTTTTTTTAGTAAGTTTACCCATTATTATTCAAATTAATTGTTAGACGGGAATTTCCCTTGAACAGTTATTCCCATACTCCTGGCGGTTCCGGCCACCATTTTCATTGCAGATTCTACAGTAAACGCATTCAGGTCAGGCATCTTGCCTTCAGCGATCGTTCTTACCTGGTCCCATGTAACGGAAGCAACCTTGATCCTGTTGGATTCGGCTGAACCGCCCTTGAGTTTTGCCATCTCCAGCAGTTGCACTGCCACAGGCGGCGTTTTCACGATAAAGTCAAATGACTTATCGCTGTAAACGGTAATGATCACTGGCAAGAGTTTACCGGCCTGGTCCTGGGTTCTGCCATTGAATTGCTTGCAGAACTCCATGATGTTTACACCCTTAGCACCCAATGCAGGTCCTACGGGAGGGGACGGATTAGCAGCACCTCCCCTGATCTGTAATTTGATTAAGCCTTCTACTTCTTTTGCCATTTCTAATTTATATTTACGTATGGAGTTAAATTACAAACCTCTGCGATAAATGTACAGGAAGCATTTATTTGGATATACAGTTATCAGGTTCGCAATGCGTTTATTCTATCCTTCTTTTTCCACCTGCATAAAGCTGAGTTCAAGCGGAGTTTTCCGGCCAAAGATTTTCACCATGACCTTCAGTTTTTTCTTCTCCTCGTTGACCTCTTCGATGATGCCTGTGAAACTGTTAAACGGTCCGTCGATTACTTTTACCGATTCCCCTACAAAATAGGGAACGCTCATTTCTTCATCGCCGGCCGTGAGTTCGTCGACCTTGCCAAGGATCCGGTTCACCTCTGCTTCGCGCAGCGGAATAGGTTCCTGTTCGCCCTGGGTACCCAGGAAGCCGATTACATTGGGGATATTTCTCAGGATATGTGGTATCTCGCCTGTCAGAACAGCTTCTACGAGCACATACCCCGGAAAATAATTTCTTTCCTTACTGATCTTTTTACCATTTCTGATCTGGTAAACCTTTTCAGTAGGTATCAGAACCTGGGATATGTAATCCTGAAGGTTCAGTCTGGATATTTCACTTTCGATATATTCCTTGGCTTTCTTTTCCTTACCACCGATTGCTCTCAGAACATACCATTTTTTTGTTACATCGCTCATCACTAGAATCAGACTAATTTATAGATGCCTTCCAGTATAGTTTGAAACGAAATGTCCATCACAAACACGACCAGGGCAAAAATCAGGGAAGCGATCATCACGACAATCGCGCTGTTTTGCAGTTCCTTCCAGGTCGGCCAGGTGACTTTATGCACCAGTTCGTTATAGGAATCCTTCAGGTAATTTATTATTTTTTTCATATCAAATACATGATTTCGCACGGGAGGAGCGACTCGAACGCCCGACACCTGGTTTTGGAGACCAGTGCTCTACCAACTGAGCTACACCCGTTTATGCCTGAACACTCAAAAAGAGGCCGATCCAAATGGCAATTTGGACCGATCTCTTTTAAAAAAGTTGGATATCAATATCTTACTCAACGATATCGATCACCTGACCGGCACCAACTGTCCTTCCGCCTTCACGGATTGCGAAGCGAAGTCCTTTGTTGATGGCCACAGGGTAGATAAGCTTCACGGTGATGGTCACGTTATCACCAGGCATTACCATTTCTGTTCCTTCAGGAAGCATAATCTCTCCCGTAACGTCAAGCGTTCTCAGGTAAAACTGCGGGCGATAGTTATTGTGGAAAGGAGTATGGCGTCCACCTTCTTCTTTCTTCAACACATATACCTCAGCTTTGAAATCGGTATGTGGAGTGATGGAACCCGGCTTGGCCAGTACCATACCTCTTTTGATCTCTTTCTTGTCAACACCCCTGAGCAGCAATCCTACGTTATCTCCTGCTTCTCCTGTATCGAGGATCTTACGGAACATCTCAACACCAGTACATACAGTCTTGCGTCCTTCCGCACCCAATCCGATAATGGCCAGTTCCTCACCTGTGTTCACAACACCGGTTTCGATCCTGCCTGTAGCAACTGTACCACGTCCGGTAATAGAGAATACGTCCTCAACCGGCATCAGGAATGGCTTTTCCTTCTCACGCGGGGGAATTGGAATATATTCGTCGACGGCTTCCATGAGTTCCATTACTTTGTCTTCCCACTTCTCTTCTCCGTTCAGTGCACCAAGTGCAGAACCGTGGATCACAGGAGCATTATCGCCATCGAATTCATAGAAATCAAGCAGTTCACGAACCTCCATCTCAACCAGTTCCAGCAGTTCGGGATCGTCAACCATGTCGACCTTGTTCAGGAAAACAACGACCTTGGGAACGTTCACCTGGCGAGCGAGAAGGATGTGCTCTCTTGTTTGTGGCATAGGTCCGTCAGTACCCGCAACAACAAGGATCGCTCCGTCCATCTGGGCAGCACCGGTTACCATGTTCTTTACATAGTCAGCGTGTCCCGGGCAGTCAACGTGTGCATAGTGGCGCGTCGCTGTCTGGTACTCAACGTGAGCAGTGTTGATTGTGATACCTCTTTCTTTTTCCTCAGGTGCATTGTCAATAGAATCGAAATCCCTGATCTCAGAGAGTCCTTTCTTTGCAAGAACCATCGTGATTGCAGCGGTCAATGTAGTCTTACCGTGGTCGACGTGACCAATGGTACCAATATTGACGTGCGCTTTGGACCTATCAAATTTTTCTTTAGCCATAACTTAAATTAAATTAATATTGATACTTGTAAATAGTTACTTTAAAAACAAATATTTGAGCCAATGATGGGAATTGAACCCATGACCTCTTCCTTACCAAGGAAGCGCTCTACCCCTGAGCTACATCGGCTTATTGGCGCTGGGTTGCCGGATTATTCCGGTAACAGGGGGAACATCACGAACAAAACCCGATCAAGAACGCTTTCAAAATTTTCTGAGCGGGAAACGAGACTCGAACTCGCGACCCCAACCTTGGAAGGGTTGTGCTCTACCAACTGAGCTAT